>Ga0126379_10002457_pt1 | contig 11821 bp, 9 predicted proteins | sample PanSoiMetPlot_24_FD_92640 | JGI IMG/M metagenome (GOLD analysis project Ga0126379, IMG submission 92640) | Tropical forest soil microbial communities from Panama - MetaG Plot_24 | ecosystem: Environmental > Terrestrial > Soil > Tropical forest > Bulk soil | place: Panama | collected 2016-02-17
AAGCGCCAGGACAGGAAGTAGCGAGGCTTCCATACGGTTAGCGCAAGTCCTCGTCCGCTAGCGGGCTGAGGCGGGTTAGGGGCTCGGGGAGGTTGCCCTCGTGGATTACGCCTAGGCGTTGGGTGGCGCGGGTGATGGCTACGTAGAGGTCGTTGAGGCCCGCGGGCGAGTCGGCCACTATGCGGGCTGGGTCGGCGACCAGGACGGAGTCGAATTCCAGGCCGCGCACTTGCCTGACGGACAGGACCACGACCGGCCGGTCCAGGGACGGGTCTTCCAGCACAACATCCGGGACCGCCACACCGACTGCGCGGGTGAGTTCGTCCAGGCGATCGCCGGGCACGATGACGGCCAGGCGGCCAGCGCCGATGGCGGCCGACTCGTCGCGGGTGAGATCGCCGAGCAGGTCGCCCAGCTTGCCGGAGGGCGCCTCAGCATGCCAGGGCGCGATCCCGGTTTCCCGGACCGGGCGCGGCGGGTGGAGTTCGGGATCGATGGCCGCCAGCACGTCGGCGGCGACCGCCGCGATCTCGGCCGGGGTGCGGTAGTTGATGGTCAGCCGCTCCAGCTTCCAGCGGTCAGCCACGTTGGGGCCCAGCACCTCCTGCCACGAGGTGCCGCCGCCGAGTTCGCTGGCCTGTGCCATGTCGCCGACGATCGTCATCGATCTGGTGGGGCAGCGCCGCATGAGCATCCGCCACGCCATCGGGGACACCTCCTGCGCTTCGTCCACCACGATGTGGCCAAACGCCCAGGTCCGGTCGGCCGCGGCACGTTCCACGGCGGTCCGGTCGTCGTCCTCCTCGTAGCGGCTGGCCAGGCGCTCGGCATCCAGGATGTCGTACGCGGACAGGACCTCGGCCTCCTCCTCGGGGTTCAGGTCCACCGACCGGGAGCCGTAGGCCAGCTCGAGCACCCCACGCGCGTACGCGATCCGGCGGCGGCGCTCCCGGCGGGCCCGGGCCTGCACCGTCCTGTCGTCCTCGCCGAGAAGTTCCGCCGCCTCGTCCAGGAGGGGCACGTCCGCAGCGGTCCACCCGCCGCCCGGCTCACGCAGCAGGGCGTCCCGGTCTGCCGGGTCGAGGTCGGATGTTGCCGCTTCGAGCCGCTCCTTCGACGCGAACAGGTCGCTCAGCAGGCGTTGCGGGGTTAGCGCGGGCCAGAACTCCTCGAGCGCAACCCGCACCCCGCGGGTTTCCCGCAGTTCCTGGCGGATGGCGGCCACGTCCTCCTCGCCAAGTAGGTTGCCGCCGCCGAGCACGTCGTATCCGATCCTGTCGGCGACCCTGCGGGCGAGTGCCTCGATGAGCAGGCGGTGCGCCAGTGGCCTGGCCTGGTTGTGCGGCAGCCTGGCCCGCCGGACCCGGTCCCGCACCCGGATGCAGGCGCGCCGGTCCAGACGCACCGTGTCCCCTTCGAACGTGACCTCGAGCCCGCCGTGAGCCAGCCCCTGCCGGTCGCGGACTGCTGCGGCGATCACCTCGGCCATGTCCAGCCTGCCCTTGAGCCGCGCGGTGGAGACCGGCTCGTCGAGGCGCGCGGTGATCCCCGGGTACAGGTCGGCGATCGTGGACAGCAGCACCGAGGTCTCCCCCAGCGAGGGCAGCACTTGTCCTACATAACGGAGGAACGTCGGACTCGGTCCGATCACCAGCACCACCCGCCGGGCTAGCTGCTCGCGGTGGGTGTAGAGCAGGAACGCGGCACGGTGCAGCGCCACGGCCGTCTTCCCGGTGCCGGGGCCGCCCTGGACGACCAGCACGCCCTTGTTCGGCGCCCTGATGATCCAGTCCTGCTCCACTTGGATCGTCTCAACGATGTCGGTCATCTGGCCGGTGCGGCTGGCGTTCAGCGCGGCCAGTAGGGCCGCCTCACCGTTCAGCCCGCTGGTCTGGCCGTTCAGCCCGGGGGCGGCCAGGTCGAGCACCTCGTCGTCGAGGCGGGTGACCTGGCGGCCAATCGTCTTGATGTGGCGCCGCCGCCGCACGCCCTCCGGCGAGACCGGCGTTGCCAGGTAGAACGGCCGGGCGGCGGGAGCGCGCCAGTCCAGCAGCAGCGGCCGGTAGTCGGCGTCCTCGTCACGGATGCCAAGCCGCCCGATGTAGTGCTGCTCGCCGCCGTCGGAGTCGATCCGGCCGAAGCAAAGCCCGTTCTCCGCCGCGTCGAGCTGCGCCAGCCGCTGGGTGTACATGCCCACCAGGACGTCGCGTTCGGTCCTGGCTTGCGGGGTTCCGCCGGTCTGCCGCAAGGTCTGGGCGAGCCGCTCAGAAGTCCGGCCACGCAGGCCATCGAGGTGCTCGTAGAGCATCGACACGTATGCCTGCTCCAGCGCCACATCTCGATGGGTCACACGCCAAGGGTAGACAACCTCCGGCGATGCACCACCCTGTGCAGCTGTCCGAACTGCGCCTAACCCTCTGCCATCACAGCACGGCGCTCGGGTGTGGCGGGCAGGTCGGGCGCCTCGCCCAGCAGCTGGAGCCGCACTATGTTCCAATCGGTGACGTAGAAGTGCCAGTTGATGCGGCCGTCCGCGCCGACCCGGTACAGATCGGCGAACTCCCAGGTGGCGCGCCGTCCGGTCGGCTCAAGCCCGAGGAACTTGCCCGTGTGTGTTCCCTCTGCGCGGCCGCGGATGGCGAGGGTGTCCCCATCCTCGATGTGGTCGTACTCCTGCGCGCTCAGGTCGGGAAAGGCAGCCCCGATACCAGCGGCGAAGTTCGCGGCGGCGATGTCCAGCCCGCGCGTCCAGCCGGTCAGGCCGACGCAGGTCTCCACGAAGTCCTCGTCGGCGACGTCGGTCAGATGGTTGAAGTCGCCGGTGAAGAGCAACTCGCGGTAACGGTTGTAGGTGTCGCGGACCCTGCCCATGGCTCTCCTCCCAGGTCACAACCCGCTAGCCTGTGTGCCTCTGGCCGCCGGGCCGGACGTCAGCAAATATGTACAAGAGCAAATGATTAGGACTTCAACATACTAGAGGTGCACCGTCGTCCGTCAACCCCCCGTCCTCACCCGCCGCCTCACCTACCTGCTTGGCCGCACGGCCGGGGCGGCGGGCCGGCGCGCCAACGAGAAGATGACCGCGCTCGGGATTGATACACGGCACTACGCAGTGCTCGTGGCAATCGCCGACGCAGACGGGCCCTCACAACAGGATGTGTCTGACGCACTGGGCATCGACCGGGCCACACTGGTTGCGCTGGCCGATGATCTCGAAGCGAACCAGCTCATCCAGCGGGCGCGCAGCGACCAGGACCGGCGTGCCTACGCGCTGCGGCTCACCAGCGCCGGGGAGGCCCTGATGAGCGAGGCGCACGCGCTCATGGAGCAGTGCGAGGAAGAGTTCACCGGCGTGCTGACCCCGGCCGAGCGGTCCCAGCTGGCCGAACTGCTGGCCCGGCTGCTGAACGCGGCGCCGTAGCCGAGCCGGCCGGCTAGGAAGGTCGGCCACGTGAGGGTGCCGTCCCGTCGAGCCCGTGCCGGGCGGCGCTGGTGTCCAGCCCGCCCATGCCCTGGTCTACGAGTTCCTGCCACCGGTTCCGCAGCGCATCAAGCACGGCAAGCCTGCGATTGGGTGCCGCGTCGAGGGCCAGGCTCATGTCCTTGACCGCCCACTCCAGGGAGAAGTCCGGGGAGTCGTCGCCGCTGTCCATCTTGCGGGCCTTGACGGCCGCCACGGCGGAGGACATCCGCCCGGTGCCGAGCAGGCCGAGGACTTCGGCCCGGTCCACGCCGAGCGAGTCGGCCAGGGCCATCACCTCGGCCGCTCCCTCGATGAGGAACATCAGCCACGTGTTCATGACCAGCTTGAGACGGCTGGCCACGCCCGGCTTCTCGTCCAGCCACCGGGTCGTCTGCCCCACCGCGCCGAACACCGGTTTAAGGGCAGCCCGCACCCGCTCCGGGCCAGCGGCCAGTATCGCCAATTCACCCGCTTCGGCCGGGCCGCGGCTGCCGGAGACCGGCGCGTCCACGAACGTCACGTCGGGCCGGCGCTCGGCGGTCACGGCAGCCAGTTCCTCGGTTGCGGCGACCCCGATGGTGCCCATCTGCGCCCAGATCGCACCGGGCCGCAGCGCATCCAGCATCCCCTGGTCCAGGGCCACCGACCGAACCGCCGTGGCGTCGGCCAGCATCGTGATGACCACACCGGCGCCCGCGACCGCATCGGCCGGGTCGGCGTGCGCCGCGGCGCCGCGGGTGGCCAGGTCGGCGGCGCGTTCCGGGGTCCGGTTCCAGACGTCAATCGGCAGCCCGGCCCGCAGCAGGCTGCGGGCCATGCCCGCGCCCATGGTGCCCAGCCCCAGCACTGCGACCGGGGTCCGCCCGGCGCGTTGTCTTCTGCCACGAAGGTCATTATGGACGCATCGTTCCCCCAGGCTTGTCCCCCGGGCCCGGCCGGAGAGCCCTGATCCATTCTTCCGAGGTGCCCGGCTGGCCGACCGTCCCGGCTCGGGGCTGGCCAGACGGCGGAGGCGTCCGCCGGCGACGGCCAGCGTGGGACGGCCAGCCGCTGGCGACGATGATGACGACCCGCAGAACAGCCCCCCGGCGACGAGTCCCCACGCGACCACGCCCACGCCCGGTAGCCCGTTGGCTACGACCTGCGCGGTGAAGCCGACCATCAGCCGGCCATGACCAGAAACGCCCCGAGCACGGCAACGACCATGCAGGTCCGCCGCGTCCCGGCACTCACCTGGCCCGGATCCATCTGGTCACCCTGGCACGAATCAGCTGGCTCCGTGCGCCCATCGCCGGATCTGGACCGCTATCTGGCCAGGCTCAGTGCAGCCGCACCACCACCGGGCCGCCGCGCGGGTCTGCCCTGCCGATCCAGGCGGCGCTGAGCCGCAGTGGCCGGTCGGGCTTCATGCAGTATGCAGCCGACGTTGCCAGCCGCCGTCCGTCCTGCCACACGCCAATCCGGGCCAGCCGCCGGAAAACGCTGCTGCGCAGAATGAACCTGCCCCGGGCTGGTGCGGGAGGGGGCGCGGCGGTGCGTGGCGGGCCAGCCACGCGTAGCTCGTTTGGCGAAATCCAGAGCAGCGGGGGCTCGACCGTCACCGGCAGGCGCACCGATTCCGGGGCGGGCCCGTGCCGCAGCGCCGCTGCGATCCCCCGCGCCGCGTGCCGGCCGCCGAGCGCGGCGACGTCAGCCGTTTCCGCCGCGTGCACCAAGTTGCCCGCGGCAAACACGCCTGGCACGGATGTCTCCAGGGTTGTATTGACCCGTGGGCCCCGGGTGCCCGGGTCGATGTCCAGGCCTGCCGCGCGGGCAAGTTCGTAGTCGGGAATCCAGTCCCCCGTGAAGACCAGCAGGTTGCACGCGACAAACCGGGTATTTCCCGCAGTGTCGAGGTCGACGCCCTCCAGCCGGTCGCGGCCCTGCACCCGGCGTACGGTCGTGGACGCCCACACCGGCACGTGCCAGCGCCAGGCGGCGGCCAGTGCGAACGCGGCGTAGCTGGTGTGCCTGGGCTGGTCGGTGACCAACGCGATTACCTCGGCACCCGCGTGCGCGAGGGTGACCATGGCGGAGAAGCTGACGTGCTCGGCGCCGACGACGAGCGCCCGGCCGGTCAGCCGCTCGCCAGCAAGGTAGACCCGGCGCTGCAGCTCCCCTGTGGTCATGACCCCGCGCGGGCGGTCGCCGGGAACCAGGCGCGCGGTCCGCGGCCGCTCCCGGCAGCCGGTCGCCAGCAGCACCGCGCCGGCCTCGGCCGTCTCCACCCCCGCTGCACTGGTCAGCGTCACCCGGCGCGGGCCGTCCCAGCCGGTCACGGTCGTGCCCTGCCGGATTGCCGCTCCGGCGGCGGCCGCCGCGTCCGCATACTGGCGGGCGTAGGCCGGGCCGGTCAGTACACGGCGCAGGTCCCGCCCGCCGAAGCCGGTGTGCGCGCTGTGCCGCGGGATGCCGCCGGCCTTATCGTCGCGGTCCACCACGAGGACACCGCCCGCGCCGAGCCGCCGCAGTTCCACCGCGGCGGCCAGGCCCGCCGGGCCGGCGCCGATGACCAGGACGTCGGTCTTCACGCGGGCTCCGCGGTGACCGCAGCCTGGGTGGGCGAGCGCGGTGCCGGGACCGGACCGGTCCCGGCGAACAGCGCAGCCACCGTGGCGGCGCAGTAGAAGCCCTGGCAGCGGCCGTTGAGCACCCGGGTCCTGCGGCGCAGGCCGTCGAGGTCGGCGGGCGGCAGCGGGCTGGCCAGCGCGTCCATGATCTCGCCCCGGGTGACCCGCTCGCAGTGGCAGACGATCCGGCCGTACTCGGGGTCGGCGGCGATCCGCGCGGCGTCGGCGTACGGGCGCGTCCCGGCCTGGCCGATGTAGGGCATGACCGGCGGGTCCGGCTCGGGCTTTCCGGCCAGGCGCAGCCCGGCCTCGGCTAGCTCACCGGCGACGTACTCGGCGATGCCTAGCGAGGCGGACAGCCCGGTGGACCGGATGCCGGCCACGCACGCGTACCGGCGGGCCCGGTCCACCCGGATCTGGTAGTCCCGATCCGCAGTGGCGGCCCGCAGCCCCGCGTAGCTGGCGGTGACCTCCTCCGTAACCAGCCCGGGCAGGATGCGCCGCCCGGCCTCGAGGAGCAAGGTGAGCCCTGCCCCGGTCGTGGCGCGCTCCTCCCGGTCGGCCACGTCCTCGGCGGTGGGCCCCAGCAGGACGTTGCCGTACACGGTCGGCGCGACCAGCACTCCCTTGGTCCGGGCGGTCGGCACCGGCAGCAGGATCGAGCCCAGCAGCGGCCTGGCCAGCTTGTCGTACACGATCAGCTCGCCCCGCCTCGGCTGGATGGTGAACCCGTCCCCGCCGAGCATCCGGTCGATGACGTCGCTGTACAGTCCGGCCGCATTCACCACCCAGCGGCAGCGCACCACGCCCGTGCTGGTGACCACCTGGTGCTCGGTGTCCCCGGTGCGGATCCCGGTGACCCGGCAGCGCAGCCGCAGCCGGGCGCCGACGGCCAGCGCCTGCGTGGCGTAGGCCAGCGGCGTGGTCCACGGGCAGATGATGCTCTCCCCCGGGATCTCCAGCGCGCCCAGGGCACCCGGCCCGAGGTGTGGTTCCCGCCGGTACAGCTCATCGGTGCCGACCGGGCGGACGTCGGTGCAGCCGTTGCGGTTCGCCTTGCCAGCGATCGCGGGCAGTTCCGCCGTTTGCTCGGCGTTCCAGGCGATCAGCAAGGCCCCGGTCCGCTCTACCGGGATGCCCGCCCGCTGCGCGTAATCGCGGAGCAGGGCGCTGCCCCGGCGCAACAGACGGCTTTCCAGGCTGCCGGGGACCGTATCGAATCCGGTGTGCAGGATCGCGGTGTTCGCCTTGGTGGTCCCGGTACCTACGTCGTTCGCCGCGTCGATGAGCACGCAGGACACGTCCTGGCAGGCGAGCGTGCGGGCGATCGCGGTGCCCACCACCCCGGCCCCGATGATCGCCACGTCGGCGGGGTGTGAGTCCCTAGCTCCCCTGGATCCTGGCACGTTCACTTCGCGCCCGCGACTACCGCGCGCACGGCCGCCTCGTGGGTCGCCAGGCGTTCCGCCGCTTCATCCTTGCTGATCGCAGGTTCGGCGACCCAGTCCACCTCGGCCGGGCCGACTGCCCCGGCCAGGTCAGCACACTCCCCGGTGCCCAGCCGGGCGAGTGCAGCGACGCCGAGCGCGGTCGCGTCGTGCGACTTGCTCACCGCCACGGGTACCTGGAGCAAATCGGCCTGGGCCTGGACGAGGAGCCGGGAGCGGGTGAGGCCGCCGTCGACCCTGAGCGTGCTGAGCGGGGCGCCACAGTCGGCGGCCACCGAGGCCGCGAGCAGCGCCACCGACGCCGCGATACCCTCCACCACGGCACGCGTCAGGTGCGCGCGTGTCACGTCCAGCCCCAGCCCGAGGAACGCGCCCCGCGCGTCGGGCCGCCAGTGCGGTGCGCCGAGCCCGGCGAGCGCGGGCACGAACACCACCCCGCCCGAATCCGGCGCGCTGGCACCCTCGGCGTCCAGCCCGGCCGCCCCGGGCACCAGGCCAAGGTCGGCCAGCCACCGGATAGCCGCCCCGGCCGTGTACACCTGGCCGTCCAGGCAGTACGTGGCGTGCCCGCCGAGGCGCCAGGCGACCGAGGCGGCCAGGCCGTGGGCCGACCGCATCGCGCGCGGCCCCGTGGTCGCGAGCAGGAACGCGCCCGTGCCGTAGGTGCACTTTGCTTCCCCCGCGGCGAAGCACCGCTCCGCGAGCAGTGCAGCCTGCTGGTCGACGGCTAGCCCGGCCACCGGCAGGACCGGGCCAAACGCGGCCGTCTCGCCAACTACCCCGGCGCAGTCGGTGATCTCCGGCAGCGCCCCGGCGTCCAGCCCGAACACGCGGCACGCGGCCCCGGACCACTGTGCGGTGTCCAGGTCGAGCAGCAGCGTGCGCGATGCGGTCGCCGCGTCGGTCACATACCCTGCGCCGAGCCTGGCCAGCAGCCACGAGTCCGTGGTGGTGACGACGCCCTCGGTGGTGAGGTTCTCCCGCAGCCAGGTCATCTTGGGCGCAGCGAAGTACGGGTCCAGCGGCAGCCCGGTGCGGCGGGCCAGCTCCCTGGCTGACCCGGAAAGCCGCTGACACACCCCCGCTGACCTGCGGTCCTGCCAGACGATGGCCGGGGTTAGCGGCGTGCCCGAGCGCCGGTCCCAGGCCAGCACGGTCTCGCCCTGGTTGGCGAGGGCCGCCGCGTGCACCGGGGCGCGGGCGCTGGCCAGTGCGCGGGATCCGGCCTCGATGACCGAACCGTAGAGCTGCTCCGGGTCCTGCTCGACCCCGCCGCCGACGACGCTGCTGGGCCGGACCGGCACCTCAGCGGACCCGAGTACCTCATTACCGGGGGCGACCACCAGCGCTTTCGTGGCCGAGATGCCCTGGTCGATGGCAAGAACGTTCACGATCCGGTCGGCGCCCCGCCCGCGGCCGGCTCCTCATCGGTAGTGAGGGCCGCTTCGCCGTGGGCTCCCTCCTCGGTCCGCATCGCGCCCGGCTCAACCAGCCACTGCCCGATGTAGAACAGGACGCCAATGCCGAGTGCCCCGAGCACGTAGTACTGGGCGTCGCGGAACTGGGCGGGCCCAATCAGGATGATCAGCTCGTAAGCGAGCCAGATCAGCGCCCCGGCGACGACCGGTATCTCCCATCGGCCCAGCGAGAAATGCCCGGCCTGCCCGCGGTGCCGCCGGGCCACGAAGATGTAGAGCAGCACGGTGGACGCGTACAGGATGGCCGGCATGATCGTCGAGGCGGTGAACAGGGTGACCAGGGCTCCCGTCGCGTTGATCAGCACGAGCGTGATCACCGCGCCGATCACCGCGGCGAGGATGGTAGCCCAGGTGGGACCGCCGGTAGCCCTGGGCACTTGGCGCCAGAGTTGGTAGCCGGGCAGCCGCCGGTCCCTCGACATCGACCAGATGACACGGCCGTTGGTGACCATGATGACCAGCCCGCAGGCGAAGATCGACACGCAGACGAAGATCAGGAAGATCTTCTGCACGAACCCGCCGAGCACGTCGTGCACGATGAACGCCACCGGGGCGGAGCTGTTCGTTGCGGCCGTCACGGAACTGATCGAGTAGACGAGGGCGATGAGGAACGCCATCCCGACCACGCCGGACAGCACCACGGAGCGGACCATCGCGCGCGGGATCGTCTTGTGCGGCTCGAAGGTCTCCTCGGCGAGGTTGCTCGCGGACTCGAACCCGACGATCGTGTAAGCGCCGAGCAGGGTGGCCAGCATGAACGGGCCCAGCCAGGCGTAGTACCCAGCGCTGGGGACGACCCCCGTGGACGTCAGGTTCGACCCGTGCCCAAGACCGCGGATGGCGGCGACGATGACCAGCAGCACGGTGAGGCCGACGATGCCGATCACCTCCGTGGCCACGGCGGTGTTGTTGACCCGGGTGGTGGCGCGGGTGGAGGCGATGATCAGCGCGGCCTGAAGCGCGAGGACCACGATCGTCTCCAGTGCTGCGCTGAGCGGCGTGTACGTCTGACCGATCAGCGGCTGGAACGCGACCTGCACCAGGCCGTAGTCGACCGACACCGTAACGATGGACAGGAACGCGAACGACATCCAGCCCAGCCACCAGCCCACGTGCACGTTCGCGAGCCGCGACGCCCACTGGTAGGAGTAGCCGGATAGCGGCACCCGGGTGGCGAGGGCGCCGTAGACCATGGCCACAAGGGTCTGCCCCACGATGACGATGGGCCACGTCCAGATACCCCGCGGGCCGCTGTTGACCAGGACGAACCCGAACGTGGTGAAGATCCCGGTGGTGATCGAGATGAACGAGAACGCCACCGCGAACGACTCGAAGTGGCGCAGGGAGCGGACGAACTGCTGCCGGTACCCGTACCGGCTGAGCTGAGCGTCATCGTCGTGGCGGGTGACTGTGGCCACTGTCCATCACTTCCTTGGGTAGGCCTGGCGCACTCAGCCGGCCTCGGATAGTCCAGGTCGCTCCGTGACGCTGGCCCGGAGCACGGTGACGCCTGCAGCGGCGAGCGCGTCGTAAGCGCCTGCCTCTGCCTGGTCGTCGGTCTGGTCGTCAGTGAGGACCGCGGTGACGCGGTCGAGCGCGCAGACCCGGTGCACGGCGATGGCGCCGAGCTTGCTGGAGTCGGCCAGCACGTAACAGGCGGCGGTGTGCCCGATGATGGTGCGCCGGACAACGACCTCGGCCGGGTAGTAGTCGGTGAGCCCGGCCTCGGGGTGGACCCCGCCGGAGCCGAGGAACGCCCGGTCGGCGTAGAACTCGGCGAAGAACGTCTCGGCGTGCGCACCGGCACAGGCGCCGTCCCCGGGCCTGACCTGGCCGCCGCAGAGCAGGAGCTCGACCTCGCGGCGGCCGGACAGCTCCATCGCCACCGGGACCGAGTTGGTGAGCACCCGGCCTTCGAACGAGGCCGGCAACGCCCTGGCGACCTCGAGCGCCGTGGTGCCTATGTCGATGATCAGCGTCTCCCCCGGCTCGACGAGCGAGGCGGCGAGCTGGGCGATGGCGCGCTTAGCCGCCACCCGGCGGATGCTCCGTGCGGCAAAGCTGCCCTCGCTGGACCGGCCAGCGGGGCGGGTCGCACCCCCGTACACCCGGTCCAGCAGCCCCTTGTCTCCGAGCCGGCGCAGGTCCCGCCGGATCGTCTCGACCGACACCCCGAACTCGCGGGCCAGGTCATCGGCGGACACGGCGCTCTGCTGGCGCACCAAGGCCAGGATCGCCTGGCGCCGCTGGGTCGGCAGCATGGCGTGCTGGCTCCTTCCCCGGCAGTTGCCACTCAAGTGCCCGTTGTTGCCCGATCTTGTTGCTCTTATGACCGATTGTCAAGGGTTCCGGGCGGGCTGGCCGACCACGGCAAGACCGTATTTCGCCTGACTCAGAACCGTGGCTCCCGTCCAGGCCACGAAGCCGCTACTGTCGCAGTGATCACTCTTAGCCGTGGCAGCAGGGAGGCATCCCGTGGAACACCAGGTCAAATACCTTCTTGACGAATCCGAACTGCCGCGGCAGTGGTACAACATCATCCCGGACCTGCCCTCTCCCCCGCCGCCGCCGCTCCACCCGGGCACCGGGCAGCCGGTCGGGCCCGATGATCTGGCGCCGCTTTTCCCGGCCGCGCTCATCGCCCAGGAAGTGTCGCCAGAGCGATTTATCGACATTCCAGATCCAGTCGTCGATGTGTACCGGCTATGGCGGCCAACTCCCCTGTTCCGGGCGCGCCGCCTGGAGAAGGTCCTCGGCACCCCGGCCCGGATCTACTACAAGTACGAGGGGACCAGCCCGGCGGGCTCGCACAAGCCCAACACG
>Ga0126379_10002459_pt1 | contig 11815 bp, 8 predicted proteins | sample PanSoiMetPlot_24_FD_92640 | JGI IMG/M metagenome (GOLD analysis project Ga0126379, IMG submission 92640) | Tropical forest soil microbial communities from Panama - MetaG Plot_24 | ecosystem: Environmental > Terrestrial > Soil > Tropical forest > Bulk soil | place: Panama | collected 2016-02-17
GCGGCCGCTGGCGCTCGACGTCGGCGTCGGTCGGCCCGCGCGCCCGCTGGCGCTCGACGTCGGCATCGGTCAGCCCGCGCGGTCGCTGGCGCTCGACGTCAAGGTCGGTCAGTCCGCGCGGCCGCTGGCGCTCGACGTCGGCATCGGTCAGCCCACGTGGTCGCTGGCGCTCGACGTCAAGGTCGGTCAGGCCGCGTGGCCGCTGGCGTTCGACGTCGGCGTCGGTCAGGCCGCGTGGCCGCTGGCGCTCGACGTCAAGGTCGGTCAGGCCGCGTGGCCGCTGGCGCTCGACGTCGGTGTCGGTCAGTCCGCGCGGCCGCTGGCGCTCGACGTCAAGGTCGGTCAGGCCGCGTGGTCGCTGGCGTTCGACGTCGGTGTCGGTCAGTCCGCGCGGCAGCTGGCGTTCGATGTCCGCGTCTTCGCGCAACCCGTAGGGCCGCTGGCGCTCGATCGCCAGGTCATAGTACAGCGCGCGCGACTCGCGCGGGAGCGGTGCGGTGTCGACGATGTAGAGCTTGTCGCCGGAGCGGAAGATGATCGCGCCAGGGCCCATTTCGCGCGCGCCCAGGTCCTTGACCTGGGCCGAGACATCGCCTTTTGCCGTGCCGGGGGTGACGGTGAAGGTCCGTCCGTCGATCAGAATGCTGCCGTTGTTGGCGATGGTCCGCGCAGCATCCTGGGCCAGCGCCAACGTCGAGACGCTCGACGTCAGCGCGACAGAGGTGGCAACGAGAAGCGCCGACCTGCATCTCGAACCTGTCATTGGAATCTCCTGCATGTGCGAGGCAAACGTGGGGATTCCGCAGGTCTGGCATCGCGGGTTGCGGCCGTCTTGTCTAAGGTTGCTCTGTCTGGTCATTTCTTGCCGCAAACGCTCGCGCCGAACAGCACGATGGAGCCGCCTCAGGTGCGGTCGTCGCAGGCTGTCCGCTTTGAGTCGAAGCGGCTGGTCGAGAATGCGATTCAGCTCATCGCGCCGTCGACTGCCAGAATTTGAGGATAACTTCAGTCAATTCGTCGGGGCATTCCTCCGGGAGAAAGTGACCGCAGCCGGTGGTCGCGCCGGTGATCACGCCGCCCTGCACGCGGTCTGCGATGGTCGCGACGGTCGCGCGAAGCGCGTCGCCAACCCCTTCGGATCCTCCGAGCGCCAGAACCGGCATCGTCAATCGCTTGGCCGCGCGCGCCTTGGCCTGCGCCAGGCCTTCCGCATCGAAGTTTGCCCGGTACCAGGCGAAACCGGCGCGCATGGCGCCGGGCGCGGAATATTGACGCGTGTATTCATCGAGAGCGGCCGAATCTATCGCGTAGGCTCGGAAGCTTTTCGTCGCGAAGATCCAGGCGAGGTACTCTCGCTCGCGTCCTTGGATCAGCATCTCCGGCAAATCGTTGAGCCGATTGAACGCAAATTGCCAGCTCTTGAGGTTCACGGCCTCGCTCGGAATTCCGGTCGATGCGAATGAAGTAACCCCGGGAATGTTCGACTCGGTCAGCACCAGTCGTCCGACGTCCGCCGGGTAGTTGGCGGCGTGGGCGTGCGCGATCCACGTCCCGACGTCATGGGCGACGATGTCGACTCCTGCTGCGCTCGCGAGTTTGGTCGCTCCCAGGAAACCGTGCAGGTCGCGCGCCGCAGTGTCGAGATCGTAGCCGCTGGCCGGCTTGTCGCTCTCGCCAAAGCCTCGAGGGTCGAGCACGACGACGCGGCGGTCTGCGGCGACCAGCAAAGGCACAACCTTCCGCCAGGCGATCCAGCTCTCGGGCCACCCCGGAAGCAGCAAGACCGGATCACCGGTCCCGGCGGTCACGTAGTGGAAGCGGGTGCCGTCGATCTTCACGACGTGGTGTTCGAGCGGGATGTCCCGCGCGCTCTCGGCGATGGCGCCCGTGGCGAGCAGGATGCCGGCCGCCACCGCGGCAAGCGTTTTGGCGGCGGCCGCCGCCGCGGCGCGGACGGTGCGTCGGCCGGGTTCGGACATGTCATCCATGGCGAGTCTCCCTGTGCTGCCCAATCCGTTTTGCTTGCCGGGGGTATGCGTCGCCTGCGCCGCTTGCGTCATGGATGCCGTCCCCCCGCGCCCGATCGCCGTCAGGTGCAGCAGGCGCGCTGCCAGGCACCGGGACTCTTGCCGACCGCACGCCCGAACGTCCGCGTGAAGTGGGCCTGATCCGCAAATCCCACGTCGACGGCGATCTGCGCGAGCGGACGGTCGCATTCCAGCAGGAGCTGCTTGGCCTTGTCGATCCGGGCCCGCAGGACCCACTGATGCGGCGCGAGCCCGGTCGACATCTTGAAGGCGCGGCTGAAGTAGGAGCGCGACAGCTTGACCAGGTCGCACGCCTGTTGCAGCTGGATGTCGTCGGCGAGATGCGCGAAGAAATATTCGGTGACGCGGCGAAGCTGCCAGGGCGACAGCTGGCCATGACTGATCCGCTCGAGCTTGGGCTTGCTCAGGCGTGACAGCGCGAGCACAAGCGCTGTCGACAGGTTGTCGCCATAAAGCCGAGAGTGCGGCTCATCGCTCGCGCACTCCGCGGCGAACAGCTGGGCAAAATGCATGATTCCCGCATCGGCGAACATGAGCCGCGGCGCGAACGCATCGGACAAATCGATCTCGTCCTGCACCATGGGCACCAGCTTCGGGACGTCGAACTGGAGCACGAGGTGACACAAGAAGCGGAGGTCGGTCGCCTGTCCATGAGCGTTCAGGCCGGTCGGAATGAGACTGAGGGGACGAGGCACATCGTGCGACGCTGTCTGGCCGCGCCAGGAATTCGACAGCGTCTCGAAACGTCCGCCGACCGCCTCGAGTACGACCGAGAGCTGCGTCCAGCGGCTGCCGAGATCCACGTGCAGGTAGCCCTCGCAGCGCACCTCTGCAAGGCTTGCGTTCACGCCGCTCCATGACCGCTGATGCCGCCGGATGACCGCCCCGCCCTCGTAGTCGAGCGTCGGCACTCCCGGGCTGGTTGGCTCTGCAGGCCGTATCGACGATGCGCGCAGTCGGTTCCGTTGCAGGCCGGAGAAGCGAGCCGAAGGCATGATCGACAACGGTTCAGGAGGCGTGACCGTGCGCGCCGCGAGGGTCGTTGGAAATCTGGCATAGCTGCGATCGCCAACCTTGAGGGAGGCACGGACGTCTCTCGCCTCGCTGGCTTCGTGAATGGCGTCGTCCAGATCCCGGGTACGCATGACGCAGCTCCCGTATATCCGATTGCGGTCTCACGCGAGGCGCATCAAGCACTCGCCGGGCGTCGAGTCGATTGCACCATGGTCTCAGCCCAGGTACTTGGGGATCCACCCAGGCGACTGGCGCACCCCGCCCACCGCGACTCGCCCGAATTTCGCGTCATACCAACACCAGAGCATGACGGCGGCCGTGCGCAGGCGCATCCTGGTACGGGGCGACCAGTATGAAGCGGAGGACGATCTCGAACGCATGTCTGGTCCGCTCTTTTCGAGTGACTGCGTTAGCGCGTATTCCGGCGAAGTGGGCCACCGGTTCGCCGACAGGAATATGCGCCCATAAAAGGAGATCTCGAGCACGTTCCGATTCGGTAGGAACGGAACGTCCTCCAGGACTCTGATCGATTCAGTTTGAATCGATCAGATTTTAGAAGTCGTTTCTTTGCGCATGATCTTTGTCTGAAAAGTCTGTCGAGTTTTCGGCGCTCAAGCGCCTCGGCCTGCCATCTGATGCCGGGGAACAAGCTGATCGTGGCCCAGGCCCGCTGGCGGCTCCGGGACTGGAAGTTCCTTTTCCGCGTTCTTCCGCGGGACCGGCGCGCTCGGTCACATCTCGGAAACGTCGACGACGGCCTGGGCGAACGCCTGCGGGGCTTCCTGTGGCAGGTTGTGCCCGATGCCGCCGGTGATGAGGCGGTGCTCGTATTTGCCGGAGAATTTCTTGGCATAGGCGCTGGGGTCCGCATGCGGGGCGCCGTTGGCGTCGCCTTCCATCGTGATGGTGGGCACCGTGATCACCGGCCCGGTGGCGAGTCGCTTTTCCAGTTCGTCGTATTTTGCCTCGCCCGGTGCGAGCGCGAGCCGCCAGCGATAATTATGAATCACGATCGCGACGTGATCCGGATTGTCGAAGGCGGCGGCGCTGCGGTCGAACGTGGCGTCGTCGAAGCCCCACTTGGGTGACGCGGTCCGCCAGATCAGCTTGGCAAAATCGTGCCGATTTTTGTCGTAGCCGGCCCGCCCGCGGTCGGTGGCGAAATAGAACTGGTACCACCATTCGAGCTCGGCCTGCGGCGGCAACGGCATCTTGCCGGCCTCCTGGCTGCCGATCAGATAGCCGCTCACCGACACCAGGGCCTTGCATCGCTCCGGCCACAGCGCCGCGATGATGCCGGCGGTCCGCGCGCCCCAGTCAAAGCCGGCGAGGATCGGCTTCTCGGCCTTGAGCGCATCCATCATCGCAACGATGTCCATTGCGACCGCCGACGGCTGGCCGTTGCGGAAGGACTCGGCGGACAGGAAGCGCGTGGTGCCGTAACCGCGCAGATGCGGGATGATCACCCGGTAGCCCGCCGATGCCAGCAGCGGCGCGACGTCGACGTAGCTGTGAATGTCGTAGGGCCAGCCGTGCAGCAGGAAGACCACCGGACCGTCGGGCGGGCCGGCCTCGGCGTAGCCGATGTTGAGGAGGCCGGCGTCGATCTGCTTGAGCGGGCCGAGCGAGGTGTTCGTGCCCGGCTTGATCGTCGGCAGCGCCTTGCGGGCTTGCGCATTCGCGGTTGTCACAATGCCCAGCTTGGCTGCGGCGACGGCCAGCGCGGCGGCGCCAACGAAACGGCGTCGGTTGATGTCTTCGCCGATCCTGATCGCATCCATTGCACAGCCCTCCATGACGCCTCGTTGCGCGGCGGATCAGCCGAACGTGAAGACAAAAACCTCCACACCCGGACCGAGAAACTCAATCTCGAACTGGCGATCGGCAATCGGCTTCGGCTGTCGGGTCAACTGGTACAGCCGTTGCTCCGTCACCGTGCCGTTGCCTTGCTCGTCGACGTCAAGTCCGCGCGCGTCGCCCGGCGGCTGTCCGTCGATCAGGACGCGAAATTGCACGGGCGTTCCCGGCGCGGCCGGGCCCATGACGAGATTCAGATCGCGGGCATGAAAGCGATACGCGATGCGGCCATTGGGCGAGTTCAGCACTGCGGGTTCCTGCTTCACCGTCCAGTCGCCCGACAGCGCCCATTCATTCAGGCGCAACGTCGCGGGCAGTTGATACGTACGAGGCTTGTCCAGGACCGCCCCGCCGGGCGACGCAAAGTTCTCGGTGCGCTCGTACCCGACATAGTTTTCCGGAGACATCAGGCTGGCCCAATCGGCGGCCGCTTCGAGGCCCTGGCCATCGACCGAAACCGGCTCACGACTGACGCCTTCGGCGCCGGCCTCGCGCAGCAGCGCCTGAATGATCATTTCCGACTGCTCGTACGCCCCCTCGCCGAAATGCTGATATCGAACACGTCCTTGCGCATCGACGAAATACAGCGCCGGCCAGTATTGGTTGTCGAACGCACGCCATATGACATGTTCACTGTCGACCGCGACCGGGTAATCGATCCTCAGGTCTTTCACGGCCCGGCGAACGTTGTTGACGTTTTTTTCAAATGAAAACTCCGGCGCGTGGACGCCGATCACCACCAATCCCTGATTCCGGTATTTCTCATCCCACGCGCGGATGTATGGAAGCGTGCGCAGCCAGTTGATGCAGGTGTATGTCCAGAAATCGACGAGGACGACCTTTCCGCGCAGCGACGCCGCCGTCAGCGGCGGTGAATTGAGCCAGTCGTTCGCGCGCTCGAGCGACGCCAGCCCGGATTGGCCGGCGGTCGGGCCAGTCGCAATCCCGTGCAGGAACGGAAGCCGTATCCCGGTGGAGGTCGTCGGCTGCGGCACGCTCGCGTCCCCCAGAAAGCCCGCAATCGGCGCCCCGATTGCGATGGCGAGCACCGCGGCTATCAGGAGCTTGCTTGTCTTCATCGATGAATGCCCTGCCGGATTGGGATCGACGGTGCCCCGCGACCAGGCAAGACGGCGCGCACACAGGCGCGCGTCGTACGATCAGATCAATTGCGGAGTGGTCGATGGGTGGAGTGGTCGATGTGCTCGGCCATGGTCCTCCGCGCTTGCTCTGTCACAGATGAACATGTTTCGCCTCGGGCGTCACGTATTGTCAAATTGTCCCTTCTTTGTCGTCGATGCCTGCCTTACCATCGCTGGCGGCGCCGATGCCTGAGTTCGATCGAGGAGCGACGCGCGATGTGCCTTGGGTCGGGTGGCGGAGTTCGTCCGATAACGTCGGCCCGAAAGCACACAAAACGTCAATCCAGGGCATGCAAGTACAATCGCCGTCCTTCGGTGGACGCCACATTGACAGCTTGTCGATGCAGGCAACAGACGCCGGTGAAATGGCACGGGAGCTGCAAATGGCGTACGACATAGAGGTCAACGGTACAAAGCTGACGGCCGACGTCGATGGCGACACGCCGCTGTTGTGGGTGCTGCGCGACGTCTTCGGCATGACCGGAACCAAATTCGGCTGCGGGATGGCGCTGTGCGGCGCGTGCACGGTCCATGTCGACGGTGCCCCGACCCGTTCCTGCATCACGCCCATCGACAGCATCGGCGACGCGAAGGTCACGACCATCGAGGCCATTGGGGCGACCGAGGCCGGCGCGAAGATCCAGAAGGCGTGGCTCGACCGCGAGGTCGTTCAGTGCGGCTATTGCCAGTCCGGCCAGATCATGTCGGCGGCGGCGCTGCTCGCCAGCAATCCGCATCCCAGCGATGCCGACATCGACGATGCGATGTCCGGCAATATCTGTCGCTGTGGCACGTATGTGCGGATTCGCGACGCGATCAAGCTGGCCGCGCAATCGAACCGGAAAGGGGGCTGACATGACCCGCGCGAATCCCAATCGAGCGTCGTCGGCGATCGGTCTCTCGCGGCGTGGCTTCCTGCAGGCAGGCGCAGCCGCCGGCGGCGGTCTCATGCTGAGCCTGCGTCTGCCGCTCGGACCGTGCGACGCCGAAGCCGATGAGGCGCGCGACTTCGCGCCCAATGCATTCGTTCGCATCGGCCGCGATGGCCAGGTCGTCCTGACCATGCCCTATGCCGAAATGGGGCAGGGCGTCTACACGTCGATCCCGATGCTGATCGCCGAGGAGCTCGAGGTGGATCTCGCGCAAGTGCGACTGGAGCATGCCCCGCCCGACCCGAAGCGCTACGGCAATCCCTATCTGGGCGGGGACCAGCTCACCGGCAACTCGACGGCGGTCGGCGCCTCATGGCAGCCGTTGCGCGAAGCCGGGGCAGCTGCAAGAGCCATGCTGGTGGCGGCGGCGGCGCAGCGCTGGAGCGTCGCTGCGGCGTCCTGCGGCGCGCAACGTGGCGAGGTGGTTCACGTCCCGACCGGAAGACGCCTGACTTATGGCGAGCTTGCCGCCGATGCGGCCCGGGTGCCGGTGCCCGAGAAGCCCGCGCTCAAGCGGCCGGAGGATTTCAAGCTGATCGGCACGCCGGCGAAACGGCTGGACACGCCCGCGAAGGTCAACGGCACTGCCGTCTACGGCATCGACGCGCGCCCGCCGGGCGTGAAGATCGCGACCCTGGCGCAATCGCCCGTCTTTGGCGGCCGGCTGAAGCGCGTCGATGACGCGGCCGCGCGGGCCGTCAAGGGCGTGCGTCAGATCGTGCGGCTCGACGACGCCGTCGCGGTGGTCGCCGATCACATGGGTGCCGCGAAGAAAGGGCTTGCCGCGCTGGTGATCGAATGGGACGACGGCCCACACGCCAAACTCACCACCAGCGACATTGCGGTGGAGCTCGAGAGCGCGGTGCTCAAGCCCGGGGCGGTCGCGCAGAACATCGGCGATGTTGCCGACGCGATGGCGCGTGCCGTCACCAGGGTCGAGGCGACCTACCAGGTGCCGTTCCTTGCGCACGCCGCGTTGGAGCCGATGAACTGCACGGTTCACGTCCGCAGCGACAGCTGCGAGGTCTGGGTCGGCACCCAGGCGCTGGCGCGGGCGCATGCGGCAGCCGCGAAGACCGCCGGCCTGCCGCTGGACAAGGTCACGGTCCACAACCATCTGCTCGGCGGCGGATTCGGCCGGCGGCTCGAGATCGACGGGGTCATTCGCGCGGTCCAGATCGCCAAGCGGGTCGACGGTCCCGTGAAGGTGGTGTGGACGCGCGAGGAAGACATCCAGCACGACATGTACCGCCCCTACTTCGTCGATCGCATGTCCGCAGGCCTCGACGACAAGGGCATGCCGCTGGCCTGGAACCACCGCTTCGCCGGCTCCTCGGTGGTCGCGCGCTACATTCCTCCGGTCTTCAAGGATGGTTTCGATTCCGACACGGTCGAAGCCGCGATCAATCTTCCCTATGCGTTGCCGAACCTGCGCGTCGAGTACCTGAGGGTGGAGCCGCCGGGAATTCCGACCGCGTTCTGGCGCAGCGTCGGGCCCTCGCACAACGTCTTCGTGACCGAGAGCTTCATCGACGAGCTCGCGGCCGCCGCGAAGCAGGACGCGGTCGCGTATCGGAGGGCGCTGCTCGACCAGGCGCCTCGCGCGAGGGCCGTCCTCGATCTGGCTGCGCAGAAGGCCGGCTGGGGACAGCCGCTGCCCGCGGGACAAGGGCGCGGCGTGTCGCTGCAGGCCGCGTTCCGGAGCTACATGGCGCATGTCGCCGAAGTCGAGGTGTCGAAGGCGGGAGCGGTGCGCGTGCGGCGCGTCGTCTGCGCGGTGGACTGCGGTACCCCGGTCAATCCCGATACGATCCGCGCACAGCTCCAGGGCGCGGTCATCTTCGGCATCTCGGCGGCGCTGCACGGCGAGATCACGCTCAAGAATGGGCGGGTCGAGCAGACGAACTTCGATACCTACCAGGTCGTGCGCATGGACGAGGCGCCGGACATCGAGGTTCATATCGTGGCGAGCGCCGAGCATCCGGGCGGGATCGGCGAGCCCGGGACGTCGGCGATCATGCCGGCCGTGGCCAACGCGATCTTTGCGGCGACCGGCAAGCGGCTGCGCAAGCTGCCGGTCGACCCCGCGGCGTTGAAGCGGCCGGCGTGAAGCAACGGCGCCCGTTGGCCGCACGCGCTCGCATGCGGCATTGATCGGCGCGCGATGCGACCGCTACAATGAGGATATGCGCCAAGCGTTGCGACTTCACCCGGACTCGCGTTGCGCGGCCGCAACGCGCGTCGACGTGGAAGTCTTGCGGCCATGCGCCGGCACGCTGGTATTGTCCTATCGCGTCAACGGCAAGATCAGCGGTCTGCGCCTGCTGCCCATCAGCACGGCTTTGCGCACCGATGGACTTTGGCGGCATACCTGCTTCGAGGCATTCGTCGGTACCGCTGCGGGCGCCACCTATTACGAGTTCAATTTTGCACCATCCACGCAATGGGCGGCCTATCGGTTCAGCAGCTACCGAAGCGAGATGCGCGTCGCGACGGAGGTCAGCGCGCCCCGGATCGAAGTGCAAACGGGACTCGAGTGCTACACGTTGCAGGTTTCGCTGAAGCTGGACGGGTTGTCGGGCCTGCCCCGCGATGTCGGGTGGCGTCTCGGCCTTGCGGCGGTGACCGAAGACACATGCGGCCGCCAGTCGTACTGGGCATTGGCGCATCCGCCCGGCAAGGCGGATTTCCATCATTTCGATTGCTTTGCGCATGAACTTTCCGCAGCGTGAGCAGCGATCATGAGATTCGGCATCGATCGACTCGTCGCTGAAGGAGCTTTGCGCGCACCGCTCGCCGGCCGGCGCGTTGCGCTGCTGGCGCATCCTGCTTCGGTCAACGCCGACCTGACACATTCGCTCGATGCGCTGGCCGCATGCGGGGACGTCAAGATCGCTGCGGCATTCGGACCGCAGCATGGGCTGCGCGGCGACAAGCAGGACAACATGATCGAGTCGCCGGACTTCGCCGATCCGGCGCACGGCATTCCGGTATTCAGTCTGTATGGAGAGGTGCGCAGGCCGACGGATGCGATGATGGATGCATTCGACGTCATTCTGGTGGACCTGCAGGATCTGGGTTGCCGGATCTACACGTTCACCACCACGCTGCGTTACGTCCTCGAAGCGGCGGCGAAACGAAAGAAGGCGGTGTGGGTGCTCGATCGGCCCAATCCCGTGGGGCGGCCGGTCGAAGGCCTGAGGCTGCGTGCCGGCTGGCAAAGCTTCGTCGGCGCCGGACCGATGCCGATGCGTCATGGACTCACGCTCGGCGAGCTGGGCGCCTGGTTTGTCGAAACGCTCAAGCTCGATGTCGAGTATCGCGTCATCGAGATGCAGGGCTGGCAGCCGGAGGCGGCGCCGGGGTTCGGCTGGCCGCTCGGCGAACGCACGTGGATCAATCCCAGCCCCAACGCGCCGAACCTTTGGATGGCGCGCGCCTATGCGGGCACCGTGATGCTCGAGGGCACGACGCTGTCCGAAGGGCGTGGCACCACGCGGCCGCTCGAGCTCTTTGGCGCCCCCGATGTCGATGCGCGGCAGGTCATGCGGGAAATGGACGCGCTGGCGCCGGAGTGGCTGCGGGGCTGCCGGCTGCGCGAGTGCTGGTTCGAGCCCACGTTTCACAAGCATGTGGGCAAGCTTTGCCACGGCGTGCAGATTCATACGGAAGACCGCGGCTACGATCACCAGGCGTTCAAGCCGTGGCGCGTCCAGGCGCTGGCGTTCAAGGCGATACGCCGTCTGTATCGGGACTACCCGCTGTGGCGCGATTTTTCCTACGAGTACGAGCACGGGAAACTCGCCATCGATGTCATCAACGGCGGCGCGCTGCTGCGCGAGTGGGTCGATGATGCGGCAGCGACGCCGCACGACCTCGATGCGCTGGCGACGCCTGATGAGCAGGCCTGGCTGAGCGAGCGCGCACGGTATCTGCGCTACTAGCGCATATTCCGGTGAGCCTGCCCCGGACTTGATCCGGGGTGGGCACCGGCTCGCCGATAAGAATATGCGCGAAACAACGAATCTAGAGCACGTTCCGATTCCGTAGGAACGGAACGTGCTCTAAGGGGCGGAGGACACTCCCGGATCGTCGCTTCGGCCGCCGAGCCACGTTGCAACGACGCCCAACTCGTCGGTCAATGCAACGAGATCGGCCCGAGCGCCAGGAAACAGCGCGCCGCGCTCGTGCTCCAGGCCGAGAAATTGCGCGGGTGTCAGCGACGCAGCGCGCAGCGCATCCTCCAGGGGCAGCTGAGCCAGCTTGACCGAATTGCGCACCGCCGTCGCCATGTCGAGGTGCGCGCCCGCGAGCGTCCCGGCTTTCGTGGTCAGCCGTCCGTCGGCCAGCCCGATGGTCCGGCCCATCAGCTCGAAATGGTCGAGCGATGTGCCGACCGTCGGCATCGCATCGGTGACGAGCGCAATCCGGTCGCTGCCCTTGGCCGCAAACGCGGCTCGGACCGAGACGGGATCGACATGGATCCCGTCGACGATGAGACCGGCGGTGAGCCGGGATTCCGCCAGCGCGGCGCCGATGATCCCGGGCTCGCGGGCGCTGAGCGGCGGCATGGCGTTGAAGAGGTGGGTCACACCGGTCGCGCCATCGGCGACGGCCCGCCCCACGACGGCCGCGGACGCCTCGCTGTGCCCGATCGAAACCCGCACGCCCGCGGACGCGAGCGTACGGACGAAGCCGGCCGAAACACACTCGGGCGCCAGGGTGACAAATGACCGGCCGGCCCCGGCAAGCTCGCACAATTCCTCCAGGTCGCCTTTATCCTCCCCGGCAGGAGGAGGGTGATCGCCTGCGTCGGGCTGCC
>Ga0126379_10002460_pt1 | contig 11815 bp, 8 predicted proteins | sample PanSoiMetPlot_24_FD_92640 | JGI IMG/M metagenome (GOLD analysis project Ga0126379, IMG submission 92640) | Tropical forest soil microbial communities from Panama - MetaG Plot_24 | ecosystem: Environmental > Terrestrial > Soil > Tropical forest > Bulk soil | place: Panama | collected 2016-02-17
CCACGTCATGCGCACGCGCAGCTGATCGACGTTGGTGACGTCGTGCCAGACGCGCTTGTGGCCGTGCGCCTGGACGAGCCCGGGCGCGCCGCCCAGGAGCAGCAGAAGCCAATCGACGTGGTGGGATCCCCAGTCGTAGCCGGCGCCTCCGGAGACGCCCGCGTCCGAGTGCCACGTGCGGCAGGGGTGCGCATAGCCGCCTACGAACGTCTCGGCGTTGAAGATCTCGCCCATGAGCCCGGTGTCGACGGCCCGGCGCACGGCCGCGAAGTCGGCGTCCCAGCGCCGGTTCTGGTACACGGTCAGCACGCGATCGTTTTCCGCCGCGGTCCTGATGAGCGCGTCGGCCTCGCTCACCGCGAGGCACAGCGGCTTCTCGCACGCGACGTGCTTGCCGGCCCGCAGGAGCGCCTCGCTCAGGCTCGCGTGATGCGCGGGCGGCGTCGCCACGACGACGACCTCGGCGTCGTCGTCGCTCAGCAGTTCGCCGGTGGACGCGTACGTCCGCACGCCGGGGAAGTCGGCCTCCGCGGCCTTGCGCCGCTCGAGGCTCGGATCGACCACCGCGATCAGCTCGAGGCCGTCCGTCTCCACGACGCCGAGGCCGTGGTGATAGCCCATGCCGCCGAGGGGACCGTAGCCGACGATCGCCACGCCGATGTTGCGGCCGCAGCAGCGGAGATCGGGCCGCAGCGCGCGAGCCAGGAGCTGTCCCAGTCCCGGCGTGCGCAGGGAGTCGTCGGTGTTCCCGAGACCGCTGGCGACGACGCGTCCCGCGCCGACGGCGCGCTCGACCACGGCCGCCAGGTCGCGGAGGGCGACGCGCACGTTGACGATCACCGTGCCCGCGCCGATCGGGACGAGCGGCACGAACCCGTCGAGCACGGCGAACTCCCGCGGCACGCGGTCCGAGATGTGCGAATGCGCCGGCGTCACCACCGCGAAATACTCGCCCCCCGGGGGCTCGAGGCCGCTGACGACACCCAGGAGATCGGCCCAGAACCCGCCGCGCTCCGCGGGCGCCGCGCCGATAGCCACCAGCGGGACGCCCCGCTCCACCGCGGCGCGCAGCCCGGCCAGCGTCTCGAGCGGCTGCGCGGGCTGCCGCCCGTCGATCAGGATCGCGTCGTGGTCGGCGAGATTCGGCAGCGCCTGGTGCGGATCGGCGAAGGAGAGCGCCAGCTCGGGCGCCAGCGCCTGAAACGCCGCGCGGCGGCGGTCGGTGAGCCGCGCGGACAGGACGAGGACTCGCATGGATGCCAACGGTATCACACCGGGCCGGAGGCAGGGGGACCGCGCGATGCCGCTCGGACGACATCGCGCGGCCGCTCAGCCGAGCGCTATTTGCAGCCGGGAACCTTGATGTTCGTCGGCTTGGCCCAGCGCGCGTCCTTCGGCGTGTAGACCAGCGGCTTGATGTAGTCGTTCGGATCGACCATCCACCGCGGCTCGGGCCGCTCGTCGGCCGGCACCGCCATGTTGTCGAGCTGCTTCAAGTACGAGATCTTGAACTCGAGCGACGACGTCGGCAGGGCGGCGTTCGTCTGATGGATCGGGATGTAGATTTTCGGGTGCAGGGCGAGCTGGTACAGGATCGGGTCGCGCATGCCGTTGGTCCCGAACCCGAGGCTCACCATCGAGCCCAGCTCCACATCGGTCGGCGGCAGCGATTCCATGATGGCCACCAGGTGCGCCCCGACGTCCGGCCCCCAGCACTTGTCGAGCCCGCATCCCTCCTTGATGGCCCCCGTCGTGTTGTGCCACGCGAACGAGAAGTTGTTGTCCCCGCCCTTCAGCACGAACTGGAAGAAGATCGAGATCGGCCCGCCCACTCCGCCGCTCGTCGGGAAGGAGTGCGGCGTTCCCAGCGGGTACATCTGGGGATCGCGCGGGTCGGCGATGTTGAGCACCGGCGTGATCGGGAAGTCGTCGTCCTGGGGCACCGTGGTCGAGTGCAGGTGGCGGAACGCGGTGATGCACGCCACGCCATCGAGCTGCGGGATGTTCACGATCTCCGCCCCCGGCGTCGAGCCGGCCGTCGTCACTGTGCGGCAGTCGACGGTCGAGACGGGAATCCGCCCCGCCGCGAACAAGGCCCTGGCGTCCACCTGCATCGCCCCGCAGGTCTCCTCGGAGGCGTAGATCGGAATCCCGAGATTCCCGGCCAGCCAGGCCGCGTTGTCCGCGTGATCGGCGTGGCCGTGGCCCACGAAGATCGCCTCGGGCGCGAGGCGCATGAGATCCTCGACGACGAACGGCGTGCGGCCGGGGATCGTCTCAGCGCGGTGGACGTAGGAGTCCAGGAGGACGAGCCGTCCCTTCACCGAGACGGCGTAGCTCGCGTTGGTGATCCACGAGAAGATGACCTTCTTGTCGTCGACCTTGCCCGACTTGGCATCGACGTTCTCGATGCCGAAGAAGAGCTGGCGGGCCTTGATCATCTCCGGATCGGCTTGCCTGGCCTCGGCACCGAGCGGCACGAGCGCTGCCGCGAGCAACAACATCCCGATGCCCAGGATCGATTTCCCGTTCATGGATGTCTCCTCTTTTTGTGTCAAGGGTCGCCCGCCCCGATCGCAGGGAGCGGGCCATCGGCGTGTCGAATGAGAGTGGGTGCTGGAGCGATCGAGCGCGCCGTGAGTGGCGGGGGCGGTCCGCGGTCGCGCTGAGCGGATGTCCGCGCGGCCATCTCTCGGTCATCGCGGGGGCCGGCGCGCGAAGACCACATGAGAGTCGGGCACACCGGACGGCTCCGCGCCATTGCGTGTCCTCCAGAGCCGCGGCCACAAGAGCCGCGACCGACGGGACCGAGGACAGCGACCGTACGACAGCGACTGTTCGACTATGCCCGAGCGGAAGAGACTGTCAAGCCGCCATGCGCCGTGCCACAGCGCCGCGAGATGCGCGGAGGTGACGCAACAAGCGCGAAGTGGAACGACGTCGCCGCGCACTCCACGGCATGTGACCGCCGGTGGCGCTCACGAACATTCCGCTTTCGAGCGCCGGCTCCAAGGCTGTGAACCAACCCGCCACGCCGCGCTCAGAGGACACGTGTTCGAGCGCCGGCTCTGAGGGTGTGAAGAAATCTCGAAAATGGGTTGCGACGGTACGGTAGATCAGGACGTTGCAGCACGTCGCCAACCCGATTTCCGAATTTCTTCACACGCTCTCCGCCGGCGCAACCGACTTTTAGGGAGGCTCGGAAGGGGCGCGGCCCCCTTCGAAGGATCTAGTCGAGGGACAGCGCGCGCACCGCCCCCAGGTCCTTCTCCAGACACGCCCAGGTCTCGCCCGCGTCGCGAGAGACGAACACCGTGCCGTCCCCGGCGCCGAGCGCAGCGGTGCGGCCGCAGAGCGCGACGCAGTTCGAGTCGACGTTGTCGCTGAACCACTCGGGCAGGCCGACCTGACAGCGCTCGAAGGGCGCGCGGTCGTCGAGCCGCCGCCGGTACACCGCCGACTCTCGTCCTCGGTGGCCGGTCGACGCGCTGACGAGGACGGTCTCCCCGTCGACGGCGACGGCGCGGCAGTAGTGAGCTGACAGTCCCTCGTTCAGCCAGCGCCAGGTGTCCCCGCCATCCCCGCTCACGCCAAACCCGGCGGCCGCGGCCACCAGCACGAGACCGGGACGCGTCGGATGTGCCAGGACCTGATGCACGTCGTCGTCGATGTCGAGCGTCGCACGCCACGACTCGCCGCCATCCCTCGATCGGAGGACGCCGCCGACGTGCACGTTCACGTAGATGGCGCCGTCGCGCGCGCCGCTGATCGAGCGCACCTCCGGCGGTGCGCCCCACGGCGTGTACCACGCGTCGCGCCCGGGCGCCTCGTCGAACGGCGATTGCTGGATGAAGCGGCCGTCGTCGAGCCGCAGCAAGTGGGCGCGCGCGGTGCCGACCAGGAGTCCCGCGGATGTGATGGCCACGCAGCTCGCGCGGCGCCTCGGCGTCTTCGCGACGAACGCCCACCGCCGCCCGTCGTCGCTGTTCCATAGCTCGCGTCCGTCGACGAGGGCCCACCGCGCATCCGCGCTCCGGCCGAGCGCCACCACCTCTCGCCCCGCCAGCTCCTCGACGGGCGAGATCTCGTCCGCGCCGCCGACGAACAATCCATCGTCCGTGGCCACCAGCATCATCGGCTCGCCGTGCGCGCTCATCACGCAGGACCTCCTTCGCTCAGCATACCGCCGCGGTCGCGCCGCCGCGACCGCGCGCAGATCGCGCCGCGCGCGGGCGTATGCTCGGCGCATGGACGGTGGGGCGGCGAGAATGCGAACACCGAGGGGCGCGCTCCTCGCGATCGCCTCGGCCGCGCTCTTCGGCGCGAGCACGCCGCTCGCCAAGGCGCTGCTCCGTGACGTCGACTCGCTGATGCTCGCGGGCCTGCTCTACCTGGGCTCGGGCGCCGGGCTCGTGGCGCTCCAGGCCATGCGCCGCCTCGGCCGTCGGGCCGCCGGGGAGGCGAGACTCGCTGGCCACCAGTGGCTCTGGCTCGCGCTGGCGATCGCCGTGGGCGGCGTGGCCGCGCCCGCCCTCTTGATGTACGGCCTCTCCGGGGCGACGGCGTCCGCGACCGCGCTCCTGCTGAATCTCGAGTCGATCTTCACGGCGGTGCTCGCCTGGCTCGTCTTTCGCGAGGCCGCGGACCGGCGCATCGTCCTCGGCATGGGCGCGATCGCGCTCGGAGCGATCGTCCTGAGCTGGCAGGGGCCCGACGCCGCCGGGCGGCCACTGGCGGTACTCGCCATCGCCGGCGCGTGCCTTGGATGGGCCATCGACAACAACCTCACGCGCAAGGTGGCGCTGACGGACCCGGTCCAGATCGCCGCGCTGAAGGGTGGCGTGGCCGGGCTGGTCAACGTCGCGATCGCGCTCTCCGCCGGCGCGCGCCTGCCGTCCGCGGGCGCCATCGCCGCGTCGGCCGTCGCCGGCCTCGTCGGGTACGGCGCAAGCCTCGTGCTGTTCGTCCGATCGCTCCGCGAGATCGGCGCGGCGCGGACTGGAGCGTACTTCTCGCTGGCGCCGTTCGCGGGCGCCGTGCTCTCGGTGCTGTGGCTCGGCGAGCCGCCCACCGCGCGGCTCGCCGCGGCCGCGGTCCTCATGGGCGCCGGCATCTGGCTTCACCTCACCGAGCGCCACGAGCACGAGCACCGCCACGTCGAGATGGGCCACGATCACGCCCACGTCCACGACGACCACCACGCGCACGACCACGCCGACACCGCGTCCGGGCCACACTCGCACGCCCACGGCCACGACACCCTCGAGCACCGCCATCCGCATTTCCCCGACGACCACCATCACCACACGCACTGAGTACGCGGCCCGCGCTCGGAATAGATCGTCGGGGAGTTGACGCGGTGGCGGCCCCGACGCCGATATCGGGCGCGTGTCGGAACAATGACACCATCGACCCGCATTGGGTGGTCCGCTCCGAGCGCCGGCTCCGCCGGCGCAATCGATCCTGGGGGGAGGCAGGGAGGAGCACGCCGCTAAGGCGTGCGACGACCGTCGGAAGGGGGGCGGAGCCCCCCTCCGAGTGTCCTACCCGCGCAGTGTCCAGCTCGTGCCGTCCGGGGTGTCGTGGAGATCGACTCCGGCGGCGGTGAGGCGGTCGCGCAGGCGATCGGCGAGCGGCCACGCGCGCTCGGCTCGCAGCTCGGCGCGCAGCTCGATGAGGCGCTCCACCAGCGGCGCCAGCACCTCGCGGGGATCGCGCAGCCCGACCGACGCCGCCTCCCCCAGGCGATGCACCAGTGAGTGCAGGACGGCGCGGGCGCGGTCCGGGTCCTCCGACTGCAGCGTGTCGGCGGACCAGTCCACGATGATCCGGTCGAGGGCGAGGATCGCCTCGGCGGCGTCGGCCGCGCGGCGCGAGGATAGGGCGCTGGCGAACGTTTGCTCGAGGCGCGCCACCTCGCCGAGCAGCGGCGAGCGGCGTGGCGGCTCGGCTGGCCGGTCACCGTCCCGCGGCGATCCGGCCGACGGCGACGGCGCGACGCCGCGCTCGTCACTGCGCCCCGCGGCGGCGAGGGCGGAGATACCGACGACGCTCCCCGACTCGAATCGCTCCGAGGTCGTGCGCCGGCGCACGGTGACCGCCCCGCGCCCCGTCACCGTCACCTGCCCGGCGTCGAGGTCGGCGATCAGCGCGGTGTGCTCGTCGACCCCGAGGATCCACGCATCGCCCGGGAGCATGTCCTCGAGCGCGCCGAGCCGCCGCTCGCCCATGTAGCAGAAGCGCGTGTCGTGCGTGCCGCCCTCGGCGTTGTCGAAGTGGGGGACGACGACACAGTGCGCGCCGAAGCCCAGCGGGGTCAGGAGGTCGAGCCCGTCGAGCCAGTGGATCGGCTGCCCCACCTTGTAGACCTCGTAGACGGGCAGGCTGAAGCGCCCCACCGTGACGGCGGCGGCGCTGGCAAAGACCACCGCGCCGCCCTCGGCCAGCTTGTCCGCCAGGGCCTCCGGCACCGGCGAGCCGCGCCACGTCGACAAGGCGTACGTCGGGCTGCCCGGCCCCGAGAACACGAAGTCCGCGGCGCGCAATCGCGCGAGCACCGCGGCGCTCGGCTTGTCGGATCGCTCCTCCGGCTCGGTGGCGAGCGGTCCCGGGAAGCCGGCTACCTCGATCGACAGCTGGACCCGCTGGGCGAAGTAGTCGATCGCGCGCTGCGAGATCTCCGCGGCGTTTTCCTGGAACCCGTACGGTGTGTCGAGCAGCACCGCCCGCGGCTGCACGTTCCCCAAGCGCGCGACGACGTCGCGATGGGGCGTCACCATGCTCGGCGCGGTCTCCCCCGAGCCCATGATAACCAGGAGGCGCGGGCGGGTCATCCGAAGAACCCCTCGCGCACGGCGGCCGCCAGGACCTCCGCGACCTGCTCCGGAAACTGGGCGTGGACGTCGTGGTGCGCGGGCGAGAACCAGTGCGAGCGGAGCCGGGGCGCCGCGTTCCGCGCTCGCGCCTCGGCGGCGCGCTTCGCTGCCGTGCGCGTCTGATCGCCGGTGTCCGCCAGGATCAGGAGCGTGGGCGCGCCCAGGCTCGCATAGCGGCTCGACGGCCGGTGCTCCCACAGCGCGCGGAGGATCTGCAGGTGGCGGTGGCGCGCGAGGCGCGGCTCGATGCGGCCGTCGTTCCGCACGCGGAAGCACGCGAGCGCGGCCGAGATCGCCCGGTCGGGCAGCTCGGGGCTGTAGCGGCGCATGCGCTCCTCGAGCTCGGCCAGCGTGAGGTGGTCGAGCCGCGGCGGCGTGAGCGCGGCGAGGCACGCCTCCCAAGTGGGAAACCACTCCGAGAGCTCGATGATGCCGCCGTCGACGCAGCTGATGCCGCGCACCGCCGAGGGATCGCGCCAGCCGAGCTCCAGCACGACGTTGCCGCCCCACGACTGCCCCGCGAACACCGGCCGCTTGAGGCCGAGCGCAGCGGCGATCGCGCGGAGGTCGGCGACCGCCATGTTCATGTCGTAGCTCGACTCCGGCGCGTCGGAGCGCCCGTGGCCCCGCTGGTCGACCGCGACCACCGTGTGGCCGCGAGCGTTGAGCGCCTCCGCGACGCCGTCCCAGAGACGGAGGTTCGAGGCGAGCCCGTGGACCAGAACGAACGGCACGGCATCGGGATCGCCGAGCCGCTCCTCGACGTGGAGCGCCACGCCCTGGTCCACGGGGATGCGGATCTCCACCGGGGCGGCGGGATCGGACTCGGCCGCGCTCTGGCTCATCTCTTCAGCGCGCTTCCCGCGGCGCGGGCGCGCGCCTACAATCGTGTTCGGACACGAGTCCACCGCTGGAGGCGATCATGCACTCGCCGCGCATCACCGGCCTCGCCGGAATCCTGATCTGGACCGAGCCCGAGCGGTTCGAGGCCATGGCCGCGTTCTATCGCGATCGGCTCGGCCTCATCCCGCGCACGTCGAAGCCCGACTTCATCAATTTCGACTGGGCCGGCGTGAGGCTCAGCATCAGCATCCACGATCGAGTCTCCGGCGCGAGCCGCGATCCGCTCCGCATCATGGTGAACCTGGCCGTCGACGACATTCACGCCGTCCATGCGCGCCTGGTCGCCGCCGGGGTCGCCTTCACGCGCCCGCCGGAGCGCGAGGAGTGGGGCGGCCACGTGGCCACGTTCAGCGATCCGGACGGCAACGTCGTGCAGCTCATGCAAGTCCCGCCCGCCTGAGGCCGGCCCGTCCGATCCCGCGATCCTCGTCTCACCTCGGTGTCCAGTTCGGCTGGCTGGTGAAGAGCCCGTCGACGAGGCCGATCTGATAGGCGAGGAACAGCCCGATCCCGAGACTCAAGAGCCCCGACGCCACGCCGAGATAGTGGTTGAGCCTGACGAAGCGCCGCGCCGTGTACGCGAACGGCACGGCGATCAGCGCGGTGATCAGCATCATCCCCGCGATCGTGCCCAGGCCGAACAGCACGAGGTAGCCGACGGCCCACAGCGGATTGCGGATCGTGGCCAGGACGAGCAGCGCGACCGCGGCCGAGCCCGCGAGGCCGTGGACCAGCCCGACGACCAGGGGACGCACGGCCTGGTAGACGCCGAGCCCGCCGAACCAGCGGTCCACGCGGGACAGCGGCGTCTGGTTCTCGGCGTGCCCGTGCGATCCGGGCTCGTGTCCGTGCGGATGGTCGTGGACGTAGTCGCTGTGGCTGTGAGCGTGCGTGTGCATTCCCTCCGGGCCGTGCCCGGGCGTGAGCGCCTGCGTGACGCGACGGGTGATCCCGGTCAGGCTCAGGAGGCCGAGCAGGATCAGCATGAGGGCCACCGAGAATTCGAGCGCCAGTCCCAGCCGCGCCGGGATCACCACGTCGAACACGACGATCAGCGCGCCGACCACCGTGATCGTGAACGTGTGGCCAATGCCCCACAGGCTGCCGATGAGCGCGGCGCTCGACAGGCTGCGCTGCCGGCTCACGATGGTGGCGACGGCCACCACGTGATCGGTGTCCGTCGCGTGGCGCATGCCGAGGAGCAGGCCCAGCAGGACGATGGGGACGTGTGTGATCGCGCTGCTCCTTTTGTTGTGTCGCTGTCGTGCAGGCTGCCGTGAACGCCGTCGCGAGTGCTCGCCAGAAATGCTCGCGCAACCACTGCAGCATATCACCGCCGACACACGTCCAGCCTGGAGTTGACACGTCCACCCTGCCCTGGTAGCGTCCGCCGTGTCACGCGTGCGGGCGGCCGAGGCGTGCTCGCGCCGTTCGCACTCACCGCATGGGTCGCATCATTCGCTGATCGGCCCGCAGAGCCGCCGAGCGACATGCTGACCCGAGGGAGTCTGCTTGGGCTTCATCCCACACTTCTCCGCCCATCTCGACCGGGTTCTGCCCCGCCCTGATCGCCCCTGCTCGACCGGAGGTGCCCGATGATGCGACGCCCACGTCACCGCACGCTCGCGACGGCCCTGGCCCTCGTCATCCTGCTGGCGGCCCCACCACTGGTCGGGGCGGCGGAGACGCCGCGACGGGGCGGGGTGCTGCTGGCGGTCATCGGCGCCGATCCGCCGAGCCTCGATCCGCACCAGGAGAGCACGTTCGCGAACATCGAGCTGGTGGCGCCGCTCTACAGCACGCTCCTGCAGATCGATCCGTACAACTACCCGAAGGTCATCGGGGACGTGGCCAGCGAGTGGAAGATCTCCCCCGACGGCCTGCTCTACACCTTCAAGATCCGGCCGGGCATCCGCTTTCACGACGGGTCGTCGCTCACGTCAGCCGACGTGAAGGCGACGTACGACAAGATCGTCTTCCCGCCGCCGGGCGTGCTCAGCATCAGGAAGGCCGCGTACATCGCCATCGAGCGCGTCGACGCCCCCGATCCCGCCACCGTGGTCTTCAAGCTCAAGTTCCCGTCGGCCTCGCTGCTCACGAACCTGGCGTCGCCGTGGAACGTGATCTTTCCGAAGAGCTACCTCGACAAGGACCCGAACTACTTCAAGACCAACGTGGTCGGCTCGGGCCCGTTCAAGTTCAAGAGCTACACGCGCGGCTCGACGTTCGAGGGCGTGCGCAATCCCGACTACTTCGTCAAGGACCGGCCGTATCTGGACGGCTACAAGTTCTTCATCAGCCCGGAGACCTCCGTGCGCGCGGCGGCCATTCGCTCCGGGCGCGCGTACGTCGAGTTCCGCGACCTGCCGAACGCGGAGGTCGACGCCATCAAGAAGCAGCTCGGCGACAAGGTGGCGGTACAGGAGACGGCGATGACCGGCCAGTGGGGCATCGCGATCAACAACACGGTGAAGCCCTTCACCGACGTCCGGGTGCGGAAGGCGCTCGCGCTCGGCATCGATCACTACACCGCGAGCCGCGTGCTGTACCCGCTCACCGGCTTGAAGGGCGTGGGCGCGCTGATGCGCCCGGAGACGGAATTCGCCATGCCCCAGCCGGAGCTCGAGAAGATGCCCGGCTTCGGCCGCGACGCCGAGAAGAACCGCGCGGAGGCCCGGCGCCTGCTCACCGAGGCCGGCTTCCCCAACGGCCTCAAGGTGGTGCTGAAGAATCGCAACGTGCGCCTGCCCTACCAGGACTTCGCGGTGTTCCTGATCCAGGAGTGGCGCAAGATCGGCATCGAGGCCGAGAACCGTCCCCTGGAGACCGCGGCCTGGTTCAACGACATGCAGAACACGGGCAGCTTCGAGCTGTCCGTCGCGCCGACCGTCGAGTACATGGACGACCCGGACATCTTCCTCGGCCGCTACGTCACCGGGAGCACCCAGAACTGGGGCCGCTTCTCCGACCCGCGGATCGACGACCTGTTCGACCGCCAGGCGCGCACGCTGGACCCGGCGGAGCGCAAGAAGCTGATCGTCGAGATCAACAAGCTGGTCCTCGAGAACGCGTACTACATCCCCGGGCTCTGGTGGACGCGCAACGTGGTGCACTGGACGAAGATGAAGAACTACGTGGCCCCGCCCAACCACTACACCAACCAGAAGCTCCAGGACGTCTGGCTCTCCGAGGACTGATCGCGCGGCCCGCATGCGGACGTATCTGCTGAAGCGCGTGATGCTGATCATCCCGACGCTGCTCGGGGTGGCGACGGTGGTGTTCCTGATCATGCGGGTCATCCCCGGCAACGTCGCGCTCCTGATCATCGGCGGGGACCAGGCCCGCGTCGATCGCGCGCAGCTGGCCGCGCTCGAGCACCGCCTGGGAATCGATCAGCCGCTGGCCGTGCAGTTCGGCCACTGGCTGTGGGGCGTGCTCCACTTCGACTTCGGCAACTCGCTGTGGACGGGCCGCCCGGTGCTCGAGGAGCTCGCGGCTCGCCTGCCGCTCTCGCTCGAGCTGGCGGTGATGGCGACGATCATCTCGGTGCTCCTCGCCATCCCGCTCGGGATGCTGGCGGCGGTGCGCCAGGACACCTGGGTCGACTACGTCATCCGCGTGTTCAGCATCGGGGGCCTCGCGATTCCCTCGTTCTGGGTCGGCATCCTGATCATCCTGCTGCTGGTGATCTACTTCGGGTGGGGCCCGCCGCTCGAGTTCACGCCGCTGTGGGTCGATCCGTGGGCGAACTTCCAGCAGATGATCTGGCCCATCCTGACGGTGGGCTACCGCTACTCGGCCGTGACGACGCGCATGACGCGCTCGACGGTGCTCGAGGTGCTGCGCGAGGACTACATCCGCACCGCGTGGGCCAAGGGCCTGCGCGAGCGGGCCGTGGTGATCCGCCACGCGCTCAAGAACGCCATGCTGCCGGTGATCACGCTGATCGGAACCGAGTTCGCGTTCCTCATCGGCGGCCTCGTGGTCACGGAGACGGTGTTCACCCTGAACGGCGTGGGCCGCTTCGTGGTCGACGC
>Ga0126379_10002461_pt1 | contig 11812 bp, 8 predicted proteins | sample PanSoiMetPlot_24_FD_92640 | JGI IMG/M metagenome (GOLD analysis project Ga0126379, IMG submission 92640) | Tropical forest soil microbial communities from Panama - MetaG Plot_24 | ecosystem: Environmental > Terrestrial > Soil > Tropical forest > Bulk soil | place: Panama | collected 2016-02-17
CTAACCGATATGGGGGTAGAGCAGTTTCCCGGCCAGAACCAGCACTCGTTCAGGCATCGCCGCGAAAACGCGTTTAGCAACTCGCAGCTGCCAGTTCTGATTTCCCCGATCGGCCTTGCTTCCAGGGAACTTTTTGTAGGTAACCCTCGATTGCGTCGCGCCAAAGCGATTCTTAAAGGTGATCAGACCGGAGTTGTCTATATCCGATCTTCCCAGATCCAGTTCAGACAAGTCACGCTGCTTAGCGTCTTCTATTGCTCGCCACATCAAGAAGGGCATCGCCCCCAAATTGTGAAATCGGGCATCGCTGCAGCCATATTTATAGATCAGCGTGCCTTTGTAGAATAACGTTAGAATGGCGGCAATCGCGCGATTCCCAATACGAGCAACACGAATCGTGACCTGCTCGCCCAAGCAATCCACAACATTACGGAACCAGGCAAATGGAGGCGGCGGAAGAGCTTGACGGCGCCGGGTAATCATTGTCAACCGATAGAATTCACGTAGCAGTGAATCTGACCTGCCTTCTTCGTACTTGAGACCCTCTCGGCTAGCGCGGTATATCTTGCGCTGGATAGAATCCTTGTGGAGTCCTTGGAATATTTCATGCAGGCAGGGACGTAAATCCAGCCGATGAATGACATAGTTTGCTCCATCCCGGAAATTGGCCCAATCCGCAAATCGGTTGCCGCAATCGAGAGGCCGAAATTCCACGCTCTTCCATTTTTCATCGGCTTGCCCCTGCTCGAGGAGCGTCAACAAATTTGAAAGATCATTCTGATTGTCGAGCAAAAGATCGGTGTGGTCGGAGAACGGTAATGAGACTAGCCTTGGGCGGACCAAAGAACTTTTCACCACGCAAAAGACAACCGCGTTTTCCAAGTCCTTACCAGCAGGGGTGGTTGTAAACGCTACCGGTTCGTATCGATAAGTTCGGTGCAAGACCTGCAGCCACGACTTGGTGTGGAAAATAGACGAACGAGGATGGCGCTGCAGAAAGTCTTCCCAGCGGCGATCCTTGAGAGGTTCGATCAGTTGAAATGGTCTGGAAACAGCACAGCTCCTTGCTAAAATGACCGGCCCAGCGTTCACGTAGTCGGAGATCACAGCGGTCTTATCAGCGCGACCGCTTCTTGTGCCAAACTGGATTTCACGAGTGGTTCGAGGATCAGGTTGATCCACTCAGTGCGTGGCCCGCTGTTTTGGGTTGAGGCGCTGGTGATATGTGATAGCTGCGATCAGAGTCGACTCCGGCTCCGGTACACATCCAGTTTCAGCCAGTGTGCCGGTAGCGGCTTGACTGAAAACTGTGCCGAGATGGCATGGAGCGATCTAAACCAAGAATCCGGTTTGGTACACGCAGGGCAGCCGTTCGCAGAGAACACCAAATCCGAGCCCTCACCTACTCGCTGCACATCACTCGTCGAAACATCGTCGTCGGGAAGGATCACGATCAAAGCGCCAGGATCCGGACGATCGGCGTGAATACAGGTGAAGTCTCGATAATTGACGCATCGAGAGTCATAAAAGTTCCCGCGACCTGCAATCACGAGATGGGGCTCGCTAGCGACACGCTGCCCTTCGAGGTGAAAGCCCTCATACCGCAGATAGGAAGAAAGCTCCATGAGGTTGTAGCCTTCGGAGTAAGGAAAAAATAGCTCCACGGTATGGCCCTTCGCTGTCGACAAATAACTTTTCAGGAATTCGGCAAATTGACTTTTCGTGGTGATAACGCCCTTTCTTTCGACCATTCGAAAGGAAGAATAGGCAATATCATGAAGTAGGACGGACAAGAAGACGATGGCAACGACTGAAATTCGGAGCCTTGATCCTCTCGATAGCCAAAGCCGCGACATGCTTGCCAAGTAAAGGAGCGCGAACAAGTCTACGGGGGCCATGTAGTAGCCACTGTTTATCCTCAAGGATACGACGCCAACGAAATAAGCAAGAGCTCCCACCGCGAGAGGATCCCAGATCGGATCAAGCCGACCGTCTGAGAGCAGGAATAATCCAAAGCGCAGAACAAGAACGACGAGCAGGGTCAAAGGCAACCAGTCAATCTGCAGGTCTGCCAGAAGGACAAACAATAATGGTTCGCGAAGCCCGTTAATGTAGGAGAAGGTCCGGTGCGGAAGCATGGTGACGAGGAAAAACGTCAGATAAATGGCTGAGACGCCCAGCATGCCAGCCGGGAGAGCATTCTCATTGGCAAATTCCAACCAGGAGACTTGACCGCTGCGTCGCGCGGCAGAGAGCTGTAGCAGCAATTGAGTCACCGCATAGGCCACAATGAAAAGAACGACAGTCTCCTTGTAATAGAGAGCAAAATGCGTAGCAACGAGGCAACCGACAAAGTAGATGCGCGCCCGCGTGTCGGAATATGCTTGTAAGCACAACAACATGACGGCCAACCAAAAGAGAACATTCCGCTCTGGGTAAACGAACCCCGTGAATGGGATCAAAAAGCTGGGCATAACCATTACCGCGATTAGGATCAAAACGCGATAACGGACCTGGAATGCACGCAAAACAACAAAGAGCACAGCCACCAAGACCACCAGCTGCAACGCCACAAGAGCGTGATAGCCGGCGGGCGATCGAGTAATGAATTTGAGCAGGTTAAACTCCTGATCTGCTAGCGGATAAAACCTCCCCAGGGCCGACCAGACAGGAGGCAGGAAATTCCTTCCTTGGACGGAAAAATCGGTCAATATGTCGTCGTCGTAGTAAGCAAAGTCCTCTTTATAGAATATGAGAACGATATAAGCAGCCAAAAAGACCAGCAGCCCGGCGGCCGCAATGCCATCCCCGAAGCCAACGCGACCGAGCAGTTTTGTATTCTGACCCACGCTGTCTCCCCCAGAGGGGGTCGCAACCATCCGACCACTACGCCTGCTCAGCCACAATCCAGAACTAACGACAATACCAAGAAAGAGCAGCCACAGCATAAGGACATGGGACGCAAACAACCCGTTGGCATGGTGCAATAACTGGTGAAACGGCATGCCGACCTGCCTTTGAACCGGAGGATCGCTGATACTTCAGAACTACAGATACTTCGACGATCCGTCAACTACAGATTGGCCACTAAAGAATGGAGTGTTCACCGCGAATTGTCATGCGGTGAAATCACACCAGTCCTGATGCGCACCCAGCGCTCGACACGGGTCCCGCTTCGACGTTTTAGACTGGCCGTGAGCGGACGCGTGTAAATCTCTCTTTGAGCTTCAAGAAGGGTTTTTCCAACACGGCATAAGAAACAGCGGAGACAGCAATGGTGAGACCGAACGCGATAATCTCTCTTAGGGCGGCGTGAAGAAGAGTGTGTTCTCGAATGAGATGCTGAATCGCGAGTAGCTGATCTGCCGTCATGATACAAAACACATGGTAAGCGTAGAGCCCGTAGGAGATTTTACCCAGATACTGAAGCCATGGCTGTTGGACTTTCAGTCCAATAAAAGCAAACAGTGTCACTGCGCAAGCAGCCGCCACCAAGGGCCACCCGAACAGAGTAGTTCCCCACGACATCGAATCTGCGGTCAGAGTTTGAAAGTATCCTCTCAAGGTGATACAACCCGCGCCACAAATGAGTAGAGCAATCCTTGTCGCAGGCGGGATAGAGGGCGCCCGGCCGTGCAACATTATTGCCAGCAAAATACCCGCTGCGATTGAGTCCAGATGCGCGAAAGTGTTGGCCCATAGGGCCATGGGCGATGCGGACGATACGAGGAGCATGACTCGCGTAAGATTCGCGACCACAATCATTCCTAGTGCTGCGTAGATTATCTGCCGCCGAGACAATCTTGCAACAACCGGCGGCCAAAGAAGATAGAACTGCTCCTCCACCGAAACGCTCCAAAGGGGTGACGCGGCTACACGGTCGGGGCCGCCGAATGCGACAAAAGCCCAGTTTCCTGAGAGCAGCATGAACGGTAGAACATATCTAACACCAAATTCCCGATCTGGATCGAAGAATGGAATGAGAATTGTAATCAGTAGTATGAAATAGTAAAGCGGCCAGATGCGAAGAATCCGGCGCAGGTAGAAAAAGCGGACATCCAGGGAACCGTATTGTTCTCTTTCGCGAATTAACAAGTCGGTAATCAGATAAGAACTTAGCGCGAAGAATAAATTGACGCCATACTTGCCGCCACCTATCGCCGCATTCAAGATTTCGGCGACGAGCAAGGGGACATGGTGCTGTCTATAAAATTCTACCGAATAGCCGGCGCTGTGAAATAGGAACACCCCGAAAAAGGCTATAAACCGGAGTATGTCAAGTTCGGGCCGGTAGACAGATCGTTTCGAGACCGATTCTGAAGCGTTGTGGTTCGATAGTGTCGACATCAGCTATATCTCGTGTGCAGCAAATAGACTGGGGATACGCTTCTGGCTTATGACCGGCCTCCGAGTTCCGCGATCAGATTTCCGACCAGTGCCCAGATAAAGTGTTTCATATGCTAAGAGCGTGGTTTCGCTTCGACCTTCAGGGAATCTACATTGACCGTCTGCGACACCAGATAAAGTGGACGGCTCTTCATCTGTTCATACAACTTCCCCACATACTCGCCGAGCACTCCGATGCTCACCAATGTGGCGCCGCCGAGGATGCTGATGAGCACCGTCAGCGAAGTCCATCCAGGCACAACGTACCAGTGAAAGATCTTCGCCAGCAGCGCATGGAGCGCTTCTCCGAACCCCACCAACGTGACGATCACTCCCAGCCATGTGCTTGCCTTCAGCGGAAGTATCGAAAAAGAAGTCGCGGCGGTCCAGGCAAAGTTAATCATTTTTGGCAACGAATATTTCGTTGACCCCGCTACCCTGGGCAACTGCTCATATTGAATGCCGATCTGCGGGAAGCCGACCCATGCGACCATCCCTCGAAGAAAACGGTGTGTCTCTCGCATCTGTTGCAAAGCATTCAAGCAGGACCTGGAGAGCAAGCGGAACTCGCCCGAATCCACGGGAAGATCCTGGTCGATAAATGCACTCATGAACCGATAAAACAGCCACGCGGTAATTCTTTTCAGCCAATTCTCCCCCGGCCGCACTTGCCGCTGTCCATAAATGACATCGTATCCTTCGCAGTAGCGTTCAATCATGCCGTGAATCACATTCAAGGGATGTTGCAAGTCCGCGTCAATCGTCACGATGGCATCGCCGGTTGCGTAGTCCAAGCCCGCGGTCAAAGCGATCTGGTGCCCAAAGTTGCGCGACAAATTGATGACCTTCACGCGGGCATCCTGCCTCGCCCAATCCACGATATCTCGTAGAGTTGAATCCGTGCTCCCGTCATTAACCAGAATTACCTCTATTCCACTCGTCAATTCAGATATGAATTGGGCAACTGCTCCGCGCAAAAATGGAACAACCGCTTCCTCGTTGAACATCGGAATTACAAGCGAGAGTTTTGGGGGATAGGAACGGGGCTGCAGTAACGGAGAGCTAGTCCTAGCATACGACATTTTTCGATTCTCTCGAACCATCGGTTCTTTCGCAGTTGCAGAGCTTCGGGCAGACGTCCCCGGCCAGTTAGTCAGCCGCAGGTTCGGCCGGGTCCGATTCCGCGATGGCTTTCGCAACCTGAAGATCGACGAATTGTTGGATTGGAATGGGGCGGCGTAGGATGACGCCGTACGCAAGCACAAAAGTCCAAATGGCGTGCAGAAAATAGGCGATCAGCCGTGCCGAGGCGAAGCCAAACGAACCCCATCGAACGAGGAACACAGTCGATACAATCAACACCGCTGCCCATGCCAAATTTGCGCCAAATCCAAGCCACATTCTGCCGGCCGCAGCGATGATCTCACCGATGGGAGTCAGTAAAGCATAGATACCGCTGGTAATTAAGAGAATAACTAATGTGGGCCATGCGTCCTTGTACTCCCGACCATAGATCCGCATCACGTAGGGCGCGAGAAGCGACATAACGACTACACAAGGAACAATGATGGCAGCATTAACTTTTACGACAAAGTTCACTACTTTGGCGGAACGCTTGTAGTCTTTCTCTCCCAGGGTGTCAGACAGGATTGGAACGATACCAGTCGCGAGGGCCGCAGGGATAAAAAGAAGCAACGAAAACCACTGGTTGGCGGCGTTGTAAGCCCCCATTTCACGATATCCATCCTTCTGGTGCACCAGCAGTGTCGAACAGAACCAATTGACAGGAGCAACCATTGCGCCCGCGAACAACGCAGGCACACTAAACTTCCAGAGGATACCAAGTTCGCTGCTGAATCCCGAGAATAGTAAGGGAACCCCGGCCCTGCGGGCTTCCCGGTTCAGATAGACCCGATTCAAGACCAGCCCGATGAATCGGGAAAGAGCAAGTCCCCAGAGAATACCGGGGAGTTTTCCTAGGTAAAACCCACCGACCAGACAAGGCAAATTCAATAGCCCTTTGACTAATTGCAGTCGCGCAAGATGATTGAACGCTTCAAAACCAGCTAGGGCACCGGTCTGGGCGCCATCGACGCAGGTCAAGAAAAGTACGAGAGAACTAATGCGCAGCGGAACCGCCAAGTGCGGTGCGGCAAGCGGGCCAGTCGCAATCCGAGCGGAAAAAAGAAAGAGGATAATCGAAAAAATCGCGCCCGTCACATAAGCGGTCAGGTTGGACACCGCAAGAATTTGGGCTGCGCGCTGGGGATCACGACGTTTGAACTCTCCAATATATTTCGTGGCGGTCAAGCCAAGGCCGAATCCACCAAAGATTCCGAACAGGTCAATACTGGAATAGATCATCCCTAGCTCGCCGTAATCGTGGCGACCCAATAGTCGTGCGAGCAAGACCCCTGCCGGAATAGTTACAATGCGTCCAGTCACAGAGCCGGCGAGGTTCCAGAAACTGCTTCTGGCCAGGCGGTGACCGAGCGAACCAGTCTTGACCCTCTCACGGATCGGATCAGGCAGGCGCGCCAGCAAGAATTCGAAAATATTCATTCCGACGTGACCTCAGCTTTAAGTACCACAAAATCCGAGTACGAGTTTGTGTAAATCAGCCTATTTAGAACCACTTGGGGTTTTCGCGACTGCGTCTCGCGTAAAGTCCAGAAATCGAGGTACTGTCAATCGCCTCCAAGCGATATCGGCTCCATCAGATTCGCGAAGACTCAATGGTCCTTGGGATAGATTGCCTGGAAGCGGACTGGCTAGAAAAGCCGGAGGATGCCCGAATAGCCTCCAGAATCCGTTCCGTAGCTTTTCCGTCGCCAAAGGGATTGTGGGCCTGAGACATGGTGCCGTAGTAAGACGAATCGCTCAAAAGACGGGTGACCTCGGCCACAATTCTTTCCCGGTCTGCGCCGACAAGCTTGGCTGTTCCAGCCGATAGTGCTTCAGGACGCTCCGTGGTGTCGCGCGTAACAAGCACAGGTTTTCCCAAGCTTGGAGCTTCCTCCTGGATGCCTCCTGAATCCGTAAGGATAATGGTAGCTCGCTCCATCAAAGCAACAAAAGGCAAATAGGCCATAGGTTCAATCAAATGGATGTTCGGGCGCCGGGTGGCATCGCTGGTGTCATCAATCAGAACATCGGAAACGGCGGCGCGCACATTCGGATTCAAATGCACAGGGTAGACAAATTGCGCGTGGGGAAAGGATCCGGCGAGATCGTCGACGGCACGGCAAATGGAACGGAGCTTGTCGCCGAAACTTTCGCGACGATGCCCAGTGATCAGGACAAGCGGCTGACGCGATGCAGGATCCATGATCTCCGTGCTAAGTCCGGGAATTTCGACCGCAGTAGAGTGAACCTTTTCCACCGCAAGAAATAGCGCGTCAATCACGGTGTTCCCCGTGACGTAGATGCGCTCGGACAAGATGCCTTCCCGCAGCAAGTTTTCTCGACTCTGTGCCGTCGGAACAAAATGCAGCGTGGCCAGGTCGGTGGTGAGGACGCGATTGGCTTCCTCGGGCCATGGGGCTTCCATGTTGCCGGTGCGTAGCCCGGCCTCAACATGTCCCACAGGAATGTGATGGTAAAACGCTGCCAGCGAAGCCACAAAGACGGTAGTAGTGTCGCCCTGTACAAGGATGAGATCAGGCTTCTCAGCAGCTAGATATTCGTCGAGAGCGCTTATGGCGCTCGCCGTAAGCGAGGAGAGCGTCTGATTTGGGCGCATCAAGTTCAAATCCGTGTCAGGAACAATCTGAAACACGTCCAGCACCTGGTCGAGCATCTCTCGATGCTGTGCCGTAATGCAGACGCGGCACTGAAAACGCGGATCGTTGCGAAGAGCCAGGATTACCGGGGCAAGTTTAATGGCTTCTGGACGCGTACCAAATATGACAGAGATTTTCATAATGCTCACTAGTTCAGTCGCAGACCTACTATTTGTCACCGTTAACCCAGTTCGCCGACAAACCTCGCCTCGTTCGATTTTCTCCCGTCAGCCGCTTAATCGAAACCCTTTTCCCAAGCCGACAAGATAATGTCAAAAGTCTTCTCCAGCAGGGCGCCAGGGATCCATTTCCCCAGAAGACGCCAGCCCAGCGAATAATTGATGGCCGCTAGCCCATTGCGATGATATTCCCAGAACTCTGAGCTCTGGCGGTGTCGCGCGCACGCGTACTTGGCAAGATAGTGGAAGTAGTTGCGCTCGGCATCTCTCAGGCAGCGATCAAATTCTTGCGCATTGAGAAAATTCCGGCCGTGCACGACGAGCATTGATAGACGTATCAGAAGCTCAAGGTTAAACGGTCGAACGCGCGAAAGAATCGATTCATTGTCGCGCCGGGAATACGTCAGGACCTGATGAGCAAAACCGAAATCCCAAGTCTTCAACAGATCGAAGCATGCGTGACCATCCTCGAACGGCGCGAGACGCTCATCGTAGAAGGGGTCGCGTGAACGGACAAGCTCGGACCGCAGAAGCAACGACGTTGGCGTCCCAAATAGATACTTGCCCTCAAGAAAATAGAGACGACAAATTTCCCGCCCGGATACCACCGGACTGGGATAGGGCAAGCCGTCGAGACAGACTTTGTCGCCTTCGAGCTCGTAAGCAGCAACGACGCCGACCGCGGGATGCGCCTCCGCCACCGCCACCATGCTCTTGGCGCATTCTGGAAATAACCAATCATCTGCCTGAATTACCTTACAGTAGTGGCTCTCAGGGGAAATAAAGCGCAGAGCGCGATTATAATTCTGAACTTGCGAAAGGAATTCCGAGTTGTGTTTGACGCGGATCCTTTCAGGAAATTGCTTGGCATACTCTTCTGCGATTCGTGCGGAGCTATCCGTGCTGCAGTTATTGACCAAGACATAATCCCAGTTTTGGTACGTTTGCCCCAGTACGCTCTCGATGCATTCTTCAAGATATTTTTCCGTGTTAAAGAACGGGGTTACAAAACTGACGCGCGGACATTCTGAATCCTTGCTCGTTTCGGAAACGCCGCTTGCCATATCGTTTTATTCGATTTCGCCCTCAAAAAGGCCCAGGTTATAGGCTGAGATGAAAGATAATTCTAACTACGAGGTCCGACATCGGACCTGGTTTCACAGAGGTGCTTGTCCGAAGCGACAAGGTTGGTCTTCGAATGCGAACTCGATAAGCTCGAAGCGCGAAGTTCTGCGACGAAACGATATTGACTTTGTAGAAGTTGATCGTAGTGGCTGCAGGTGGCGTTCAGCTCCGACTTTACAAGAGTGCCCTTGGCCTGGAGAATCAGAAATGTCGCAAACAAGTTTTTGCTGGTGAACGATCTAATATCCAGGCTATAGGTCTTCAGTCCAACATCAGTCATTAAAGTTTCCACTTTGTGGTCATAAGAGAGCGCGATGGAGGGCTTGCCGACCAGAAAAGACAGAATGAGGCCGTGAAGCCGGCTGGCAACAACAAAGTCCAGCGTGTGAAGCAGCACAAGAAGATCCTGAACAGACGTGACGTTGCTAGACGAGAGGCGCGCGCGCGCTTCACTTTCGAGATTGGGATCGATACGAGTATGGAGATCATCGAATAACTGCTCATCCGGCGAAGAGGAAGAAAATAGAGTCACGCAAGTTCCGCGTTTGAGGAGAGCGCCTACAAACAAAGCCAGTTCGGTCATGTAGCGCTCATATTGCGCAGCATCTTCGGTAGGCCACATGCCGGAACGAGCATAGGCGATCGGGCTCACGCCCACATGCAATCCCGTCGCTTTAGTGGTGGTCGTGGACGGCTGGGTAATAAAGGAAAGGCTGAACGCGAGATCGGGTACCACCGGGCCATCGGCGGTTGGCGTGATCGCGCGAGCTATTTGCCGCGAGCCTTCATCTCGATAGGATCGATAGCAAGCCAATGACAACGCGATCCTTAGGAACAGGTTGGTAAGCCACAAATCCGTGCGGCATCCGCCCACACTTAGAAACATTACTGAGGTTCCTGCTGCCCGCGCGAGCACTGCCCACTTCGCCAGTGCGTAAGGGTGCCCCCAACTTCCGCCCCACTCCTCGTCGAGTTGACCGCCGCCCGCAACAACGAGCATGTCCACATTTCGCAGCAAGTGGTAGCTTCGGAGGATGTGAGCACATTCTTGAACAAAACGAACCAGTGGCTTAAGACTTGTCCGAAAAGGGGAGCCGCGGACCGCACGCTTAACACGCTCAAAAAAAGTCGGAGCCTCGACGCTCTTTCCAAGCGGCGAAGTTGCACTTACATTGGCAGGCGAAACGGATGGCGCATTTTTTGCGTGGTAATACGGACGTGAGATCGCCGCCAATGGGTAGCACGGGATGTGGTGTCGCTCGGCGGTGTATTCCGGGTGCAATGTGATTCCGTAGAACTGAGCTTGCGGGTCATATTTTCGGAAATTACCAATCAAGGCCTCCTGGATGGCAGCGTCACCCAGGTTGCCCCCGTCGTACGGCGTCAGCAAAGCAACTTTCACAAGTCTTCCTTGGCAACGATGCCGGGACGTAGCAAACCCTGCTCTTCCAATTCAGGCGGCACGCTTGCGGGCTTCGTGATTTCGTGCTTGACCACTTTGGGGAAACAGTTCACCGCACCGCGGACATCGCTCGCGGATCCGAAGTAGATGCTGGACGCAGACTCCCAGCGGTCGTATTCAGTTTCCGTATCGTACCGGTAGACCAGCACCGACGGATGAAACGTGCCATCGGCGAAGTTCAATTGCAACTCAAAGCTACAGGCAAAGGTTTCACCAGGCTCGAGATTGAAATTGCCGCAACCCAGCCGTTCGGTCGAGGTATTGAACACCTCATAGTAGGCCTCGTCGGTGACATAAAGGACGACAGCCATTTTGACGCAAGGGCGCCGGGCGATTAGCTCAACATCGACCCACACGGTCTCTCCGGACTCAAATCGCACGCCCTCTCCATGTCGGGAACGTATGCGAACCAGGGAAATGGCAATGGACTTGGAATCATCCGCGGCGCGAGAGACGCGCGTGCTGTTCATGTAAGACTGGATGACATCATTAGGCGTTCCAATCTTCTTTAGCCGTCCGCGTTCCAGCAACATGCAGCGCTGGCAGAACTCCGCGATTGTTTTTAGATTGTGCGAGACGAAAAAAACCGTCGTTCCTGCTCTGATCACTTCTTTCATGCGGTCGACGCACTTCCGTTGAAAAACATAGTCGCCAACGCTGAGAACCTCGTCAACGATCAGCACATCGGGGTTGACATGCGCGGCAACGGAAAAACCGAGGCGCGCATACATCCCAGACGAATAGCGCTTCACCGGCGTGTCGAGAAACTCTGACAGGCCGGAAAATTCGACGATTTCTTCGAACTTGGCATCGATCTCGCGCCGGGTCATGCCCAAAATCGTGCCGTTTAGATAAATATTCTCGCGTCCCGTAAGGTC
>Ga0126379_10002465_pt1 | contig 11808 bp, 12 predicted proteins | sample PanSoiMetPlot_24_FD_92640 | JGI IMG/M metagenome (GOLD analysis project Ga0126379, IMG submission 92640) | Tropical forest soil microbial communities from Panama - MetaG Plot_24 | ecosystem: Environmental > Terrestrial > Soil > Tropical forest > Bulk soil | place: Panama | collected 2016-02-17
GTGAATCGAGTGCTCGCCCAGAAGGCTTGGACGGATGCGCAGGAGGCCACATTCCTGGCGCGCCAATATGAATACCAGTTACCGCCCAAGGAAGAGCTGAGTCACTTGTAGGACATGACAGCAGGGCTGGCTGCTGCTGCTCGAACGGGGTAAAGTGCTGAACCCCACCCAGGCCCTCACGAGGTCAAGGTCTGCGAGACGCAGAGTCTCACCAAGAAGAACTCTGCAACAAAGGAGGGCAGTATGACGATGCCAGGCGTTCCAACAGGAGGATTCAAAAGCGTGGGCCAACTTGTGGGAACCAACGACTTGCTGTATCCCGCGGGGGAGGACTGTTTGGCGGTCGCCGTAGACCTCTTGTCAACTCACATTTCCGGGGCACCGGTTGTGGATGACCAAGGCAAGCTCATTGGCTTCATCAGCGAGTTTGATATCCTCGGGGCGGTTGAGTCGGGAAGGGACTTGGGGAAGCTAAAGGTAGAGGAGATCATGACCAAGCACCCCATCGCGGTGCACGAGTCGACGACCATTCCTGAAGCAATCAAAATCATGAGGGACAAACATTTGCTGAATCTTCCAGTCGAGAAAAACGGGAGGGTGACCTACTCCATCACTCGGCACGATCTCCTAAGGGCCAGGATCGGGGTAGGAGTAGGAATTGAACCATAACCGGCCTTCTGCACCTGTCCCAATCGTGTAGGCTATGCGGCGGGTACCGGGGAAATGCCATTATTCTTCCCCTTGATGTTCCACGCAGCCTTCCAGAGGTCGATCGCGAGTTGGGCATTCAACCAGAACTCGGGACTGTTGCCAAATACCCGAGAGAGCCGTAATGCCATCTCGGGACTGACTGCACGTCGCTCTCGCAGCAACTCATTCACCGTCTGGCGAGATACCCGCAAGGATTTGGCAAATCCAGACACGGTCAAGCCATACTCTGGCAGAAAATCCTCCCGCAGCATCATGCCCGGATGCGTGGGGGGAATCTTTCGCTCTCGCTTGCTTGGGATGCTCATCGCGGACCTCTCATCAATGGTAAGCCGCAATTTCTACGTGGTACGCGTCGCCAGTTTCAAATCAAAAGCGTATCCGCCATTGGTCGTTAACGGAAATGGATAGCTGCCCAACCCGGTCGCGCTCCAATCTGTGAAGTCGATTGCTCGGAGGCACTTTCGAATCATTCACACTCGTAGCGAGATCAAGATATTCCAGTATGCGCAAGGCCCGCTCCCGCACTTCCGGAGGAATCCGCTCGGATCTGCTGCCCTCGTCCAGTTCCTGTGTACGCTTGTCGGTGAACGTCTTGATCACGTCCGGAGTCTAATGCGGTGCGTGACACCTTTCAGCCCCCGCATATGACCAAAAAGCAGCAGGCCCGGCCGTAAAGCAATGAGTCTCGGGCGTTTGCTACTATCTCTCCGGTCTATTTGTCTCTCTGATGCATCAGGTCTCTCTCGTCTTTCTGGTCTTCCATTCCGGCGCACCAGACAGACCACATAGACGAGACGGACTAGGCAGACCACCCTTTTGGCCCTGGCCCGATGCCTCTCACCTCACGTTTCACTTCCTGACTCCTCACTCCTTACTCCTCACTGGTCGCTGCCCTTGGCGATCTGATGAAGGGCTAGTCGGGCGTGGGCAAGAATTGTTATCCTCCAGGAAGCCGCTGGTTGAAGAGTCAGAAAGGTTCGCAACATGAAAGAACTTGAAGTGAAGGCCCAGACACGGTTCACCGGGCGGACGAGTCCGATCACGGCATCGAGCAAGCCCGTCATGTGTACCGTGGATGAGTGCCTTCATAAGGCGAGCCTGAGCTGCGAGGTCACCGTCACGAACAATCAGGTGGTTCCCACCAGCGAAACGCACCTCGTGCCTCTGTGCGAGACCCACGCAAAGGCAGGTGACGCCTTGAAGTGGGAATGGAGGCGAACGGGAGGTGCGACGACTACTCCGCGATTACAATTGAAGGCACTCTTCGCCGTAGACACCATGGAAGATACGCCCTACGGATGATCGTGTCATAGCGCCTCAAAAAGGAAATCATGGCCAGTGACAAAACCCCTCCGGTGCCGACCGGCATGAACCCGCCGAATGGGCAGACCGTATGGGAATGTCCCTCGTGCGCCCGCCGCTATCTCACCGAACAGCCGCCGACCCAATGTCCGTACTGTCTTCGCCCCGTCTCTACAGCGAAAGGTGCGTGAGAATACTCCAAAGCCCACTCGGAGCCGTCTCATTCGGTCTATTTCTCTCGACAGGACTGGTAATGCCAATGTAATGACACCTGAGTGAGGCTATGTTGTTGAAGGAGGGGGAGATGAAAGCGCGCGTCGTGCACATCGGCAATTCTAGGGGTATCCGGATTCCGAAAGCCGTCATTGAGCAATGTCACCTGCACGGTCCGGTCGATCTTGAAGTCCAGCAGGGCCAGTTGGTCATTCGCTCGGCAACGAAAGCACGGGCTGGCTGGGATCAGGCCTTTGAGCAGATGCACCGCCACGGAGATGACCGGCTCATCGATCGTGACGCGCTGCCAACGTCTCAGTGGGATCGGAAAGACTGGGCGCGGTAGCCTCCCGGTTTGACGTCTTTCGCGTGCGGCTGGATCACACCGAGGGCCGTGAAATTCGTAAAACGCGTCCCTGTCTCGTAATCTCCCCGATGAAATGAACCGTCACATTGATACTGTCATCATAGCTCCCATGACGACCAAAGGTCGCTCGTATCCCACTCGCGTGCCGGTTCGCTTCAAAGGAAAGTCAGGTCGGGTAGTACTGGATCAAATCAGGACCGTGGACATGAGTCGGTTGATAAAACGTCTGGGTAAGATCGAAGAAGCCACTCGCGCCAATGTGCTGGCCCTCCCTAGTGAACTCTTCGCCCCATAAGGACCAGTCAGACCGTGCCGCGCTCCTCTCGCTCTTAGCTATCAGCCATCAGCGCTCATCAGACCTCCCGTTGCTTAATGTCTCATGTCTCACTCCTCACTATTCACTCGTCCCGCCCAAGGAATACATGCATTCCAGCTCGCCAGGCCGGTCAACAAGATAGACCCTCCTATCGCCTCACGCCTAACGCTTCACCTCTCACGTCTTCTGTCGCCTCACGTCCGAGCCGCCTCACTCCCTAGTGAATGTGGGCCCGCAACCCAGCCTTCTGAAAATGGTTCGGCAGCGGCATGATGCAGTTGGGGTTGAACCCCGCCGCTTTCAACGTATCGATGCTCCCCAGAACTTTGTCATTTTTCAGGTCGATCACGGTGATGGACCCATCACTCATGCCTTCGAGATTGAGGAAGCTGTTCTGGACAAACAGGTACCGTTCATCGGGTGACAGCACAGTATGGTGGGCGCCCCCAGCGGCGGGAATGGTTTTGAGAAATTTCGGCTGTCGCGGATCCGTATTGTCATACAGATTGACGAACCCCGGCTTGGCCGTCGTAACGTACAAGCGGTCGCCCTTTGCGTTATACATCATCTCCAACGGCATCCCTTGTTCACGTGGACCGAAGTCGTCCACCTGATGGAAGGAGAACGCCTTGGTCTTCGGATCCCACACCCCGGCCCACAACGTCCCTTCCAACATATTGGTGATGTGGACCACCGGAGGATTTGCATTCGGGCTGAACATGACTTCAACCGGGGCGACTTTGGCAGGAGACGGATTCATGGAGACTTTATGCGTCGACAGCACCTTGCCGGTACTGGCCTCCAACACGGTCACCGTCTCACCCGCCTCCGACATATCCGGCTTGACGGTGCTGGTGACCAGAACGCGATCGATGCCATTGTGAATCGCAATGCCATGAGGATAGAGGATAAACGCATCCGCTGGTTGAGCCGCGCTTACGGTCTTGAGGGGCTTATCGATGAGGGCATCGCCGATAACGACGTTGCTCGAGCCCATGCAGGTCAGGTACCACTTCCGGTTATCTTCCGACACCACGAGGTCTTCCAAGAGCTGGCAGTCCGGCACGTCAATCGCCCGTAGCCGGTAAGGAAACTTGGTGAGATCGATGACGTGCAAGACGCTTTTGCCCAGGGCCGTGATGTAGGCTTTGGTTCGATCGCGGTTGAAGAAGATGTGGTGGGCGACGAGGTCGGACGGAAGCGGGATCTCCATCAAGATCTTCCCATAGTCTGACGACGCTGGATCAATGTCCATGATTGCGATCCCTTCTCGCCGCACCGGCTGATCCGGCTTACTCTCATAGTTCAACAGTGCAAGCAGCTCCGCCGAGGCGAGCGACGTGCACGCGAGAAGCAATCCCACGGTAAAAGAGAGAAGTCGGAGTGGTGTCACCGAAGAGGCTCCATTGGTAAACATGCGATTCCTCCTTTGTGTGTATGATCCGACCCACGAATGGCGTCGGCATGGTTGCTGGAACGACATGGCGCACCATAGCGCGAACATGTTCGTGGGGTCTTATCCGAGCGTCTGAGTCGCTTGATCACGTCATGCTCCGGCGCAGGGCACTTGACTTGGCGTCCGATAGACTTTGCTGAAGAAAGAGAGGGGGCGGCCTGGTTGGTTCCTGTGCTCGCGGAACGCGCGCCCTCAGAAGGGCCTCGTTCGACACGCGCATGTTGGAACCAATGCAGGCCACCCTCCGAATGTGGCGAGCTCGGAAGGGCCATTTATATTCACTCGATGCCTGCATGGATGTCGTATCCGAAGTCCTCAACCTCGTCAAGCTGTGTACTCCTCTCCCTGACTAGAATCAACAGGCGACCAGTCTCGCCGGTCTCACCAGTCTCGCGTGGCCGGAATACTTCCATTTCTGACTTTTGCCGTTGTTTTTTCCGGATGAAAAGCGGTATCTGCATGCAGCCTGTCGGATGAAGTGTAGGGGACGGGGAGGGAGCATGGGTGTGCTGGTTCCTCGAGAACGAATCGAGCAGACAATCTTGGCGATCCGTGGCCATCGGGTCATGTTGGATTCGGATTTGGCTATCCTCTACGGAGCCACGACCAAACGCCTGAATGAACAGGTGAAGCGGAAGAGGGTTCGCTTTCCCGAAGATTTCATGTTTCGGCTGACCTCATAGGAAAAAGCCGGGGTGGTCGCAAATTGCGACCACTTCGAAAAGCTTAAGTTCCCACCGGCGTAACCACTCGCATTTACCGAGCATGGCGCAGTCCGGCAAGCTGGTCTGACCCAACGCCAATTGGGAAAGCTGGTAGGAACGACAGCCTCCGTCATCTGCAGGCTGGAAGACGCAGACTACGAAGGGCACTCCCTTGCGATGCTGAATCGGATTGCTGCGGTCTTGAAACAACGGATCGGGATCCGCTTCGTGCCGGTCACACCAGGAAGGAAACTCAAAACAGCGTGAAGGCACTGCACCCTGTGAAAAAAGTAAATCCTCATGGCATTGGCGCGACGATTTAAAGAAACAGTGGTCGCGCGCGTCCAGCGGGATCCACGCTTTCGGGAAGTTCTCGGCGAGAGCAAGCTAAGCGCTGATGAATCTGGCATATCGCTGCAATGGTTCGCTTAGTAGAGGCGTTGAGGCCGTTTCTTAAACAATTGAAGCTGAGTTCCTAGCATTCTGATGAGACAGGAAAAGGTGCCAGGGTCCTTCATCAGCATGACTGATCATCAACACCCTCGGACAATTCCGGCTGATCGCGAATCAGGTTACTGATTGAGCGAATCGACTCATGGTGTTCGACAGCCTTCCTGACCTGACGTGATGATACCGCCCTGTGCAGCGACCGCTGGTCTTGCTACACTACCTACGACCGTCCGCAGTTCGATCAGTCCTCTCCCGGCCGGCCGTTGAACGAATCACTCCGCTCTAGCGAATCGAATTGGGCCGATGGCGAGACGTGCGGGAACGGCGGGACGAGCGAGAGAAGATGGAAGCCCCTCAGCTCACTGCTTCAGACATCGTCTCGATCCTGCTGGTCTGGTTGTTTGTGTGGTATCGCTGGTCGCGTCAACCCACTACGCCCATGCCGACGGTGCAGGCAGGCCAGGTTCAGCCTCTTCTCGATCCTCCGCTCGTCTCGGTCATAGTCCCGGCCCGGAACGAAGCGCATCACATTGCCGCCTGCGTCACGTCGCTGCTCGCGCAGGACTATCCGAATCTGGAAGTGATTGTCGTCGATGATGGCTCGACCGATGGCACCGGTGCGGTCGTTACCGCGCTCGCGACAGGCGATCCGCGAGTGACTCTGGTGCAGGGCGAACCACTCCCGGAACACTGGATGGGGAAGGCGCATGCCTGCTACCAAGGCTCTACCCGCGCCAAGGGCACGTGGCTGCTCTTCACCGATGCGGACACCGAGCATGCCTCGTTCCTGCTCTCTGGTGTCATGGCCGTCGTCCTACACGCTGGTGCCTCGGTCGCGACGGTCCTCGGCGGGCAACGGCACCCGTCCTTTGGCGTCTATCTGGCGAACCTGAGCGTCTTCACGTACATCTTCCTGGTGACCGATCCCAAGGGCGTTGCTGATCCGCGGTCCCGACAGAGTCTGGTGAACGGGCAGTACCTGCTTTTCTCCCGAGAAGCCTACGAGGAAATCGGGACGCATGCTGCCGTCCACTCCTACTCCAGCACCGATGTCTCCCTCGGCTATTTGTCCAAGCTCCATGGGTGGGTGCCGCTCTACCTTGATGGCCGGGCCGCCTTGCAGACTACGATGTATCGGAACGTCAAGGAGGCTTTTCATGGGTGGGCCAGAAGCCTGGTGAACGGGATCTGGACTGCGCTTGGCCCAGGGCTTGGGAGTCTCGTGCTCCTGACCGTTACGATCGCGTTGTGGCTGTTTTGGGTGGATCCCTGGTGGCGGTGGTTCACGAGCCTCGCGCGGGGGACCAGCACAGAGTGGTTAGTGAGCAGCTGTCAGATTGTGGCGGGCCTCGCGCTGATCCGCTTACGAATCCGAAACTGGGCCCAGGTGAGCAAAGAGACGCTGGTGATGCCCGTGGCGTTCATGCTTTTCACTGTCATGGTCGTGGCAGGGTTGACGCAAGCGTGGCTTTACCGAGGCACGATGTGGAAAGGTCGGGTCGTTCGCACAAGCCAACGTCTGCCGCCATGGAAGCCGGCTGCACGACGAGATGCAAATCGCAAGCAGGTCTCGTAGGAGATTTTGGTCTCTTGCCGCTTCTCACACAGGATCCTCGCCGTGATTCCGAGACAAGCTGAACCACGAAATAGGGACATTGTGAGTTAGCCACTCCCTTCCCACACGCTGCCTACGCGTGTATCCTGCAGCCATACTTAAATCTATAGTCCCTGGCATCAGAAGGTAAGTCTCTGAAGCGCAAGGATCGCGATGACGCCTCTGATTTAGACGAGAACTAATGTGAGCCAGGTTCTCGTCGCCGTGTTCTCGAGAACCTACTCCATGTCACCAGCAAGCGTGAGATGGATCGAATCGAGGGCAGGGGGCAAGTCCGCGCGCTCGAAGAACTGGCCAATCCCTCCGACCGCGATCATCGATTGACCGCTGCCGATGGTTGCTGCATTCACCAGCTGTGGTTAGGGCAAATCTATCTGTGGGCTGGAAGGTATCGCCAGGATAACCTCAAGAAAGGATGATTTTCCATTTGCGCCGGCGGCTTACATTCCCCGATTGATGGCAGTCTTTGAGGCGGGCGGTTTCAAACGGCTCACTCCTTGTCGACCAGCTCCAGTGGAAACTCTCGCCGCAGCGTTGGCTGAGGTTCACGTCGAGCTAATCTTGATTCACCCATTCAGAGAGGGGAATGCACGTGTGGCGAGGCTTCTGGCGGTGTTGATGGGATTGCAAGGCGGATTGCCAGCTCTCTTTTTCGACAAGCTGTCCGGCAGGAAACGGCAGCAGTATTTTGCTGCAGTGTGCGCTGGACTTGACCGGGATTATAGGCCGATGGCAAAGCTATGCAGCGTTGTGATCTAGAGGACTTTGCAGATTCAGGACCAGGAGTAGAAAGACGCTGAATCGCTTTCCTCTCTTCGAGCTCAGCTTGGGTTAGCGTGGCGCCTTCAATGCCCGTGGATGTGTAAACCGTCAAGTGAAACATCTCCAGGCGCCTGATTGGATCTCGGAGATAGGGATTTGTCTCGATGAGAGAGCGTTTGACCATGGTACACAATAGACCACAGTAGCGGCGGAGAAAACTGACACATTCTCCTCTTCTGGATTTCATCGACAGAGCTGAAACCGGGACATTTCCCAAAACAAGAAAATGTTCCGGCAGCCTTTTCCCAAGCCTCGACTGGCTGATCTAACTCCAACCCTCCTCCCGTGGCGGCCTGTCATTGACAATCCGTTGACCCCCGACGAGAATCACGTCGGCGCATGTCGGAGAAACAGATCGAGATACAAGTCAGCCAGCCTGGCCGGGCCGAAGCCGAGTCGGACGATGAACCGACCTTCCCTCGTTACGATGGCCCAGCCTTCTTATCGTATGGATTCCGACCGTTTTTCTTCTGTGCGGCGTTGTTCGCCGCTGTGGCGATTCCTGTCTGGGTGTTGATTGTTGCCGGCGTGAGCAGTTCAGGCTTCCTCTATCATCCACGAGAGTGGCACGTCCACGAAATGCTCTTCGGGTTTCTGCCAGCCGTGATGGCCGGTTTCCTGCTGACGGCCATCCCCAATTGGACCGGGCGTCCTCCGGTCAGGGGCATCCCGCTGCTCTCGTTGTTAGTCCTATGGCTGGCAGGACGACTGCTCCTCACCATGCCGTGGTCCTTTCCCTTGGTGGCTGCCATCGTGGATGGAGCCTTTCTTGTGGTTGTGGCCGCGCTCGTCTGGTGCGAGCTTGCCGCCGCAGGCAGCTGGGGCCAGGCGCCGATCGGTGTGGTGATCACTCTGTATGCTGGCGCGAATTGTCTGTTTCACGTGCTGGCGCTGCGCGGGACCCCGACGGATCTCCCGGAGCGTCTGGCGCTCGCGTTCATCATGCTGTTGTTGACGCTCATTGGTGGGCGAGTGACCCCCAACTTTACCCGCGAATTCCTGATCCGGCACAACAAGACCGCGATTTCTGCCTCCCTTTCTGCTGTCGATGCCGTCGCGATTGTGTTGGTCGTGGTGGCCGCCGTCGCGTGGATCGCTCAGCCCGAGAGCGTCGCGGCAGGAGGGATGTTGCTCGCGGCAGGGGTGGCGAATCTGATTCGTCTCTCGCGCTGGCGCGGTTGGATGGTGTGGCGCGAGCCGTTGGTGCTGATCCTCCATGTGGGCTATGGGTGGCTGACGCTGTCGTTTTTGGCTCTCGGCGGAGTGATCTTTGGGATCGGTCTGCCGACGGCGAACGCCGTGCATGTGCTCACGACTGGGGCGGTGGGTGCGATGACCTTGGCGGTCATGACCCGCGCGAGTTTGGGCCATACCGGACGGCCGAAGCACGCCGATTCCAAAACGGTCTTGATCTATGTGCTCGTCAATCTGGGTGCGGTGCTGCGGGTCGTCGTGCCGACCCCCGACGCTCCGACGACTCTGACGCATCTCGTACTTGGTTTGGCAGCAGTCGGCTGGAGCGGCGGCTATGTCCTGTTCGTCCTGATCTACGGACCGTTCCTCCTTCGCCCGAGCCTCGACGACTGACGGAGGAAAAGGGGGCAGGCTCATTCATCTCGAAAGAAGCGACACAGGCGAGAAACGCTTGAGAATGTCGCTCGTCAACTCGGCCTCCGCTTTGATCCTGCAGGCAGCATCCCCCTACCAGCCGATCTAATCCAAATCCCAACGTTCGATTCAGTAGGAGAAGGCGTGACCAATGTGATGAGAGAAGAACGTCCGGACCATGAATGTGCGATCTTCGATCATCGTTACTCTGTGGATGAATATGCAGTGGCTCACACCATTGCGGCGTATCGAATATCCAGCCTGGTACCCGAGTTCCAGCTCAAGCCGGAAAACGTGCTCGACAAGTTCGTCGCGGCTTTTGGAGGCACCGACGTGGATTTCCCCAACCATCCGACATTTTCGTCCGCGTATCGTCTGGTCTGCTCCGACCAAGATGAGGGGGTGATACGGAAGATGTTTAGCCGGAGCCTGTGTTCCTTATTCGAGCGAGAACAGGGATGGACTATTGGCGGTAAAGGGAATTGGGTCGGGATGTACAAACACCGTATACTCGTTGAATCGCACAAGCTCTCGGCTTTCTATGAAAAAAACAAGGGCATCGCCAAGGCAATCGAGTCGGCTGCTCGGTCGGTGGAATGCTAAACAGATTCTAAGCCGTTAGCTTGGCCTTTCTCGATCCTTGTCTGTATATTGCCTCTTTCTTTTCTTTATCCCTGGTCCTACCTTCGGCGAAGACTTCGCTGGTAAAGTGGCTGGTGTACTCGACGGCGACACCATCGAAGTCCTGCACAACAATCGCGCTGAACGCGTCTAACTCAACGGCATCGATTGTCGAGAGAAGGGCAAGGTGGATCGGAGGATGTGTGTTAAAGTGGTTTGTCACCTTGTAACAATTGTTTCTCAATGTTCTCCGACAACCCTGGAAATATTCGCTGCAGCCTGGGCGTCGCGTCAGTCTCCTCATCTACGACTTGAATATGCTTCCGCTTTAATTGTTCCTTGTCGACATCGATGATCATCGTTCCCAAATAACAAATTCGGCAGCTGGGTGAGAGCGCAAATTGAGCAGTGATTCGAACTCTCAGCCACTTGTCTACAATGACTTCATACCAGTGCCATTCGAACGAGCGAATTTCGTACTTGCCGTATGGAAGTTCCCAAGAAAATGTTCCATCTTCGAGCAAGTTTGACAGCATAATCTCGTTAGTCGTCAGTGACTGGACAAACACGCGACATTCGCCTTGCCCCCCAACGCTCATCTGCTTGGCGTGTTCTAGAGAACCTGCGGTTCCCCAGTGTTGATCGTGCCCATTCACTCTCACATTGATGCGCCCGAATGCGATGCCCTCGTTGGGTGACAGGTTCTCGACCCGAGTGACATCGATTACCTTCGTGCATCCACCCACAAGAACGAGTAGTAATAGTGTGGACAAGACTCGACTGAGTCGAATGACAGAAATGAATTTGTTCATGGCGTAGCAGTCTTTTCTGTCCTAGATGTCAATCCTAAGGGACGGTTGCATATTAGGGTCGCGCTACCTAGATCACAGGGTCGGTTTATGAGCTAGGTTGATCACAACCGAAAGGCGGCCAGATTAACACCATGGACAAGATTGATCAAAGATGGCTGGTGCTGGTGGTACAGGAGGTATGCTCCTGGGAATGTGATCCTTGAAGAGTTGGAACGAAGGGCACGAGGAGCAGGGCTACGGCTGTGGGCTGATCCTGCCCCCATTCTGCGTATTCCGGTCAGCTTGGTCAAACAATTCGGCTAACTCGGCCACGGTGTAAAGTCATTCTCGCTGTCATCCCTGCCAGCCTAAACACAGGAATACTCCTCTTGCCGACCTGCGTCTGGGAGTGTTCGATCGAAATGGGGGTTACACCTGTATCCGATATGATCCTCTCAGAATGTTTTCCGATAACATTTGGACTGTCCTGAGACGGAGGTGATGTGAAAAATGATTGAAACTTCTCAAGACGCAGCTCTTCCTCTCCCCGTGTGCACTTTTTGCATACCGAGCCTTACTAGTACATCTTCTGGGTCCTTATCCTTCATGCGGCTGAAGATAGAAAAAACCGAGACAGAAAGGAGATACCAAATGCCAAACGCTCTTAAGACAGAAGATGCTCTGTTTCAAAATCATAACCTCCTTGCAATTTTGAGGCGCGGAGGGGAATGGCCCGACTGGAACGGGCCGTTTGGCCAGATGACCCTCCGGTTGGCAATTTCCGAATTAGCCAGTAGCATTGCCGATGAAAAACTTCGGGTGCACATTAAGA
>Ga0126379_10002466_pt1 | contig 11806 bp, 6 predicted proteins | sample PanSoiMetPlot_24_FD_92640 | JGI IMG/M metagenome (GOLD analysis project Ga0126379, IMG submission 92640) | Tropical forest soil microbial communities from Panama - MetaG Plot_24 | ecosystem: Environmental > Terrestrial > Soil > Tropical forest > Bulk soil | place: Panama | collected 2016-02-17
ACCTGCAATCACGCGACACGACCTACACCGTGTCGGTTGACTCGACCGGGATGGTCTGCGCAACGCAGCTCCGCGTGAAATGCTTGCCCGGGTGGAACCGACGGTGTTTCAAGCTGACCGGCGGGATTGGAAATGATGATCTTTGGATTGACGTAGGAGCCGACAAGGCGACCATTCAGAGGTGCTTGGCTGTTCGCCTCCAAGCGCCTGGGCACCGGGTCGAGATCCATCGTCTGGTCCAGCAACAGAAGCACCACCTTCGTCACGTCTTTGTGAGCGCGCTGAGTCGCCACGCCGTAGCGAGGTTGGACGGCAGTGCTGGCAAAGCTTGAGATCGGCTCCAACAGGGGAGCGGACATGTTCTTTGGGTCCTCGGTGGCCAAGGTGGTGATGGTCACGCGCGGAATCGTGGGCAGCCCAAAATACGAGGCGACGAAGCGCAACACGGTCTCACCGGGCTGCTCCTTGTCTTCCCAACCCAGAAGCGTATCGGCCGCGGAGCACAATCGCCCGTCCGGTTTTGCGGTCGCGGTTCGGCTCTTCTTCGCAGCATCTTCCACGTCCGGAACGAGATAGGACATCGCTCCGCCCGAAGGGCAGGTTTGGGTTGCGTCCACGCCATACTGCGCAGCGGCGGGTCGCGCCGGCACAAAGGAGCCGTTCTTGACTGTGCCCGGCGCGTGACGGCTGGCTTCGATCGAAGCACACCCGCCCGCAGCGATGGTGAGCACAACCGCTGTAATCGATGCCGCCCAGACCACGCGCGAAGACAGACGCTCGATTGCGAATCGCAGCACGTTCGCTCCGTTTGGTATGCGCCCTTGGGCGCGCCGACTTTCCAAGGCCTCGGCCCCGCTACTGTGGCAGCACCAGCTTGACCCTAAAGGTGTAGTCCACGTCGACGGGCCGACCGTCCACCGTGTACGGCTTGTATCTCCAGCGCTCCAGGGCATCGATCACCGCGCGATCCATGAAGGGCAAACTCTTCAGCACGCGGCAGGTGTTCACCGTGCCTTGAGCAGTAACGACGCACTTGACCACCATCGTGCCCTGCACTTCTTTTTCAAGTGCTTTCTCGGTGTACTCAGGGGCAGGGCCGGAGATCTTCGTCAGCTTGACGTTGGACTCGTCGATCTCGATTCGTTTTTGCTGCCCTCCGATAGCGCCCCCGAGCGTCCCTCCGAGGGTTCCACCGACGACTCCACCCACCACTCCGCCGACGACTCCGCCCTCGACTCCGCCCTCCACGCCTTCGTCTGGTTTCTTCTCTTCCGGCTCGGCCTCCGGTGGCTTCTCCTTCGGGATCTCCTTGGGTTGGATGATCGTGTCGGGCTTGCGAACGGGCTTTCGCTCGACGACTTCAACTTTCCTCTTGGGCGGAGGAGGAGGCGGCGGAGGGGGAGGCGGCGGGGGCAGCATGAACTTCACCGCCACGTCCCTGTTGTGACTCTTCGGAGGCGGCCGCACGGAAATCCAGAGCGCAAACGCGATCAATGCGGCATGCAAGACGATCGAGAGCGTCGCCCCGGTTCCAATTCTGCCCTGAGGTACGTTGCTTCTATTGAGAACGGCATCAAACATGAGTGTACGAAAGATAAGGCGACCGGCGCGCCGGCGCAGGTCAAAGGCCGGCTACTTTACAGAATTGCGTGCCCTCGTCAAAGTGCTTTGGGGCCAAGCCGCCTTCTGAGCGAACATCTGGTGCAATTGAAAGGGTTTTCTGGAAGTACCGCATCGGTCGCGTCCGAGTCTTGGCGGCCCTGGGATGAATCGCAGGCCATTGCGAATTCGCAACTGGACGGTGGATAGGCGCCCAACGCCGTGATCGCGTGGGCGCGCAAACTCTCCGAAGAGGCGCGACCTCGAGGCGTCGCGCATCAACTCCTGGAGCTGCCCGCTTTCGGGCCCGTGCTTAGGCGCGGCGGCGGCGCTTGAGCACCAAGCCGACTGCGATGGCTGCAGCCAACAAACCAAGCGTTGAGCCAGCCCCGACCGAATTGCAGCCAACGCTGTGTGTCACACCGGTGTTGGTGGTAGCCGCATTGTTCGCCGCACTTGGATCCGGTGTCGCGAACACGATTGGAATCGTGCCCGCATCGGGATTCGCGGTATTCGTCGAAGCCAGGTCGACTTCGTTCAACAACTGCGTCTGAGTAATTTGAAACGCCACGTTATCGACTTTGTACGTGCTGGTGAGGTCAATCGAAGCTCCAGCAGGCCAGGTTCCCGCGACCGTGCAGGGATATCCACTTGCGCAGGCTCCCGTGTTGGACTGAAAGATGAAACCAGCCGATGCATTGCCATTGGTCAACCGGACGCGGTTCGCAGCGCACGGACCGGTGTTCGCCGCGTGCACCTGAAAGGTCACGGTGTCCCCTGGGTTGGCGCCGGCCGGACCCGTCATCGTCACCGCGAGATCAGCCAGAGGCCGGGTCCGGGTGGAGCTGACGGATGCGGGTGCGTTCGGAGCGTTGTTAGCCGAGGCTGTCACCGTCGCAGGCCCCAACAAGACGCCCTCGAGCTGGCCGCCGTCCGCGAGACTGCACGTCGTGGTATAGGGCTTGGACGGGGCAGCCAATTGGATCGTGAACGTGGCGACGGTCGTGGTCGCGGCCAAGAAGCCGCCGTCCGCCAATTGCCCATCTGGCAGGTCGCCGAGGTTGTTACAGGTAAAGCTCGCCTTGTCAGCGCTTATTGTGCAGCTTGCCGCCGGGGTGACCGCTGTAATTTGCGTGGTCAAGCCCCCATCAGCAGTCACCGTCGGGCCAGTCGGGGCAGTGCCGGTAAGCTTCACCGTAAAAGCGTGGCTCGATCCGATATTCTGGACCGCCACGCGATACGTGGCGGTACCTCCATAAGTGATGAGGTCGAGCGAGCCGCCGTCTGCTGCGGGCACGATCTCACCCGGGTTTCTGAAGACCCCCGCATCCAGCGTCGTCGCCGGCTGACCCAGAACTGGCATTGAGGCCAGCGCACCGAAGAACCCGATCGCTACCGCCAGGGACTGTGAAGCGTACAACACGCGACGCATAAAACGCCCTCCTGTCCGGAGATTCAAGAATTCAGCAGGCGCACGTCCGGGAATACAGAACTCGTAACGAGGCACCGCGCCCCAATTCACGGCCTTGCTTCTCGATGGCATGCTCTACTCCTTTTGGTTCATCGCCCTGCTTTAGAACTTCTGGGTTAACCTGCCGTAGAAAAAGCGGCCCATGAAGTCGTAGGCCGTTGCATCGGAAACCGGCGTGAAGGCGCTGTAGATCTTCGGGGGCGGCGAATTGAAAAGGTTTCGAATGCCCGCCCCGATTGTCGTGCTCCCAACCGGGCTCTTGAGGTCATAGCTCAAGAAGATATCTGTTTGAAAGTATGGCGAGATGCTGCGGTTATAGCTGGGATTGGTGAAGCAGGCTCCGCCCGAAGACGTGTTGTCCGAGGCCGCGCACTCCTTAAAGCTGCCGATAAACCTCTCGGTCACGCCGGCACCCCATTCCTTGAAATTCCACGACACACCGGTGAGAGCCTTGAAGGCGGGGTAGACGCCGCCGATGCCGCCATTGAGGATGCCGACGTCAAAATTGCCCCTGCCATGGACGACAGTGCCATCGGGTTGGGTAACGTCGTAAAACGCGAGCCAAGTTCCGTCGAAGGCAAAGAGGAAGCGGCCGTACGCTGAAGGCAGGTTGTATCGAATCCCAAGGTCGACGCCCGCGGTTTCGACATGGCCGATGTTAACCAGGAAATCGTCGATCCGATCGATCGTGGAATCGACCGCGCTGCGGTGGATTTTGGCGCAGTTCGCCGCGTTCGAGTTGTTGTAGCAGCTGTTCAAGATATAGCTGGCGCCGAGAGTTTGGATCGCCTCATCAATGCTGATGTGGTAGTAGTCCACAACGACGGAAAGACCTCTGACGTACCTCGGCTCAAGCACGACGCCCGCAGTCCAAATTTTGGCCGTCTCGGGCTGAAGGCTCGTGTTGCCGGAGTTGCGCGTGCGCAGCTGGCTCTCGCCAGTGACCCCCGTTCCACCTGGCGGTACACCTTGGGCGGTGCAGTTCGCGATGACGGTCGCCGATGCGCCAGCCAAATTCGCGCACGGATCGCGCACCGTGGGGAAATTGTCAGTTGCACCCTGAAAGAGCTCGGTAACGCTCGGGGCGCGAAAGGCGGTTGAAAAGGTACCGCGCAGCGTGACGTCGCGGATGATGCTCCAGCGGCCGCCGAACTTGTACGTCGCGTCGGTGCCGGACGTATTGTAGTTGAAGACCCGGACCGCGGCAGTGGCTTCGACGTTCTCTGCTGCCGTCACTCCGCTGACAATCGGAATCGAAAGCTCGGCATAGCCCTCGTTGCTGAAGAAGTGCCCTCCGGTCTCTGACCGGTTGTTTCCCGTGGATTCCCCGGCGGCGGAAACCGGGTCCGGAATATCGGCTCCGTGCTCGAAACGGTACTCATAGCCAACCGCCAGGCCCACCGGCCGTTCGGAGAGAAGGTGGAAAGGGAGCTCACCACCGAAGTTGGCCTGCGCCGCCACGAGCTCATTGCTGATTCGAGCCACGAGGGGGAAGCTCAAGTAGTTAATCTGGTCCTGCGTTATCCCGCCGCCGGCCTGACCAGTGCCATGGAACAGGTCGAACGGGACGCAGCCAGCGATGGGGTTTCCCGGCGTGCCGCAGCGTGCGACGCCACCCGCATCGATAAAGCCGGGGCCAACGGCATTTTGGAGGCGGCTGGTCGTAATATGTCCGCGGTCGACTTCCGTATAATCGGTAAGTCCATAGTTGAGCGAGACGTCCCACGACCAGGTCTCGATATTTCCCTGCAGTCCACCCACCACGCGGAACGTGTCGACGTACTGATTGTAGGTGCGCGGACCGAATTCGACGAGGCGCTTGCTATAGGTCATGAAGTCTTTTCCGAATGGATTGTAGGGGTTGTTCGCGGAAATGGTGACGGCCGCGCCGCCGGCGCCGATGATCAGCGGCTCCGGCGCGAGTTGGAGCTGGGAAATGCGGTTGACGAACGAGCCCTCGACAAAGGCGCGAACCCAGTCGCTGATTTTTACGTTGCCCGCCGTCCACAAGCTGATTCGCCTCGAAGGGGTCACGTCGTAGTTGACTGGCTGGAAATTGTAGAAGTCTCCATCCGGCGGAATGCCGGTCGCCCTGAAGGGGCGCCAGCTGTCCTGCACGCTGGGGTCGTAAGTGAACGAACAATTGCCGGCGGTGGGATTCGTAGCCGGGTTGCATCCGTATCGATTGGCAAGGCTCTGCCAAAGGGCATTTCCGCCGGTGCCGGAACCTGTCACTCGGCCGTTCGGCGCCCTGGAGCTCCCGACATTGGTAACAGTCATGCCCGCGTAATCCAGCTGCTGTTGATATCGGCTGAAGTCTCGATCGCCGGCGAATACCGGATTTTGGTTGTAGTACCCCGCGGAGAAGAGAAGCGAGCCAAGATCGCCGCTGACGCCGGCCGTAGAATTGACGTCGAACACGGTGCCGTCGCCGTGGGTCGAGGTACCGACGTAAACGTTGCCTTCAACCCCGTTGTAGGTTTTCCGCGTGATGATGTTGACCACGCCGGCGATCGCGTCCGAGCCGTAAACCGCGGAGGCGCCATCTTTGAGGATCTCGATCCGCTCGACGGCGGCGGTCGGAACCGTATTCAGGTCGGGGCCTACGCCCGACTGCCCACCGGTTCCGGTGTTCACCAGCCGACGGCCGTTGATGAGGACCAAGGTGCGCCCGGTGTTTTGCAGGCCGCGAAGGTCGATGCGCGTCGCGCCACTGCCGCCGTTGTTTTGCTGCGTGTTTACCGCGCTCGCCTGCTCCGGCAGCGCCTGCAAAAAGTCGCCGATGGTAACCTTACCGCTCGCCTGCACCGTCTCCCGGTTGATGACCGTGATCGGCGCTGGGGTGGTCAGGTCCTTCCGGCGAATGCGTGACCCAGTCACCACGATCTCCTCCTCGCCGGCTCTGCGACCCTTTTTGGGCGCCCCTTCCTCTGCTGCCGGGACAGCCTCAGCGGCCGGCTCGGCTGGAGGTTGCGTCGCCTCCGCGGGGGGCGGCTGCGGAGGAGTCGCCGGCGGAGGCTGCTGCGCTGCAACTATGCCGGAAACGTAAAATGAAGGGAGAAGTACCGTGGCCAAGCTTAAAGCTTTACGTCTCGACAACATCGTCAGCTCCTTTGGTTAGTACTGGCCATCCGCAGGTATGAGAATCTGTCATCTCCCTGCCGGTTGATTGAAGTGAAACTGGCATCTTCAAAACAGCCTCAGGCAGTGAGGCTTTGGATCCCATCGAGGACGCTACCTTGCGACTCGCTGCCGAGGGCGCAGTCACGACGGAATCTCCCGTCGGCGCCCGAGCAGCCGAACGCCGGCGAGAACGGCACTACTCTGAATGAGAGTTGTCGGCCCCCCTAAATCGATCAGCAGCGATGAAGACCTGGCGGCCCACGACGCTCTGCGACTCACAAATCCCTCCAGCGAATCGAAAACGTCGGGAACATAGCCGTCACTGAATTCCTGTCAACTGCGTTGTGAGCGTCGAAATAGTCAAGCTAAGAACGGGCGTCGGATCGCGCGTGCGTGCATCGCCCAGCCCGCTCGTTGCTTTGCCACGCCTGGAACCCGGAGTGAATGTTGGCTGTTGGTATGGGCAGGCGACCCAGACAATCGCGGAAGGGTCCCGGCCAGCGTCGGTCTCCAAGCGAAGAGCGGCCCATCGATTCCGACGCGCGCTTGGATCAGGCGGACCTGCGTCGATTGACGACAAACACCACAAGCAGGATCAGGCAAATTGCAGCAATTGGAGAGTTGCCGGTCGCGCTGCAGCCGCTGGACTCATTCGTCACGATCGTCGTCACGCCGGCAGAATTGTTGCCGGAGATCGGGTCGTCAGTGCTCGAGCGGACGTTGACGCCGTTCGGATCCCCCGTCTTCACGAGCTCTTTCGGCATCTTGTCGATCATAAAGATGCTGGTGACGTTCTTGGTGTCACCTGGATTCATCATGCCGAGTGCGCAGGGGAATTGGGAAGAGCAATCACCGGAGTTGGATTGGAAAACGATGCCGCCGCTGGCGGTGCTCCTCAATGAGACGCCGGTCGCAAGGCACGGTCCCTTGTTTGTGACGCCGGCCTGATACGTAACTGTATCACCCTGGTTTGCACTCGATGGGCCTGTCAGCGTCACCGCCATGTCAGCATATTGATTGACCAGGTTTCCCACCGTGGCACTGTTGTCGCCCGGAGTTGGATCCGTGCTAGTGGATGAGACGACGACCGAGGTATTGCCGAGCGAGGTCCTGGCCGGGCAGACGGTTGGATAAGGACTGGGAACGGGCAGGGAAACAACGAAGTTCGTCGTAACCGACGTGCCGTCGTCGATCGTTCCAAGGCTGCAGGGGAATCCTCCGTCGGGGGTCCGGCAATTCGACGCGATGCTCGAAAGCCTGGTTCCAGCCGGGAGCGTGGCGCTCAGCTCGACGCCGGTGGCGTTACTGGGGCCGGCATTCGCGACCAGCACGGTGTACGTACCCGTGCTTCCAAAAGTGATCCCTGCGTCTGTAGAAACGACGCCCGCGTCTGTAAAGGCTTGGCTTGGTCCCGCCAGCGTTACTGACAAATCTGCGATCGGTTGAGACATCGCAGGCGGTGCCGCGAAGGCACTGAGCAGCGCGAGAGACCCCGCCAATCTCAAAGTGTCTCTCACGATGGATGTATACCGCGTCGGTTTTTCCAAGTGCATCTCGCCTCCCAAAGAACGATTGCCTCGGCTGCCGACCGCCCCGCCCCGGAGAGCCGAGCGCAGTCTGCCCAGAGCGACACAGGCCGTCAAGCAAGATCGGTCCCCTCCTCGCGAGACTGGCCCGCGCGGCAACTTTGGAGGATCAAGTAGCACCGGATCGACCGAAGAGCCCGCTCATTACCTAAATACATGTGTACAGCATGAGACAGTTCTCGTTCATAGCTGGCCGGCCGACGCCTTGACCCATTCTGGCCGGTCGATGATCGATTTCGCGCAATCTCCCGTGTGATGTGTCTTGTCTTGTCCGAACGGCGGTGCTATGCGCCGCTCTGCTGGAGGGAAAATGTCGATCCGGATTTGGCGCGAGGCTTGTTTTCACGTCTCTAGCGCGACGTCGATCGCCGCATTTCCTGGTGCTGTTTTCCGCAGAATTCAAAGGGGGGCAACGTCCCGGTAAAGGAGTCGCCAATGCCGACGAGGGGTATCTCTGCAGGTCTGGCCGCAGCGCTGAGCCTTCAGCTCTGGGTTGCGCAAATGGCAGCGGCGCAGGGGACGCCGCCGCCCGCCGGGCAACCCGCTGGAACGCCAACTGAGCAACCCGCCGCGGATGCAGCTCAGGCTGCCGAGCCTGGCGAACCCGCACCATCCACCGGCAAGAGGAGAACCGGTGAAGAAGAGATCGTCGTCACCGGCAGCCGGATTCGCCGCAAAGACCTGACGACGCCCGCGCCGATCACCGTCATCAACAAAGAGCAGGTGCAAGCCAGCGGCAAGGTGTCGATCGGCGACTTTTTGCAGATGCTGCCGGAGCAGGGCAACGCAACCAACACGGCAGTCAACAATGGTGGCACTGGAGCTACGCGCGTGAGCCTGCGAGGTCTCGGCGTCGCACGTACGCTGGTGCTCCTTAATGGCCGCCGCTTCGTGCCCGGCGGATTTGGAAATAATGGGGCAGACGCAGCGGTGGACCTCAATGCAATTCCTACCGCCGCGATCGAAAGAGTTGAGGTGCTGAAAGACGGGGCATCGGCCGTCTACGGATCCGACGCGATCGGCGGCGTCATCAATTTAATTACGCGCAAGAAGTTAAACGGCGCGGAGATCTCGGGCTATGCAGGTACGTCTACCCACGGTGACGGTCAGACCTACGATATCAATTTCACCGGTGGAACAAGCGGCGAGCGCGGCAGCGTTCTGTTCTCTGGCGGCTTCTACACGCAAAAGACGGTGTGGGGCGGCGACCGCGGCTTTGCCAGGATCCCGCTTTCCTATGACGCCGTTGGAGCGCTGACAACCTCCGGCAAGCCCGGCTCCTACTCGCAAGGCAGCACAACGGTTCCCGCCGGCACGATTGTGCTTCCCACTGGGCAAGCCGGGAAGACCCTCCCGAATCCGACCAACGATCCGCGAATCGCTTTCTACAACCAACTGGTGACGCAGAATCCGGGTACGACAACATTCATTCGGGATCCAAGTGCCTCCAACTCCATCTGCTTGGCCGGAAGTACGACTGACTGCTGGCGGCCATTCAAGAGTGCGCTCCTTCCTGAGGACGGAGGCGATGGCTATAACTTCATGCCAGACAATTACCTGGTAACGCCCCAACAACGCATTTCTCTCTACTCGATCGGCGACATCCGGCTCGGCGAGGTCGCGCGCGCGTATTTCGAAGGTTCTTATGTCAATCGACAATCGGCAATAAACCTTGCCGCCGAGCCATATCTTTCCGACACGGAGAACATGACGATATCGAAGGACAATTTCTACAATCCTTTCGGCCGCGACTTCACGACCGGCCCTGGGACTCCCGCGGCAACTGCAGGAGCGGTTCGCAAACGGCTGCTCGAGTTCGGCACCCGTTATACAAAGTCGGACATCGATACGTTCCGCGTCGTTGCTGGCTTGGATGGTTCACTCCCCGAAGCCGCCGGGCCACTGAGAGGTTGGGTTTGGGATGTATCTCTGAACTACGGGCGCACCACATCAACGGTAGTGAAGCAGGGCAACATAAACAAAGTCACGATGCAGCAGGCTCTAGGGCCAAGTGATAGGGATGGACATTGCCTCGACGCCACCGGCTCGATCATTGCGGGCTGTGTGCCGCTCAATCTGTTCGGCGGGCCGAACTCGATCACTCCGGATCAGATTACCGCTCTGCAGTACACCGGCACGTTGCGCGGCACCAACCAGTTGACGGCAGCACAGCTCAACGTTAGCGGCGAATTGTTCAAGCTCTTTACGGAGCGCCCCGTCGGCCTTGCGCTGGGATACGAATATCGAATCGTCTCCGGTGAGAATATCCCCGATCCGATCACCGTCGCGGGCCAAACCACCGGCAATAAAGCAGACATTACCCGCGGCCACTATTACGTCAACGAAGGCTACGGCGAGTTGTCGATACCAGTAGTCGGCGGCCTTCCTTTCATCGAGGATTTGGAGGCCACCGCAGCGATACGCGTCTTCGACTACAACACATTTGGCAGCGATTTCACCTACAAGCTCGGCGGCCGCTGGCGGATCGTTCGTGATTTCACGTTCCGGGGCACCTACTCGACCGGGTTTCGCGCTCCTTCGGTCGCGGAGCTCTACCAAGGCCAGTCGGACGCGTTCCCGAATGTACAGGATCCGTGCCGCGGATTGGGCGTCGCTGGGGGCGGTCCACCTCCGGCAACCTGTGGTGATGCCGCGAACAATGGAGATGCGCAAACACAGCTCCGGTCGAGAGTCGGCGGCAATCCCAACCTCAAGCCCGAGACCGCCAAGATCTTTACCGCTGGCGTCGTCATCGAGCCGCGCTTCATCAGAAACTTCACCGTCACCGCCGATTACTTCAACGTCACGATTGACCAGACGCTGGCGCCAATCGGCGCGTCCACCATTCTCAATGCATGTTACTTCGGAGATCCTGCTTCAGCTTCCAGATACTGCGATCTCATTCAGCGTGACCCGACGACCCACAAGATCGTGAACATCATCAATTTGACCACGAATGCAGGTAAGGACGAGACCGACGGCGTAGATTTGGCGGTGCGCTATGACCTGCCGAGTGCGTACGGCCGATGGGGATTTCTTTTCGATGGCACGTGGCTGCATCAATACAATCGCACTCTCGCCGATGGGACGGTGGTGAGAGCCAGAGGGAGGTTCGACCTCGCGACGACCGGCGGAGTTTATCCAGCGTTCAAGTTCAACGCTGGCGTGAGGTGGGGGCTCGAGGGTTTCGGAGCGGGGGTCAACACGCGCTTCGTCGGCTCGTTCCGGGAATGCGGAACGTCATCCGGCAATTTTGCGGGGAGCGGGCTTTGCTATGTAAACGACACCTATCAGCGCCACGTAGATGCATACAACACGTGGGATGTCTTCTTGTCCTACGCGTTCAATAGCACTTTTGGAAAAACAACGGTCGGTGGAGGCATCAACAATATTTTCAACAAAGACCCGGCGGTGATCTACAACGGTTTCACCGCCGCCTCGGATCCCACCCAGTACGCCGATGGATTCATGGGACGCTTCTTTTACGCGCGAGTCGGGCACGCGTTCTAAGCGGTCGAGTCAATCGCTTCGCTAGACCAAACCGGTACTTGCGCGGCATCGGTTGATTCTGCGCTCTTTTCTACCCGAAGCTCTCCTTGACGTGGCAGGCTCCGCCGCGTGGAAGAGCAGTTCAGCACGGGCGAGGCCGCTCTCGTGCGGGCCGGGGCGCTCAAGGATCCCCTGCGAGCCCCTGGTCTGGCCTATTCTCAGCGACTGGCTTCAGCCCTTCGCGAGGCGGAAGAGCTGGATAAGCGCTCCGCGGTTCTGGCCAACCTTCGCGGCATCGCATTCACCGCTGCCGCGGTTCTTGGGGTGCTTACGTTCTTTGGCAAGCTGTCGGAACCGGTCTGGTACGCGGTGGTAGCTTGCGTCGCAATTTACGTCGCGCTCGTTGTCTTGCACGATCGAGTCCTTCGCCGCGAGCAGCGTGCACGCCTCCGGGCGAGATTGAATGAGCGGGGCATCGCTCGACTGACGGGCGAGTGGCATCAATTTCGCGAGCGGGGCGATCAGTTTCGGCAGGTCG
>Ga0126379_10002467_pt1 | contig 11806 bp, 5 predicted proteins | sample PanSoiMetPlot_24_FD_92640 | JGI IMG/M metagenome (GOLD analysis project Ga0126379, IMG submission 92640) | Tropical forest soil microbial communities from Panama - MetaG Plot_24 | ecosystem: Environmental > Terrestrial > Soil > Tropical forest > Bulk soil | place: Panama | collected 2016-02-17
GCGAAGGAGCTGTACCTCGGCTACTCCGTCCCCGGCGCCGGCGAGCCGCTCTTCCAGGCGGCGACCGCGAACTTCAATCCGTGGTCCGAGGCCAAGGTCGACTCGATGAACCCGGAGCGGGGGCCGATGCTCATCATCTCGGCCGATTCAGACCATACGGTTCCCTGGGCGATCGCGAACGCGTCCTACAAGAAGCAGAAACGCAACAAGGGCGTGACCGAGATCGTCAAAATGCCCGGTCGCGGACACACGCTGGCGATCGACGCGGGCTGGCGGGAGGTCGCCGGGAAGGCGCTCGAGTTCGTCACGCGGTTCACGGGAACGCAACGAAGGGTCGCGTAAACTCCGCGGATGGACAAGCCACGCATCTTCCTCGGCTCGTCGGGAAAACAAGAACAGCTGCTGCAGGCGCTGACAGGCGGGCTTGAAGACGTCGCGCACGTGGTACCCTGGACGACATCCTTCAACCCTGGGACCACCACCCTGGAGCGCCTCCTCGAGATCGCGCACGAAGTCGACTTCGGCGTGTTCGCGTTCGCTGAGGACGACTGGACATCAGACCGTGTGCCCGCATCGCCTTCCACGGGATCCGGCCAGGCTTCACCGCGAGACAACGTCGTCTTCGAAGCCGGCCTCTTCGGCGGAAGCCTTGGCATGCGCCGAGTCTTCATTCTTCATGCGCATGGCGCGAAACTGCCAACCGATCTCCTCGGCTTCACGAGCATCCGATACGGCGATTCGACGAACTCCGCAGAGATGACCACGATCCTCGAGAAGCTCCGCAAAGCGATCGAAGACGAGAGCCTTGTCGCGCGCATCGAGGGTTTGTGGTGGCAGTTTTCGTTGACGGAACGCAGTGTTCGTGAACCCTCCGCCGTGAGCTGCCTGCGGATCGTGCGCAACCGCGATGGTGCGCTTGAGCTGACCGGCCACTCGTGGCAGGAGGACGGCAGCCTATCAGCGAGATATTTGAGCGAAGCGGTGAAGGAGTTAAAGAACGCTCCAGGGATTTTCTACTACTGGAAGGGCGAACGGCCTCGGGATCCGAACGCGCCGCAGCTGGACGGAACGGGGGAGATCCGTGTTGAGTCCGCCGATCGCGCGGCCGGATACTGGATCACCCGGTCCGACGGTCACCCGAAGATCAATATGCGGACGTCAGGGGTCTATTTGCGCGCCGATCCTCAGGACGTTGCAATCCTGGACGGACGCGACGACCGACGCCGTGCCGAGTTGATCGCAGAGCGCCTAAAGGATTGGAAGTCGATCACGAAGGCCTAATCGTCCTCGGGCGCGGAGGCCGCGACCGGTGGGTCCCCCGGGAAGATCCCGCGTCGAAGCTAAGCCTTAGGAACTCCCTCTCTTCTCGCCAACGCAGCGAGCGTGCAAAGTTCGCGTCCGGACTGCTGGCAACGATCCGTTCGATTTCACATCATCTTGATTATCAGACCCAGAGAGGGCGAAAGCCACAAATTGTCTCCATGCGGTTCTGAAGAGAGCGTGTGTGTCTACCTTGTAACTTTCTTGATCTGCTGGATTCGAGGACCGCGATGGGCGCCGGTTCAGTTCACAGCACCGGCTTCAGGTGGTGATAGCGGCTGGCCACTGTTGAATGAGAAAGGCGATGTGGTCGGCGTGTTCGAAGCCAATGGAGAATGATCAGAATCTGATGTTCGCAATCGCTACGAACGCGCCGGACGTGTGAGAGGGGCGGTCTGGGTTGGAGGCGGCGGCCCGCGTGACGAGGCTCCGAATCATTGAGGCACGTCGTAGTCGGTCGCATCCTCCACGTTGGCTGATGCTGACGCGATTGGTGGGAATCCGGAACAGGTAGTCAACACGCGGTCGATTGTCCCGTTCCGTCGCGCAGGGCGCGTTTCTCGGGCACCGTCGGTAGCGTCCGGCAAAAGCCGGACGCTACGCAAGACCTTCACTCTTCGTCACTCGGGCTGTCCTCGTCGCCGTGGCCGTGCACCTTGGTGGTGCTTTCCGCCCCGACGACCGGGAGCGCCGTGCCGGACCGCAGCGCTGCCGAAGCATGAAGCTTGTGATGCGCCTGCGACGACACGTGGCCGAGAACATGGAGCGTGGTCGTCGATCCCGGCAAGAGCCGGCCGAGGGAGATCACGAGTTCGCTACCGCGCTGTGTCACCGTTCCTTGACTCACAGAGTCGAAGATCACGTCTTCTGGAAACGTCACGATGGCCTGCGCGCCGTTCAAGGCATAGGCGCTGCCGTTGCGGAAGGTGAACGTGAAGTCAATGGCATCTCCAAGTGCCACCGAGCGTGGCGCCGAGAGCGCGACCACGCTATGATCTGCAATATCCGGCTTCACGACGTCGAGCTTGTCCAGCAACGCCGGAACGCCGTCCCCGGCGCCTGACACGACGGTTCGCGACACGGGATCGAACACGGTGTTGGGAAGCGGATCGTTAACGGGCATCCCACGATAGTCGCGTCCAAACGGCGCGGGATTTGACGCGGTGGCCGACGACGTGGCGCTCAGCGGTTCGGAGATCTGATAGAGCGTGAGCTGGTTGTCGTCGACGGTGATGTGCGCGAACGAGAACAGCTTCGACTTGAACCGCTCCGTGATCGGCGTCCCGCTTCCTGCCCCGGGAAGAAACCCTTTCATGGCGTCGTCGGTCATGCTGGTGTCGAGCCAGGACGACGCGCCATTCTTGAACGCGTAGGTTACGCCGCCAACGACGCCGTTGGTGGTTCCGAGCGCCGCATCATCTTGATCGATCGAGGTGCCGTTGCCACGAGGATTGGGGAAGTTGTCGTCGAAATCGCGGTTCCCGCCCGCGCCTTCAACGAAATACAACACGCCGTCCGGCACCATGTGCGTCGTGCCGTCGAACGTGTTGTCGACATCGACCTGGGGAGTCCCCGGCGCCGGCGCGCTGGTCACGTTCGAGCGCGCGCGAATCGGCTTCGTTCGCTGGTAGTTGTGCTCGTGTCCGTTGAAGACCAAGTTGACGCCGTGATCCTGCAGGAACTGTCCGATCGTTCGCATCTGGTCGTTGCTGATGGTCGCGTTGCCGCTCGAGAAGATCGGCTGGTGGAAGACCACGACCTTCCAGGTCTGATGGCTGGCATCGAGATCGCTGATGAGCCAATCCCTCAGCAAGGACGGATACGGCGGAAACGAAAACGCCGGCGCAGTACTCGGCGGGCCGCCCGGCAGCAAGTTGTCGAACACGTGCGGGTTGGCATCGAGAAACACGAAATGGGCATTGCCATAATCGAACGAGTAGTTGCTCATGTGATCGATCTGACGCTTGAGACCGCCGCCCGCGTCGACGGCGGTGCTGGCGCGCAGGGCTTCGATCGCGGTGGGCGATGTGTAGTTCGTGCCGTTGAACTGAAACAGGAAGTTTGTCGGCGCGCTGACGTCACCGGTGAAGTGATATTGAATATCTGCGCCTACCGGCCCATTCAGCGGGAAGTAGTAGTTGTTGAAGTAGGCCAGCGCGTCGCCGCCGCCCACGCCGCCGCCAAACGGTCCCGGTCCAAACGAGCCCGGCACCGTGGCGCCGCTGTCGGCGAGCAGGTTGGCCGTCGCTCCGGTGCTGCCGACGTCATGGTTGCCGGCGACGATGTAGAACGGAATGCTGCGGACAAAGGGCGCGCCGTGGTCGTTCGACGCCGTGTTCGAGTTCCAGTCGAACATCCAGACGTCACGGTAATTCGAGTCAGCACCGGTGACGTAGACGTTATCACCCATGTTCAGCGCGAAATCCGGCCTCCGGAACGCGGGCTGACCCGGGAACGACACGCCGGCGACGTTGAACATCGTGTTGATGATGCGCGCTTCGTAGTTGGCCGTCAGCGGCGGGTTCGTGCCGGGGATGTTCGGGTAGTAGCCCTCGTCGCCCTGGACTTGGAAGACGAAATGACCGCCCCTGGTGCGCGTGTGAAACGACGACGTGAATCCGCCCATCGGCAAGCCGGGGCCGCTCACTGTGTATACGTAGGCGCTGTCGTAATCCAGATTGCGAAGCACGGCCGTGTAATTCGAATGCGCGCCGTAACGGAACGGAAGGACCAGAGCGGAAAACTGCGGATCGGCGGAGAGGTAGTTGTCGACGACGCGCGCGTTGACCGTTGCGGATTCGAGCTGGGTCAACGTCTTGCCGAATTGCACGGTGTATGCGCTCGGCACGGGATGCGATTCATCCGTCTGCCACGTGACGACCATCTGGTCCTTCGCGCCGAACGGGCCGTTATCGCCAGGTTCGATGTACGGGCGGAACGTGACGGTCTGCGCATTGATAGGCGCAGCGAGGAAGAGCGAAAGCAGGGACACTGTTGCGATCGAAGTGGACGCACGCAACCTCATAGGCGCCTCCGTGGAATGGAATGCACGCTAATCGTGGGCGTCCGATGTGACTCTGCGATAAATCGTCTGCAAAAGAGCTGTCACGATTGACGGCGTGCGACGAATCGTTCTTAGGACTCTCATGCGCGTTTCGGGCGTACTGCCTACTATTTCCCTGACACCTATTACAAGCGCCAGAGGGAACGAACGATGATTATTTCAAGCGGTGAATCCTGAACGCTGTAGGCCTCTCGCTTACGTTACGTGTGGCTACCTGTCGCCGCCGTGATCCTCGCGTCGATGATCATGGTCCTCACCTTGGTGGTCATGATCCTCATCACGTCTCCTGTCGTCGTCATCACCGCACCGCGGCTCGGTGCCAGGCGTGAACGATACCGCGCTTAGCACCTCTCCATACTTTGCCGTACGAAGGATCTTGAACGACTCCAAGGCGGGCAAAGGTTCTCGAGCAGGACCCAGGTACGTTTGCGGAGGCTGCGCAATCGCCGCAATGAGCGACCGCGCAGCCAGGGTCTGGTCTATGGATTTCCGGTAACGGTACTCAGCAGAAGCTGGGGTGCTCTCTGATGGTGCTCGTTGAAATCGAACAGATGGTTGAGGGAGCCGGCGATCGAGTCGGCGGACTGATTTCCTAGCCGACCCAGATGCCAGTTGTCCTCGATGAAACGCAGGACCGAGGACTGATCGGTCAGATGATGATCGACGTAGTTCTGCCGCGCCCACGGTGAGATCACCAGGAGCGGCTGTCTTGGGCCGTACCCACACCGGCCGTTGAAGGTTCCCGCGACGGGTGTGCCGCAATTAGCCGCCGCCCCCGAGCCGAACAGTCCGTCGTCCTGTAACCCCGAGACCGGATTGAGTGCCTTCGACTGCATCACGATTGGCCCCATCTGATGGTCGTACCAGCCGTCGGAATCGTCGTAGAGCACGACGATCGCCATGCGTTCCCATTCGCGCGATTGCATGAGCCGGTTTATCGTCTCGACCAGGAAGGTCTGCTCGTCGAGTGGCGACGAGTACCCCGCATGGCCGTCCTGGTAGGCGGCTGCCTTCAGGTAGCTGACGGCCGGCAGACGTCCCGCGTCTAAGGCGTTCCAGAAGTCCTCCAGATCGTACTGATGATTGGCCTGATCGGTGCGGCCGATCGTTGCTGTGCTGGAGGGTGGCAAATGTTTCGGGTTCGACGTCTGCTTGTAGTACTGGAACGGCTCATGATGGGGGATGTAGTCATAGGACCTGCCCGTTCCCGGAACTCCGGCATGCGCACTTCCGCAGACGACGGGACCTGTTCCGCCTGGTGTGTTCGCCAGCGGGGGAGTCGGAGGGACAGCCGGCTTGAATCCTCCCTGAAACCAGCCCCATGTGATGTTGTGCTCGTTCAACAGATCACCGATGTTTCGTCCCGTCATTGTGATGTACGTGCGGGCCGCAGCCGGTGGAGCGGACGACGGCAACGTGCAGTTGTCGAACGCAGGTGAGGGTCGCGGATCGCCGATGACTGATCCGATCCCGCTGGCGTCAAGGGCCGTTACGTTTCCTGAGGCGCTGCCGAACCGGCCGAGGCCGTCGGGTGCCACGGCCGCACCGTGTGTCTGTCCGGCGATTAGATTCAACGCGCCCGGCGTGGAGGGCCCGAAGGTCGTGCTGTAGGAGTTGTCGCTCATCGCGAAGTGCTGCGCGTAGTTCCAGAGCGCGGTGACGGTGTTGCCGTCGTAGTAGCCCATGACGAGACCAGTTCCGTGGCCGTAGTCGAGGCATGGCGGTCCGCCGACGCCAACGGTTTCGGGGAATTTGTTCATGGCACCTGCGTCGAACGATCGCTGTTCGTCCGTATACCCATGATCCTGGTCGCACGTCGCTGCTTGCAGCGCGCTCAGGCGGAATGGCTGAACGGAATTCGGATTGTGGTCCAGCAAGCCGCCGGCGAAGAGGCCGTTGACCAGTGGCGTGCCCGGCTTGGCTGTGAACGGCGTGCCATCTGTATTCGTCGCGTGCGGGTACGTCGCAAAGTAATGATCGAATGAAACGTTCTCCTGGAAGATCACGACGACGTGTTGGATCGGGCGGTCGTCGGCGTCGTGGTCTCGATCATCGCGCTCCCGCTCGTCGTGATTCATACGTGCCCCGCTGGCGCGAATCGTTGTGGGAACAGCGACGGCCGCGGCCAGCAATGCCGTGATAAACGACGTGGCGGCCGCATTGCGGACAAACCGGTTTGTTCTCGTGTTCATGCGTCTCCCTCCGTGGCCGTTAAGAAATGATGGGGAACGCGGAACCGTAGCGGATGAGTTTGACGACGGTGCGACGTCAACACCGCAAATGGGTATCGTCGCCCTCACATTTGGGTAAACTCGCGCGCGGCTTGTCTTAAGTACTCGCGGTCACGAGAGGCACGCGAGCTGTTTCGCCAATCACGTCGCGTGATCGTCGAGATCCCGAAGGCGAAGATGACCTCTGCCGAAGTGGCAGGGCCTTTCGCGGTGTTGCGCCAACGACACCGAGGGCGGGGTGTTCGTGCTGAACCACGTCCGACGCGATGCGTCGAACGTCCGAACCGGCGGGATAGCTACTACCTGGTCGGCGACACCACGACGAGGGCCGGCAGTTTCACCCCACCGCCGTGAGCCAAATAGACGGTCCCATCTTTAGTGACGACACCATTTCGCGCGCCATTCTGGGTCGGAACCTGCGCAACCGTCGTCAGCTTGCCGGCGTTATCTGCGCGAGCAATCGTGAGTGTGGCCGCTCGAGCCGCACCGACGTAGACGAGGTGCGTGGCGGACTCGAAATGGATGTCGTCGACGCCGTCCCCCGTCTCCACTTTGGAGAGCACGGCGCCATCTCCGCCGACGTTCATCACCTCGGCGGCGGCGTCGCAGCCGATGAACAAATGGCCCGCAGCGACGTCCAGGCCCAAGCCGTGCGGACCTCCTCCGCCACACGCCGGATTCCACGTCGCGACGGTTTCACGCGTCTTGAGATCGACGGCGACCGTGCGATCTTTGTCTTCAAGGTTCGTATAAAACCGATTGCGTTTTGAGTCCACGGCGTACCCTTCCGGGTTGCCGGGAAACGTGAGCTTCGTCTTTTGCACCAGGGTAGCCGCGTCGAGGATTCGAATCCCCTGCTCGGCGGGGGTTGTGACCCACACTTCCTTGGTTGGTGCGACGTACGCGACACCATCAGGCCTCGCGTCCAGGTGCTGACACACCACACGCGCCAGCGTCCGGGAGTTGAACGCACAGACTTCCGAGCCACCCCGATTGCCGACGTACACAACGCCCTGGCCAATACTGATACCGGAGGGCCCCAGAACACGCGTGCCGCCTCGAGCCTGGATCTCGGCCGTCGGGAGATTCAGAATCTGTCGCACTTTCCCCGTGGCGGTGTCGACGACGTCGACGGCGCCGGTATTCCCGCCTGGCACCCACAAGCTGTTCGTAGCCGAGTCGAAGGCGATGTAATCCATCGAGACATCGCCCGTGCTGTTGTCCGGCAATGGGAGTGTACGGACCGTATAGTGTGTCGCCGTCACGTTTTGCGCTGACGTCCGAGTCGTCACGATTCCAACGGCGATCACGATGACGCAGAACGTCATCGACCGTGTGAAACTCATCCCGCTCATTGTCTGGCTCCTTTCGCACTCGGCGTGAGAGACTGATCGATATCGCATCACGATCCTAGGTGTTGTCGAAGCGAGCCGATTATATGAAAAGAAGCCCACGCCTCCGAGGGCCTGGGCTTCTTAGTCAGTCGCCGGACCAGCGCCGAACGACGAACGGCTACGGGTGAAATTCGATGAGGGTTGAGTAGTTCCCCTTCCCCTTGCCAGGTCCCGTAACGCCCACCGCCCACATGCCGCCGCCCGGAATGGCAGCGATCGCCGCGAATCCGCTGTCCGACCCCGCCCCGAGGCTCGGGCTCGAGTCGAGGGACCATCCGCCGTTGACGCGGTGGAGAATGAGCGGGTCATGGTTGCCGCTCGTCGTGTCAATGTTCCAGCCCACGGTCCACGTGGATCCGTCGGCCGCCAGGTCGACTCCGAAGAGGTCATTTTCCCCGGTGCCGGCGTTTGGCGTAGCCAGTATCGACAGCGATTTGAGCGGGCCTGCCGCAACGTAGGTCGTGTAGGGGGCCGTGTCCGTCTCGTGTTGGCCCACGACGGTTAACGACGAGGCCGTCGCTGTCACACCGAGCGGCAGCGCCGTCGCCGAGGCATCTGCCGGGCTGGCGATGATCTTCCAGACGTGTCCGTCCCAGTGCTCGATCAGCGCCTGGTTCGGGAATCCGGTTCCGGCTTGTTGCCCAACCGCGTAGACGTCGTTGGACGAGAGGGCTTTGACCGCGTAAAACTGATTCCCCGACGTGCCCGCGTCAACGGCGTTCACGAGTGCCCAGACGGAGCCGTCCCAATGCTCGGCCAATGTGTGCCAGAGCCCATTTGCGTCCTGTTGCGCTCCGACCGCCCACACGTCAGCGTCTGAGATCGCGGTGACGCCGAAGAGAATGTTTTGGAGAGCGCCGGGGCTCGGACTCGGCACCACCGACCAGACGATGCCATCGAAGTGCTCGATCAGTGTCTGCTGCCGGAATTGCCCGCTCACGTAGTAGCCCACGGCCCAGGCGCGGCCCCCTGACGGCATCGACACGCCAAGCAACACGTTTTCCTGAAGGCCGATGCTCGGTAGCGGGTACGCCGTCCACCGCGTGCCATCAAAGTGTTCCGCGAGGGTGGTAAGCACGGTGGATGCAGTTGAAGACGGATAGTACGCTCCAACGGCCCAGGCATCATTCAAGGCGGCGGCCGCTACACCCGCGAGAATGTTGTCCAGCGAGCCGAAGTTGTAGCTGGGCACAACGCTCCAGCCAGTGCCGCCAAGGGAGGCGATCGGCGCGGCTTTCCCCGCTCCTTGAACGGAGACCGTATCGTTGCTCGTCGGGAAGTTATAGGGCGCGGGCAACGCAGGCACGCTCGTTGAGCCAGTGATGGCGAACAGGTTCGCCATGGGCGTCGCGGTGCAGCTGTTCACCAGGCAGCCAAGGCCAAACGTCTGCTCAAGAGAAGCCAGCAAGGAATAGTGGTTATAGCTCGTGTTGTCGATTACGCCCCGCGAGCCGTGATTGGTCACCACGATCGTCGCCACGCGACTGGCGGCCGTGTTGCCTTCATCGAACGTAATCACGATGGCATTGTTGCCGACCTGCCAGGTAGTCGACGCCGTGATCTGGTTCACCAGTTCTCCGGCAAACTTGTCTCCTTGCGCGATCAACCAGCTCTGCTGCACCGTCCCTGTCTTGTCCGAGTCCACGCACCATGGTGGAGCGCCGTGCATGTCGTTGCACTCATTGGGAACGATATAGCTGAAGGCAGGAACGCTGCCATCGGCGAGGTCCGTCGAGAACTGCGGGAGCGGAAACATTTTGGCGAACTCAGATGGCGTCTGAAGATTGGCGAAATTCACGAGGCCGTTGTGCTTGGAGACGTACTGTGTGTCGGCATCCGGGATGCCGTTGCACTTGTCCGGATAGCAGTAGCCGCGATACCCCGGGTACGGCATGCTCTGGAAGTAGCCTCGCCAGGTGCGGCCCGCCGACTCGAGCTGCGACATCAGGTTGGGCGCGCTGATCGTCTGCCCGGGAAACCAGTACGGATCGTCGCTGCTGATTCCGAAGAAGTCGCCGCCGAGCATGGCGACGTAGTTCGGCTCACTCGGGTCGGCGACGCCATGATAGTTCGTTGCGAGTCCATAATCCCGCGCGAGTGCGTTGATCACAGGGGCGTACGGGTTCCCGATGATCTGCTCGTAGCCCTCGTTTTCCATGATCAGCAGAAAGACGTGGTCGTACGGCGGAAAAGCGGCCTGGGCTTTTGGTGCGGAGGGTGACGTGGCGAGGGCCAACACCGCCACCAATCCCACGGCTGGGATCTGATGTCTAGAAACGCCATGTGTCGAGTTGTTCATGACTGGCTCTCCTCTCGTTGTGAACCACGACCAGGTAGATGGGCCGGCCCACGCTCGGACACGCCCAAGGGGGGCTCACTAACGGCGTGCGGATACGACGCGCGGGGCGCTTGGTCGTACTGGCCCCGGTGGCGCCCGACTCATTCAGGTTTCGCGAGATCGACGATAGAGATAGGGCGTAACAGGTCGGTAATCGCGAACTCACAGGTGCGGAAATTGGACGTATCGCCCGGCGTGAGGATGGGACTGCAAATGACGGCGGTGACGCGTTTGGTCAGGCGAGATCGAGAGATCTATTTGTCGGTTTGTTGTTCAGCTATGACGTAACGTGCACGTCATGTTGGTTACTGACGAGGTCGCACTTCTGCTGCTCGTCGTGATGGTTTGCGACTAGTGTGTCGGCCTCGAGGCTCTCGGGCAGCGAAATGACGCTGAAAAGGTCGTCTGAAGTCGCATTCTTGTTCTTGCGACCGGGGACTGAACGGTCGGTTGTGGTCGGCAAGTGCGACGGCGTTCGCGAGTTGACGCCTCGTGCCGTCCTTTGAGCGTGACCGGTTTTCTTGGATCGACCCGGCCGGTTGTCCGATGCGGCCGAAACCCCACATAAGGTGGCGTGGCGAGCGGCGTCGGACCTGTGACCAACGCCGCCGCTCGCCACCAACGATCGCGAGTCTGACTCGCTTCACTCAGTCGTGACCACTCTCGCCTGGGCCATCGCCATTTTGCTACTTGAACTGGAACAAGTCGAAAAGGTCGCCGATGGCCGGCATGTTCTTCGGCACATACTCGTTGTTGTTTTGCTTTGGATTGGGCAGGTTGTCCCGGCTCCGTCCGGTCAACGTCGTGGACAGCATCCAGTTCCGCTCCACGAACTTCACGAAGGACGAGTGCTCGTTGTACACGTGGCTGATATGGCCGCCGGTCGAGAAGGGGGAGACGGCGATCATGGGAATGCGGGGGCCAGTACCGAAAAAATCAACCGGCTGAATGAAGCCGGAGTCATAGTAGCCACCGCCTTCGTCGACGGTGATGAAGATCGCCGTCTCGGCCCACTGCTCGGCGTTGGACTGTGCGAGCTCGAGGATGTTTGCGACGAACGCCTCGAAGAGATCGAACTTTGACGAGGCCGGGTGCCCGTCGAGGGCGCCGTCCGGCTTCACGTAGGAAACCGCCGGCAGCGTGCCGTTCGTCAAGTCGCTATACAGATCGGTGACATCCCGCATGTGGTCTTCGCGGAGCGACGGGTAGTTCGCTTGGTACTCGAAGGGATTGCAGATGTTGCAGTACCCTGCGATGCCGCCGGGATTGTAGCCATTGCCGTAGTACTTCCACGGAATATTGGCCGCACTCAGGACGTCCCCGATGCTCCGCATCGTGACCGGCGGGACGCGGTTAGTCGTGGAGGTGTTGGGCGTGCCGTTCGGATTGAATGCTGGATTGACGTTGACGGCATTGTAGTAGTGACCGGGGTCGCAATTGTTTGACAGGTGATACGGCA
>Ga0126379_10002468_pt1 | contig 11798 bp, 9 predicted proteins | sample PanSoiMetPlot_24_FD_92640 | JGI IMG/M metagenome (GOLD analysis project Ga0126379, IMG submission 92640) | Tropical forest soil microbial communities from Panama - MetaG Plot_24 | ecosystem: Environmental > Terrestrial > Soil > Tropical forest > Bulk soil | place: Panama | collected 2016-02-17
CCGAGTTGCTGCGCAGCTGCGGCCTTCGGGTTACCCGCGTGCACTACGAGGATTTCATCCGTGAGCCGCGGCGCACGGTCGAGGAGGCGTTGTCTGGCCTGGGCCTTCGGGTCGGGGAGGCGCAGCTCTCTCACATCGGCGACGGGCGGGTGGTACTCGGCCACTCCCACGGGCTGTCCGGGAACCCGTCCCGATTCCGCTATGGCGAGATCGTGCTGCGCGCCGACGACGCCTGGCGCGATCAGATGCGCCGCCGCGACCGTGACATCGTCACACTGGTCGCCCTGCCCTTCCTGCTGCGCTATGGCCGCCGCCCGGCCGGCGGCCCCGCCCAGGCGGACGCGGCCCAGGCTGACGCGGCCCCCCAGGCGGACGCGGGCCAAGCGGACGCGGGCCAAGCGGACGCGGTGCCAGCGGACACGGCTTTGGCGAACAAGGCTTCGGCGGATGCGGCAGCGCAGGCTGTGCCCGCCGCAGCATCGTTGCCGGAGCGCGGAGAGTGGCCGCTGGTTTCGGTGATCGTGCCCACCCGCGGCCGCCCCCAGCTAGTCCGCGAAACGATCGCCGCGGTGGTAGCCCAGACCTACCCTGGTGACATCGAGTGCATCGTCGTGCACGATCAAGAGGCTCCTGATGAGGGCCTGACGAGCTTGGGGACGACACGGCACAGCATCCGCGTCGTGTCCAACACCCATGCCCCCGGCCTCGCCGGCGCCCGCAACAGCGGCCTGGAGCTCACCTCCGGCAAGTTCGTGGCGAGCTGTGACGACGACGACTTGTGGCACCCGGACAAGCTCCAGCGTCAGGTCGACCGGCTGCTCAGCGAGCCCGGCCTGATCGCCGTTGGATCGGGCATCCGGCTGCTCCTGCCCGGTGACAAGACACTCGAGTGGCCCGGGCGAGCGGACCGGATCAGCTATGAGCTCCTGCTGCGCAACCGCGTGAAGGAACTGCACTCCTCCACGCTGGTGATGCGCCGGGAGGCCTTCGACAAGGTGGGCGGCTACGACGAGGAGCTTCCTTACGGCTACTCAGAGGACTACGACTGGGTGCTGCGCCTTGCCCGGGTGGGCGGGGTCGGACTGCTCACGCCGCCGCTGGCCGACATCCGCAGGAACGCCACGTCGTGGTACCAGGGAGAGTCGGAGAAGGTCGCGGCGGGCCTGGAGTATCTGCTGGCCAAGCATCCGGACTTCGCCAAGTCGCGGCGCGGGCACGCTCGCCTGCTCGGCCAGATCGCCTTCGCGAAGTCCGCGCTCGGGCAGCGGGGACTGGCTCTGCGGCTCACCACGCAGGCACTCGTCAGGTATCCGGCGTCGCCGTACCCGTACATTGCCTTGGTACACGCGGTGACCCGAATACAGCCGAGCCACATGCTGCGCGCAGCGCGACTGTTTCGCCGCGAGATGGCCTAGGGACGGCATGTCGGTGCGCACAGTCGGAGCGTCGCCGCTGTACCGGATCCCGCGGCTCGCCTACCACTGGATGGGCGCGGCAACGGCGCCGCTGCGGCTTCACCCCGCCTTCATCATGATCGGGGCGCAGCGATGCGGCACGACGTCGCTGTTCCGCGCGCTCGTCGCCCACCCGCAGGTGATGAGCCCGGCGTTCCGTAAGGGAATCAACTATTTCGACCTGAACTACTTCCGTGGGGAGCGCTGGTACACCGGTCACTTCCCGATCAGCGAGATCGCCCGGCGCCACGCGTCCAGTTACGGCGAGCCGATGGCCTTCGAAGCGAGCGGCTACTACATGTACCACCCCTTCGCGCTGGAGCGGATGGCGCGAGACCTGCCCAGGGTCAAGCTCGTGGCCATGCTCCGGGATCCGGCCGAGCGTGCCTTCTCTGCCTACAAGCACGAGCGGGCCCGGGGGTACGAGCAGGAGAGTTTCGAGAAGGCGCTGGAACTGGAGGACGAACGGCTCACCGGTGAGATCGACCGGATGCGTGGCGATCTCCGTTACCAGAGCTTCTCGCACCGGCACCACTCCTACCTTCACCGAGGGCACTACGCGGAGCAACTGGAGCGTGCCTTCGGGCTCTTTCCCCGTTCGCAGGTGCACATCATCGACAGCGAGGCATACTTCGGCCGGCCGGAGCAGGAGTACCGGCGGTTGCTGGCGTTCCTTGGCCTGCACCCCTTCCAGCCGCCCGACGGCTTCGGCCAGCACAACGCCCGCCCGAGCCCGGCGATGCCGTCCGCGGCCCGGCGCATGCTTGCCAATTACTACGCTCCGTACGATGAAAAGCTGGCCCAGCTTCTCGGCCGCCCGCTTAGCTGGAACCAATAGGAGTATTGACCTCATGAGCCAGAGCCAGCAGAACTCAGTTGGCACTCAGCCACGGGCCTGGGCCGCGGAGGGCCGCCTCGCGCAGCCGGCTCATACCGGCTGGCACGTGTTCGGCAGGAGCGCCGCGCGCTGGTGCATGATGACCGCAGGGCGGCCCATCCACGGGGCGCGGATGATGCCGGGCTTTATGATCGTCGGCGCCGAACGGTGCGGGACGACGTCCATGTTCCACGTGCTCAGGCAGCATCCAGCGGTGTTCAACGGCACGCTGCCCAGGAAGGAAGTGCACTACTTCGACTACAAGTACCATCGCAGTCTTGCCTGGTATCAGTGCCACTTCCCGCTCAAGGCGCGGGCGCGCCTGGCCGCCCCCAGCGGGGTGGCGCCGGTCGCGTTCGAGGCGACCGCCAACTACATGTTCGACCCGCACGCCCCCGAACGGATCGCCCGCGACCTGCCTGGCGTGAAGCTGCTGGTACTGGTGCGCGATCCGGTCGAGCGCGCGTACTCCGCGCACGCTCACCAGACCGGCTACGGCGACGAGACCGAGCCGTTCGAGCGGGCCCTGGAGCTTGAGGACGCGCGGCTGGCAGCCGAAGCCGACCGGCTAGCGGCCGATCCGTCCTATGCCCCTCGCAGTAGCTACGACCATCACTCCTACCGCACCCGCGGGCACTACGCCGACCAGTTGGAGCGGCTCGAACGGCTCTTCGGCCGGGAGCGCATTCTCGTCATCGACAGCGGCGACTTCTTCGCCGATCCCGGCCCTGGCTATGACGGGGTTCTGGGGTTCCTTGGCCTGCCGCGCCGCGGCCAGCCGGTCTTCAGGCCCACCAACGCCCGGCCCCGCTCGCCGATGCCGGAGACGGTCCGGGCCGCCCTTGAGGAGCATTTCCGCCCGTACGACGAGCGCCTGACGGCCTGGCTCGGCCACGAGCCAAGCTGGCGCCGATAGGAGGTGATCGGTTCGGGCCTGGCGCGATGCGCCGAATGAGCCGCCGAAGCTGTGACCTATAACGTGTGTTAGCCGCCGATGCAAAGAATTCAGACAGATTACGCACGGTTTCTACCACGATGTCGCCTAGGATGTATTTCTTGGGTCTTGGCGGATGCGGCGGTATTAGAGGTGGCGTCCGGCAAGCTTGAGGAGGGGCCCCCGCAATGACCAAGGCTTGGGTGAAGCTACCCTATGTCCGGGCATCGGCTACAGCGCGTGTCGATCCGGACCCAGATGTGGCCCTGCTAGCGAGGCTGTCGACCCCGGGGTCCCTGGTGTTGCTTCTCGTGAACGGTGGTGACTGACGGTAGCGGCCGGGCGAACAGATCAGTCGTACAGGCTAAGGAAGGGTTGTTCCGCACTAAAGAAAGGTTAATATGGCGGAGAGCGGAGTTAGCATACCGCGGACTATTTGGTTCCTCTGGTTCCAGGGCTTGGAAAATGCGCCCTACGTGGTTCGTAAGTGCCATGAGTCCTGGGTGGCCAGAAATCCGGCCTGGCGCGTGGTGAGCCTCGACGAGGCCTCGGTGCCTGAGTTTGCGTCCGTGGACTACTCCGGTGGCAACATCGGTAGGCTGTCCCGCCAGCACAGGGCGGATCTGCTCCGGCTTGACCTACTTGCTCATCATGGGGGGGTATGGGTCGATGCGACCTGCTTCTGTGTGCAGCCACTGGACGACTGGCTGGCGCCGAACACCCGATCTGGTTTTTTTGCCTTCCACCAGCCAGGCCCGGACCGGATCATGTCAAATTGGTTTCTCGCCGCCGAGCCCGGTGGCCTCCTGGTGTCGCGACTATTCGAACTGATGCTGAATTACTGGGGTGACCATTCTTTCCGCAGCGACGGGCATGGATTCACGGCCAAGGCGCTGACCAGGCTGCTGCGGGGAACTGCTCGCACCCGTGGCTGGTGGTTTACGCCGGTGATCAGGGACTGGCTGGCGGTCAGCCCCTACTTCGCGTTCGCCTATGGATTTGAGAAGCTGGTTCGCGAAGATCCCAAGTTCGCGCGCGCCTGGCAGCAGACGCCGAAGCTCAGCGCGGACGGCCCGCACCGGCTGTTGTGCGAAGTTGGTCTCCGCTCCCCTGCTTCGTCCGCTCTGCGATCTGAGATTGACCGCGGCGAGGTGCCGGTCTACAAGACCACGTGGCGAACGGGAGAGCAGGGAGTCCCCAGCGGGAGCATCCTGGAGTACCTCTTGGATACCGTCCGCACCTAGCCCGGCTAGCCGCCCAGGGCGCTATGCCGCAGGCGCATACCGCGCGCCGATAACGAGGCACTCACCGCAGCGGGGCACTCACCGCGTGGCGCTGGCGCACCCGGGAAGCGGACGGGCGCTACCGGCCCCAGTTGCCGGGCGCTATCGGCGCCAGCTCGGCTCGTGGCCGAGCCACGCCGCCAAGCGCTCGTCGTGCGGGCGGAAATGCTCCTCAAGCGCGGACCGTACCGTCTCCGGCATCGGCGTACGGGGGCGTGCGTTGTGCCGCCCGAAGGGCGGATGACCGCGGTGCGGCAGGCCGAGGAACTCGATGACCTGGTCGTAGACCGGGGCAGGATCGGCGAAGAAGTCATCGCTGTCGATCACGTGGATCCGGTCGCGGCCCACCAGCTTTTCCAGACGCTCGAGCTGGTCAGCGTAGTGCCCGCGGGCCCGGTAGCCGAAGTGCTGATAGTTGTAGCTGTAGTAGGACGGGTCGGCGACCATACGCTCGGCCTCGCCGTCCAGCCTGGCGTCTTCCAGCTCCAGGGCCTTTTCGAACGACTCTTTCTCGTAGCCGTCGATCACCTGGTAAGCGTGCTGCGAGCCAGCCCGCTCCACTGGGTCACGGACCAGCGCGAGCAGCTTCACCCCTGGCAGGTCGCGGGCTATCCGTTCGGGGGCCAGCGGGTGGTACATGTAGTCGGGCGTGGCCTCGAACGCCACCGGGGTCAGTCCGGCGCTGCGGGTGGCCATGCGCGCCTGCGCCTTGAGCGGGAAGTGACTCTGGTACCAGGGCATCCCGCGGCGGTACTTGTCGTCGAAGTAGTTCAGGTGCTTCTTCTGCAGCCCGGCGCCGAACACGGCCGGATGCCAGCTGAGCGCGATGAACATGGACGTGCTGCCGCACCGGGCGCCACCGACGATCAGGAAGCTGGGCAGCATCCGTGCCCGGTAGGTGGCCAGGCCGGTCGCCACCAGGGCCAATTCCCTGGCCCGCGTGACCGCGGGGCCCAGGGAGGACGCAGGACCGCCCGGCCGTGCCGAACTTCCTCCTGCGGCTCCAGCGGTCCCCTTGGAGCTGGTTTCTGCCTTCCCGTCCGGCCGCGCCTTGGCCGCCGTCTCCTCGCCCAGGCTCATGGCATCCTCACCGTGGCGATGGCGGTGCTCTCCACAGGAAACTTCCTCCCTGGCTGCTAATTCCCGGCGTGACGACTACTCGAAAATGGACGTCATGAAGCGGCCGCAACTCCCGGCGGATGCGCGGAACGCGAAGTATTTTAGCCGATATACCACTTCCGCGCTGAGGCCTCCCAGAACCCACGTGGGGCTGCGAGCCCCGGCAGATGCCGGCTCGCGGGGACCCGGGATGTCCATCACGATTTCATCCGACGCATGCGTGTGCCGGATGGCGAGCGAGTAGGATCCTCTTATCAGCAGGAATGTCTGTCAGGCTGCTCGCACGGCCTGATGGTTGGTTTTGAGGTGACCGGGCTCTGGCAGCGCCGAGGCGGGAGGCTCTAACTTGGCTGCTGCTGTCGCCAGCGGCTCACGCGGGATGTCCGTAGCCGCCATGCTCTGCCGCGCCTGTCCGGCGTCGCTGAACTGTTCTTTAGCCAGTGGTTCCTGGCCAGTGAGGAGAGGGAATTTTCGATGGAGCGCGCCGACGCCACCAGCGCCGTGACGACTGGGGATGAAGACGCCGCGAGCCCGGGCGGGGACACCACGACCAAGGCGGGGTCCGACGAAAGGTCCTGGACTTCTGACCGTCGCGAGGCGAAGCCGGGCTACCCCAAGTGGAAGTGGAGGGCCAGGCAGGCCGCTCACTGGAGCCTAACAACGGCCGGCCAGCCGCTCAGCGGCGCGCGGATGCTACCCAGTTTCCTCATCGTCGGCGGTGCCCGGTGCGGTACCACGTCCATGTTCAGCGTGCTCGAGCAGCACCCGGCCATATTCAGCCCGCTGATTCCCAGAAAGGAAGTGCACTACTTCGACCTGGCATACACCCACAACCTTGCCTGGTACCGGTGCCACTTCCCGCTCACCGCATACGCCCGGCTGGCCACGCGCGGGCTGAACGTGACCCCCGTTGCCGGTGAGGCGAGCCCCTACTACATGTTCCATCCGCTGGCCCCCGAGCGGATCCAGCGTGATCTGCCCGGCGTGAAGCTGCTGGTGCTCTTGCGCGACCCGGTGGAGCGGGCCTACTCCGCCCATGCCCACCAGACCGGGTACGGCTACGAGACGGAGTCGTTCGAGAAGGCCATGGAGCTGGAGGACTCCCGGATAGCGGGCGAGACCGAGCGCCTCGTGGCCGAGCCGGCTTACAACAGCCTCAAGCACCGGTTCTACGGCTACCGCACCCGCGGGCACTACGTCGACCAGCTCGAGCACCTGGAGAAGGTCTTCGGCCGTGACCGGATCCACGTCATCGACAGCGGCGATTTTTTCACCGACCCGGGCCCGGTCTACGACCAGACCATCGAGTTCCTCGGCCTGCCCAACATCAACAGGCCGGTCTTCACCCCTCGCAACGCGCGCCCTCGCTCGCCAATGTCCGACAAGGTGCGCGCCGAGCTGGAAGAGCACTACCGGCCCTACAACGAGCGCCTGATAGCTTGGCTCGGCTACAAGCCAAGCTGGTGCCGTTAGCCCGCACACAACGCGGCCCGCTCATCCGGCTAACCGGGCGAGCGGGCCTTTTGCAGGCTGGACCTGAATCAGACGGTCCGCTTGGTCTTCTTCGCCTTGAGCACCATCCGGCCATACGCCATGAGATCCAGCGAGTAGCGCTTCCAGAGCCGGCCGGGCTCGCGGCTCAGCCGGTAGGCCCAGCCGAGCCGGGTCTTGTTTATCCAGCGGGGGTACCAGTAGACGCGCTCGGCCAGGTGATCAATGTAGCTGCCGCCAGTGATGATCACTGGGACGTTGAGGCGATCGGCCACCTCCCACACCCAGTTCTGCTGCATGGGGGTGGGTATGGACACGTGCAGGATGTCGGCGTTTGATGCGTTGATCGTCTCGACCATCATGTCGATGTCGGCCTCGTCGTAACGTCCGGGATGCCCCCGGGCGACGTCCCAGTAGCCGTGCAGGGCACCGGCGATCGGCAGGCCGGGGAACGTGTCGACCAGGTTCTTCGCAGCCCGCTCTGGCGTACCTTCACTGCACCCGAACAAGAAGTTCGAGAACCGGTGGTCCGCTGACGTCGCGAATACCTTGGGGCAGATGTCGTCGTTCCCCTGGCGGTCGGGCACGGGAAGACCGAGCCAGCGCCCGCCCAGGACGATGCCCCATCCATCGGGGAGCACGATGTCAAACTTGTTGATCTTCTCGACCAGCCCCGCGGTGCGGTGCCCGCGCAGCACGTAGTCGGGGTTGATGAACGATATGGTCAGCCGGGACCGGGTACGCACCGCATCGGAGACGGCGTCAACGAATTCCTGGTCCGATAGGCAGGACAGGCCGATGCCAAGGAACTCGCGCTTCTGCTCCCGATACCGATCACCAAACGCCCTGTCGAGTGTGGGGACTGTCACAGCAGGCCTTCCCATTCGAGGAGTTGGCGGAGCCCGGATTCCAAGTCGTGCCTGGGCTTCCACCCGGTGGTGTCCATCAGTTTCCGTGGGTCCGAGATCAGGTGCCCGTCACCGTCGCGCATGCGCCCCGGCACCTGCCGAACCTCCAGCGCCTTGCCGGTGAGGGCCTCGATCGCCCGGATTACATCCTGGATTGCCGTGCCGGTCCCTGTCCCGACATTGAACACTTCCAAACCCGGGCCGCCTTCTGCTGCTGCCACCAACCCCGCGGCAAGGTCGGTAACGAAGACCAGGTCTCGCTTCGGCCACAGGTTCCCAAGCTCGACCGTCTCGCCCGCATGCATGGTCTTCATGATTTCGGGCAGCACGTGGGGGTTCGTTTCCCGCGGCCCGTAGGCGTTGAACAGCCGGGCCACCACGGTCCTGACGTCCGGACGGTCGGCATGCATGCGAGCCATGATCTGCTCGCCCATCCATTTGGATATGCCGTAGATCTCATCGGGACGTGCGGGCGCCGTCTCCGGCCACGGGTCGTCGCTGAAGCCATAGATCGCCCCGCTCGACGGGAACACGAACGTCTTGAGCGGGACTGGCCGGAGCGCACGAAGCAGCGCGTCCAAGCCCAGCACGTTGACGTCCAGGGCTTCCTGAGGGTGCGCGTTGCAGTACGGAATGAAGTGCAGAGCAGCCATATGGAAGACCGCGTCAGGGGCGAAATCGGTGACCTCGCGAAGATCCTCCTCACTCCTGATGTCGCCCTCGATGATGGTCAGACGGCTGGCCGGGGTGGCTTGCGCAAGATGCTCACGCTTGCCGAGCCGGAAATCATCGACTACCAGGACCGTGGTGCCCAACTCCAGGAGCTGATCCACGAGATGGGAGCCGATGAACCCAGCCCCGCCGGTGACTACTACGCGATCCATCGGTGGTTGATTTCTCCTCGAGTCATTGCTGACTTGGTTGTAGCCCGCTCCGGTTCCTGGCTAGGGACTGTAGGGGAGGAAGCAGATCCCGCCGTGGAAGCCGGCTCCGCCGCAGTGGTCGTCGTGGCCGCGGTCGGTGCTGCCGATCCACAGGCCAGCGCTGGTGATCAGCATGTCATCTGCGTTCGCTCGCGACATGCTGTACAGCCCCGCCGTACCGGAACCGTTGAGCAGTGCCAGCCCGGTAGCTGGCGTGAGGCCCTGCAGGCCGACAGCGGGCACGGCGCCCGGCCCTTGTACGTTGCAGCCTTTCGAGTTCTGTGCCCAGCGCGGGTGGCCGGCGACGTACACGGCACTGGCATCCGCGGCTGCGGAGTAGAGCGAGTCACACCCGGTGTAATCGATCCAGGTGTGCGTCACCGACGCCTGGGTCGCCGGGAATGCGGTAGTCGCGTCGCACAGTCCGGTGCGCGTGCTGCCCGCTGGCTGATTCCATGGCTGCTTGCCGGTGGCGGCAAGGTAGATGGTCGAGTCGCCGGGTGACCACGCCGCGGCGCGGACGTAGAAGGACTCAGTCCACCAGCACTGGTAGCGGTAGCCACCGGGCACGTTCCCCTTGCTGCCATCAAACTCTGGTGAGGTCCACGCGGTGACCGTGGCGGGGTTGGTGGCGAGGTTCAGCATGAAGATCTGCTGCCGGGCCAGGCCGCCCACCGTGGTGAAGACGCCCTCGACGAGATCCAGCGTGCCCGAGTGGCTGAGCTGCTGGTTGTAGATCTGGGTGGGGAATACCACGTTGCATCTGGTGCTGTTGCAGTAATGGTACTGGCCGGAGATCTTCAGGTTGAGGAAGCCATCGTCCGCCCCGGTGACCGGGTTCAGGCTGGCAAAGTACTTGTGGGCCTTGCTGCCGTTGATCGTGCCAAAGTGCCCACCGACCAGCAGGTGCCCGTTCTGCGTTACCACGAGCGTGTCGACGATGTTGCTGGCGTTGTCCGCGAATCCTTGCACGACCGCGCCGGTGGACGTGTCGACCTCCGCGATGTTGCTCGCCGCGGTCCCGTTGACCGAGGTGAACTGGCCGCCGATGTAGGCGTTCGAGCAGTCGCTGCCGTTGAATGCGATGGAGTTGACCTCCCCGTTCACGTCCGGATTCCAGGCGGTGACGTTGAAGGGGAAGGTGGCGCTGAAGCTGAAGACGTTGTTCCGCGTGATGGTACTGCCGTGCGAGGTGACCTGGGTGAACCTGCCCACGGCGTACATGGTGTTGCCGCACTGCACCAGTTGCCGGATTATCTGGTCCTGCGAGCCGGTCGGCACGAGATGCGGGGTGCCCGCCGCCGGTGTCGGCGACACGGAGCCCGCGGTCACTGCGGCAACCGCTCTGGAAGGGCTGGAAGGGGCGGCGAGGGCGGACGAGCCGGGCGCTGCCATGGTCATGGCCACGGTGCACGCGGCTACCACGGACACGCCATACACCGGCCAACGCCTAAATCCGCGCATTATCCCTCCATCTAACGCATCATCGCAGCTAGGGCATGGCGTGAGCCATGCCCTAACTCTGGCCATTCCGTTCACTGGGTGAGTTTAGGGGTAATTTGTTCTAAGCACACCCGCGGATTACCGTTCCTTTAACTAAAGCTGCCCGGTAGCGGTCAATACGCACCGCTTCCCCGGGCCACTGCTGGCCAGGTCTTCCACAGGATGAGCAGGTCGAGAGCGAGCGACCAGTTCTCCACATAACGGAGGTCAAGCCGTACTGCCTCTTCCCATGGCAAGTCGGATCGGCCGTGGATCTGCCACAGCCCGGTCATCCCGGGCCGGACCGCGAGCCTGCGCCGCACGTAGTCGCCGTACTTGGCGGCCTCCTCCGGCAGCGCCGGGCGCGGCCCTACCAGCGACATCTGGCCCAGCAGCACGTTGATGAGCTGGGGAAGCTCGTCCAGGGACCACCGGCGCAACCGGGACCCGGTCCGGGTGATCCGCGGGTCGTTGCGGATCTTGAACAGCACGCCTGAGCCCTCGTCGTGCTCCGCGAGCGCCGCCTTCTGCTGCTCGGCCTCCACCACCATCGTGCGGAACTTGTACAGCCGGAAGGGCTTGCCATCCCGGCCCACCCGGACCTGCCTGAAGAAGGCCGGCCCGCCGTCTTCGAGCCGGATCGCGAGCCCTATCGCCAGCAGCAAGGGGGACAGCAGCAGCAGCGCGGACGCCGCCGCCACCTTGTCGAACACACCCTTGATGACCTGGCGGAGGCCGGACAGGTCGGGATGGTCCACGTACAGCAGCGGCAGCCCGGCCGCGGCACGGACGTTGGTACGTGGGCCGGCCACGTCGAGCAGTGCCGGAGCCAGGCACAGGTCCGTGCTGGTCTTCTCCAGCGCCCAGGCCAGCCGCCGCAGCCGGACGCCGTTGAGTTCCGGGCAGGCCAGCACGGCCACCGTGTCGGCATCCGCCTCACGGACCGCCGCGACCACGTCCTTGAGCCCGCCGAGCACCGGGATGCCGGCCACCTCGTCGGGCCGGAAGGGAACGGGGCCAGCCAGGCAGGCGGCGATGACGGTCAGCCCGTGATAAGGCTCCCTGCGCAGCTCGTTCACCAGGTTGGCGACATCCTGCGAGTGGCCCACCGCCACCGCCCGCTGCATGCACACACCATGTTCACGCAGCCGGTGCAGGCGCTTGCGCAGTCCATAGCGGGCGAGCAGGTCGAGGCCCACGGCAACGGGCATGGCCATGAGCATGTAGCTGCGCGACACCTGTGCCTTGGTGAGGTAGGACAGCACCGCGATAGCCGACGTGAGGCCAAGACCGGCGTTGATGACCCGGCGGAACTCGTCGGGCCCCG
>Ga0126379_10002469_pt1 | contig 11796 bp, 11 predicted proteins | sample PanSoiMetPlot_24_FD_92640 | JGI IMG/M metagenome (GOLD analysis project Ga0126379, IMG submission 92640) | Tropical forest soil microbial communities from Panama - MetaG Plot_24 | ecosystem: Environmental > Terrestrial > Soil > Tropical forest > Bulk soil | place: Panama | collected 2016-02-17
CGACGGCCAGAGTGTGACGGTACCGATCGGGCGGCCGATCGCCAACACGCGGGCGTATGTGCTGGATCGACATCAGCAGCCGGTTCCGGTGGGGGTTGTGGGGGAGTTGTACATCGGAGGAGCAGGGGTGGCTCGGGGTTATCTCGACCGTCCGGAGTTGACCGCGGAACGATTCCTGCAAGATCACTTCATCCAGGAAGTCGGGGCACGGATGTATCGCACGGGCGATCTGGTGCGTTATCGAACCGACGGAGCACTGGAGTTTCTGGGGCGAGGGGACGACCAGGTGAAGGTGCGGGGCTTCCGCATCGAGTTGGGAGAGATCGAAGCGCTGCTGAGCGAGTGCGCGGGCGTGCGGCAGGTGGCAGTGGTGGCCCGGTCGAGCGGCGAAAGCGACAAACGTCTGGTAGCTTACCTGACCGTGGCTCGCGAGCAGGCGCCCACCCATGACCAACTGCGGCACTACTTGAAGGACCGCCTGCCGGAATACATGATCCCGGCTGCCTTCGTGCTGCTGGACAAGTTGCCCCTCAATGCCAACGGCAAGATCGACCGCCAGGCACTGCCTGCTCCGGAACAGGCTTCCGCCAAAACCTATGTCCCACCCCGCACCCCCACCGAGCAAGTTGTCGCTTCCATCTGGGCCGAAGTGCTACGGTGCGGCCCGGTGAGCATTGAGGACAACTTCTTCGATCTCGGTGGCCATTCCCTGCTGGCAACCCAGGTTGTTTCTCGACTGAGAGAGCGCTTCAGCGTCGACCTAGCGCTTCGCATCCTGTTCGAAAAACCGACGGTTCTGGATATTGCACAGAACATCGAGGAAGCACTGCAAGGCGGTAGCACTTCCACCCTGGACGTGATCAGGCCGGCTCGCCAACGGGGGCAGACAACCGGGAGCGGCAACTGACCACCATCTCAGCGTGAGCTTGTCCGTTCCTAGCGGTTCCAAACCCTAACAGGGATAGGAGGGGTTGGATAATTAAAGTGAGCTCTTCTACTGTTTTCCCACCAATTGGAACTGGCTGACGGCTCCTGCCGGTGCAACTGATTCCGCACCACGTCGCCGTGGAGTTGCAACTGGTCGATCCAAGCGGCCTGCCAGAGATCGATCGTGACGCGGAGGCTGGCTGCCTGAGTCTGGAATAACGCGCGCCCTTTGACTTGAGCCGCCGATCTGGTGCGGACGATTCTCGTCTTGACACTTGGCATTTTTGTTAAATTTGAGGATCGGCGGCTGGCAAAGAATGACTAGGGCGCACTAGTCCTGGATTTCTGTGGAAAGGTGCGAGTACCCTGAGCGATGACCGTATATTCAGGCGCGAAGAGATGTGTTCCTGAGCCACTTTTCGGTCCCCTCAGAACTCATTTATTGCCGTGCCTCAAGCCGCTTGCGATGACTTGCGAGTGGTATGGCTGCGCGGCACACAAGGAAGCATAGATTTTTCCACCTCTTTCCCGAACAACAAAAGGAGTTTCCGACATGAAACAGGGTATCCAGCACAATATGAAACAAGGCGTCCAAAGAGTACTCCATTCTCTCGGTTACGAGATTCACAGGATTGGATCGAGTCCTCGGGAGGATTTCGACGGAAAGGGAGGAGGCTGGATCGGCGATCCTCCGGCACTAAATCCTATTTGGCCTCTTCCACGATGCTCAGGCGGACTTTCCAATCATCAAATTCTTGAAGAATTTTCTAAGTATGATCTGTGGCATTATGCATATGCATTTGAGGGAGCTCTTTCATTTTCCGCTCGCCATAATGATCCGGGCCTACTAGCAGATGCTCCGGAGCGACCTTTGCAGCGGTTCAGACACTTTATGCCATATCTGGTCGCGTCCAACAACGGTTCTCTTCGAGGAAAACGGGTACTTGACATAGGCTGTAACTCCGGCTTTTGGTCGATGCAGTGTGCACTTCTGGGCGCGGAAGTTGTCGGCTTTGATGGTCGCGAGGAGCTCATTAAACAAGCCAACCTGATCAAGTCTATTGTTGGAGTAGATAAAGTCGAATTCAGACTTCTGGATTTTTGGGATATGAGTCCTCAACGCCTAGGCGGAACATTCGACGTTGTTCTCAACCTCGGCATTCTTTACCATTTGACTGATCCTATCAAAGCATTGCAGCTAACAAAATCGATGGCTCGGCAATACATTCTGCTTGATACCGACGTGGATCCATCGAAAGAGTCTGTCATTAAGCTGCGTTGGGAAGAGCCCACTGATATTCGAAATGCTGTCTCTTCGGGCATTGTTGCGTACCCCAGTAAGGGCAGCATTGATTTGATGTTGAGACATATTGGTTTCGCCAAGTGGTTCGAAATTCCTTTGCGTTCTACTGACATGCCAGCTGATTATCTCGATAACTTGCGCGCCTCCTGGCTGATCAAAGTTGCATGATAACTGCCAGCTAGATCGCAGTCCACGGCGTACGGTCTCATGACCGTCTGCAATCTCATGACCGTCTGCAAAAAGAATTCGAAGCTCGCTCATTTCTAACCACCATTCTCAGGTGCAGTAAGCCATTGATGAAGCGCGCGATTCTGACGTAGGCTCATCACCCATAGCAGCGATCGCCTGTCTTCATAGGGCATCACTGCTGCCTCAAATCTGAAGCCTCACCGCCTCACCTCCTTAATCGCCTATTTTGATGGGTTTGTGTTTCTCTCTCAAGTCTCAACTACATCGGCAGAAATTTCTGGTTTGGTCTTCCTGTTGATAATCCATTTATCTGATCATCTCTTCCGACTTGCTGATCTGACCTCCTTTTCGGAATACGCAACGTTTTGATGCCGGCGGGGACTCAGGGCAGTGTGTCGACACATGGCCCTGTCATATTCTGAGTCGGCGGTGACGGAGGTGTACTCCACGGAATACCCGCGAAATCGAAGAACTCTGTCATGTCCATCTGGGCGACATCGCGCTTGGTAAGACTCGGTAGGTTGAATCTAGTCTCTATAAACTTCAATATGGCGGTATAGTCTGTAGTTGTATGAGATACATAGTGACGCTTGGTGTATGGCGAGACTACGATCAGAGGCAAGCGATAGCCGGTAAACACAAAATCACAGCTTGGGCCGGTATTCGTTGACTGACTGCAGACATCACCTGGCACAAGATCTAGGGGAGGTATTCCATCCGGGCTTACCGTCGGTTGCGGCGGGACATCATCATAAAATCCGCCAGACTCATCCCAGGTGAGTATAAATACAGAATCCTTCCAAGATACACTGTGCATTAGCGCATTGATGAGTTGTGACACGTAGTTAGCGCCTACCTGCACGTTTCCCCCTGGTTTACTGGGTGTCTTAAAGGGGTGTTCGTCTCGCCCGTCGCTATATCCTGGTTCGATCATGGCTACCTGTGGCAGTAAACCATTCGCTGCGTCACTGATGAACTGCGAAGCGGGCACGAAATTCTGTGGGAAACCGTATGTGAAAGAAAACATGCTCATAGCACTACCGTTGATCAGAGTAGGATTGGGGTCCGTGACGTAAACCTTCCATGAGATGCCAGCCTCCTGCAACAGCTCGAAAATCGTCACATTATTGAGCGTGGGCGAGCCTGTGGCCTGCCGATGGGCATGCCCGGCGGATGTGGCAGCCAGCAAATACATCCGGTTCGGCTGGGTGTCCCCCATTAGAGGTGAGAACCAGCTATCCGAGGTTGCAAAATTGGATGCCATGAAATAGTAGTAATTCAAGTCACCACCGTCGTAGTAGCCCATTGCACGCATTCCGTTGACATCGTTGAAACCAGTGCTCCTGGCCTTGGCAGCGGCACTCACTACAAATCCATCCAGAGTAGCAGTGCCAGAAAACGGTTGATGGAAATTAAAGTCGTGATGGTCAGAGCTCCAGTTCGTTGAAGGGTTCTCCACACACCGGGTCACCAAATGGAAAGATGGGACGGGATTGTTGGTGTCGATCATGCATTGACTCGGTGGAGGAAGAGTAGGGTCACAGCCTGGCTCAGTTGGCGACGGCGCAGGGGGCACATTGAATTGCGGAAGACCCTTGAACTGTTCCATAGCATACCCGTTCGAGACCCAGTACTCGGGAAGGGCACCAAAGTAATGCAGAAACCCTCGGTTTTCTTGAAGCATGAAAATAATGTGTTTCACCGACTGGAGTGATGCGCTGAAGACCGCTGCCACTGAGGCAGCCGCATTTAACGGCACACTGCATGGGCCCGTGCCAGAGCAAACTCCTGACCATCCTACAAAAACCGCGCCCCGGCCCGGAGTGGCAGTGAGCACCACCGTGGTGCCCGCAGCGAACGATGCCCTGCAGGTGACTCCACAATCGATTCCTGTAGGGCTGCTGGTCACCGTACCGCTCCCATTGGCCGTCACGCTCAATGCAAATACGTGCGGTTGAAATTGAGAAGGTGTACCTGTAGCCGTCTGGGACTGTGGATTGCTACCACAACTAACCAGAGCGAGCGCTAAAGGAATGCCTGCTACCGTCTGCAGCTTGGCGAAAAAGCGCATACCCTTCTCTCTTTGAGCTTTAGGCGGGGGGAGGGTCGACGATGGAAGGGGTAACCAAGAGACTGGCAGCATTCTTCAATAGAACGTAAACGCCGGCTACGCACTTGTTCAATTCATCTCCTTCTCATAGCTGTCATCTAGGGCCTACGGCCCGCGAAACCCCATGAAAATTGGTCAGAGCCAAGCCATAATTCACGATGGCTCGGAGCGGCGAGACTAATTCCTGTGATGCGAAGTAATCTAATCGACCCGGGGCCGTCTGAGATGTTAGGTTATCGACACCAAATGCCTCGGCAACCTGCCAGTTCTGACAGCTGGTAGTTCTGACAGGTGAAAAGATTTGGTAGTTCTGCGTCCCCGTTTCGATAGTTTTCATTAACTCGGGACCAAAAAGGAGCATACGAACCGAGCCGGCCTGTCTTCTTGGAGTGGGACAATGGTGTGGGGAGTGGGCAACTCGTGCTCGGCCCGTTTTCACCAGATCGCCGAGAATCGCGAACATTCGCCACTAAGCATTTCCGCCGGCACGTAGAATGTCTCCGGTATGTACCCTCAGAGAAAAACGATGGGTAATGCAAAATGAAACTTCAACCTTCTACATACTTGTCGTACACTGATTGGGAAGTGCCTTATGGAGCCGCCCTTTGTGAAACGTCCCAAAGCGTTATCAGCGACGCGGAAGACGCTTTTTTAGCCGGGTGGCGAGTTGCTTCAGGAGGACGGTGCCGCCCGGTTAGCCGCTTAGTGTAATCCTGAAAACTAACTTTCGCCGTTCACGCGTTCACGCATGTCCAGTTCCTGCAAAAGTCCGGGCGCATGCACGTGCGAATGGTTTGGTAGTGAATGTCGAGCAGGCCGAATACTGTGGCCTTCGGCGTTGCCGATGTTGCGGGGCGGCAAGCCATCGTTGCGGTTGACAGGATACGGTAGCACCCTTCAAATCGCGCCACTGCATTTTCTACGTTAGCAAAAACACGGCCGCCGGTGTCGCTTTCATTCGCTATTCATGAACGGAGGCACTGAACTCGTCGAGCATGGCGTCGGGAGCTTCCCTGCTTGTTAGATCGCCACAAGCTAGAGCGTTGTGGGCAACCCGTTCTGCCGACTCGGCACGCCGACTTGCCACACATCCCACGGTTTGCTCACGGTACCCTTCGCTCCCAGAACGCCAGGACAGGTATGTGAAGCTTGCGCCATTTTGCACCTTCAGCACGATCCATCTAAAGGTCTAATGTCGCCGCGGCACGGTTATCCTTGCACACGGCGCGGAGCAGTGCCTTTGGCAACAGTTGTACCGAATGTAGTTGCCCCATGCCATGAGACTGTGCAATTGTGAAGGGCTGCCAACATTCGTGAGGCTTCGGGCGTCACTGCTGGAAGACAGATGCCACCATGGTCAGTCGAGGTGGATAACCGCGATTCGTACTGCTTCGAGTTTTTTGGGATCAACAATCTTCTCGTCTTTCCAATTATCCAGGTGGGTATTTGCCATAAAATACAAATTCGCTTCGTCGACACGCAGGTCGTTCCCCCTGCATCCGCCACGTGGCGCCAGTGGTCCGAAATTCCACAAATTCAGAGCGATACTCTAACGCGGTCGACGCCGTTACGCGCGAGCCATCCGCAGCGAGCTCAAACTCCGCCACTCTCGACATTCCCAGACTGTTCTGTATTCCGACTAGCCTACCTCGATACCAGTACAGGCCATCAAACCCGGAAATGGTGTTTGACTTACTCGCCTGAACTTCGCGACCCCATTGGCTCCGCAAGTCGTACTGCAGAACACCGAAAGCGTCCGCCACGTAAAGCAAATTGCCGTCTCCAGACAGTGCGATCCCGTTTGGATAGTATAGAGCCCGCGAAAGCGGCAAGGCCGCAAATGTGCGTGTCTTACGATCGAATCGCAGAGCCTTATTGTCCAGACTATCGGTAAGATAGATCTCTTCAGAACCCCGCAACACGAGATCATTAAACAAGTGTGGCCCCGAGGTCGTCGCACCGAAGCGCTCTAATAGCTTGCCCTGGGTGTCAAAGCGGAGCAGCTCTGCTCCCTTGCCGTTGTTTGGGCAAGTGTTCGCCCAAACATCTCCATTTCCACTTTCTACCTTGATACCACGTATAGACTGCAGGTCGTATTGTCTTGCATAAAGGAAATCTGATACCTCTCGATTCGGACCGATCTTAACTATCTTCTTCCGGCTGAGACTTCCCATGTAAAAGATATGCCGGCTGGGATCAGCGGCCAGTCCTTCGGGAATAAGATTGTTCTCGGGAACAATGAAAGCCAGTCGCGCGCTGTGCACAGGGGGAAATTGACGATGGACTTGCTTAACCAAGGCGGTGTATTCACGATCGTGCTTCAACCGTTGCAATATCGGGTCGCCTTCGGGGTCGAATCCCTCATTCAAAGCCACGCACTGTTTGAGTAGCGACAGTGCTTTGTTCAAGTCTCCCAACAATGCATAGTCGTGAGCAAGTTTCAAACATGGCAGGCCCGCGGTCAGGAAGTTGCGGCAGCAACCTCTCGAGGCCCTGAATCTCATCTCGCGCCTGCGCTGCTTCCGAGTTCGCAGAGGAGCGGTTGTCCTGCTGGGCACTGTACAAAACGGTGGCTGATGTCAAGAGCAATAGCGCGAACGAAACTTTTATCCTCATGAACGTCTTAGACGTAATCGTCGGAAAACTGGTTCAGCTCTAATTGCGCTCCTATAGTTTCAGGGATTTCTTGACCATTTCTCCGGTAGGGTCAACGTCGGCATCGTAGGCAGTGGCTTCCAATCCGGTCGACAGTTCTGATGACAGAAGAGGACCACCGTTTTCATGCAAAGCCCTGGCACTCTGAACCCGTCGACGAGCGATAAGGCGACTTGAGGGCGCGCTCCTCCGATGGTGGCCGCTAATACTGAAAGCGCCTCCTCTAGTGTTCTATGAACTCCCATGAAACCTACTTCGAAGGCTCTTGAAGGGAAAGTATCCTACTAAGCGGCCTCTCCCCTCCCTCGGAGGAAAGTTTCCATGTGTGAATTTCATTTGCTATGCGGATTACTTCCTCATCACCGGTAGAACCAAAGAGCTACTGGAAGACGAAGTGACACCCCTCGTGAAGGAATTTCTGCAAGAACGCGGGTTGGAACTTTCGCCAACGAAGACGGTCATTACGCACCTGGAGCAGGGCTTTGATTCCCTCGGACAAAACGTGCGCAAATACCCTAACGGGAAACTGCTCATCAAGCTCTCCAAGAAAATCGTCAAGACCTTCCTGGATGGCATCCGAATAATCAAAAGCAGTTTGGGTCTGACTGCCGCCGAGCTGATTAATCCGCTAAACCCCAAAATACGAGGTTGGGCTAACTATCATCAGCATGTGGTGAGTAAGCGCGTTTTCCAACGTGCGGACCACGCTATCTTCCTCTGTCTGCGTAAATGGGCCCGGCCAAGGCATCCAAAGAAGTCTGGACGCTGAATCAAACAGAAGTATTTTGAGCAGCAGAAACAGAACAATTGGGTCTTTTCCGGAGAATCGTGTGACGACGAAGGCATACCACGTAAAGTGCATTTGCTGTTCGCTGGTAGCACGCCCATTCGTAACCGTCCGAAGTAGGCCGCATTGACGAGCATGAAGTGTAAGCAGCACTTACTAGCGATTGATCTGATCCGTAAAGATGCCGAGGGTGAATGCTTTGTCGAGGGCTTGGTCGAGGCGGACGAAAAACTGGACCAGGCTTTCTCCGCGGCGGAGGACGAGCGTGGCGTAGGTGCAGTCCTCATCGGCGGCGGTAGCGACGCAACCTATCTCGCTATGCGTGCGAATGTTGATCTCGCCATAGTCCTCGAGGAACTGCGCAATGTTGGGAAGCGATAAGCCAGCAATGGGGCCCTCTGCCTTGGCTTTCTTCTTTATGCTGCGAACTTTGGCAGAGCGCTGATGTCGAGATTCCACGGGAGCAACTCCTCGATACGCTTAATGAGATGATCGGCGATGCGAGTCAACACTTCGCGCAGATAGGCTTCCGGGTCAAGACCGTTGAGTTTCGCCGTGCCGATCAGACTGTAGATGACGGCCGCCCGCTCCCCGCCTGCATCGGAACCGGCAAAAAGATAATTCTTGCGCCCCAGAGTAACTGCGCGCAAAGCACGTTCCGCGGCGTTGTTATCGATCTCCAAGCGACCGTCGTCGCAGTACCGGGTCAACGCCGGCCACAGCGTCAGCGCATAGCGAATCGCCGCTGTCGTGTCCGACTTGTGGGAAAGTTTCGTCAGTGAGACTTCGAACCACTCGTGTAACGACTGGAGCAAGGGACGAGCTCGGCTTTGGCGAACCTGTCGTCGTTCGTCCGGTGGCCGTCCGCGAACCTCCTCTTCGATGGCATACAAAGCGGCGATCCGTTCCAAAGCCTCCCGGGCTAAAGGCGAAGCGTGAGCCTGTTCCAGGTCGTAGAACTTGCGGCGAACGTGCGCCCAACAGGCCACTTCCTGAATCCGACCATCTTCATACAGTTGATTGAAGCCGGCATAAGCATCGGCCTGCAGCGCACCCTGAAACGTCCGCAGATGTTGCACGGGGTGTTCCCCTCCGCGATCGGCCGAATACGCGAACCATACCGCGGGAGCGGCCGTGTCGCCCGCCGGTCGGTCGTCGCGCACGTAGCTCCACAACCGCCCCGTCTTGGTCTTGCCCGTGCCCGGCGCCAGCACTGGGACGCGCGTGTCATCGGCATGCAGCTTACTCGCCGCCATCACATAACGCCGCAGCGCCTCCACCAGCGGATCCAGCAACGCACTGCTTCCACCCACCCAGTCCGCCAGCGTCGACCTCTCCAATTCGATTCCTTGCCGCTCGTAAATCTCGCATTGCCGGTAGAGGGGAAGATGATCGGCATACTTCGAGACCAGTACATGCGCCAGCAGACCCGGTCCTGCCAGCCCCCGCGCGATCGGCCGACTCGGTGCCGCCGCTTGCACAATCCGTTCACATTGCCGGCAGCTCAGCTTGGGACGCACCTGGCGAATCACTCGAAAACTTTCCGGCACATACTCCAGCATCTCCGAAACATCTTCGCTTAGCTTCCGTAACTCTCCACCGCAGTCCGGACAAGCCGAGTGTTTCGGCATATGAGTCTGCGTTTGTCGTGGCAGGTGCTCGGGCAACGGACGCCGCGTAGCTTTCGCTTTCGCAGTAGCCTGGGAAGGTTCGCTTGAAGGACTCCCGACGGAGTGTGTCGTCTGCTCGACGGCTTGCGCTTGTTGCAAATCTTCCAGCCGCAGTTCCAGCTGCTCGATCTGCCGCTCCAGTTTCTCTGACTTGCGCCCGAACTGCATCCGCCGTAGCTGGCTGAGCAGCAGTTTCAGAGTTGCAATCTCACGATCCCGCTGCAGCAACTGCTGATCCCGCTGCAGCAATTGCTGGTGAGTGGCCAGCCGTTCCTGGTGTTCGGCCAACAGGAGCGCGTGCAGGGCTTCTCGATCTAACCTGCTCAGATCCGGAAGCGTCGACTCCATGGGCCGCAGTATGCCATGCGCCCGCACTCGACAAAACATGTGATTGCACAAAAATCTGTGCAAATTTAATTTACGTATCTACACCGCCAACTGCGGGTCCCACGTGCGCTCGGGTCGTCGCCAATCAATACCTTCTAACAGCATCGATAACTGCGCCCGACTCAGAGAAACGGTTCCTTCCGTAGCTTGCGGCCAGATGAAACGCCCTCTCTCCAGACGCTTGGCAAACAAACAGAGACCGTCCCCATCAAACCAGATCAGTTTCACTAGATCACCTCTGCGGCCGCGGAAGATGAAGACTTGACCGGAAAGCGGATTCTGCTCCAACTTGTTTTGCACCAGGGCACTAAGACCCATGAAACCACGCCGCAGATCGGTTACCCCTGCGGCAATCCAAATCTTCGTGTTGCTGGGCAGCGCTATCATCGCTGCAGACACTCCAACAACACACGCAACAAAACTGGATTGGCGCCGCTTTCGATGCGCACTTGCGCATGCTGCAGTTGGATGTGGATCGTGCCCGACGAGGAGGCTAGCAAGCCGCCAGCTTCAGGCCATGACGCCGGCGACGGAGTGGAACTCTCCGCTGCTACTCGAACTGGCAACAGTTTGGCCTCGTGCCCGCCCCCCAGTCGCCCCGCCCGATACAACCGGCACCAGTTGAAGACCAGATTGGCGTTGACTCCGTGCGTCCGGGCTACCCGAGCCACCGATGCTCCCTCGGCCAATGCCTCGCCGACAATCCGCCGCTTCTCCTCCAGCGATCGGTACTGCCGTTTAGTTGTAACTGGTTGCGTGTAAGTGTCCATCATGGCTCGACGCGGACATTATCGTTGGTGTCCACATCGCAAGCATGACTTTCAATTAGACGCTTGTCCAGGCGGCCAGAGGCGGACGCTTACTTAAATGAGCTGCCAGAAGGCGAATAGAAGGCGCAAGGTTGCGCTATCGCCTTGTTCTCGACAGTTGAGCAGAATGGTGAGCGGAATACTGCTTAACTCGCTCGCGCTACGGGACGATATTCGAGCAGGACGAGTCGGGAGTCGAGCACTTTCGCGCCGACTAATTCGAGGGACACCCGTGGATAATCGGCATAGATCGGCTCCTTCCCAGTCTTTCCCAGTATCAACGGAAAGACCATCAGGCGAAGGCGGTCAATGAGCCCTAGTTTTGCCAAACTCTTGACCAGCCGAATACTGCCGATAGATCGAAGTGGATCTCCTTCCTGCTGTTTCAGTGCTGTGATCGTATCTCCAACGTCACCCTTTATCAAACGCGTGTTGCTCCAAGCGAGTGGCTCGCAGAGTGTGTTTGAATACACCAGCTTAGGGAGCCTGCGCATTCGGGCGCTGACCTCATCGGTCGCAGACACTGCAAATCGGGCCAACGCCTCATAGGTCACTCGTCCCATCAATATGACGTGACGCTCATCCAGATGTTCGCGCACCCAATTCCCAAGGTCCTGCCCGAAATAGCCGAAGTAAGCCGCCTCATCCGTACCAGAGGCGAAGCCATCGAGTGAAATGAATAGGTCTGCAATGAGTTCTCTCACGCGTCGTGTGCCCTCCAGCGGATTATATGTGCAAGCACAGTTGACGAGAAATCTCGATTGCGCTTAATGACTAGCGGTCAATACGTGAAATCGCCGGATTTCGCCAACTCACGAGCGCGATGCTCGTTGGAAAGCCTGCAAGAAATGCCAGCGCACTTGGCGAAGAGAGGCCTCTAGCATTACATGGGCGATCGATTCGCGACCCGAAGAAGGAGAATGGTATGGCTACGCAACCAATGTCTATGTCAAACGAAC
>Ga0126379_10002470_pt1 | contig 11794 bp, 9 predicted proteins | sample PanSoiMetPlot_24_FD_92640 | JGI IMG/M metagenome (GOLD analysis project Ga0126379, IMG submission 92640) | Tropical forest soil microbial communities from Panama - MetaG Plot_24 | ecosystem: Environmental > Terrestrial > Soil > Tropical forest > Bulk soil | place: Panama | collected 2016-02-17
CCGCCCGTGATCTGCACGGTCGGACATTGAGGGAGATTGTCGACCGGTTCGGCGACACTGTACAAGGCGTGTTCCTGCGCGCATTGACACGCCACGGTCAGGATGTGCCGGTGACACCCGAAACGAAAATCTATGTGGGCGACGTGATGACGCTTGTCGGCCTCAACCAGAAACTCGGTCGCGTCGTGCTGAGGGTTGGACAAGCAATCCGTTTGAGCGACCGTACCGACATGGTCTTTCTTGCCAGCGGTCTCGCAGTCGGCTGGCTGATTGGATTGCTCAGTTTCACGATGGGCTCAGTTCCGCTTACGCTGGGCGGCGGCGGCGGTGCGCTGATTGCTGGTTTGGTCTTCGGCTGGATACGTTCGCGCCGGCCTACGATGGGAGCGTTTCCGCCGGCGGCGCAGCAATCCCTTATCGACTTGGGGCTTGGGGGATTCATTGCCGCCATCGGCCTGGCAAGCGGACCGGCTGCGTTGGCGGCGATCCAGGCCCACGGGTTTATGCTGCTCGCCGTGGGCATAGTTGTGACGCTGACGCCCATGGTTGTCGGCACTTTATTCGCGCACCGCGTTCTGGGCATGAACCCGGTGGTCGTCTGTGGCGCTCTGGCCGGCGCAATGACGGTCGATGCCGCAGTGACCGGCGCCTGCGAGGTAGCAGAGAGCCAAACCCCGGTTCTGGGCGTGGCGGTGCCATATGCCATCGCCAACGTCGTTTTGACAGTCCTCGGGCCGATCATCGTTGGGCTCACTTTTGTCGGTTGATTGGGCCAACAAGAAAGCCCGTCCGCACGCGGAACGTGCAAGTGCGGAATGGAGCAGAGAAAACATAGCGCCTCCAAGGTCGCGCTACACCGAAACGATACAACGATGGCGGAGTTGCTAGTTGAAAGGCGTGAAGGTATGAAACGGCATATCACGCCTTCTTTCTTCCTATCCTCAGAAACTCGATAATACCGACAATAACGACGATCGTTATAGCGAACACAATGCGTTCCAATACCAATAAATTGGAGTTCCAGACAATGCGCTCGCTAGAAACATGCCGAGGTTTCCGGCCACTGCGGCGTATATTATCTTTACCGTCATGGTCTTCGATAACGTTCTAATCGTCTCCTTTATCATAGCTACTTACTCCCTTGTACATTGAGCAAATATCCCAGGTGTCTTCTCTACCTGTTATGCCTGTTTCCACCGGTCGGCTGGCAAGCAGGATTTCAGCCGTTCGCTGCCTTGATCGATGGCCACCTGTCTCTCTTCCTCGGAGATCGGAACGAACCACAGCACGTCGACTGGATCGCCCAGAAACGTTTCCAAGGCAATTTGGGAGGCGCCGGAATGCTCATGCTGGAGTAGAGCCATTGTGTGGTCCGGATTCTGCCATGAGTCACACGGCAATGTATGTCCCGGACCGAGCCACGTGTATTTGTCCCAGGGAAGGTTGGATTGGCCGCTGATGTACCTGCCAAAGTCTTTAACGGCTTCTTCTGACCAGTTGCCGGGAAGCACCGCGCCCAGTTCGATGCGGCGAAGTTTTTCGGGTGTTTCTGTTGCCATCTCCACGTTGGGCTGGGGCCGCAGAGCTACGCCGACCGTGACGAGGACCGTGCGGTCTTTCCACGCAAAGCGTACCATCGCCTTCGGTGGCCATTGGCCCCCGTCGATCGCGTAGTACTTAGTATGGCGGCCGAATACTTTCTCGAGCTGGGAGATCTGAGATGACCGGATCGACGGCCAGAATTCTTTGTCGTTCCATTTCCGCCAGTAGGATTGTGCTTGTTTGAAGCGTTCGAACAGAACGTTGTTCGGACTAAGTTCCCACGCGACGGGTCCGTCACCGATGTTGTCGCGGGCGTAACCGTGGAACCCATTGGTGCCGCTCCAGGGGGGAATGATGGCGAGGATCTCATCTCTTTCGTAGAGCGCCGCACCGTTACCTTCCGGCAGCCAGACGACTCGCAGATCCTCCGCAGCAAGTGCAGCCTGACCTGCGGTATGACGACAGTGGAGAGCGGGGTTCCGTGAGGGAGACCCGGACCGCATGCGTTCAATTTCGAGGGCCTCTGGCGCCCGCGAGCGATTGCGAACCCAGACCGACTTCATCCCGAGTTGTGTGTCAGGATCGGCGAAGAGATAAAAGTAGCAGACGTCGTCATCGGATTCGACAACTGCTTGAATGTTACCATTAGGATTGACCTCTTCGAGCAGCGTCTCGACCATCGGTCACCTTCTCCTTTCCGGCTACGCTTAGTGGCGAGCCGAAGACAGCGCAACACCCTCGGCGAGCGAAGCGCGCGCGAATGGCCACTGGAGCGGCCACAAATCGCGCCTTGACCGCGAGTTGCGCAACCGGTTCGGGACCCGCCGATGGGAAACGCAAGTTCTGGCTGAGGTAGATCGTACCAGGCCCTGGAAAATCGGTCCCAAGGACCGTGGAGATGAGTGCGCCACTCCACATTCCGTGTCCGATCACCTCGCGGAAACGGCTGCTCATTGCATATTCAGGATCGACGTGCGCGGGATTGATGTCGCCCGACATCACCGCGAAGAGCGTGATGTCCTGCTCAGTGAGCGTGCGCTCGAGCAGTGCGGTGTCGCCGATTTCGATTTCCTCGAAGGTGCGATTCTCGATGAGTTCCACTCGAATATCCGTAGTAGCTCGTGTCGCAACTTCCTCGCCGCAAAATCGGCGATTAACGTGTATCAAAGTGGATGCGCCGATTATGTAAACATAATGCTCCGGTCACCCGCATAGTTCAATTAAGATGCATATGACGGTGTTCGGCTACCGCAGTGGTTCCGGTCGGATGTCGTAGCGCCCAAGAGCATCGACGCGCCTGTGGCCGTCTGCAACGCGTACGAACCTCTATGGAAGGCCTTGCGGCCAGAGACTGTTTGAAAGGCGGCTCTTGAGAACTGCGAACGCATCTTCGACGAAGGTCGTCGTAAGGTGCGCGCATGGGAGAAGACGGACGCCGCGTAGCCCCGGTAACGGCTTGGGGCGTGGTGGATTTCGTTGCCGCCATCGGCCTAGCAGTTCATCGACGATTGTCGCAGACAGCCCTGACATCGCGTCTCCAAGAGCGCGCCCCGAAGCGAGGCAAAAATGTCACAGCCTTAAAAAATTAGCCGGCTGTGGAGAGCTCACGTATCCAATTTGAGCGCACAAGGTAAAGTGCGGAGATTCGTATCCTGCGGGATTTTCTGCCGGCAAAGGAGGGGCATGCCGTGGCGGCAAATTAGCCGTGTGCCGCAGGCATCTAATAGGGGCGGATATGCACGAACTCAAAAGAACGTTGATCGCTACTGCATGGATTGGAGTTTGTTTAGGATGGGTCGGCGGGGCTACGCAATCCCAGGCGCAGACAGCACCACCGATCCCCTATTATTCCTCGCAACTCCTGCCGACTGATCGCGAAGAAATTGCGGATGACGAGCGGATATCCTGGACTCTGAAAAAATTTCCTCCCCAGCCGTATATGAGCGAGCTGTATTGGCAACTCCCCCCCGAGACACCGGCATTCTTTCGTGATTCCTTGCTGCAGTACGTTGTCCGCACATATTATCTGACGCGCGACAACTTCAATGATACGAAGTCACAGGCTTGGACGGGCGGAGGCTGGATCGCATTTCGATCGGGTCTTATCGCCGACGCGGTTGGAGTGCATGCAGCCTACTATACTTCGCTGCCGATTGTCGCTCCGGGGGATGAAGGCGGCTCGAGGCTGCTGAATCCAGACCAAAACTCGCTCGGCATGCTGGGCCAGCTCTATGGGCGTGTGCAGGTCTTTGACCAGGAATTTCGCGGTGGCAAACAATTGGTGGACACGCCGCTCATCAATCCATCAGACAATCGCATGGTGCCGAACACGTTTTTAGGCACGACTTTGGTCACGCTTCCGGACAAGGATCGAAATTACGAGTACGCACTCGGTTATCTCTGGACTGTAAAGCAACGCGATTCGAACGACTTCATTCCGATGTCGCAAGCGCTGGCGGGCGCCGATGTCGGGAGCGTCGGAGCGACATTCGGAATGCTCAGGTATCGGCCGTTTTCAGGGCTCTCGACCGTAATTATGGATTACTACATCCAAAACTTCATCAATACGGGTTTCGCTCAAGTGGAGTATAACTTTCAACTGCCGAAGGAAGTTCCAAATTGGATCGTCGGCGCGAACATCATCGATCAACGAAGTGTTGGAGACAACCTGTTTACCGGAACCGAGTTCCAGACCTATCAGGCCTCTGCGAAGCTGCAGACGACGTATGCCGGATGGACCTTGTTCGTCGCTGGCTCGAGTACCGGCGGTGCATCCAGCATCACCTCGCCGTTCGGCACCAAGCCAAACTACACCGACATGCAGCAGGTGTCGTTCGACAACGCTAATGAAAAGGCCTTTGGCGGCAGCGTGGCCTACGATTTCGGCTACGCATTCGGCAACTATGGCCTCTCAGGTCTTAGTGTAGGAGCTTGGTATACGCAGGGCTGGGACGCCATCGACCCTGACACCAACTTGGGAATACCCAATCGGCGTGAACTGGACCTTTGGATACAATATCGCCCCACCGAAGGACCGCTGAAAGGTTTCCGCCTAAAGACGCAATATTCCGATCTCTGGCAGCAAGGCAACGCACGCACCGTTCAACCCGAGTTTCGATTCATCATCGACTACACCATCTTGGTCCGCCCCCCACCAACTTAATCCGATTTGAGGTGGATCGTTTCGGCCGAAACGATCTCGGCGAGAGTCCCATCGGGCGCCCGGAACTTCAAGGCATTGGCTTCCGGCTTCGAAAGAATCTGCCCGCCGTGCTTCGCGATCGCTTCTGCAAAAGCGGCGCGATCGGCGACCTCGAGGCCCCAATGATGGATGCGCGGGCCCGGCCCGGCGAGCTGGGCTTCGTCGGCATCCTCGCTGTCGTAGATCATTAAGGCAAGATCGGTTTCCCCATCCGTCATATGGCGGGAAATGTGCTGACCATTGCGTTCGGTCTTGACCTGCCGGAATCCGAACGCGTTCTCGTAGAATCTGGTCGCCTTCTCAAGGTCCTGCACCTTGATGGCGACGTGCACGATCCGCGACTTGTCGCTGTTGTGCATTTTCTTGTAACGGCCGATGCCGACGATCTCCGCCATGGTGCCATCCGGAGAGCGGAATTTGAGCGCACCCTCCTCCCGATCCGAGAAAATGACGCCGCCATTGTCGGTTATTTTCTTCACCGTCGCTTCGCGGTCCTCCACTTCGATTCCGATGTGGTGAATGCAAGGGCCCGTCCCGGCCAGCTGCGCCTCGGGCTCCTGCTCGCTGTCGTAGACCATGAGGGCAAGATCGATATTTCCGTCGGTCATATGTCGCGAGGTGTGGCCGCGGGCGTGCCCGGTCTTGGTCTGGTAGATGCCGAACACGTCCTCGTAAAATTTTGTTGCCTTTTCCAAATCCTCGACCTTGAGGGCAATGTGAACGATGCGGGCCATGAGGCTTCTCCTCGACTTTCCGTGGTAGTGTCCAGGCATCGCGGCCGGTGTCAATCCGGGCTTCCGGTCAATCCCGAAAATCGCTACTATCTGCTCCAGCTCGGGCTGATCCGGGGAATCCCGGCAAAGGAGGCATTATGAAGTGGGCATCCCTTCCGCTACTCGCTGTTGTTCTATCCCTGCCTTCATGGGACGGCGTTATATCCCAGACGCTGCCACCCCGTGACCAGATCAGACAACGCGTGAACGACAACGTTCTGTTTCTCATGGGTGGGCAACCCGGCGCCACCTTCAGCCAGCTTGCCCACGACATTTCCGTGGTGGTGGAGGACGGAAACAATCTGCGGGTGCTGCCTGTGGCTGGCGGTGCGGCAGTGCAGAATGTGGAGGACGTCCTTTATTTGCGAAGCATCGACATGGCGCTGACCACCCAGGAGGCAATGAACCACCTGAAATCCACCGGCGAGCTGGGGCCACACCTGGAGCAGCAACTGACATATATTGCCACGCTCTTTCCAAATCCGCTGCAGATCCTGGCCCGCGGCGGTGCGAAAAGCATCACGGATCTAAGTGGGAAAAAGGTCAACTTCAATAACAAGGGCAGTGCAACGGCACAGTTCGTTCCCAAGATATTCAAAACTCTGGGGATCGACGTGCAGGAGCTCTACATGGCGCAAGGAGACGCAATGGAGAAACTCCGGAATGGCGAAGTAGATGCGACCATATGCTCCTGCCCGACACCGGTTCCGGCATTTGCGAATGTCAAGCCGGACTGGGGATTACGGTTCGTTACCGTACCCTACGAGAAGTCGCTCCAGGCGACCTATCTGCCGGCTTCGATCAGCAATGAAGATTATCCCACTCTGGTCGAGAAGGAAGTGGAGACAATTGCCGCAATCACCGTCCTAGTTTCATACAACTGGCCAAAAGACTCGGTACGATACAAACGGACCGAAAAGTTCGTCGATGCTTTCTTCTCAAAGTTCGGCGAGTTCCACAAGCCGCCGCGTCACCCGCTTTGGAAGACGGTAAACCTGGCTGCAACCATTCCGGGATGGAGCCGTTTTTCGGGCGCCGAGGAATGGCTCAGAAATTGGCGTGCGGGCCAGGCTAAGGGGCAAGAGGCGGATTTCAAACAGTTTATGAGCGGGCAAGCAGCGAAACAGCCGACAGAGCAGACAGATCAGCTCTTCCGTGAATTCATGATTTGGAGGAGCAAGGCGAAATAAGGTGTTCTGTGCTCGCCAAAGTAAGACGGTGGAGATTGCCAGTGGGGTGCTCAGACTTAGCGGTCCCGGCTCGCCAACAACTCGAGCCGTCGTGACGCATCGGTTGAACCGAGCTCCTTGGCTTTTTCGTACCAGGTTCGCGCCATAGCGATGTCCGGTGCAACGCCAATCACCCTGCGTGTGCCCAGCAGGATCGGGTCATAGGTCGTTGCGAGCACAAACGCCGCGCGCGGATCCCCCGCCTCCGCGGCGCGCCGCAAGGCCAGGCGTGCTGGACCGAGGTTGCCGGCGGCCACGAATTCCTCGCCGCGCTTGAGAAGATCAGCGATCTCTTCGTGATCCAAACGGCGAAGCGGTGCGCTTGTCGCCTGAGAGTTTGGCGTCCCGATGCTGGGTATCCCGACAGGCGCCGTAACAGCTGTCGTCGGCGCCGCCGTGATCGCCGTCGCGGTCTCGGGCGTCCCGACCCAGGTCAAGCGCAATGACTGACGATCGGCGACCGTGTCGTCGGCAAGCCGCAGTTCGATGGCAAGATTAATTGCGCCGACGAAGCCGGGAGGTGGACGGACGGCGGCGTTACTGAGTTCCGAGGCCGACAGGAGCCAATTGTCTGCCCCCATTGAGATACCGGTCGATATCGTCGATCCGGCCGGAAGGCCGCTGATCAACAATGCAGCGTCGCCGCTGGCGCCGGCAAGGGACACTCCGAGCGGGATCGCATCGCCCGCGCCGCCAGGAGGCGCTCGCAGGATAGCCAAGCGTACCCGCGGCGAACTCGATAGCTCCTCGGCTCCTTGCGTTCGCGACTCTACAGCTGCTTGTGTCCGCCCGATCATTTGAGGGTCGGTCGAATCTGCTTGGGCGGTACGACCACCTGTACCACCGGTCCACCCGGTCGAAAGCGTCCGGACAGTAAGCAAAGTGGCGATTACGGCGACCGTGGCGATCGATATGGCAACAGCGAGACGGCCAAATGTGCCGTGCGCGCGCCGAGCGGTCTCAGGGGGGATGTCGAGGTCTACGGTCTCTGAGGGGATGTCGAGGTCTAGAGTGTTGGGGTCCACAAGGTGTTCCACTCGAGCCCATTCAACCCTAGGCCCGTCACTAAGAGGCGGGGTCGCGGACTGACTAATATTTTCCTCGGCGAAATCGCGACTCGGTCGCGCCGGTGCGTCCGGATCGAGCGCAGATCGTGTTCTGTCAGGTCGTTCGGCGTGGTTACCTTCGCCCGCCCACCTCGATGCGCGGCGCAAGGGATCGTCAGAATCACGGCCTCGGTCCAGAGGATCATTCATGGATCGCCTATTGGCGCCGGCAATCTCCGGACGATTGGTCCACGCACCTGGCGTGTTGGATCATCACTTCGGCGGTGGGTTTCCTGTGAAACCTCTGTGAATGTGGCGAAGCTCGCACTAACACCACGCCACTGCGAAAGGTTGGTGCCCCAGGGGCAGACATAGCCGCCCCATAGTCCGATAAATTCAAACGGTCAATACACCTACCGTTGCAGACATTCGAACTCTACAAGGTCGAATGTCTGCGCGCTGCACCGGACAATCATGTAGGGTAATGAGTTTCTAGGACGAGAATGTGGCCTTCCGTTCCCGCTTCCGGGCGATAGGCACGACCGAGGGCGGCCTAAACAAGTCGTTGTCCGAACGCGTGCGGCACGGTATGCCCAGAACTCCTATTTCGCTAATAGAACCCGCATTGCAGCCGTTACTCCTCGCCCTTTATATCGAGCGCCCGGACTACTTCGCTCCAGCGGGCGACTTCGCCGGCCACATAGCGGGTGAAGCCCACCGCGTCCGCGTCGAGGGGCTCGGAGGCATCGTTGTCGGCGAGCTTGCGCATCTGGGGTTCCTTGAGAAACGCACGCGCCTCGCGGTTGATGCGTGCCACGATATCGGGCGACAGCTTCTTCGGTCCCGACAGGCCGAACCACGAGGCCAGCACCAGTTCCGGATACCCGCTTTCCACGAAGGTCGGCACATCCGGAAAAACGCGCAGACGGGTTTGCGAGGTAATCGCCAGCGGGACGAGGGCGCCGCTGCGTACATGCTCGCCTACCGTCGTTACCGGCAAAAATATCGCCGGCACGTGGCCCGCAATGACATCGGCCACCGCCGGACCGCCGCCCCGATACGGCACATGCTGCATGGAGAAGCCGGCCAGGCGCTGGAAATATTCGCCGCCGATGTTGCCGAGCCCGCCGCGATTGGCGGCCGTGTAGGAAAGCTTTTGCGCGCGCGCCTTGGCAACGAAATCGGCGAGCGACTTCACCCCCAGCTTCGGATAGACCGCGAGCACGTAAGGTGAACTCGTCAGCATGACAATGTGACTGAAATCCGCCACCGGATCGTAGCCGGCATTGCGGGCGACCAGCGGCACCGTGAGGTTCGACGCCGAATTCGACACCAGCAACGTATAGCCATCGGGTTCCGCCTGCGCCACGAAAGCCGCCCCCATGGCGTTACCGTTGCCGGGCTTGTTCTCGATAACGAACGGCTGCCGAAATACCGCCTGGAAGTGATTGGTCACAAGCCGCGCCGCTGCATCCGAGGACCCGCCCGCGGCGGCCGGAACGACGATGCGGACCAGACGGGTGGGCCAGTCCTGCGCGGTGGCATGGGACGAAGCGAGGAAGACGGCGGCAGCCCAGGCGACGATCGAAACCAAGCGCTGCGCGCAGGCACTCTTCTCCGTCGTCGTTGGCCGAGCAATCGGAGACCACCGCCCTCCCCTGCAGGGGGAGGGTCGGACTGCCGGAGGCAGTCCGGGGTGGGGTGAGAGCCGGGCCTCGCTCGCTGCACTGCCGTCACCCCCTCCCGGCCCGCGGGCGCGGGCCGACCTCCCCCCTCCAGGGGGAGGTGGTGCCAACCACGTCATAAGCGATTGTTTTGCCGTCATCGGTGAGGGCCTCACTGCTATCGCTCCCCTGTGTTCGCCCTCAATGCGCGGGCCATTCCTCGCGCAACCAGCCGAAGCGCTGCATCACCGGCTCGTCGGTGACGCGGAACAGAATGGCGTCGCCCATCGCCTCATGGCAATGCGGACGCCAGGCAGGTGCTGCAATGACGTCGCCGCGCCGCCATTCGAACCGCTCGCCATCGACAGTGGACGCTCCCTCGCCTTGCACCACCGCATAGATGTTGTTCGCCGTGGTGCGATAAGGCGCGGTGCAGATGCCTGCATCGAGCCGCATCATGTAAAGCGCTATGGTGGCAAGCGCCGGGTGGCCGAGTTCGATCTGGGTGCCGAATGGCCCTTCGGGCTTGCGTTTTGCTTCGCCGAGCCGGCACAACGTGTCCTTAAGGGTAAATACGAAGGGCGAGTCCGTGGTCGCATAAACGGGCGCCCGGCCCGATTTCTCTGCCGTCTCCTGCGCCTTCTCATCCTCGGTGGCCTCGAAGAACATCGGCTCCAGCAAATGCACCAACGGCACGTCGAGAAAATCAAGCCAATAGGCGCAGGCCTTGCCGTGATTGCCATGACCATGGGTCGACCAGTTCGGCGTCAGCAGCACATCGCCAGGCTCCATGGCGATATTGACGCCGTCGACCTGCGTATAGGTACCGGGCTCGGCATCCAGAATAAGGCGCAGTGCGTTGGGCGTGTGGCGGTGCACCCGCGCCCACTCCCCCGGCATGATCATCTGATATGCGGCGACCAGCGTGCGCACGGTGGCGTAGGTGTTGCCCTCGGCCGGGTTGAACAGGATGAGGTTACGCCGCTCCGCCAACGCGGTGTTGATCAGACGGCCAGCTGCATCGAGCGCACCGCGCGCGAGGTCGTATTCCCAATGAGCCGGCACCAGGGTCTTGCGCGGCGCCGGCCACAACGATGGCGTCGGTTTGTTCCAGCCCGCCCCCATGCCGACCTTGTCGAGCTTGCCGTAGAGTTCCTCCAAAGTGCCGGAACAGGCAAGATCGGATTGCGATGGCAGTGTCGATAGCGATGACATGGGGAGCACCTCGTCGATCGACTATACTCAAGTCCGATCGATGCTTCTTGCGAATTTCGCTCGATGAACCAACCACTGCATGGGCTTCTCCGGTTGATTGGAACCGGGGCGCGCCGGCTCACTTCCTTTGCCGCCGTTTCGCCCTCTGGTCCACATCGATTTGCGCCCGCGCCTTAATGCACCACAAGTCCCAAGTGCGTTTCCAGGTACCAGCGGAGACTTGACGGCTGCTGGTCGCCGCAACCTCATGCTCGTCGAGATAGACGACGTTGCCGCCGGGACCGGCGATCAGCATGGCCTGCATCTGCAGCTTGGCGGAGAGTTCGAGATAGATGCTGCGCACCACCGCCAGCATCAAGGTTTCGCCGACCACCACGGCACCGTGGCCGCGCATCAGTGCGGCGGGCTTCGTCCCGAGCGTCGCTGCCAGTGCATGACCAAGATGCGGTGTTTTTACGAGGAGATCGCCGCTTTCCTGGAACTGCCGGATCTCGAAGGTCGGCACACCTTCACCGATGAATGCCCCGGTATTGAACAACGGCCGCAACGGTACGGTGGTGGCGCCGAACGGAATGACCGACGGCGAATGGTTGTGCACCACGGCGTTGATGTCCGGCCGGCTCTTGAAGATTTCGCCGTGAATGTAGCGCTCGAGATAAAGCGCAACCTGTGTGTCTTTCACCGGATTGCTGTCGAGGTCGAATTCCAAAATGTCGTCGGCGGTTACCAGCTCGGGCGCCATCGCGCGCGCCAGAAGATAACGCTTGGGGTTCTTCGCGGCGCGCAGGCTCACATGCCCATAGGCATCTACGACCCCATGGGCGGCGAGAATCCGGTACGCCAGTACAAGGTCTTCCCGCTCGCTCATGGTATTTCCTCCCCCGGAGCTACCGTCGCGCAGCCTGTGGCCAATTTACGCGCGCCTGCAACCGCGATCTGGTTGCCATAGATTCGCCGACGAAGCATTGCCCAAACCTCCGCACCCTGAGCAAGTATCACCGCGTATGGCTAGGAATCGCGTGCGGCCGATTGGCCCGGGATGAAACGACGGCGCTTCGCAACCATTTATGGGTTGGTTTGCGCAAAAAACTGTGTATGTCCGTTGCTGCCAGCTTGCATAAGG
>Ga0126379_10002472_pt1 | contig 11793 bp, 6 predicted proteins | sample PanSoiMetPlot_24_FD_92640 | JGI IMG/M metagenome (GOLD analysis project Ga0126379, IMG submission 92640) | Tropical forest soil microbial communities from Panama - MetaG Plot_24 | ecosystem: Environmental > Terrestrial > Soil > Tropical forest > Bulk soil | place: Panama | collected 2016-02-17
ATCTCTCCTCGCGGCAGTGAAACCGTCCTGCTGGTCGAAGATGAGGAAGAAGTGCGAGAACTGCTCACTGAAACCCTGTCACTGTACGGGTACAAAGTTCTCAGCGCAAGCAACGGCGCCAAAGCGATTACGATTTCCAACCAATACGCCGGCATCATCCATCTGCTGGTGACCGATCTGGCTATGCCCGGGATCAGCGGTTCTGAAGTGGCATCCCGGCTGCGGCGTTTTCGCCCTGGAATAGGAGTGGTGTACATGTCCGGCTTTGCCGGCGATACTCTTTTGACGCCGGACCAGACCGCTCCGAGCGGAACGGTATTGAGCAAGCCCTTCGCCCGTGACGCCCTGGCGAGTGCCGTGCGGGAGACGATCGACCTTGGCCGTGCTGCTCGACGTCAGGCGGCCGGATAAGGATCGCTTTCACAAAAACAAAAAAAACGGCGGGAGCTAGTGTCGTTCTAAGGTTTCAGCTTCTCGCGTCCCCGGCATCGGAGTTGACCGCCATAGGAACGCGCGGCTATAAAGGTTGCTGAAGCAATCCCTCAGAGTACACGCCGGGGGCTAGTGTCCCCGAAGTAGAAGGGGCCTTTCATCCGCCAGATTTCTCACTATCGAGTCTTGGAGCGTATTGGCTCCGGGGGCATGGGGACGGTCTGGATCGCTGAAGACACGAACTTGGGCCGCCGTGTAGCGCTCAAGTTCCTGTCCGAGGACCTGGCCGGGCACGCTCCAGCGCTGGAGCGGTTCAAGAATGAGGCTCGCGCCGCATCATCGCTGAACCATCCCAACATCTGCACCATCTACGAAATCGGAGAGGCTGATGGCGAGTTGTACATCGCCATGGAGTTGGTAGAGGGCGAGCCCCTGGACCGCTACCTGACGCAGCATGCCATGGACACGCAGGAGCTGCTGGACGTTGCCATCCAGATCGCCGACGCCCTCGATGCAGCCCACAGCAGGGGCATTGTCCATCGCGACATCAAGCCGGCCAACATCCTGGTCACGCCGCGCGGACAGGTCAAGATCCTGGATTTCGGACTGGCCAAACTGATGACCGCGCGCCGCCAGGCAGAGCAACCGACCTACGCGGGGACCACCATGATGAGTTCGCCGGAGCACTTGACCTCCCCGGGCGTTGCGGTGGGCACGGTGGCGTTTATGTCTCCGGAGCAAGCGCGGGGCAGAGAGTTGGACGCGCGCAGCGACCTCTTTTCTTTCGGCGCCGTGTTGTACGTCATGGCCACCGGCAGACTTCCGTTCGACGGCGAAACCGCAGCGGTGATTTTTGATGGCATCCTCAATCACTCTCCAGCTCAGGCGTCGGAGATCAACCCGGCGCTGCCGCCCAAGCTGGACGAGATTATCCAAACTGCCCTCGAGAAGGACCGCGATCTGCGGTACCAGAGCGCCGCGGAGATGCGCGCGGAACTGAAACGGTTGAAACGCGACACCAGTTCGGGCCGGGTGCCGCTTGCGGCGAGCAGCTCCGCCAGGACAACCGGTGCCTCGGCGGCGCTCGCACTGAGGCCGGAGGCAGCGGCTGTCCGCCCGCCGACCAACTGGCGCCGCAGAGGACTTTATTTTGGAATTCCAGCCCTCGCCGGGATTCTGGTGGCGGTTGTCGCGCTCTATTTCGCGAACCAAAAGCCGCACGGCTTCAACTTGCAGAACATGAACATCGCGCAGGTCACCACCAGCGGCAACGCGGGTGCGGCAGCGCTCTCGCCCGACCGTCGCTACATTGTTTATGTTTTGCGTGATGGAGCGCAGGAGAGCTTGTGGGTACAACAATTGGCCACGGGCAGCAACGTGCAAATCCTGCCGCCTGATCAGGTCACTTTTGTCGCGCTCAACTTCACGCCCGACGGCAACTATGTGATGTTCGTGCGCTCGGACAAATCCACTACCAACTTCCGCTATCTGTACCGGATCCCAGCGCTGGGAGGGACGGCGCAACAGCTTATCCGTGACATAGATTCAGCGCCCGCTTTTTCGCCCGATGGCAGCCAGATTGCATATGTGCGCGGCATTCTCGAGCCGTTGTCAAACCGGATTCTCATCGCCAACGCGGACGGCAGCGGCGAACGCGTTCTGGTCAACCGCCCGAGCTTCGCGCCGGGTGAACCGCCCGTCTCGTGGTCAGCGGATGGCAAGACGCTCGCTTTCGTTTCCCCCGAAATCCGCGACGGCGCAGGCCGGTTTGTGCTGGAAACAGTTTCCGCCAGTTCCGGAGAGGTGCATGACCTGCACGTGTTCGCCGCAGGCGCTCGGGCCTTGGCCTGGTTGCCGGATGGTCATGGTCTGCTCGTGGTGGCCGGCGATACGGAAAGCGGGCGCGGCCAGATATGGTTCGTAAGTTATCCCGATGGCAAGACCTCACGGTTTACCAATGATCTCACCAACTACGATCTGTGTTGTCTGGAGATCAGCCGCGACGGGAACTCGCTGGTCGCCCTCCAGAACACGACCCAGAGTGATCTATGGGTGGCAAAGGCAGACGGTTCAGACCCAAAGCAAATCACCTCCGGGGAGGCGCTCGGGCAGGCGCCCACTGGACTCGAGGCGCTCGACTGGGTGGGAAACCGAATTGCCGCCATAGATCGGCGGTTCCAGTGGATGCTCATCAATTCCGATGGAACCGGCAAGAGCCCGTTGACCAATGACCGCAAACCGCACCCACAACTTTCGGGTTGTAACGACGGCAAGCATGTAATTTACACCACGTTGCAGGAGGGAAGATTTGACGTGTGGCGCGCAGATGCCGACGGCTCCAACCCCGAGAAACTTTCTACCGGTGCAGTACTGGGCGGCGCCGGATGCGGTCCTGATTCTAAGTCGGCCATCTATAGGTCTGAGAACTCACTCTGGCGCGTACCGCTTGAAGGTGGTACTCCGGTCAAGCTCAACCTGCCGTTCAACATAGTTGGCTCTTCCCAGGACGGAAAGCTGGTGGCTTACAGTTCAGAGAAAGTGGAGAACGGTCAAATGCAGTCCAAGCTGGTCGTGGCGCCGGTTGACGGAGGCCCGCCACTTCATACCTTCGACCCTCCCTTTGGATTACAGGCAACGAAGTTCACCCCCGACGGCAAAGCTCTTGCCTTTATGCTGACGCGCAATCGCGCAACCAATATCTGGGAACAGCCGCTGGCCGGCGGAGATCCTTTCCAGGTAACGAAATTCTCCGGTGGCGACATGTTCGGCTTCTCCTGGTCCCGGGACGGCAAGCAGTTGGCGTTTTCGCGCGGGCAACGCAAGACCGACGTGGTCATGATCAGTAATTTCCACTGACATCGTGCGGCGGCGCTGAGCGGTGTCCCAACACACCACCCAGCGCCGTCTTTATACATCGTTCGTTTTGTTGGTAGGTTACGGGATCAAGTCGCTCATCGCGGCGGCACCCGCGGCGTTGCCGATGTTCGCATCAATACCCAGATAATTAGCCACCGTCTTCAGCAGATTCTCGTGCTGATACAGCGTCGTGCTCTGGAATCCGTGCTTCACGGCCGGTCCAATGGCAACCATGGCTATATGTCCGCCGCCGTGAGCCCCATCGCTGGCGTCACCTTCATCGAACACAATGATCAACAGCCCATTCTGCTGGAACTGCGCATTGGCGATCAGGGGAGCGATGTTGGTGTTCAACCAGGTATCGGCTTGAGCAAGCGTTCCATTATGTGCGTCATTGTCCAAATTGGGTATGACGAAAGAGAAGTCCGGCAACTGGTTCGCGTTCAAGTCGGTGGCGAACTGGGTGAAAGGAACCAGGTTCATCTTCTGCACGCTACTGTTCACCACGTCAGAGAAGTATGAGAACGGATTGTGGTGGCGCACGTAAGAGCCAGAATCGCCGCCCGTGTACCCCACCGAGGGTATGCTTTCTGCGTAAGACTTCCAGGTTTTGCCGCCAGTCAGGAGGTGGCGCACGATGTTGTCCGCGCTGACCGTGCTCGAGTACGAGTCATCGTTGGTGATGATCTGGCCGGCCGTCAGCATGAAGTAGTTGCCGATCGAAGGATGGGTATCGGCGTAGTACTGCGTCGCCAAGCCATATTGTGCAGCAAGGCCGTTCAGATAAGGCATTTGCGACGAGCTGCCGATCACGCTGGGATAGCTGTGGTTCTCTTCCAGCACGACCACCACTTTTCCGCGCTGCGTTCCCGGCGTAGGTGAAGGTGTCGGCGATGGAACCGGAGTTGGGCTCGGCGAGGGACTGGGTCCGGGCGTCGGTGTTGGACTAGGTGCAGGCGTCGGACTAGGCCCAGGTGCAGGCGTGGGCGACGGCGCTGCGCCGGGTGTGGGTGAAGCAGATGGGTTGGGCGAATTCGAAGCCAGCGTGCTCTTGCTCCCACTGCCACAACCCGCGGCCAGCATCACGGCCGCAACAATGGCGCACAAAACCAGCGCCTTCAAACTAACTCTCACAGTGTTATTCATCATTACCTCCAAACGAATTTGGAGGTTATGGAGGCATCTACTCTGCTTGCATCCGGCCTGCACCTATTTACGGAGGGAAAGGTTCGTAACACCCTTACGCGCACCGGGCCGCAGGTTCAGGGAGAACTCTTAGAGGGGTTCTGCGCGGTTATATCGAACGGAAATTCCACGCATAGAACGTGGCACCGCCACGTCTTTCAAAATTACGCCGGGTTCGGCACTTAGACGCGGCAATGCCGCGTCTCTACGTAGCGATTCTTTTAGCCCATCTGTTTTTTGCTCCGCAAAAAACAACCGCGCCAGTGATGGTCCACCGGCGCGGTGATTCTAGATCCCAAGAACTTGCTTACCAGACGTGGCAGGCGTTTTCGCTGACCATCTTCTGCCCCGGTTTACAGTTGAACGCCTTGGCAAAGTCGGCGCTGTTCTGCACGGTGCCGATCACGCGATATTCGCCCGGCGAGTGCGGATCGGTCTTAGCCCGCAGGCGGGCGCTTTCCGGCGTCTGGTTCTGGCACCATATCTGGGCAAAGCCGATGAAGAAGCGCTGCTCGGGCGTGAACCCTTCCTTCACCTGCGCGGCGCTTGCGTCCTTGGCCATGGCTTTGCGCAGTGCCATCAGCGCGATGTGGATGCCGCCGTTGTCGGCGGTGTTTTCGCCCAGCGTCAGGCGGCCGTTGAGATGCAGATCCTCCACGGCGACGAACTTGCTGTATTCGTCGGCCACGCAGGTGGTGCGCTTCTCAAATTCCGTGCGGTCGGCATCCGTCCACCAGTTGGTCAAGTTGCCGTCGCCGGCAAACTTGCTTCCCTGATCGTCAAAACCGTGGGTTAGCTCGTGCCCGATAACCACGCCGATGCCGCCAAAGTTCACCGCGTCATCCGCGGTCTTATCAAAGAACGGAGGCTGCAAAATGCCGGCGGGGAAATTGATGTTGTTTTGCGAAGGATTGTAATAAGCGTTTACGGTCGGCGGCGTCATGCCCCACTCTTTCTTATCGAGCGGCTGGCCGATCTTGCTGACGTTGCGCTTTTCTTCAAAGGCGCGCGCCCGCAGCGCGTTGCCCAGCAAGTCGCCGCGCTTGATCGTCAGCGTGGAGTAGTCGCGCCAGTTGTCGGGGTAACCGATCTTGTTGCTGATGGCCTGCAGCTTGGCCGCGGCCTGCTTCTTGGTATCGGGAGTCATCCAGTCCAGGCCCTGGATGTCCTCGCCCAGAGCTTCCTCGAGCGCGTTGACCATCTTCAACATGCGCGCTTTGCCGTCAGCGCCAAACGTCTCATCCACGTAGGGCTGGCCCAGGGCCTCTCCCAGCAGTTGGTCCGTCCTTTGCACACAGCGCTTCCAGCGGGCCTGAAGTTCTTTGGCGCCGCTCAGATATTGTCCCTGGAAGCTGAATTCTTCCTTCACAAAGGGCTCGGAGAGCAGGGGCGCCGCGGAGCGCACAAGATGCCAGCGTAGATAGGTCTTCCAGTCGGCGATAGAGACCGAGTCGATCACCGGGCTGACCTTTTGGAAGAAGTCCGGAGGAACCACGTTCACTTCCGTGAATTTGGGGGCCCCCGTGGCTACGAAGAATTTCTGGAACTCGAAATTCGGCGCAAGCGCCTCCAATTCCGTGACTTTCATCTTGTGGTCGCGGTTCTTGGGGTCGCGCATCTTCACTCGTTCGAACGCGGCTTCCGCCAGCTTGGTCTCAATGGCCATCACGGCATCCGCCTCTTTCTTGGCGGCGTCCCGGCTGTCGCCGAGGAGCACAAACATGTTGGCCACGTGCTCGAGGTATTTCTGGCGGGTCTCTACCGACTTGGCGTCGGTGTTCAGGTAGTAGTCGCGGTCGGGCAGGCCGAGTCCGCCCTGGCCGACGTTGGCGATCTGCGTGCTCGCGTTGTGCAGGTCTGCCTGCGCTCCAAATCCGAATAGCGCAGCTACGCCGATCGAGTGCAGGTACGCCACGGTGGCAATCAGCTGCTCTTTGTTCGAGATCTTGTCAATGCGCTTCATTTCGTCCTGAAGCGGCGCCGCGCCCTTCGCGTTGACAGTGGCTTCATCCATGCAGGACTGGTACATGTCGCCGATCTTTTGCTGCACTGGTGTCCGCTTGGGATCGTTGGCTGCGTCTTTCTCCAGAATCTGGTGCAGGATCTGCCGGTTGTATTCCAAGAGCTCATTGAAGCGGCCCCAACCCGGCTGGTCGGAAGGAATGGGATTGTTCTTGCGCCAGTTACCGCAAGCATAGGTGTAGAAGTCCTCGCAGGGATCCACGGACTTGTCCATGGCGCTCAGGTCAAACGACTTGGGCCGGCCCACGGGAGTGTCCGCCACGGCTGCGGAGGAAGTCGAAGCTTTAGTGGCTGCAGCTGTTGCCGGCTTCTTGTCTGCGCCGCCTCCGCTCTGCGCCATCGCCATCGTTCCCAGTAAAACAACAGGTAAAAGCTGCTTCCAGAACATATTTTTGCCTCTCTGCCTCATGAATGTTGCATTTTGGTCATTCTCAGGGGACTGGGAAGTCTATGCCGAAAACCGGCTGCTGTAAACCTGGTTGTTCGCCTAAGCCAAGCCGGCGGCGACTGTGACGCCTTTTTGGCGTTTTCCCGGGTGTCTAACTTAAGCCTCAGAAACGTGATCCGTGAGTTTGGTCTATTTTGGCCCCTAACGAAGGGCTATTGACCGAAAGTAACCTCTCAGACGATTTACCTATTGCAGGCCCCCGGCGGGTGTTCCATGATTGGGCCCAAATCGCTTGCACATCGGGTGGACTGCGGGGCCCGTTGGGCAGGTCGGAGGGGAGGCTTTTTGTCCGCATCTGGCCAAGCTGCGCTCAATCGGGAAGCTATCATTGTCCGCAGCGAATCCCTACAGCGAGTCGTCAAGCTGGCGGAAAAGCTGGCACGGCATCCTGCTGCTGTCCTCATCGTTGGGGAAACCGGGACCGGTAAAGAGCTCATCGCGCGGCTCATCCACAGCCATTCGCTACGCTGCAACCAGCCTTGGATCGACGTCAACTGCGCGGCCATTCCTGAACATCTCGTGGAGAGCGAACTCTTCGGCTATGAGAAGGGCGCTTTCAGCGGCGCCGACGCGATGAAGCCCGGCTTTTTCGAGCTGGCGGACAAAGGCACTCTGTTCTTGGACGAAATCGGCGACCTTGATCTCAAAATCCAGGCCAAACTATTGCGCGTGCTCGACGGCGTTCCATATTACCGGCTAGGTGGCAGCAAGAAAGTCAATGTGGACGTTCGCGTGGTCGCCGCTACCAACACCGACCTGGAGGAGGCTGTCAACGCAGGTCGCTTCCGCGGCGACCTCTATCACCGGCTGGCGCAGTTCGAGCTCGATGTACCTCCGCTGCGCGAGCGCCCCGAAGACCTGTTGGGCATCGCCGAACAGACCCTGCACGAACATTTTCCCGGTTCCCGTCTCAGCTCCGAAGTTGAAGCGTCGCTGTTGAAATACTCCTGGCCGGGTAACGCGCGGGAATTACGCAACGTCATTTTTCGTGCTGTGATGCAAGCCAAAGATCCCGCCATCGAATTAACCGCAGCGGACCTCGAAATTCCGGGATTGACGCTCCCAGCCGAGCCGCCGGCGGCCGTGCTCTCCGGCGACCTCAGCCAGGTCGAACGGCAGATGATCATGCAGGCCCTTGAAAAAAGTCATGGCAACCAGGGCCAGGCAGCGCAGGCGCTGGGCATCTCGCGCCGCACGTTGCTGCGGAAGCTCAAAGCTTATCGCGCCATGGACGACTCTCCCTCAGGCTCGCTCAGCATGCAGCAACAGCGCTTTTACCGCGCGCGCACCGAAATTCCCGTCCGCATGAAGTGCGCCAACGAGCACGTCCAGGGCGTGCTGCTGAACTTGAGCCTGGGTGGGGCGGGCATCAAGACGGAGAAGCCGCTGCGTTTCGGCGCGCCGGTTTCACTTTGGTTCTCCATTCCGGGAGCCAGCAAGGAAACCGAGATGCTCGGCCGCGTGGCCTGGATTAACAAAGACGGCCAACACGGCATCGAGTTTGCCGACATGCCCACCGCGCTTCGCACTTCACTGCAGCGCTGGCTGTGGGCGGAAATGCAGAAGGACGGCTGGGATCTCCCCGCCCAGTAAGTTGTCAGCTGACCTGAATCGACGATTTTTTCTGCACACATCGTCAGAAACACTCTCAACCTGCTTGTCTGGTCCCTTGCCATACGATCCCTCCTGTTTATATTGGGCGAATGATGAGGCGCCCCATGTCGGGATCTCCCGGCTCGACCGCCTCTAGCGCTCGGAGTTTTACACACGCCATCAAGACGCTTGGCTCTGGGACCGTTTCCGTCAGTCCCGTGGGGCCTTATGTTGTGAGTGTGGTTGTGACACTTAGCGCGATGGCGCCTCCGGGTTCGCGGCGAAAGACGTATCTCCACAGTGCCCGAAAGTTCACGTCCTAAATTCTTTGTTGTGCAAGCCTTGACATCGGTCGCAGTTGGGCAGAATATGTGTTCGACTTAATTAGCGCTACCAAATCGATTTGGTACGCGAAAATTTGCGATTGCTTTAATGCCAGTCTGGCTCATGACGGTCCGCCTCGAGAGTTTCGTCCCGCCTCGGAACCGTTTCCAGACTTATAGCTTAAGTTGGAGCTTCTCAAGCAGGAACGGCCATCAAATCGGATATGTCGGGGTCACCGGTGAGCTGAGCCGACATTCCGCCGGAAGCAAACAGCCACTTTTTAATTGATTCTCGCGGGTGGGCCACAATCCCAGTAGCCGGGACGCCCCGCGAAGCAGGTTCCCCAAATCTTTTCCAGATTCTCTGATTTGACTGAAACACAACTTTAAAGGAGCTAGCCATGTTTGATCGTTCGCAAGTGCAAACCGGCTTCCGCCCTTTCGCTTCGAAGGCGGTATTCATTACGCTGCTGATTCTCTCCTGCGCCCTCCGGGCTTTCCCACAAACTGCGTTGAAAGTTCAGGATCGATCACACGACCAGGACTCGCCCGATAACAATCTTTATGCGCTTTATGAAATCTTCAACACCGGCACTACGCCAGTGCCCATGAGCACACTCACCATGAGGTATTGGTTCACCAACGAGAGTCCGGCGGACCCGCTGGTCTTCAACTGCGATTTTGCCCAGGTCTCTTGTTCGAATATCACATCGCGCTTTGTCACCGTGGCCAACCCGGTTCCTCTGGCCGATACATATGTCGAAATCGGCTTTCTCTCGGGAGCGGGCACTCTGGCGCCGGGGGCCAATAGCGGCGAGATTCAGACGCGGGTTCATAAGACTGACTTCCTGCCGATGATTACCGTCAATGACTACTCGTTTATCTCCGATCCGAGTTTCGTCTACACGGACACCACGACAGTGACGCTGTACCTCAACGGCACGCTGCTCTGGGGAGTCGAGCCCACGTCGGGGAGTTCCGGTGGAGATACGCAGCCGCCAACCACTCCGACGGGTCTGCGGGTTACCGGCGCCACAACCAGTAGCATCTCGCTGGCGTGGAACGCGTCGACGGACAACGTGGCCGTGACCCAGTATGTTGTGCTCGAAGGATCAGCCCAGGTGGGTAGCCCGACAGCGACGTCGTTCACTGTTACAGGTCTTCAGGCTGGCACGACCTACACTTTTTCGGTTTTGGCCAAGGATGCGTCCGGCAACGCATCTACGCCCAGCGCTAGCGTGACAGCACAAACTTCCAGCGGCACTTCGACCGGTCCAACAGCGCCGACCGGACTTCAGCTTGGCATTGTTACCCCGACCTCGGTGGCGCTCGGTTGGAATCCCTCAACGGGTGGTGCAGGCGCGTTGACGTACGACATCCTAAACGGAGGGGTGGTCGCCGCAAGTACAGAAGCCACAGCGTTTACCGTAACCGGGCTTACGCCAAACACCAGCTATTCCTTTACGGTGCGGGCGAAGGACACTGCGGGGAATCAGTCGGCGCCGAGCAGTGCGGTAGCAGTTACGACGCCCCCAGAGACCCCTGCGACCCTGAAGGTTCAGGACCGGTCGCATGATAACGACTCACCGGACACGAATCTCTATGGCCTGTTCGAGATTTTCAATTTAGGCGCGACGCCCGTGCCGATGAGTTCGCTGACCATGCGGTATTGGTTTACCAATGAGTCCCCGTCAGATCCCCTCGTCTGGGATTGCGACTATGCAGCTGTGAGCTGCGCCAATATCACCCATAAGTTCGTCACCCTGGCTCAGCCGGTTCCTTTGGCTGATACTTACCTGGAACTCGGCTTTATCGCCGGCGCGGGAGCGATCGCTCCCGGCACAAACTCGGGTGAGATTCAGGGCCGAATCCACAAAGTCGATTTTCTGCCGATGATTACCGTAAACGACTACTCGTTTATCTCCGACCCAAGTTTCGTTTACAAAGACTCATCTACGGTCACCCTGTACCTGAATGGTGTTCTGGTGTGGGGTGTCGAGCCGAAGTAGCGGGGAAAAGCTGCGAAGCACACAGCCCGCGCGCCCCGGCGCTCGGGTTGTGTGCCTTCCATCAGCCTGAATTCCCGGGTGAAGCTAACTATTCCAAGATCACAACAAAGTCAGTTCCTCGGGTCGCCTGGTGTTTGCGACGGAACGATTACCTGGAAAAAAAGTAAGGAGTTTGCCATGAAAAGAGTTTGTTTATTTCTGCTTCCTGCGATGCTGTTTGTCTTTTGCGGCTTTGCGGCGGCGCAAAGTTGCCCTGTTACCTACACCATTGTAAATAGCTGGCCTGGCGGTTTTCAGGCGGGTATTTCGATCAAAAATACCGGGACTACACCCATCAACGGCTGGACCCTGGAGTGGGCATTCTCTGGCAACCAACAGATCACCAATTTGTGGGGCGGCAACGTGAGCGCCCAAGGGGAAACTGTAACTGTCACGAGCCTCAGTTGGGACTCGAGCATTCCCGTCGGTGCAACCATGAACAGCGTCGGTTTCACCGGCAACTCTACTGGCACGAATACAGTTCCTACCGCGTTCGTCTTGAATGGAGTTGTATGCGGGAGTGGTGGCGGCGGCGGTAACCCTCCGCCGGTTCCAACCGGACTAACGGCCGCAGCCGGCAATGGCGTTGTTACGCTTTCCTGGGCCGCCAGTGCGGGCGCTATCAGCTATAACGTGGGCCGGTCCACGACCAGCGGCGGTCCGTATACGACGGTGGGTACGCCGACTGCAACCACGTTTACCGACGCCACCGTAACCAATGGCACCACCTATTTTTATGTGGTTAATGCCGCGAATACCGCAGGCGATAGCGCCAACTCTGCTCAAGTCAGTGCTATGCCTTCCGGTTCCATACCTAATGTGACAGTCACTATCAATCCCGCCAACACCCAGACAATCTCACCCTGGATTTACGGAATTAACGTAA
>Ga0126379_10002474_pt1 | contig 11788 bp, 7 predicted proteins | sample PanSoiMetPlot_24_FD_92640 | JGI IMG/M metagenome (GOLD analysis project Ga0126379, IMG submission 92640) | Tropical forest soil microbial communities from Panama - MetaG Plot_24 | ecosystem: Environmental > Terrestrial > Soil > Tropical forest > Bulk soil | place: Panama | collected 2016-02-17
AAGCCTCCGTGACGGGTGTGTCCTCGTCCATGCCGACGTCGGCCCCTTCATCCATCGAATAGAGGAACCCGTTCGTATGTTCGATCCGGCCTTCGGCGACCTTCTTTCCGTTGACCGAGAGGGTCGCCGTTCCCCCTTTCCCCGGCCCTCCGCCGTCGTAGGCAAAGTGCATCGCGAGCGTCGCTTTGCCTGCCGGAACGGCCTCCGTGGCCGAGACCGTGTAGCGCTCGTGGCCGACCCAGTTGTGAACATACGCGGGCTTGCCGTCCTTGAAGTAGATGCTCCATCCTCCGAAGCGGCCTCCCTGAGCGAGGACGACTCCGTTCGCACCGCCCTTGGGAATGTCGACGTCGGCGGTGACCGAGAACGAGCGGTTCTTCACCGCGATGAACGCGTTCTCCATCATCCCCGCCATGCCTTCGTGCAGCGTTATCGAGGTGCGCGATCCCATCAGCTCGGGGCGGCCCGCCTGCTTCGGGTCGAAGCGCTCGTACCCGCGGTCGTCGATCGGGAGCACGTTGTACTTTGTCCCTTCTTTTTGGAAGAGCTCCTGCATCTCCTTCAATTTCTCTGGAGACCTGGCGGCAAGATTGTTGACGAGGCTGAAATCGCTTCGCGTGTCGAAAAGATCCCAGGTGTCTTTGTCGAGCGACGTCCGCGGCGTCGCCTCCCAGGGCGCCCGGTGAATCGTCCGAGCGAACCAGCCCTCGCTGTAGATCGAGCGATTTCCGAGGATTTCGAAATATTGCGTGACGTGTCGATCCTTCGCCTTCGCGTCGGCGAAGGTGAAGGCCAGACTCGTGCCTTCGAACGGTTTTTGGACCGTGCCGTTGACCGACTTCGGGAACGGCAAACCCGCAGCCTCGAGCACCGTCGGGGCGACATCGACGACGTGGCCGAACTGACTGCGGATCTCTCCCTTCGCGGCGATTCCCTTGGGCCAGTGGACGACCAGCCCGTTTCGGATACCTCCGAAGTCGGATGCGACCTGCTTGCCCCAGGCGAACGGCGTGTCGCCGGCAATCGCCCATCCGGCGGCGTAATGGGGGTAGGTCTCCGGCCCGCCCCACTTGTCGAGGCTCTTCAGCTGGTCGGCGACGGTTTCGGGGACGCGGTTGAAGTACGTGTTCTCGTTGAACACTCCGAAGGCGCCACCCTCCGCGCTCGCGCCGTTGTCGCCGGGGATGTACAGGAAGAGCGTGTTGCCCATTTCGCCCATCTCTTCGAGCGCCTTGACGAGCCGGCCGATCTCGTAATCCGCCTGTTCGGCGAAGCCGGCATAGACCTCCATCTGCCGCGCGAAGAGCTTCCGCTCGTCCGCCGTCAGCTTGTCCCAGTCTTTGATGAACGGCGGCTTCGGCGCGAGCTTCGTGCCGGGAGGAACGACTCCGAGCTTAATCTGTCGCGCCAGCGTCTCTTCCCGGTATTTGTCCCAGCCTCCGTCGAATTTTCCTTTGTACTTGTCGGCCCACTCTTTCGACACGTGGTGCGGCGCGTGGGTCGCGCCCGGGGCGAAGTAGATGAAAAACGGCCTGTCGGGAGTCATGGCGTGCTGGAACTGCGCCCAGGCGATCGTCTGGTTCGTCATGTCGGTCATGAAGTGGTAATTCGGATCGCCCGGCAGCTCCACGATGGATGTTCCGTCGTAGAGGAGCGGCGCCCACTGGTTCGTTTCGCCTCCGAGGAAGCCATAGAACTTGTCGAAGCCGGAGCGCGTCGGCCAGTTGTCGTATGGGCCCGAGACACTCGTCTGCCAGAGCGGCGTCAGGTGCCACTTCCCGAACGCCGCCGTGTTGTAGCCGTTCAAGCGGAGCATCTCGGCGAGCGGAGCGACGGTGTTCGGCCGGACGCCGGTGTTGCCGGGAAAGGCGGTGGCGATGTCCTGAACCGCCCCGGTGTTGTTCGTGTGGTGGTTGCGCCCGGTCAGGAGCGCCGCCCGGGTGGGCGAGCACATGGCCGTCACGTGAAAGTTGTTGTAAAGCAGTCCGCCCGCCGCGAGTCGATCGAGCGTCGGCATGTTGATCCCGCCGCCGAATGTGCTGGGCTGGCCAAAGCCCATGTCGTCGATCAGGACGATGACGACATTGGGGGCGCCCTTCGGTGCCGTAACCTCAAAGCGGGGAGGCGGCGTCGCCTTGCGTACGTCGAGCTCCGTCGACGCGGCACGCTTAGGCTCGGTGACCGGCAGCATCGTCCGGTCGATCTCGCCCTCCTTGCTCGCGTGCACGCCTTCTTGCGCGCACAGCGGCACGGCGATCGCGACAGCTACAAGCGCCGGAAGAGCTGCTCTTCGGATGGATGCGATGACCATCGGGTCACTCCTTATTCCTACTTAGAGGAATCCTTCGGCGGGGCTGCCACCATCGTTGCCGGTTGCGCAGCCGTCCACGTGAACAGGACCGCTGCCGCCGCAAACGCCAGACCGAATCGCCTTCCTGGCTGCATGATTTTGGTGTCCCCTTCTTAGTATGGGCGAGGCTAACAGGCGCGAAACCGTTGACCGATAGGACCTTGGTCCTATCATCCGGGGCCGCGGGCTCACTTCGGGAAGAGCAGGGTGACGACGAACCGAAGACCCCGTCGGCCGCCTTTCCGACCCGCGTCTCGACGTTCAGTCCTTCGTCGGGTTCCAGGTCTCGTCGGGGTCGTAGGCCTGGATCGCGGCCGCCGCCGTGGCGGTGTCTGAGCCCAGGTCCTTCTGGAAGACGATGCCCTGCCGGTCCACCTGAAAGGTCATGACGCCGGAGCTGCCGTACTTCGCGGGCCACGCGACGAGGGCGAATCCTTTCGTCATCGCGCCCTTCTCGTCGACATAACTCTCGACGCCTCCCGGCGCGTTCTTCCCCTGGCTCGTCACGACCCGGAAGTAATAACCGTGAAACGGCGACTCGGCCGGGACGCCCCGGTAGCCTTCCGCGGCCGCGCCGGCGACGAGAGGACCCAGGGGACTCTGGTGGCCGGCGGAGGCGGCGGACCAGTAGAGGCCGTCGTGCTTTCCTTCGCTGCTGACGATCTTCTGCGCGTAGGCCGGAGTCGCGCCGGAATTCTTCCCCGCGAAGTATTCCCGCTGGGCGTCCACGTAGGCATGGATGGTCTTCAGAGTCAGGAGCTCGTTGCGCCCGACGCGGCGGTTGACGATCTCCTCCCGGCCGGCCTCGACGTCGAATTGCCAGCTTCCGTCCGTGCGGACGAGCGCGATCGGAAAAGGCCAGCGGCTCTGGCCGAGGAGGGCGATCTTCCGGTCGGCGCCGTGGTCCTCGAAAGCGATGCCCTCGAGGACAGCCTGCCGGACTCGACTCGCCTCCTCCCGGTCGGCGACATCGTCTCCCGAGTAAAGGAGGTCGGCGCAACCCGCGCCGAACACCTGCTCGGCCTTTTTGTCGTCCGGCGCCGCGGCGAGCTCTCCGACCGCCTTCATCGCGTCCTCGGGGCTCTTGAACGCAGCCGCGCTGGCCACCGCCGCGGCCAGGAACGCCAAGGCGGCCGGCGCCGGCAGGAATCGAAACGCTTTCTTGTTGATCATGATCGTCTCTCCTACCGGCCTTTGCGGCCGCCGCCGCTTGAGGGCGTGGACGTCCCCCGGCTGGAAGCGCCCCGTGAGCTCGCGCTTCGTTCGAGACCGCTGCTTCCTGCTCCGCTCCAGGTGCTGCTCCCTCCGCCGCTAGAGCGCGTGCCGGAAGACGAGGAGGCCGCGGGACGGGACGCGGTAGAGGCGCGGCTGAAGGAAGCCTGGCTTCGCGCCGGTGCTGTCGAGGCGCCGCTGTAGCCTCGCGCCTGGTTCTGGGTCGCTCGCGCGGAGCCCCCCTTGGCCCCGTACTGCTGGGCAGTCTTCGAGTTGTTGTAGTTGACGCCTTTGCGGTGTTCGGGGCTGTGGTTCCAGTTCGAAGTCTTGACTGAGGTGTTGGAGATGTTGGTCCGGTTGTAGTTGATGTTCGTGGTCTTGTTGAAGCTGTTGTACCGGTTGACGTTCACGTTGACCGTGGTGTGGCCCCAGCCCCAGTGGCATCCGCCCCACATGGCCGCTCCCCAGACGACGCCCGCCGTGAACATCATCGCCCCGTAGCCGGGAGGCGCGTAGTAGTACGCCGGATAGTAGTAGTACGGATATGTCCAGTACGGGCCATAGACGACCGTGCAGGAGTAGGTCGGCACGTAGACGACCTCGGGACTCGCCGACTGGATCACGATGATCTTGTCCGGCTGCTTCTCGACCTTCTGCTGCTCGGTCGTCTTCAGGTTGCCGGCGTCGTAAGCCTTGTTGCGCATCCTCTGGACGGCGTCCATGACCTCCGACTTCTGCGAAAGGAAGGCGTCGCCCAGATCCTGGGTCCAGTCCAGGTTCTCGTTCAGGCGCTTCAGGACGTCGGGGAAGCCGCAGAGCGACTTTACGCTGACATCCCAGTCCTGCTTCTTCAGGGCCTCTTCGAGCTGGGTCCCCTTCAAGGCGGAATTCTTCTGCGACCAGCGGCTCGCCTCGACGATCTCAAGCGGATAGGTCGAGGCCATGAGGATCTGGGTCAGCAGGGAGTCCGGATAGAGCGCGATCGGCGCGACCATCTGTTCGAGCTGCGCGGCGGTGAATCCCGCAGCGGCCTTCTCCCCCGGGTTTTCCGCGGGTGCCGCGGCGGGCGCGGCCTGGAGCGCCATCAGGACAGGGCCGGGGACCGCCGCGGTCCAGCCGAGGACGGCCAGCGCCAGGGCAGTGGACTTTCGGACGAAGCTTCCGGGACGTCTCACGAAGAATCCGGTCATGCAGTCTCCTTCGGGGTTCAACCGGCGATGCTATCGATGCCGTCGCGGCAGACCAGTAAGACCTTGGTCCTACCGGCGCCCGGGAATCTTCAGACCGGAATCGGGAAGGCTCACAATTCGGCGCTCTGGAATCTGGGATCTGCAATCTGGAATCGGTTTCAGTGAGGACCCGCGTCGGCCTTCTTGCGCGTGCCGTCCGGGTTGAGCGGTCCCGGCCCGCAGATGTACGCCTCCCCGACCCTTCCGCGGACGACCACGGTATCGGCGCCGTTGTAGACGGCCTCGGTCCGGAAGTAGTCGGGCAGCTCGGCGTCGGTCGGCCGGAAGGTCGGCTCGTCGTCGGGGACGAGGTTGCGGACGAACTGGCAGCGGCCGGCCACCGCCTCGACGTCGCCGGTGAGCGTCACGTGGTACTTCCCCTGGGTCGCGGCGAGGTCATGGGCCTGGCTCGCCTCGTTGACGTGCGCGCATCCCGCCGCCGCGATGGCGGAGAGGATCAGGATCGCCGGGAATCGCCGCATGGCTCCTCCTCCTGGATCGGGCCTTTCCTGTCGGACCGCCGGACAATGGTACGCCCGGCTCCCGCTCTGATAAGCTGCGGCCATCGCGAAAACCGAGGAGGATCTGCGATGAAATCCCGCCGTTACGTTCTTGGCCTCGCCGCTTTGTTCGTCCTGGGCGCCGGCGCAGACGGACCGTACGAGAAGCCGCCCGAGCTGAAAGCCTCCGACTTCCTCGACGCCAAGCTGCTGCAGGGCCCCGACTACATCGTCGAGCCCACGGTCACGAGCGACGGTATCTTCAACACCTACACGATCACCTCGAACTTCGGAACCTGGAAGGTGCAGAGCACGTCGATGACCGCCATCCGCGTCCACGAAGTCGCGGCGATCGCGCAGTTGAAGAACGTGGACAAGATCGCGGTCGCCGCCGGCGGGGTCGCCCAGGGTGCGATCGACGTCGGAAAGGGCGTCGGCAACGTCGTGATCCATCCCGTGGACACCGCGTCGAACGTGGGAGACGGAGTCGTCCGGCTCTTCGGCCGTGTCGGGCGCGGGGCCGGCCGGGCCGGCGAGCAGATGGGCAGCGACGACAAGAACGCGGCGATCGAGGAGAACCTGAGCAATCCGAAGGACGCGGAGAAGGCCTCGCAGCAGTCCACCGCCGGCAAGGCCGTGGACGCGAGCGGTGCGCTCGCCGCGGATCTGATCGGCGTCAACAGCTCGATGCGGATGTGGGCCAAGAAGCTGACCGTGGACCCGTACACGCGCAACGAAGTCCTCCACAACGAGCTGCGCGACGTCGCCCAGTACGACGCCGGCGGGCGGCTCACGGTGCATCTCGTTCCCGGCGGCGCGATCCTGACCGCGCTCTCGACGACCGCGACCGTCAACGACCTGATCTGGATGGAGGAGCCCGACAAGCTCGTCACGCTGAACGAGAAGCGGCTGAAGGACATGGGAGTGAAGCCGGAGGTTTCCCGCGCCTTCCGCCTGAACCCGCGGTACAACCTGACCCGCCAGGTCCGGCTGATCGCGTCCATCGACACGTTGAAAGACGTCAAGGGCCGGCCGGATTTCATCGCGCGGGCGGCAGGCGCCAAGGCGGACGCGGACGCGCAGTTCTACGTCGAGAGCGCGATGCTCACGGACCTCTTCAACAAGAGCGAGGCGCCCGTTTCCGAGATCGTCTCGGGCCTGCCGGGCAGTTGCGTGATCGCGAAGGGCGACCGGTTCGCCTGCCTCTACCCGCTCGACTACATCGCCTACACCGAGAACGTCGCCGCGGCCATTGACCGAATGTCCAAGAAGGCGCAGACCGAGTACCCGCAGGCCAAGCGCGAGCTGTGGCTGTCGGGGCGCCCGTCGCCCCGCGCCGCTCAGGAGCTGCAGGCCCGCGGCTGGGCTATCCACGAGAAGAGCCTGAAGCTGATCTCCGAGGAAGCGCAGCCGGAGAACACGCCGCAGAAGAGGCCCGAGGTGCCACCGGCCGCCGCGACACCCGCCCCGGCGAAGTGACAGCGGGAGCGCCAACGGCGTCCCCGCTGTCATCCTGAGCAAAGCAAAGCGAGCGAAGGATCTCCCTCCCGCCCCCGTCAGCGCGACAGCCTCAGGCTCCAGCCGAGCAGCAGGAGCCCGACCGCGGCGATCCAACTTCCCGCGACCCGCACGGCCACGCGCATCCACGACTTTTTCACCGCGACGCCCCCCAGATCCCTACGGCAACCATCGCCAGGACGTGGTCGAGTCCGCTGACGGGATGACGCAGTCCGGCCAGAAAAGGCCGTTTGGCGGATCACGCTCGACACCCGGCCGGGGTCTTAAGCGCCGCCGGCCTTGCCCCCGACGACGTCGGCGATCGTGTTCAGCAGCGTCTCTTCGTCGATCGGTTTTCTCAGGTAGGCGGCGGCCCCGCCCTTCATCGCCCGGTCGTGCGTCTCCTCGGTGTCGTGGCCGGTGATCGCGATGACCGGGATCCGGGAGCCCGACTTCGCCAGCCGCGCCTGCACGTCGAACCCGTTGACGCGCGGCATGTGGAGGTCGAGGACCACGCAGTCGGGCGCGCGCGAGCCGAGAGAGTCCAGGAACTCCTCCCCGGACGGGTAGGTCTCGACCTCGAGCCCCGCGGAACGGAAGAGCCGGAAGAAGGCCCGCCGGATGGCTTCTTCGTCGTCCACGACGGCGATCCGGAGAGGAGCCGGTTCCACGGCGCCAACCTACCAGCCCGGCGGCGGAGATCGGATAAGACCTTGGTCCCATCCGAAGGGGCGGGGCCCGCTAGAAGCGGCGGATTCCCGCGCGGTCCGCCTGGCGGACGAGCTCGGCGACGGACTCTGCTCCCATCTTCTTCATCATCCGGCCGCGGTGGATCTTGACGGTCTTGAGCGCGGTCCCCAGCTCCGAGGCGATCTGCTTGTTGAGGAGCCCGGCGGCCACGCCCTCGAAGACCTGCCGCTCGCGCGCCGTCAGCGTCGAGAGCCGCCGCAGGATCTCGGCTCTCTGGGCGCGCTCGCTGCGGCGCGCCCGATCCTTCTCCAGCGCCAGGCGGACGGCCTCGAGAAGCTTCTCGTCCTCCACCGGCTTCAAAAGAAAGTCCACGGCGCCCCGCTTCATCGCCTGGACACTGCCGGGAATGTCGCCGCGTCCCGTGAGGAAGAGGACCGGCAGGTCGCATCCGCGCTCGAAAAGGGCCCTCTGCAGCTGAAGACCGTCGAGCCCAGGCATGGCGACATCCAGGACGACACACCCGCAGGCTTCCGCCGCGAGACTCTTCAGGAACTCGGCCGGAGAGCCGAAGGACCGGACCTCGAAGCTCTCCGAGCGCAGTAGCCGCCCGACGCTCCGCACGACCGCGGGGTCGTCGTCCACGACGTACACCGTCTCCTTCGAAGTCTCCGTCATGATTCGGCGGCGGGCAGCGTGAAGTGGAAACGAGCGCCTCCCGCCGGAAGGTTCTCGGCCCAGAGGCGTCCGGAGTGGGCCTCGACGATGGAGCGGCAGACGGCCAGTCCGAGTCCCATGCCCTCCGGCTTCGAAGTGAAAAAAGGCTCGAAGAGCCGCGGCAGGTGATCGGCCGGGATCCCGGTGCCGTGGTCGGAGACCGAGACCTGAACGAAGCCCGCGCCGTCGCCCGCCGTCGAAATCGTCAGGAGGCGGCGCGAGCGCTCGAGGCCGGCCATGGCATCGCAGCCGTTGCGGACGAGGTTCAGGACGACCTGCTGGATCTGGATCCGGTCGCCGCGGACCGACGAAGCGGCCGGCGTGAAATCCGTGTTCACCACGACTCCCTGGTCGAGGAGATCGCTCCGGACGAGGCGAAGGGCTTCTAGGATGGCGTCGTCGAGGTCGAGCGGCTGCGGATGGACTTGCCCCTTCGTCAGGAGAAGCCGGAGCCTTCGGATTACCTCTCCCGCCCGCTTGTCCTGCTCGACGATGTCCCCGAGGATCTGCGAGACCTCGTCGAGGTTCGCGGGCGAGCGGGCGAGAAAGCGCCGGGCGGCCTGGGCATTGGTGAGGATGGCGCTCAGCGGTTGGTTCAGCTCGTGGGCGAGCGATCCCGAGAGCTCCCCCAGCATCGTGACCCGAGACAGGTGGGCGAGCTCGCTCCTCTGGCGGTTGAGCTCCTGCTCGGCGCGCTGGCGCTCGCTGATGTCGATGATCGACGCGAGCGCGAAGACTCCCTCCTGGCTGTGGATCGGATTGAGCCCGACCTCGACCGGCACCTCGCGCCCGTCCTTGCGTCGCCCGAAGAGCTCGCGGCCCGCCCCCATGGCGCGGGAGGTTGGGGCGCCCAGGTACGCCTTCCGGTCGAAGAGGTGACGCGAGTGGAAGCGTTCCGGGATGAGCGTCTCGACCGAGCGGCCGAGCAGCTCTTCGCGCCGGTAGCCGAAGACGGCCTCGGTCTGCGTGTTGACGAGCGCGATCCGCCCCTCGCCGTCCACCATGACCATAGCGCTGGGAGAGGCTTCAACGACCAGCCGGAAGCGTTCCTCCGCCTGCTCCGCAGCGCGCGTGGCCCGGATGGCGTGGCGGCGGCTGTTGACGAGGCCGGCCGCGCTCGCCTGGACTTCGAGCTCCAGCTGCGAAGCGCGGATGACTTCGATTCCCAGCTCGTACTCCATCGCCGCGACGACGCCGAGGAAGCTCAGGCTGATCATGAACGGGAGGTCGAGAAGGCCCCGAATCGTCAGCACGTTCATGACAGTGAGAAGGACGACGAAGAGCGTGATCGAGGCTCCGACGATCGCGGTGGGGCGGCGCTCGCGCCGGCGCCACGCGGCGCGGGTCGCGTCAGCCAGGAACGCCACGAGAAGCAGCGAGGCCGCCAGCCCCATCAAACCGCGGACGGAGACCACGCCGACTGGCAGATACACCGTTTCACCCAAGAAACGGATCGGGCGCACGCCCGTTATCTGTGAGTAGGTGAAATTGGGCTCGACGAGGAAATTGAGCGCGAGGCAAGCCAGCCGGAAGCCTATGGCCAGCCACCCGAGCCACCGACGTCCCGACCACACGTGGCTCCAGACGAAGAGCACGAGGCTGACCACGATGGCGGCGATGGGAATGTGCGCCCACCGCAGGAGCCAGGCATGCTCCTCCGGGACCGGCGATTTCATCAGGATGAGCTCGAAAGCGGCGAGCGCCGCCACGGCGAGGCCCGTCGCGAAGACGAGGAAGTTGGCGGCGGCCGGGCGACGCAGCCCGATCACCAGGTGGACGGCCGAGAGCGTCAGGCAGGCGGACGCCCCCATCGACCAGACGATGGTTGTCCAGCTCATGGAGCTGGTTCATTGTAGTCAGGATCGAGCGCCCCGGGCGCCGCTTCTCTAGAAGAACACCCAGGACCCGAAGACGCGCCACTCCGACTGCGTGTGGGTGTCCTCGAAGAAGTTCGTGTACGTGGACTTGCGCGAGTACCAGTTGTAGGCGGCTCCGGCGCCGAGCTTTCCCCAGATCGGGACCCGCCCGACGACGCGGAGGAACTGCAGGGTGTTGTTGTTCGTCGAGCCGTCGGTCGTGTGCGTCCAGGCTGCTGCGTAGCCCACGCTGGCGGCCTCCCGCCCGGCCGAGAGAAGGCGCAGCTCGATTCGCGCGCCGCCTCCCGGGCCGTAGTCGAAGTTGCGGCCGGAAAGGGGATTGAGCGCGTCGGTCGTCCGGACGGCCGCCATCGGCAGCGCCAGGAGCGACACCTGCGTGACGAACTTGAAACGGTCGTTGATGCTGTAACCGGAGAGAAGGCTTCCGGTGAACATCTGGGCCCCGACTTCCTGGGCCTCGTTGCTCAGGTAGATGTACTCCTGGTTCACGGAGAGGATGTGCCGGGCGCGGTCGTCTTTCTCGGTCAGCTCCCAGCCCTTGAGAATCCCGCGCTCTTCGATGCGCGACACCAGCCTCCCGCCCGGCATGTTCAGGTCCACGGTGGCGCGGAAGGTGTCGAACGGCTTCTGGATCTCTCCCGCGAACGGATCTCCGTAGATGACCCAGAACGTCAGGATCCCCTGATCGGGGTGCACGGCGTCCCCGCTGTTGTGCCGGTAGCCGACGTCGGCGCTCGAGGACAGGGCGCTCGGCATGCGGTCGCTGGGGTTGGGAAAGTCCTTCGTCATCTCCCCGTCCAGGAGGCGGTTGAGCGCGCCGACGGGATTGAAGATCGCGCCGCCCAGCTCCCGCCAGAACCGGTTGCTGCCGCTTGCCGTGTTGTCCAGGATCACGTTGGCCAGCCGGTACTGGATCTCGCCCCGGGTCATGCCGCCCATCGTCGTGTTGACGAGGTCGTTGATCGAGGGAGGCTCCCTCTCCATGTTCATTTCCCACAGAAAGCTTCCGGTGAAGGCGAACGCGCCCGACTCCCAGAAGCTGAATCCGTTGGTGCGGCCGGCGTTGAAAAAGAGGCTGCCGTGGTAGGGGTGGGACGACTGGTTCGTGTCGAAGTGGTCGCGGTCGTAGGTATATCCGGTCGCGTAGTTGTTCGAGACGGTGGCTATCGAGATGTGCGCGAACTCGGAGTTGGAGACGTAGCGGTTGAAGGCCCACGGCCCGACGATCAGCAGGCCGAGCTCTCCTGCCGCCCTCCAGAAATGCTCGTCGCCGGCCTGGCCCCAGGAGCCGTCCGGCGCGGGGCCGCCGAAACGCCAGATCACGCCGCCGGTGACTTCCGCGCTCGAGTAGATGTCCGTCTCGAAGGTCTTGCATCCCTCCTCGCCGCAGACGATCGTCCCCAGGCGCCTGGGCGCGGCCTTCCAGTGGTAGCGGGCGTCCAGGCGGAAGCCGAGGTTGTCGGTGAAGAAGTACTTGGTCCCCACCGCCGCGTTGGCCGTAAACCGCGTGGTCGTGCCCGGCAGCGTCGCCGTCGAGGAAGAAGGATCGAGCGTCATCGCGCCGATGCCGAGCCCCGCGTACCCCTTCCAACGGCCGCGGCCCCACCCGAAGAGCCCGTTGATCTCGTACGTGTTGACGCTGACTTCCGTCGGCGAGCCGATCACGGCCCCGGTGGTGAGGTTCGTCGTGGTCAGGTTCGGATGGGCGTGGGAGTAAGA
>Ga0126379_10002476_pt1 | contig 11784 bp, 8 predicted proteins | sample PanSoiMetPlot_24_FD_92640 | JGI IMG/M metagenome (GOLD analysis project Ga0126379, IMG submission 92640) | Tropical forest soil microbial communities from Panama - MetaG Plot_24 | ecosystem: Environmental > Terrestrial > Soil > Tropical forest > Bulk soil | place: Panama | collected 2016-02-17
ATCGTGTACCCGCGCGGGCTCTTTCGCTTCCGGGATGGGCAGGTCCACCGCTGTCGCGCCCACAAATTCGCAGTTCGCCCGCGTAGTGTCGAAATGCGTGTTGTTTGGCACGAAGTCGCCCCTCTTGCACATCACGTTGAACAGGATGCGCTCCGCTGCTCGCCCCTGGTGCGTTGGGATCACGTGGCGAAGCCCAAAAATGCCTTGCACCGAATCGCGAAACCGCGTGAAGCTCGGCGAGCCCGCGTACGATTCGTCGCCGCGCATCATCGCCGCCCACTGTTCCGTGGACATGGCCGAGGTGCCCGAATCGGTAAGCAGGTCAATCAAGATCGCTTCCGAAGCAATCAGGAACAGGTTGTATCCGGCGTCTTCCAGCAATTTCTGGCGCTCCGCTCGCGAAGTCCCGCGAATCGGCTCGACACTCTTAATCCGAAACGGCTCAATGATGGTGCGAATCGCCATAGCCCGCCCGTTCTCCCCCTGCTGACACTACCACACCTCCGCGACTGAGAATCTTCGTAGGAGCGATCATGCGGTGAACAACGAGGTCACACAATCAGTGGTCGCCGCGTACTGGCTCTGCATCATTCGGCCGCTTGTCGTTTCTGTCTCTTTCTCGCACCAGGCCTTTGCGCGCTAGTTCGCGATAGTAGGCCGGCCGCGTGTGGCGATAGTGATCGGCCGGAATTGTTCCACCCAGGACGCCGTATTTATGGGGTAGACCAGCGGATCGAAAATCACCAGATAGAAGTGCCAGAGGAGAATGGAAAACGTAGCCAGTAGCGCTTCATACCAATGCACTCCGGTGGCAGCGTCGCTCACCCACGCCAGCGCGATCAGCAGGCCGCACGCAATCAAGCGGCGGCCCCGCCTTTCGGCTGGTTTGCAGCTCCTACCGCGCTGCCTCCGGGCCACAATTTTTCAATTACGGCATTCCCAGTTCCGTTAGAACTTTGGGATTTTCCTCCTGCACCGCCAGCAGATTGTGGCAAGCCGTGCAATCGTTCGAAATTGTTTGGCCTGCGGCGCTGCTATGCGACCCGTCGTGGCACCGGAAGCAACCCGGCGCGTCAGTGTGGCCCAGATTGTTGGGATGTACGCCCCAAGTCATCTTCATGTTTGGAAAAATGTTGCACATGTACATCGCGGCCACATTTTCGGCGGACTGTTCCACCAACACGCGTTTTGCGTTGTAGGTCTCCGGGTAATTCGCTCGGTAGTAGCCAGTAATGCCGTCAGTAATTTGCTTTTTCGCCGTGTCGCGGTCGGGATAGTCCGCCTTCAGCAATTCCACTGCTTTCTTTCGAATATACGGAAGCTGCGGACTCACCGTCGGCCGATTGTGACAATCGATGCAATCCATTATCCGGTGCTCGCCTTTTTCCAATTGCTCCTTGCTCACCTTGGTGTCTGTCGATACGTATTCCACGGTCTTGCCGTTGTCATCCGTGTAGTACACCACTGGACTCACCTGCCGCTGCTCGTCCGTTGATACGTAGCGAATCCGCGAACCCGCATCCAAATGCCGGCCGTGAATCCCCGTCCCTCCTTGCCAGGTGTGCCCGCCGATCTTCATCAGCAGCGCGGTGGTCATCGCCGTGTTCTTTTCGTCTTCCTTGTAATTGGTCTTCACCGTCGCCGGAAAAGCGCTGCGGCCAGTGGCACCGCTCGCAGGTGTCCCGCGCCGGACGCAGGTATTTCACGGGCGTGGGGATGGGCGTCGAATAGGTTTTAAACGTCACGGCGTACACTTGCCGCAACCCGGAAAGCTTCGAACGCACGAACCAACCTGCCCCGGGACCAATGTGGCATTGCACGCATTCGACTCGCGCGTGAGGCGAATTCTGGTACGCACTGAATTCCGGCGCCATCACCGAGTGGCACGTCTGTCCGCAAAAAGTCGTCGAGTCCATATACGACACGCCCTTGTACGACGCATACGTAAAAATCGAAACGTTCAGGGCGCTGGCCGCCGCGACGAACAGAAGCCCGTTGCGCACCATCGGAAGCTTCAGGTCGATGGCCGGATATTCGCTCGGCAGTTCGCCCGCGGCTCGCAATTTCTGACGCCGCAGCAGGATTCCCAGCGGGATCAGCAGCAGGCCAAGAATAAACACCCCGGGCAGGATCAGGAAAAGCAGAATCCCGACGTATGGGTGCGATGGCCCCGGCAGCAGGAAATCGTAAATCCAGAAGGTTATCAACGTAATCGCGCTACTCGTCGTCAGCACGACTCCGATGAAACTGACGATGTTCTGGCCCAGGTAGTACAAGCAGTCTTGACCAATCCCGTGCCGTATTGTGCGGACTCATAGCTTCGTCGCTCCCCATTTCGCGAATTTGTGCTTCTCAGGCAAAGGCCCCAGCGCGGGATCCGCCAGGGCCGGTGTTCTTTCTCAATTGTTGTGTCCCGCGGGCTCGCCGGCGAACTTACTTACACAGACTCCGCATGTACGCGATGACGTCCTTGACGTCGGCGTCTGCCACCCCTTTTTGTCGTAGCCCGGCATCTTGTTCTTGCCCTTTACGATAATGTCCGGCCACGGCGCATCCGATTCCGGCTTTCTTCGTCGGAGCAGATGTCCCGCGTTTTGCTCGCTTTCCCGGTGGCGGTTTCACTATTACTTCTTGAACGTCCGTACGTACGCCACCATGTCCTTCACCTGATCCGCGGTCATCGTTTTGTACGCCGGCATCGGACTCTTTCCGTTGGTAATAATTGCCGCCAGATCCGCATCGCTCATCTTCTGCACGTCCGCGGAACTCCAGTCGCGCGTCTTCATCGCTGGTTTGCCCTTGCCGTCGGCTCCGTGGCACCCCGCGCACTTGGCTTTGAACGTTGCCTCTGCTGCAGCCACATCTGCCTTGGCCGGGCTGCTCACCAGGAACGTGCCAACCAGAAGCGCCGCAGGCAGTGCCGCCGCTCCCAGGTTCTTCATTGTCTGCATGATGCTTCTCCCTCACAAGAGTTCGGCGCGAAGGCGATTGCTCGCCCCGCACCGTCTTTCCAAAAGAACTTATCGCACACAGAGCATATCCAAATTGCCCTGTCGATAGCGAGACGCATCTCGCCCCTCGCAAAACGCTGGCCGCGAACGGGAGAAACACGATGGGATTAGTGCAGTCCGATTCACCCACAAAGGCGTATCTGTCGTTCATCAATTGCTCGAACGCCAGCAAGGGCGAGACGTCGTCCCAGCAGGCTTCGGAGTTGGGCGCGTTAACGGTGTTCGAATCCCTGTGGAGTACTCAAACCAAGATTCGGCAAGGTTTAGACTTATCGGCGATTCTAAAGCCTGAGAACGGAAGAGTTTTGCACATATCGCCGACGTTAGAAACAGAGAGCTCCTTAGTGCATCATTACAAAAGAGTTAAATCGCTCCAAAAAAGAGATTCTTTGGCATCGCATTTGCTCGACCGTATCTTGCAGAAGTTAGGTGTATGGCCCGGGGGGGTCTCTTGAAACACTTTCGACCAGCTCTTTTACTGCTCGCAGTCGCTGTATTCTCAGCCTCGGCTTGGGCCGACGGTATCGATCCGAAGGTAATTATTCAGAAGGGTTCCGGTTCCACCCCAATTACCGTGAATAACCCAAATCCTTCGTTTGGCCCCGTTACCGCCACCCAGAATTCGAATTGTCTCACGGGGGATTTTTGCGTGTTTGAAGTTTACCAGAATCAGACTAGCCAGACTCTGCATACCTTGACGATCGCGATCAATGACCTGACGAACTTCGCGTTCCAATGCGGGGATTTGTCCCAAATCAGTTTCTTCTCTGCCTGCAGTGCCTCCGACAATGGCCATGTCACGGACGTCACTTTCTCCGGCGGTACCGGCATCCTTCCGGCGGTTCAGCAGTGTGTGAGTCCTACAGCATTGTCCTCCGTAACCTGCCAAAAGCAGTTTGTGGGTGGGGAATTCGGACTTCTTATCGATGCCACTGCCAGTGAAATTGCCGCAGGAGGAAGTCTCACCGTCGCTGGCAATGTCCTCACGACTCCAGAACCAGATGCCGGCATCATGATTCTGTCCGCCGCTCTTGCGTTCGGTCTGCTCAAGTTGCTCCGGCGTGGCGCCTAATCTGGTTCCTCATCGCTTGAACCTCAGCTCAAAGGGAGGAAGTCCCAGACTTCCTCCTTTTCATTTGCCCACGCATTGCTAAGGAACGCGTAGCGCGTCCTATGGCCCATTGTGTACGTTGGATAATGACCGGCGTGGAATTCCGCTGCACCCTCGGCAGCTTACTTCTTCTTGGGCGCAAACTGCTTCATCAACGCTTGATAGTCTGTCCGCGTGCGCAGCGCATCCAGTTCCGGATCCGATTCGATGCTGCTAGTCGTTAGGCCGTGTTGCAATGCCTTCTTCAGGTCAGCGATGGCCTCTTCCGGTTTGCCGCTAAGGGCATGAACCTCCGCCGACGTCTGGATCAATTCAACGGAGGACGGGTCTAAACCGCGTGCTCGCTGAATCCATGCCGTGGCCTGGCCCATATCACCCTTCTTTGCGTAATAGAGCGCCAGACTCCCCATCGTGGTGGCACTCCGCGGGTTCACATTCAGAGCCTTAAACGCCAGCGCGATCGCCCGGTCATACGTTGCCTTGGCCTGCTCTGTCTGCCCGGCCGCGCGGTAGCCATCGGCCAGGTTGCCCATCATCGTTTCGTCGCCCGGATTCAGTTGTACAGCCTTCTCGAACTGTTTTACCGCATCCGCATAGCGATGCAGGTAGAAATACGAAGTGCCCAGGTTGGAGATCACCACCGGTTGTGGATCGAGTCTCATCGCCGTTTCCAGCGGCGCGATGCTGTCCTCATACCTTCCCATGGATATATAAACCGACCCCAGGTTGGCGAACCCGATCTGGTTTTGTGGCTCCACTTGCGTGACCTGCTGGTAGTACTTCATCGCTTTTTCGTAGTCGCCGGTGTTCAGATACGCGCCGGCCAGCGAGTTCAGATTCACCCAAAGATAAGGATTGAGTTCCACCGCTTTTTCCAGCGCGCGAATGGCTTGCTCTTTTTGCCCTGCCGCAAGATATGCATTCCCGAGCCGGCGATACCCCTCATCCGAATTGGGCGCGAGTTCTTGCGCGCGCTTCAACTCGCTAATGGCCTGCGCCGTTTGGCCAGTTTCGGCATAGATGGTGCCTAATGAAAAATGCACTTCGGGCAACTTGTCATTCAGGGCCTGCGCTTGCTTTGCCGCGTTCAAAGCCTTTTCCGTCCAGAAGCTGTCCTTATTTTCTGCGTACATTCGCAAACTGGCGTCCGCCAGCCCGGTATAGGCCTTCGCAAATTTCGGGTCTTTGTGCAATGCCGCGTTGAAGTAGTCGATGGCCGTCTGAATGCTTTTGGCATTCAAGGGGCCACGCAGGGCATTGTTGCCACGCAGATACGAATCATAGGCATCCACGTTCTCGGTCGGATGGGCTGTTCCGGCGAGGATATCCCCGGGAGACGCGTTCGCTTCCAGAGCGTCCGCCAGCTTTCCATAGATTCTGTCTTCGATGGTCAGCAAATCACCCGGCACACCGGAGAACTCTTCGTTCCACACCACCTTGTTTTCCGCAACGTTGTTCAATTTCACCGTGATGCGCAGTTCGTTCGCAGAACCTTGCACCATACCGGTGACGATCATATTTGCACCAAGTTTCTTGGCAACCTCCGGCAGTGGCGCTTTGGTATCCGTTTTCCCGGTGTCGTCGGAGGAAGCCACATGCACGCCCTTCAACTGGAATAGTTTCGCGGAAAGTGCTTCCCCTAATCCCTCCGCAACGTACCCTATGCTCGTGTCGCCGCCGATTACCCGGAAGGGCAGCACGGCCACGTATTTCCCCTGGCTCAGCGGCGGCAAGCCCTTCACTGCCTCGGGATTTAGCACTTCCGTTTCAGCGGGAGGCTTGATCACCAGATGCCGCGTCGTGGGTATCGCCAAGAACAACAAGCCCAGCAACAGCGTTCCTCCCGTTGCGTACAACCATAGCGGCGGCTTTGCCGGCAGCGTGATTTGCACCGACCGCGACCCTGCAGCAGCCCCCCCTCCCCCTGGAGGTGGCATGCGATACATCGACGATACCGACATCTCCGGCCCGCGGTGCGCGTCGATATCCGCCAGAATTTCCTTCGCACTCTGATACCGTTCAGCTGGCTCGCGCTCCAGGCAGTGCATGATGATGTCCGCCACATTGTCCGGAATGTTGGGGTTCACTTGCTTAACGTTTTTCGGGGCATCCTTCACCCGCTGGTACATCACCTGCCACGTCGACTCCCCGGCAAACGGCACTTCGCCGCACACCATCTCGTAAAACACCAGCCCGAACGAATACAAATCGGTGCGGCTGTCCACCTGCTTCCCTTCCACCTGCTCCGGAGACATGTATCGCGGCGTGCCTACAAACGCACCCGTGCGCGTCATGCCCATTTTTGCCGTCTCGAACGAGGTAGCCAGCCCAAAGTCCGACACATATACCTGGTCGTTGTTTCCTACCAGCACGTTGTGCGGCTTGAAGTCGCGATGCACCACTCCTTCCACGTGCGCCGCATCGAGCGCTTCGCACATCTGCCGCGCCATCTTCAGCGAGCGGTCGATGGGCAGCGGTCGACTCTCCTTCAGTAGTTGATTCAGATCCTTGCCTTCAATGAAGGCCATGGTGATGAATTTCACGCCTTCGTAATCCGTCAGGTCGTGAATCCGCAGGATGTTGCGGTGCGAGATCCGGCTTGCCAGCAGTAGCTCCTGCTTGAAGCGCATAATCACGCTCGGATCCTTGGTCAATTCCGGCTGGAGGATCTTCAGCGCCACCGTGCGCCCCAGCTCTTTATCAAGGGCTTTATACACTCGGCCCATTCCGCCTTCCCCGAGCAGTTGCTCGATTCGGAAGCGCGGCCCGAAATCCATCCCCGGCTCCAGTCCGCCGGAGATGTACAGGCTAATATTTATGTTTGTCCCGCCAGACCGTCCCTGGAATCCAGAGATCCCCGGCGAGGCGTTCTTCGAGGAATCGTCGCCGCCGTAGAGCGTCCCCGCCTCCATGTCCTCCTTCGAGAACATGTCGTTTCGGCCGATGCCCGAGGGCGTCTTACTGATAACTTGGGAATTCTTCCAATCTTCCGACTGCGAGCGCGTTCCTGCGATGGGTAAACTCCCCAGGCTGGACCCACCGACACCGGGCCCGGAACCGGGGCGTTTCGCGCCTGGCTCTTTCGGCGTATCTCCTTGTCCGGAAAGGGCACTGCGATCAACGTTCTCTAGTGTGTTGTTCTCTTCCGGACGAGCGAAAGCGTTGCCGCAATTCGAGCAGCGCTGTGAGAGAGCAGGGTTTTCCACACCGCACGATAGGCATTTCATAACTGAGGGATGGCCTTCTCATGGCCAGTTGGGCGATTATCCTGCACGGCTAAGGGAGCGGCAAGAGGTTTCTTGCTAGAGTGCCCTCAGTTTGTCGTTGCAGCGACCATCTACCCCTTGCACCGGCAAAGGGCGAATATCGCAGCCTGTTTATCCCATTAGATGGTGATTTTCACCCCCCAATCGTTTCACCCCCACACCTTTTGTCCCCGCCTCGCCAACTCCTGGGACCGGCAGCGCTGGCGTTTCAAGCGACGCTTTCTCGAACTTATCTCTTTCATCACACCGTACCCCCCGCCTATGCCTTCCCCTTCGCCTGGGCCGAACCTGTCCTTAGGGTCGGCGGCTTGCCCGCTTCCTGCTGCTGGGACAGGCTGCCCCAGATAGGTGCGCTATGCCCGCGATCGACCGTCAACAGCTCGATCATCTTGAGCGACGTGGTTTTCAACTCACGATCTTCTCCGCCATCTTTGTCTTGGTCCTGGCAGGCGGCCTCGCCACGTTCATGTACCCGCTCGATCTGTTCGGCCTGGTGCTCCCGGAGACCGATAGTCTGAACGCCAAACGCATCGCTGTTCGGCTAAATGAGGAATTGCAGGCGGTTCGCGCGCGGCACGGCACCTCGTTTGACCTTACCACGCACAACTATCCCGATCAGGTAAAGAGTTCTCACGAACTGGAAGACATCGTGAAGTCCAGGCTGCCGGAGGAAGAGGGTTGGGACGTTCCGGCCGAAGCGCCCACCACCTGAGTTCACTTCCCCGAGCCGTTTTCTACTTTAAGGCTTGCTGAAGATCTTCAAGCAAGTCTGCACCGTCTTCCAATCCCACCGAGATGCGCACCGTTCCCGGCTTCACGCTGGCTCGTTGCAATTCTTGTTTGCTCATGTGGTAGTGCGAACTGTAGATTGGCAGCAGCACCAGCGACTCCACGCCACCCAGGCTCGCTGCAAGTAAAAACAGTTTCACGCGGTCGCAGAATCTTCGCGCCGCCGGCAAACCACCTTTCAGGTCAAACGCCAGTACCGACCCGAACCCACGCATCTGCTTCTTCGCCAGCGCATGGTCCACATGCGATGGCAATCCCGGATAATGTACTCGTTCCACTTTTGCGTGCTTCTCGAGGAACCTCGCCACCCGCAGCGCGTTTTCGCACTGCCGCTCGACCCTCACTCCCAAAGTCTTGATTCCCCGCACCAGCAGAAACGCTCCTTCCGGGTCCATACATCCGCCCAGATAGATCATCATCTGCCGCACCGGATCAATGTATTTGTGGCTCCCTACGGCTACGCCGCCCAGCAGGTCCGAGTGTCCCGCAAGCCCCTTGGTTACGCTGTGCACCACCATGTCGCAACCCAGTGCCAGCGGGTTTTGCAGCATCGGCGTCGCGAAGGTATTATCAACAATGCTCACCAACTGATGCTTTTTTGCAAAGCCAATGGCCTTCCGCAGATCTACCAGCCGCAACGTCGGATTCGTCGGCGTCTCGATATACAGGCATTTCGTCCGGCCAGTCACTAGTCCTTCGATTCCTTCGAGCGTTGTATCCACGTGCCGTACCGTAATTCCGAACCGCGGGAAGACGTCGCGCATCAGCCGGTACGTGCCGCCATATACTTGCGCGCTGGAAATCAGTTCGTCGCCGATCTTCAGCACGCTCAGCAGCGCATTGGAAATTGCCGCCATTCCCGAGGACGTTACCACCGCCGCTTCGGCGCCTTCCAGCGCCGCGACCTTCTTTTCCGCAACGGCCAGCGTGGGATTCCCGTAGCGCGTGTAGATGTACGCGGTACTCTCGCCTTCTGCCCAGCGCCTGATTTCTTCGCTGGAGGAAAAGGTAAACGTCGATGAGCGCACGATGTCTGAAGTCACCGGAACGCCCACGCCATGCCGCTTCCGTTCGCCTGCGTGGATTGCTTGCGTCTGCAGTCTCTGTGGTGGGTGAGCCTGGTTTGCCATGTCCGCGATTATCGGCTGATTCCGGCAGATTCGCCAACCCCGATTGGTGCGCTAGCACGTCAACACTTGATCCAGCAACTGACCGACGGCGCGCTGTGCTTCAAGGATAGAATAGCGATGATCCATAGCCCCGGCTAAATCCGTATTCGCAAAAGCAATGCGGCCAAACGGGGCTTCACGCAAGATTTGCCGCGGCGCGGGCTGTCCATCCCTGCCAAAGAAGAAGCCTGGTTGCGGGCTAAGATACGCGTGTCCCCAACGGTTCAGGATAATGCCGGCGATGTCTCGCTGCGCATCGAATCCGGAAGCCGCGAACATGGCGGTGAACTGTTCGCGGATGCGCCGCTCGTAGTCTGCGAACGACGTGCCCAGCATTTCTCCACGGCCGCGGTGCCCCTGGTCCTCCGTCGAAAACCCGGGATAGGAATACAACACCTTCAACGTTAAAACGATCGGCGAGTCCGGACGGATTGTAGGGTCGTCGATTCCGGTAGTCGCGAGCTTGCGGACTTCCATATAGTTGCCCACTCCCTCGAACCATCGGCAACCGCTCATGCCCATTTTGTACAGGAAATTCCAGTTGCGCACGGCCACGTTGGCCATCAGGCAGGGCGAGCGATAGAACTGCGCGTAGGCCTTCGTGTGTGTCGCCGGCAGGTCTTTCACGATGTGTCTTGTCGTCCAGCTTCCGCCCGCCATCACCGCCGAGCGCGCTTTCACCCGATAGACCTTTCCATCTTGCAGGTAAGCGATCGCGAGTGAAGACGCTTTCTGGGGGTCACCGTCGTGTTGCACGGAGACCGCGGTTGCGGACAGACGGATTCTCGCCGGCGAAGTAGCCGCGTCTAGCGCCGCAAAATTCACATTGTTGCGCGTCACTCCGTCCACCGTATTGGCGCCATCCAGCGCCGCGGGGATCAGGCTCTTTACCATCAACCGCGCAATAGTCGTGTTGCCACCTGGAAACATCTGGTCCGTTCCGCCGGCTTGGTCGGCGAGAGGGCGCAGCATCTCAAACGCATACTCGGAATACGCCGATAGCGCGTCGGGGCCCAGGCCGGAACCGCCGCCCTCTACCGGCGAAAGGAAGGTGCGAACCGTCTCGCGGCTCAGGCCAAACTGCTCCATGTAGTGCTGCTCGAGGGTGATGGAGTCCAGATATCGCGAAATCGCATCGCCTTCGATCTCCGGATGCTCAAACGGCTTTCCGCCAACTCGTTTTTCCGTCAGCCAGCGCATCCATTCCTCTCGCGTTTCGCCACTCACAGGAGCGCCTGCCAACTTCTTCCCAAGGGGATCAATCAGCCACAATCCGGGCTTTTGTCCGAATTTCGCGCCAAACCAAAAACCATATTGTCCGCGCTCTTTGCCGGCCGCTTCGTACGGAGTTCGCGAAAGGGCCAGTTCCGGTTGCGGCCCGGCCCATTTTTGATACTGCAATTTAGGAGTGGACAAACCAATGGAATCGTAGAATCGCGCGAGAAAGCTGTGCGGATACTGCAGTTGATAAATCGCGGAACCCTGATGAGCGATCAGCCTGCGGTTATCCACCAAGAATTCGTTTTGTTTGGCTTCGCCACCGAAAATGGGATGATTTTCCAGGATCAAGCATGTTTTCCCGCTTCCCACCTGGCGCTGGAAGAATAGTGCCGCAGCCAGGCCGCTGATCCCGCCGCCCACAATCACGCAGTCGTACATTTCGCCCGTGTCTATGGTGTCCGCGGGGAGCGGTTGGTATTTTTTCTCGCGAATGCTGTGACCGGCTTCGAGCACCGGCAGCGTGTTTCCATTCGACGTGCGGTATTCCCCAATTCCGCCGTATCCCGTAAAATCGTCCTGTGCCGCCAGGAGTTCCGCCGGCGCGAGCGACTCCATCAGCAGCGCACCGGAAGCCAACAGCGTGCCGCCAAGAAAATCGCGCCGCGTAATCGCCGTATGCATTCCGAGCGCGGCATCCCCGGGTTGCCGGGCTTTGTGGTTAGACAGATCGGATGTGAGAGGCATCGCCGCGCAGTGTACCCCGAGCGGCAACGAGATCGCAAAGGGCTCGCTAAGACCTCGCCGAACTTGCCGCCGGTTGAGTGAAGCGCTCCAGTCTTGAGGGCGCATCCATTACAATACGGACTCAATGGCAGTGAACCGTTATCACTGGTTGCATTTGGCGAGCATTGCCTGGATTGTTTTTATCGTGTACTGGGTCGTCTCCGCGCAGAAACTTAAGTCCATCAAGCAGCGCGAACCTCGCGGCGAGCGCGTTATTCAGATCGTGCTCATGGCCAGTGCGTATGTTTTGATGTTCAAGGACCAGTTTGGCCGCGGCTGGCTTGCGACGCGCTTCGTTCCCGCTTGGCCGACCATCGGAAAGCTCGGCGTCGCCGTTACCGTCGTAGGAATCGCCTTGGCCATGTGGGCGCGCTGGCACCTCGGCGAAAACTGGAGCGCCACTGTCACTTTGAAAGAAGGCCACGAACTCATCA
>Ga0126379_10002478_pt1 | contig 11779 bp, 10 predicted proteins | sample PanSoiMetPlot_24_FD_92640 | JGI IMG/M metagenome (GOLD analysis project Ga0126379, IMG submission 92640) | Tropical forest soil microbial communities from Panama - MetaG Plot_24 | ecosystem: Environmental > Terrestrial > Soil > Tropical forest > Bulk soil | place: Panama | collected 2016-02-17
CCCAACGTGGTCGCCACCGTCGACGGCGAGGACATCCCCGCCGAGCGTTTTCGCCGCGCGCAGGCGGCGATGATCGGCCAGTACGAGCGCATGACGCGACAGCGGTTGACGCCCGAGATGATCGAGCGCCTCGGGGTGTCGCGGCAGGTGCTGAACGAGCTGGTGAACGAGGCGGTCATCATGAAGGCGGGCGCGCGCGAGGGCGTCCGGGTCAGCGACGACGAGCTGCGTCGGGCCATCCAGGACTTCAAGGAGTTCCAGGAGAACGGCCAATTCTCGCGCGATCGCTACCTCACGCTCCTGCGGCAGGCGCGGATCGACCCGGGCGACTTCGAGGCCGAGATGCGTCGCCAGCTGAGCCGGCGCAAGGTCGAGGACATCGTGAAGAGCGGCGTGAAGGTGTCGGACGCCGAGGTGCACGAGGCATACGACACCCGCAACCAGCGGGTGCGGGCGGCGTGGGCCTCGCTCGACACGCAGCCCCTGATGGCCCAGGTCACGGTGCCCGACGCCGACCTCGAGCCATTCGTGAACAGCCACAAGGCGCAGTTCACGCGGCCGGAACGCCGGCGCGTCCAGTACGTGCTGGCCGTCGTCCAGCCGAAGCCGCAGGACATCTCCGACCTCGACGCCGAGACCTACTACAAGGAGCACGTCGCGGAGTACGAGGAGCCGAAGCGCGTTCACGTCGCCCACGTGCTGGTCCGCGTGCCGCCCGTGGGGGGCAGCGAGGCGGAGAACAAGGCCAAGGCGAAGATCGAGGACGTGCTCAAGCGCGCGCGGGCGGGCGAGGACTTCGCCAAGCTCGCCCGCGAGGTCTCCGAGGACACCGCCAACGCGCAGCAGGGCGGGGATCTCGGGTTCGTGGGGCCCGGAGAGCTCGTGCCGCAGTTCGAGCAGGCGGCGTTCGCCTTGAAGAAGGGCGAGCTCGCCCCCGCGCCCGTGCGCACGCCGTTCGGGTACCACGCGATCAAGGTGCTCGACGTGAAGGAGGGCGGGCGGACGCCGTTCAAGGACGTCGCGCCCAAGATCAAGGCGAAGCTCGCGGCCGAACGCGCGGACGAGGGCGCCCGCACGAAGGCGGAGGATGCGCGGGGAAAGCTCGCCGCCGGGAAGGACTTCGCCGCCGAGGCGCGGACGCTCGGCCTCGATCCGCGCGATGCGACCGTCGGACGCGAGGAGGCGATTCCCGGGCTCGGCCGGGACCCCAAGCTCGACGAGGCGATCTTCTCGATCGCGCTCGGCGGCGTGTCGCCCGCGATCAAGACGCCCGCCGGCTACGCGGTGGTGAAGGTGCTGGACCAGCTTCCCGCCGGCGTTCCCCCGCTCGCCGAGATCAAGGACAAGGTGATCGACGCGATCAAGCGCGAGCGCGCCGACGCGATGGGCACCGAGCGCGCCAAGGCCCTCGTGGCCGCCGTCGCCAAGGGGGGCGATTTCCTCGCCGCCGCGAAGGGCGACGGGTTCGCGACCGGCGAGACGGACCTGTTCTCGCGCGCCGAGCCCCCGAAAGACCGCGCGCTGCCCGGCGCCGTGATGGTGGCGGCGCTCCAGACTCCCGTCGGGCAGGTCTCGGAGCCGGTGCGCGCGGGCGCTGCCATCTACGTGGTCAAGACCCTCGAGCGACAGCCCGCAGACCAGGCCGGCTTCGACAAGAAGCGCGAGGAACTGCAGACGCAGCTGCTCGAGCAGAAGCGCAACCAGGCCTGGGACAACTGGGTGCAGTCGCGGCGCGCGACCGCCAAGATCGAGACGAACCTTCCGGCATCGGCCGGTCTGCGGTAGGTCGCCTCGACCGGATCCGCACGCTGTCGTAAGATGGACGAGCGATGGCCGTTCAGCGCACGCCGATGACCCGACAGGGCTACGACCACCTGAAGGAGGAGCTCGAGCGCCTGAAGCGCGTCGAGCGCCCGGCGATCACGCGCGCCATCGCGGAGGCGCGGGCGCACGGCGATCTCTCCGAGAATGCCGAATACCACGCGGCGCGGGAGAAGCAGGGCTTCACCGAGGCGCGCATCAACGAGCTCGAGGCGAAGGTAGCCACCGCGGAGGTGATCGATCCTCCGACGTCGGGCGAGCGCGTCACGTTCGGCTCCACCGTCCGCGTCGAGGACGAGGACGGCAAGGAGGCGGTGTACCAGATCGTCGGCTCGGACGAGACGGACCCGAGCCGCGGCCGCATCTCGGTCATGGCGCCGCTGGCCCGCACGCTGATCGGCAAGAAGATCGGCGACTCCGTGGTGGCGCAGCTCCCCGCGGGCAAGAAGCGCTTCGAGATCCTCGAGGCCAACTTTCCCTGGCCCGGCGACGGCCGGCCGGGCTAGGGGCCTGTCGGAGCGAAACCCGCGGACTTCGCCTGCTCGAGCGCCGGCTCCCGCCGGCGCAATCTGCATTTTGGGGGGAGGTTCGGAAGGGGGGCGAAGCCCCCCTCCGAGTGTCCTACGGCCGAAGCGCCTCGCGCAGCTCTCGCGTCAGCGCGTCGACGGTGCCGCGCGTGCCGCCCGCGAGCTTGTTCTTCCACTCGCCCTCGGTCTCGAAGCGCCGGTCCTTCAGCGTCTCTCCCCACGGCTTGACCGCGTCGCGGATGGCATGGACGTCGAAGGCGTCGCGCCGCAGCGCCCTCGCGCGCGCCATCACGTCCGGCGCCACGCGGATGAAGGCCCGCAGCGCCGCCCCGGTCTTGATCGAGTACTTCTTGCCCGCCCACGCCGTGGGAAAGATGCCCGCGACCGCCTTCATGTAGTTCAGGAAGAAGCGCTTGCCGTTCTGGCGCACCTCGCTCATCCGCGCGGTGCCGCCGAGCTTCTCCACCGCTTCGAGGAAATCGACGATCTCCTCGGCCAGCGGCGCCTGGGAGACGCGGCCGCGGCCCGAGCCCAGCATCTTGACCTCGCCGTGCAAGGGAGACGTCTCGTCCTCGTTGAGCGAGCGGATGATGTCGTGGGCGAGGGCCTGGTTGGGATCGGGATAGAGCTTGCGACCCGCGAGGCTCACGATGTGCGAGGGGTTGAGGCGGGTGTGCTTCGCGTTGATGGTCACGAACAGCTCGACGATCTGCCGCGCGTCGAGGCGATCGAAGAGCACTGCCGGCACCTCGATGCCGAGATTCTCGCCGGCCTGCGTGAGCGCGTGGAGCGCGAGGAGCCGGTGCTGGCCGTCCAGGACGCGCAGCACGCCGTGCTCCTCGGGAATCTGCAGGAGCCCGAGGTCGTGCTGGCTGGCCATGGGCGTGAACGTGAAGCGCTTCTCCGAGGTGATGATCACCGCGCCCGGAATGGCGGGAAGGGTGCCGGCGTCCTTGCAGTCCCGGTAGTAGGCGACGAGCTCGTCGATCTTGCGGCGGATCACCGGGCGCTGGTACGCCGTCTCGCTCTCGCCGATGCGCTTCTCGAGCGCTTCCCAGTTCACCCGCGCGCGGTTCGTCGGGCGCTTGGTCGCCGTCGGAGGCTGCGCTCCCGTGTACCCCAGCACCTCGAACTTGACCAGGCGATCGATGTCCTTCGCAGAAAACGACGCCTGGAAGAACTCCACGCCGAATTGCTTCACCCTATGCGCAGGAACGGTGATCATGAACCCCTCCGCTTCATGGGGAAAGCTCTCGCCTGCGGGAACACAACAATCCGAGTCTACAAGACGGTTAAACCCTTGTCAACATTTGCCTTTTTCATTCCGATCGGCCAACTTTGGCTGTCTACCGGTTGGGGGCGCGAGCAGAGTTACCCACAAGATGTGGGCAACAGGTGGATGAATCGTCGCGACGCCGAGGGCCGAGCCCGGGCAAATACCGGAAATGGACGTGGATTGAGCCAGAGGTCGCGGTCTCACGCGTGGCGCATCGCAGCGGCTAGCGCCGCCAGGCCGAACGCGGCGAACAGGGCCGCCGCCGCCCAGCGGACGACGTGCATGGGCACGACTCGCGTCAGCCATGAACCCGCGAACACCGCGAGGCCGTCGGCCGCCAGCATCCCGAGCGTGGTCCCGGCGGTCACGAGCAGCGTCGTGTGAAACCGGGCGGCGAGCGCGACCGTCGCGAGCTGCGTCTTGTCGCCCATCTCCGCGAGGAAGAACACGACGGTGGTCGTGACGAGCGGTCCCCAGTCACGCTCGCGCTCGCCCGCGTCCGCCCGATCCGGCACGAGCGTCCACACCGCGAACGCGAGGAAACCGACGGCGAGCACCCACGCGACCACGGTGGGCGAGAGCCGATCCGCGACCCACACGCCCACGGAGGACGCAAGCGCGTGGTTGGCGAGGGTGGCGATCAGGATGCCGCCGAGCACGCTCCAGGGTCGGCGATAGCGCGAGGCCAGGGAGAGCGCGACGAGCTGCGTCTTGTCGCCCATCTCCGCCAGGCCGACGACCAGCAGCGACGTCCACAGCGCGACCAACGCGGCGGCGGCGCGTCAGCGGCGCGGTGAGCTCGTGCCTACCATCAGGGCGTGCACGGGAGCCATCTTACACTGCGCGCGCGCGGGGCCCGCACGCGCCCGGGGCGCGTTGACAGTCTCGGAGAGCCGGTGCTAGTCTGCCCCTGCGCTTCGCGTTGTCGACGTGCTCGCCGATCCTGGCAGCGAATCCACGGGAGGAACGATGATGGCCGACGTGCGAGTGCCGACGGTTGGTCGGCGCGGATTTGTCGGAGCGGTCGCGGCGACCGCGGCGGTGGCGGCGCTTCCCGGCATCGGGCGCGCGCAATCGCGCGAGGTGAAGGTGGGCTACATCCTGCCCGTGACGGGCCCGCTGGCCTTCGAGGCCGCGCTCGCGCAGAACGGCCTCACGCTGGCGGTCGACGAGATCAACGCGAGCGGCGGCATCAAGTCCCTCGGGGGCGCGAAGCTCACGCTCCTGCCCGGTGACACGCAGAACAAGGTCGAGCTGGGGAAGTCCGAGGCGCAGCGCCTCATCGACCAGGGCATCGTCGCGCTGATCGGGCCGTTCTCGAGCCTGGTCGCCTTCTCGGTGCGCCAGGACACGGAGAAGAACAAGACCCCGTTCCTGCTGCTGGCCGCCGTCGCCGACAACCTCACCGAGGGCGGCCTCAAGTACATCTTCCGCATGCAGCCGAACGGCAAGGCCATGGCGACGCTCACCGTGAACAACATGTTCGAGATGGCCCGGGCTGCGAACGTGCCCATCAAGCGTGTCGCCATCATGCACGAGGACGGCAACTTCGGCACGACGATGGGCAACCACGTCGAGGCGTTCGCGAAGACCGTCGGCTACGAGCTGGTGCAGCGCGTGCCGTACAGCCTGCGCTCGCCCGATTTCACCGCGGAGCTGTCCAAGGTGAAGGCCGCGCGGCCGGATCTCCTGCTCATCAGCGGCTACTACGGGGACTCGAAGCTGATCGCCGAGACGGCGGCCAAGCTGCACATCGGCGTCCTGGCCCTGGTCGGCCTGGCCAATGCGGCCTACTCGAACCCGAAGTTCATCGCCGAGAATCGCGAGCTGACCGAGCACCTGTTCGACGGCAATTACTGGCACAACCCGCAGAGCGCGCGGGCGCGGGCGGTGTTCGAGGCGTACCAGAAGCGGTTCAACGCACCCATGTCGAACCACGGGGTGCAGGGATACCAGGTGACGTTCGTGCTGAAGGACGCGCTCGAGCGCGCGGCGTCGACCGACCGCGACAAGGTGCGCGACGCGCTCGCCAAGACCAACCTCACGGACCACATCCTCACCCAGGACGCCATTCGCTTCGACGACACGGGCGAGAACGTGAACGCGACGCCGGCGCTGATCCAGGTGCAGAACGGACGCCCGGTGGTGGTCGGTCCCGCGCGGTTCGCCGAGGCCAAGCCGGTCTTCCCCGTTCCGAAGTGGAAAGGATAAACCTCGGAGGGGGGCTCTGCCCCCCTTCCGACGGTCGTCGCGCGCCTGACGGCGCACTCCTCCCTGCCTCCCCCCAACAGCAGGATTGCGCCGGCGAAGCCGGCGCTCGAACGCGTCCGCTCGGAAGCGCCGTTATGGATTGGTTCACATCCTCGAAGCCGGCGCTCGATCGTGGAACTCCTGGCCGGTCGGGACCGACGAGGGATGTCCGGTTAACGTGACGACTGGTCTGCTGCTCCAGGCCGCCGTCAGCGGAGTTCTCCTCGGCGGAGTGTACGGGCTCGTGGCCAGCGGGCTCACCTTGATCTTCGGCGTGCTGCGCATCATCAACTTCGCCCACGGCGCGGTGATGATGCTCGCGATGTACACCTCGTACTGGCTCTTCACGCTCTACGGGGTCGATCCCTACGCGTCGATCGTCGTCACGGCGCCGCTCTTCTTCGCGATCGGCGCGGTCATCGAGAAGGCGGTCATCGAGCCGAATCGCGCCGCCGCCGAGCACAACCAGCTCCTGTTGACGCTCGGGCTCGCCCTCTTCCTCGAGAACCTGGCCCTGGTGCTGTGGCAGGGCGACTTCCGGACCCTGCGGGTGCCGTATGCCGCCGTGTCGTTCGTCATCGGCGACGCCCTCGTCGACCTGACGAGGCTCATCGCGGCGGCGGGCGCGGTGCTGATGGCCATGGCGCTGTTCGGCTTTCTCCGCTTCACGGATCTGGGCAAGGCCATCCGCGCGCTCGCCGAGGAGCCCGAGGGCGCCATGCTGGTCGGCATCGACGTGGCCCGTATCCGCGCGATCGCCTTCGGCATCGGGTCGGCCTCCGTCGCGGTGGCGGGCGCGCTGATCACGCCGTTCTTCTACGTGGCGCCCGACGTCGGTGAGTCGTTCAACATCATGGCCTTCGTGGTGGTGGTGCTCGGCGGTATGGGCAACTTCGTGGGCGCGCTCGTCGGCGGCGTCATCGTCGGCCTCGCCGAGTCGGTGGGCGCGGCCGTCCTGCCCGGATCGCTGAAGCAGCTCGTGGTCTTCGCGATGTTCGTGCTGGTGCTGCTGTTCCGCCCGCAGGGGCTCTTGGGAGGAGGCCGTGGCCGCTGACGTCGACGTCAGGGCGTCCCGCGGGTCGGCGCGATCGGCCGGCACGGCGATCGCCATCGCGCTCGCGGCCCTCGTCGTGACGCCGCCATTTCTGCCCCGGTACGCGCTCGAGGTGCTGATCAGCATCCTGTTCTTCGCCTACCTGGGCGCAGCCTGGAACATCCTGGGCGGCTACGCCGGCCAGTTCTCGTTCGGCCACGCGGCGTTTTTCGGGATCGGCGCCTACACGTCGACGCTCCTGTTCCTCCGCGCCGGCCTCACGCCGTGGATCGGGATGATCGCCGGCGGCCTTCTCGCCGCCGCCTTCGGGCTCCTCGCCGGGTACCTGTCCTTCCGCTACGGCCTCAAGGGTCCGTACTTCTCGCTCGTCACGCTCGCGTTCGCGGAGATGCTGCGCGTGGTCGCCGTCAACACGAAGGCCGTGGGCTCGTCGCTCGGCCTGGTCGTGCCGACGGCGCAGCCGGCGGCCTGGCAATTCCTCTTCGCCGCCAAGCTGCCGTACTACTACGTGATCCTCGCGATGGCCCTCGGCGCGCTCGGCATCACGTTCGCCGTCGAGCGCATGCGGCTCGGTTACGCGCTCCTGGCCGTGCGCGAGAACGAGGACGCGGCGGAAGCCGCCGGCGTGGACGCCCTCGGCATGAAGCTCCGCGCCATGGCGTTGTCGTCGTTCCTCACCGCGCTCGGCGGCACGTTCTACGCGCAGTACTTCGCCTACATCGATCCCGGCATCACGTTCGGGCCCGGCGTGTCGATCCAGGGCCTCCTGCCGACGATCGTCGGCGGCGCCGGCACGGCGCTGGGCCCGCTGCTCGGCGCCTTCGTGCTGACGCCGATCTCCGAGATCACGCGGGCGCTGCTCCGTGGCCGCGCGGGGGCCGACGTGATGCTGTACGGGCTCGTGCTGATGCTCGTGATCTCGTTCCTGCCGCAGGGGCTCATGGGCATCGCTCGCGGCGGCCGCCGCCCGGTGGCCGGGAAGCCGTCGTGACGCTGCTCGACGTCGCCGGGCTCACGAAGCGCTTCGGCGGCCTGCAGGCCGTGTCGAGCCTCGACTTCAGCGTGGCCGCCGGCGAGATCGTGGGGCTCATCGGCCCGAACGGCGCGGGGAAGACGACCGTGTTCCATCTGCTCGCCGGCTTTCACCGGCCGACGGCCGGCGCCATCCGCCTCCACGGCGCCTCGATCGTCGGGCTCAAACCGCACGCCATCTGTCGCCGCGGCCTGGCGCGAACGTTCCAGATCGTGCAGCCGTTCGCGGCGCTCTCCGCCCTCGACAACGTGATGGTCGGCGCGTTCAACCGGAGCGCCGACGTGGGCGCGGCGCGCCGGAGCGCCGCGGAGATCGTGGACTTCGTCGGCCTCGGGCCCCGGCGCGACGCTCCCGCGCGGAGCCTCACGCTCTCCGACCGCAAGCGGCTCGAGATGGCGCGCGCGCTCGCCACCGGCCCCACGCTCTTGCTGCTCGACGAGGTGATGTCCGGCCTCAACCCGACGGAGATCGACGAGATCATCGGCCTGATCCGGCGCGTGCACGAGCGCGGTGTGAGCCTCCTCATCATCGAGCACGTCATGCAGGCGATCATGGCGCTCTCGCACCGGCTCATCGTGCTGCACCACGGCCTGAAGCTCGCCGAGGGCGCGCCGGCCGAGGTGGCGCGGAATCCGCGGGTGATCGAGGCGTACCTGGGGACGGCGACGCCTTGATGCGGTTCCGCTGGCAGCCGGCGACCGCGCCGCGCACGCCGCGGCCCGGGCCCGCGTGTCGCGAGGCCGCGCCGTGAGCCTGCTCGAGCTGGATGCCGTCGAGGTCGCCTACGGCGACCTCCCCGCGCTGCGCGGCGTCTCGCTCGTCGCGGAGGCGGGCGAGACGCTGTCGGTCGTCGGCGCCAACGGCGCCGGGAAGACGACGATGCTCCGTGCCATCTCCGGCCTCCTGCGCCCGCGCGCGGGCCGGATTCTCCTCGAGGGAGCGCGTCTCGACCGGATGGCGACGCACGCGATCGTGGAGCGCGGGGTGGTCCAGGTGCCCGAGGGCCGCAAGATCTTTCCGAGCCTCACCGTCATCGAGAACCTCGAGCTGGGCTCGTACGCGGCCGGGGCGCGCGCGCACCGGCGCGAGAGTCTCGCGCGCGTGCTGTCCATGTTTCCGCGCCTCGCCGAGCGGCGCCGGCAGGTCGCGGGCACGATGTCCGGCGGCGAGCAGCAGATGCTCGCGATCGGGCGTGCGCTCATGGCGCGGCCGCGCGTGCTGATGCTCGACGAGCCGTCGCTCGGCCTGGCGCCGATCATCGTGCAGGAGATCTTCCGCATCGTCAGAGAGATCAACCGCGCCGGCACCACGGTGCTGCTCGTCGAGCAGAACACGCGCCAGGCTCTTGGCTTGTCGCGACGCGGTTACGTCCTCGAGAACGGGCGCATCGCGCTCGAGGGCAGCGGCGCCGAGTTGCTCGACAACGAGCACGTGAAGCGGGCGTATCTCGGCATGTGAGGAGGCCAGCGCCTGCGGGCCTGTCTCGGCCTGCGAGAGGGCGGGGCGACGCCCACGACACGCACGCCATTCTTCGAGAAGGGAGAGCCGACCGATGTGGGATGCCCTGTGGCGAAACGGCAAGGTGGCGGCAATGACCGAGGGGCCGCCGGCATTCGGACTCTTCGAGCGCGGCGCCATCGCCGCCCAGGACGGGCGCATCGCCTGGGTCGGCGACGAGTCGGCGCTGCCGGCCGACGGCGGCGCGCGCGCGGTCCACGACCTCGGCGGCCGGCTCCTGACGCCGGGACTGGTCGACTGCCACAACCACGCCGTGTATTACGGCGATGCGCTCGCGGACTTCGAATTGCTCACGCAGGGCGGCAGCCGCGCCGACATGATCGCCGCGGGCGGCGGCGTCGGCGGCCTGGTCCGCCAGACGCGGGCGGCCACTGACGAGCAGATCTCCGCGGCGTCGCGCGCGCGCATGGAGAAGCTGATCGCCGCCGGCATCACGACGCTCGAGAGCAAGTCCGGCGCCGGACTCGACGTCGACACCGAGCTGCGATGCCTGCGCATCTCGCGCGCGCTCGGACGGACGCTGCCCGCGACCGTGGTCACGACGTTCCTCGGCGCCCACGGGGTCGCGCCCGAGTACCGGGGCCGGGCCGACGCATACGTCGATCATCTCTGCGCGGTCGTCCTGCCTGCGGCCGTGCGAGAGGGACTGGTCGACCAGGTGGATGGCTTCTGCGATCCGACGGGGTTTTCTCGAGAGCAGATCACGCGGCTGTTCGAGACGGCGCGGGCCTACGGCCTCCCGGTGAAGCTCCACGCCGAGCAGTACCGAGATTTCCGCGCCGCGGATCTCGTCGCGCAGTTCGGCGGCCTCTCAGCCGACCACCTCGAGTTCGCGAGCGAGCCCACGATCCTGGCGATGGCCCGCGCCGGCACGGTCGCCACGCTCCTGCCCGGCGCCCACTGGACGATGGCCGAGACGCAGCGGCCGCCCGTGGCGCTGTTCCGCCGTCACGGCGTCCCGATGGCGCTGGCCACGAACTGCAATCCGGTCAGCTCGCACACGTGCTCGCCCACGATGATGATGAACATGGCCTGCCGGATGTTCGGCCTCACGACCGAGGAGGCCGTGCTCGGATTCACGCGCCACGGAGCCCGGGCGCTCGGCGTGCTCGAGTCGCGCGGGACGCTCGAGATCGGCAAGGTGGCAGACTTCGCGATCTGGGACGTGGAGAAGCCCGGCGAGCTGGCCTACCGCATCGCCGACAACCCGTGCCGCGAGGTGGTGAAGGGCGGACGCGTCGTCTACCGCACGGCGCCGATCGAGTTCCTGGCGTAGGGCGATGATCGGCGCCGGACGCGAGATGCTGCGCACCGAATGGTACTTGACCGCGATCCCCGGCGTCGCCATCCTGCTCACGGTGCTGTCGCTCAACCTCGTCGGCGAAGGCCTCAACGATGCGATCAACCCACGGCTGCCCGTCGAGGACCGATAGATCGGAGGCGCGCGATGACCGGGACGGTGTGCATCAGGAACGCGGACTGGGTGGTGGCGTGGGACGGCGCGGCCGCGCGCCACGCCTACTTGAGGAACGGCGACGTGGTGTTCGAGGGCAACGCCCTCACGTTCGTGGGACGCAGCTACCGCGGCCGGGCCGACGAGACGATCGATGGCCGAGGCCTCATGGTCATGCCCGGGCTGATCGATGTCCACTCGCATCCGAACCTCGAGGCCAGCTATCGGGGCATCCGCGAGGAGCACGGCGTCCCCGAGATGTACATGTCCGGACTCTTCGAACGGGCCACCGCGTTCTGGCCGGACGACCAGGGAAAGCTCGCCTGCGCCGAGGCGGCCTACTGCGAGCTCTTGCTGTCTGGCGTGACGACCCTGGTCGACATTTCCGGCGACTATCCCGGCTGGGTGGAGCTGATCGCGCGGAGCGGGTTGCGCGGCGTGCTGGCGCCCACCTATGCGTCGGCGCGATGGGTGGTGCGCCGCCCGCATCTCCTCGAGTACGAGTGGAACGAGCCGGCCGCCCGCCAGAAGTTCGACGCGGCGCTCGCGCTCTGCGCCGAGCTCGGCAAGCATCCGAGCGGGCGCCTCTCCGGCATGGTCGCGCCGGCCCAGATCGACACGTGCGCCGAGGATCTCCTGCGCGACAGCATCGCCGCCGCGCACGAGCGCGGGCTGCCCTTCACCATCCACTGCGCGCAGGCCGTCGGCGAGTTCTACGAAATGGTGCGCCGGCACGGCATCACGCCGGTGCAGTGGGCGCATCAGGTCGGCCTCACCGGACCGGGCACGATCCTGGGCCACGCCATGTTCGTCGACGAGCACTCGTGGCTGCACTGGTGGTCCCGGA
>Ga0126379_10002479_pt1 | contig 11778 bp, 15 predicted proteins | sample PanSoiMetPlot_24_FD_92640 | JGI IMG/M metagenome (GOLD analysis project Ga0126379, IMG submission 92640) | Tropical forest soil microbial communities from Panama - MetaG Plot_24 | ecosystem: Environmental > Terrestrial > Soil > Tropical forest > Bulk soil | place: Panama | collected 2016-02-17
GCGGGGCTCACCCCAAAGTTCGTCTCCGCTTCCAAGCCGAGCACGCCGGCACGCACGAGCTCAGGCGCACCAAGCAGCACGTCCTTCTCGAATCCCTCAACGTCGATTTTGATAAAATCGGCTATGGGGATTACGCCTTCGGCCAATAAGCTATCCAAGCGCCGGATTGGCACCGTCCGAACCTGCTCTGTCCCGTTCTCGTCAAATCGATCGGCCTGCCGTCCATACATCGAGCTTTCGGATGGATTGACCGAATTGAAGTAGAAGGCTTGTTCGCCATCAGCGTTGCCCACGGCCATGCAGTGGTAATGCCGATTGGCGCGTCCGCGGTTCTCTTCGATCAATTGCTGCACAACCTCCTCGATGGGATCGAAGCCGTGCACAACGAGATGATCGCCCAACGGGCGCCAGCGAATATTCTCACCGCCCTGCACGCCGACATCGACCAAGACGAAGGGTTCCGTCAGAATCCCTGCACTCACCACCCACTTGGTGAAGTCCGCATTGTGGTTGATGCCGAGGTCCATCTCGCCGCTCTTCTCATAGGTCAGCTATCGGCGCGCGCGGATGGACGCGAGCGCGCACAAAAACAATTGCATTCGGGATCGTTACCATCCAATTTGTCCAAACGCATCCGTGAGGTTAAACGCAATGGGTCTCGGTCCTCCGATCCTGGCGCTCTATCGCCAACTCAAGCTGCTGGGAGCCCTTGATGGGATTGATAGCGTCGTGGAATTGGGTTCTCAAGGCGTCTGGTGTCCCGACCGGCGGCTGCTGACCGGCCTGTTCGAGGCGTTTGGACGTCCGGTCCCGCCGAGCCAGGAGCTCGACGTCTATATCAATGCCACCGGGACCGGACACGCCGCGTCGCGCCACCTCCACGAAAAACTCGGCTTCAAGTACGACTGCGTGGACATCGACGGCAACTTCGGATCGCTGACACTCGACATCAATTTCGATTCGGTGCCACCCGCATCCCGTGGGAAGTACGGTCTGACGACCAACCATGGCACGACCGAGCACGTTCTCGATCAGCGCAACGCCTTCAAGATGATCCACGACTTCACCCTGGCGGGCGGCCTGATGCTGCATGCGCTGCCGTTTACCGTCCATCTGGAACATGGGTTTTTCAACTATCAGCCGAACCTGTTCGATGCGTTGGCGCGCTATAATTCCTACCAAACTCTCGGAACCTGGGTCGGACCCGACTGGTCGCTGTCGAGCCTCGTGCCGTGGGAGCCCCGGCTCCTCGACTTCCTCACGCTTAATGCGAAGACGACGCACCTCCTCGTGATTCTGCAAAAGAAGCTGCACGACACGGAATTTTGCGTTCCGATCCAGGGCGTCTACGAACCGATGCTGCCGGAAGGTGCGACCGATCGATATCAGCTCGTGGTTGATGGCGAGTACTACAGCGTAAGACGGGCTCAGCAGGTCACCAAAGAAGTCAGTTATGCCAACCTGAACGAGATGCCGGCCATCGACATCGCAAGGTACCTCGGCAGCCGCGTCGTGCGCCGGATCAAGCGGTCCTTCGGACATTGACTGATTGAGAGCGCATTGAGACGGCTCTGCGTCCGACGTCGTTGGTGATGCGGGGCGGACAGAAAAAAGGAAACTATTTAGCAGGCCGTCACTTCTGGCCCGTTTCCGGCAGGGTGCGTTCCAACTCTTGGATCCGAAAATAGTATTTGGTGGCAACTTCGCGTACCTCCGCAAGCTGCTTATCCTTCTCATTGAGCAAGTGAGCGCGTTCCGCGGCGACGACCTCAAGCTCCTTCGCTCGTTCGATTGCTTTGCGCGCAGGCACCAATTCTCGTTCCAATTGGGCCACTCGGCGTTCGAGTTCTTCGATCCGCTCTGCCCTTTCTCTCGCGGCATCGGTCAGAATGCGGTTCATGGTTTCCAGTTTTTCGTTTCGACCGCTGAACGGCAGCCTCATATGCTTCGTCCCTGATGAGGTTTCCAAGGGCTAGGGGGCTCAACATAGGCCACTCCGGGGAGGGTAGACGAGCCCCCGACGCGCGCTCGAATGCGGGGAGATTGCGTTAACCAAAAATTCGCTCGATTCTCAAGCCATTGGACAGATCGAGAAAAATTGGCTTCGTTTTGCCATCTACAACCAAAGATTGTACTCGTTTCCACAAGATTGAGCTCGATCTCGCCGCGCAGCAGCGCGGTGCTCGTATCGGTCCAGCTTGCCCAGTTCTGGCAGCACCCGTCGGACGGCTTCAGCGGTTCGGTCAGGCTCTTGTGACGGCATCGTCGCCAAGGCGTCGCTGGGTTTGGGCAAGATAAGTAAAGTATACCCCGGTCAAGAGCATCAAAGAACCGATGCTCAAGGTCAGGCCATGGCGGTAGGCGTTGCGGCTCGCCGTTTCTTACCCGCGCCGGAACGGGGACCGGTGCACTTGCGCGCGTTGCGGCGGTTGGCGGCAATTTGCCATTCGGTCGCCATGGTCGGGCCGCCGTTCGCCCCTTGCTGGATGGAGGCTCGAGTCGCAGAACACCCTTGCCATCAATAATCCGGCCCTCGCTCTCCCGCAATTGGTACGCCAAGCTGGCCCCATATCCGTGAACGCAGGCAAGCGCCTTGTTGCGACGTGACTCCAACGAGGCCAGCCTCTGATCGAGCAACTCGAGTTCGGTGGATGACTGCCTGATGGCTTCCGCTTCAATCGCAGACTCGTCGAGGTTGACTCGACGGAGTATTTCCAAGATCTCCTTTCTTAGCCTCTTGATCCGTGAACCATGCATGCGCAAGATGTTGCGCCTCACCTTCCACGTAACCTTTATATTGATATTGGCCGGGCTCCGTTAAAAGTTGCACGAGAAGATGCTCCAATGCGCTGCGGAAGGCCGAATTGATGATCATTTCTTTTCACCGCCGCAGGCGCCGGATCTCCCAGACGATTAGCTGAAATCGTCAACATACATGCGCTCTATGATCCCCTGCGGCTTGATCTCTCGTACAAAAGCATCGCGCAAATCATCAAATTCGTCGGCAGATTCGGTGATAAGCAACGGCAACTTCGGCAGAAGTGTTGCCAGCAGCAAGGGTTTTTGGCGCATTTTCTCACTTCAGTGAACTCACCCGTGGCCCGGGAAGTGTACCCGTGGCGCGGGAAGTTAGGGTGACGAGGCGAACGTGCTGGTGCGCTGAGCAAAAAAGAATCAAAGACGCTAGAGAGCACTTATGGGCTCCCGCCTCCGATTCTTCAAGGGGGTGGCGATTCGTCCGACCAATCGCTCGGCGGCCTTTTCGGTCGCGCTGGCACGACGGGGCCGCCAAAACAAGCTTGCTAGTCGATGAACGAGCGCAACTTCGAGCACGGATCGAGCATCAACTCTGTCGACGAGCACGATCGAAACGCTCGGCAGGATCGAACATCTTCGAGAGTCTTAACCACGGTTGGCCGGTAAGCCCGTCACGCCAAGCGCGGCCCCGCGATTAGCAGCCGTTTGCTCCGCGGAGCGATACTGGGCAGTTCCGAGACATCCTCCTCGACGGGTTCGTTAGGTCTCCACATCGTCATTGCCGAGCCTCGACCATGAACCTGCGAATTGAGCCGCGTTTGCCCCGCGGGCTTCCTGCTGGCCTGGAAGATCTTGTGAGCGGTTTCGTTCTTTCGTCTAGGCGGTTGCGTTTATTTCCTCATTCTTTGGGTCAGTGGACGCGGCGGCGTCATGCGACCGAGGTAATGCCTCTCGTTGAGAGCGCGGCTGGCCCATTCCGTGCGTCTCTCTTTCCAGAGCCTGCGGGCAACCTTGATCGGGTCGATATCGACCTGCCTCCACCATGCGCGTTCATCGCGGGAGCGATGCACCGCACGATGATGCCCGCGACAGAGCGGGACCGCGAACTCATCACTGACCTTGCGGCCGGCTCAGGATAAAACTTCGCTAACCGTCGCCAACGATTTGGCTATCCGCCGCACATTGGAGGCTGCTGGCGTCGAATTCATCGACGCGAATGGCGGCGGGCCCGGAGTTCGCCTGATGAAAGCTCATCCACAGGGAAGGCACAAATAGGATTTGACGGCCGGAAAAGGACCCGCGTTTGCGCCAGGGACCACCTGACTCTTCTGTGAACCGACTTTTGCGCATTGCTCCCTCCTGTCCTCGCCGTGGATGCCCTGTTCGTGATCTCCTATGCCACGCGCCAGATAGCGAGCTTCGATTTCGTCCGCTATATCCTTTACGTCCAGAATCTGCTGTGGCAGCAGACCGCCTGCGTGCCCCTGATCAAGGCCTACGTGATCCGCGCCTCAGTGTCCCCGTCCTTCGTTGGAGCGCCAAGCGGGCGCGCGGGCTTGCCATCCAACCGAGACCCCCACGGAGGGTTTTTCCCCGATTACTTGCTGCTCTCCGGACCGCCGGCGGAAGCCGGTCTCTGAAAGTCGGCGAACAGCGGCGCGATTTCGGCCATGAACGGACGCCACCGCTCCACGAGGACGTGAATCTGCGACAGCAATTTTCGCTTCTTTTCGGGTGGTATGTCATGCCCCGGATCGGCGGCGCGCTCAAGCTCGCTCTCCAACTTCGTCCAAAATTGAGCACCTCCGACCTTCGTGTATTGCCGCGTCTTCGCTTCTGTATTCTCGACAAGCCGCTCGATCCTCGAAGTCAGCAGCGTCGCCGACAGTAAGGACGCGTCTGCGATCAGGCCGATGACGATCAATGCTTTGAGCGTGAATTGGCCAAGCTCACTGCGGCGTCGCTGTGGCGCTGAACCAACGTTGTAGTGGCGCACTTCAAAGTCATCAAGACCCCGGCCTCGCTGAGATCGGCTAGGAACGCTGCCCGTTTCTGCTCGAGCGCCGCGATCGCGGCGCCGACCTCATTGCCGGTGGCATAGAGGCCAAGCTGGGGTATCCCAGCGGTCACTTTCCCGCTCTTGCGGCGGATCACGATATCAAGTTCATCGATACTGCTCATCGCGATAGGGCCCTCGTTTTGTCGAATCAATACTGCAAGCTATTGATCGAAGGTATATCAAACTCTCGTATGGCGAAATGGAAAGCGTGTTGCTTGCTTCCCAGCGCTGATCGGCGGTGACAATTGCCGCCCGCTATTTGAGAGCGTTTACGGCAGCCTTAAGTTTCGCAACAATGCTGTTCCAGTCAGCGAACAGGCGATCACCGGCCAAATGCGCCATGCGCGAAGGGATGTCCATCTGCAAACGCCGTATGTCCGCGAGGTCTGCTCGTCTGCAGCCGGGCGTGAAGATGCCGTAATCGAACAGGATGTCGGTGTCCACTTCGCCGGCGAAAATCACGCCGGTCATAAGTAGATCGGCGCGAACAATGCGGACCCGTTCATCGCGAGCGCGCAGACAATTCGAGAATTGCTGCGGAAGAACGACGAGCGAGGTGCCGCTGCTGCGTCCGGACAGGTGAAGGCCGCCGTGAATCAATGACAGCTTTATGTCGCGGGCCGGTACTAGCGGCTCAGGCGGCGGCGCCGAGAGCACGACCTGCCTCGTGAAATGGAAATTCTCGGCTCGCATGGCCGCCACCATGTCGGGCGCAGAGGACGCAGTCACCACCTCGGTTGGGCTGTAATCGCCGACATTCGGTCGCGGAAGTTCGTATATTTGCCAAACCCCAGGTGCTCCGATCAGCGGTCGGCGGGGCAGTGTAAAGCCGTGATAGCCGGCCCTCGCTGCCAGCGCTGCGCCGGCAGGGTCGGCCACGTAATATCGCGCGCCAAACAACTGCAGCGTTTTGAAAAACACCTCCCACGATGTCCCGGCCGAAGGCACGAACCCATTCAGCGCCCCCGTGACATCGTTTTGGAGCAAAGCATGAAGCGCGTAGAGCGCCTGCGGAGTCACCAGTTGGCTGTACTCGTCGATTGTGTGAACGGCATTGGCCCAAAGTGTAATGATGGTGAACCCGAGATCGCTATTATAGGTCCAGAAATGGACCGATCCTCGTATCGGCTGGCCGACCGCCCGACTGATATTGCTCGCAAAGAACGCGACAACTTCAGGCTCGTTCGGCCACGGCTCGTTCCACTGGTCGGCGTATCCGCCGGAACGATGCTCGGCGAAGTACCCTAGTCTGGCTGGAATGATCGAGGCCGCGAGGAGCCCGCCAACGACGACGGCGAACCGCGTGCGGTGTCGAACTGACAAGACCGCGACCCGCGCCAGCGTCGGTGCGACATCGGACTGTAGCAGTCGAGACGACGGCAGCAGCCAGCGCACTAACCTGGGTTTCCCGTGGCGTATGGCCGCGATCCATGCACGCTGCGCGAAACTGTGAAACTGCTGGAGGAAGGTGCGAAGAAAGTGCCGGAGGAAGGTGGGCTTCAAGGCAAGTGCGAAGGCGGCGGGAAGCCTGATCTGCGCGACCATGCGAAGCCCACCCCAATAGCCGGCAACCCCAGCGGCCAGATACAACGGCAGTAGGCACTGCTCCACATAGATCGGAATCGGCGGCATCCATGGGGCGCCCTCGAGCAGCAGATAGACTACGCTATACACCAGGAAACACAGGAAGCTCACCGCTGCGGCCAGGCAGAGCAAACGCGCTCTGGCGCGCAAAAGAGCGATCCCGAGCAGCCAGCCGAGCGCACAGGCGATGTAGAGATATTTGGTACTCGGCGACAAGAAGACGGTCGACACGAATTCGACCATGCGCGGGCGATCGGCAACTGCGGGGAACTGGACGCGCGCGGTGTATTGGGAAAGCGTGCGCAAGTATTCCAGGGCTCCCGAGAGAAACAGCACGATCCCGCAGAAGCCGAGCGCGGCGCAGCGGAGCGCGATCGCCTTGAGGCGTAACGGGCCCAGCACGACGACAGCATATGCCACCGACCAGCTGGTGCCGTCGACCATAGTCCACAATGGATCGCAATAGAGGCTGTAAAACATCATCGCGAATATGCCGACCGTGATCAGGCCAATTCTGCGCCACGCGCCCGGCTCGAGGCGTGCCAGGAGCCCTAGAGCAACCATGTGCGGCGCGTAGGCGACGGCGTTGCCGGGAGTGAGGCAGAACACCGTAGGCAATTGCAGTACCAGTACCATTGGCGCGAACAGGACGATGCATGTCTGCGCGGCGACGGCACTGGCAATAACGCCTACGTCGAAACAGCGCGTCATGACGTAGCATGCGGTCGCGAAGACCATGAGCGCGATCAGCGCCGAAACATCGGGGGCGAGCGCCCTGTCAGGAAAATGAAACGGCCAAAAAGCCGGGTTGGCCCACACGTTCAGCGGAAGCAATTGCGAGCCGATGCCCTCGATCGGGCTGATGGTCGTGACCTGGAAGAATCCGCTGAACTTCACGGCGGCGAGGATCGTCGCCTGCGCCATCTTGCCGTCGCCGCCGTCGTAGTTCGTTCCGTATATGGAAGAGGACAGCATCCATTGCGCGACCAGCAATGCCAGCAAGGCGAAGCCGGCCACGCTCCACTCGTACGACGAAATCGTCCGCGACCGTGAAGCGGTTCGGTCGGGCGGGAACAAGGTTTCGGGCGCGGGTGGGTTGGCGACTGTCATTTTATCGCCCCCGCAATGGCCCGCAGCTCGGCCGTCGCATCCTTCCAATCGGAAATAACCGATCGCCCGACAAATGCGGCATCCGCAGATCTTCCTTGAGATTGACCCATTTCATGTTGGCGAGAAAGGCGCGTCGGCGAGCCCTTACGGGAAGCGGCCACGAGCAGGATCATCAAAGGCATAAATTGTTCACGTCGCCACGACAGAGCCTGATCCGGCGCATTCTCGCGAGTGCCTGTCATGCTTTGCGCAGTGAGGCTGAATTCCCAAATTAGGGGGCAGCCGTCAAGCGTTCCATTTTGTGGCAAATTCGGCTTATTCTTTCAACAACAGGCGCCACGGTCTTCCAAAAGACAAGTCCGCGGACCGAAAACTGGCACATAGATAGTCTTAGTATCGAGCTTCAAAGCGGGCGCGGCTGCGCGAAGCTTTGCCACGGCACCGTCCCAATCAGGAAATAGCCGGTCGCCGGGCAGGTGCGGCATGCGAAGATCAATCTTCAAGTCGAGCTGCCTGATGTCGGAAAGGTCGGCGCGCCGACACGCGGGCGATAAGAGGCCGGTCCTGGGTCGCCCTTCGGAGCAGGTTGAGCTTGGCCGCAAGCCGTGCTGCAGGTTCCACAGCCGAAGTCGGTCCGGGAGCGCCGCCGGGATCGTCCTCTCAGGTGCGCATCGCTCGCGCGAATTGTAATGCGACGAGCTGCGCTGTGCAGTGTGACAACGATGATGCTCATCGCTTATTGCGGCTGACTACCGGTCGTCGTAACACTCGTCCGAGCCACGATCGTCAGCGCCGTCAGCACAGTGAAGAAGATCCGCACCGAGCTCGTGCACCGCATTGCATTCCGCGTGCCGCGTGCGATCATGTCCGAGGTGTGGGCTATAACTCGCCTGCGCAAAAGGAGACTTCGGGACATGGTCAGAATTGTTGCGGGCGCCCTGCTCGTGCTCGCGCTAGGCGGCGCGGCGCAAGGGCAGATCGAGTCCTTCGTTGCTGCACCAGATGGCGACGACAACGGTGAGTGTACGGACGCGCGGCCGTGCTCGCCTCAGGGTGCCGTCAAAGCCTGCCCCATGAGCGGCATCTGCAATATCAGACTGCAACCCGGCATCTAATTCTGGGGGTTATCGTCGTTTCTACAATGCGCCATTGAAGACGGGACCGGCCAGGGTACCGGGGCGTCAACAGAAGAGTTGGATTGTCTCGTTTCGCGGTCGTTTTCGAGGAGGGCCCATCCTCCAATAGACCGAGTGTTCAGGTAGCCTAGTCGCTATCGCGCACCCAGCGGGCGACGAAATAGGGATGAACCCAGCTCGTCGGAATGCGATTGAACACTGATTCCATGACCATCAGGGTCGGAGCCATGGCGCGCTTGACTGGCTTGGGGATGCGGAATAGCAGGCTCTGGGAGATCAAAAAGTATCCCGGGCCGCCGTAGTACCCGACCCGTTCGGCGCTGAACTGAGACCCTGCCTGCTTTAGAATGTCCGAATGGGCAAGGGCTCTTTCGGTCGCCGCGTCGAAATATTTGTCGAGGCGGTACCAGAGCCGACGCGCCCCATCGAATATACACTCTCGATTTGGTTCCAATAATAGGAACCGTCCCCCGGGACTAAGCAAATCCGCCACGTTCTGGAGTGCAGCCGGCAGGTCGCCGATGCAGTGATGCAATCCGCCCACGATCATGACGATGTCGAACTTCTCGGGATGGCCGAGCGGTTGGGTTAGATCGGCTTCGAGGCAGGGCCGGCCGACATTGCGCCGATAGTCTTCGCATGCAGCGGCTGAAATGTCGAAGCCAGTCACCATCGCCTTCGGAAAGCGTCGGAGCACCGCGAGCGAATTATGACCGCTGCCGCACGCCAGGTCTGCAACGCGGCTAGCATTGAGATCGAGCCCGGCGAAGAGCGGATCGTAATAAAAACGCTCACGGTACGTCATCGATTGGGCATCGTAATAATGGTCCTCGTAGTTCGAGTGAATCGCCTCGTAATGCGCTTTTTGTCGGGCGCTGTCGGACACTTCAGGCCTCGTTTCAGTCGGTCGCTTCCGCAAGACCGGTCAGGCGCTTCACGCCGATCCCCTCGAGCCAAGCGCAGCAAAGGCCAAGAACTATGTGTAGGGCGATGGCGAGCGCGTGGGATGCGATCGCGAACGCCACCGCAACCGAGGTGTCGACCTGCCATACCGACAGCGCTATGACCGCCATGAAATGATAGACGCCGAGCGAGCCGGGAGAGGACGGGACGACCGCGCCGAGATTGGTCGCCACGAGCACCAATAGCGCGGCGGCAGGCGGCACCGAGACTTGGAAGGCTTGGATCAGCAGCACGGACGAAAGCGCCAGCGTACCCCATCCGAGACACGTCAGGAGCACCGCCAGCGATAACCTCGTTGGCGAATACAATATGCGCATCGCCGAGGCGAAACGCTCGAGCCATTCGGCCAAGAAGCGCGCAAGCGGATGACGGAATGCCAGCGGAAAGCGGACGGGGAGTTGTGCGATCGACATCCGCCGCCAATTCAGGAACGACAGGATGGCGACCAGGACCAGTCCGGCCGCCGCCAAGGTGTATAGACCCGACAGCAACAATGGAGGCATCGGCACCACAAAAGACACGATCAATCCCAATGCACAGATGGCGAGCGCGTCGAACAGCCGCTCCAACACAATGCTGGCTACGCCGTAGCTAAAACTGATGCCGAAAATCTGGCGCAGCAACACGGCGCGGATCACATCGCCGGGACGCGCCGGCAAGATAGCGTTGGCGAGATAACCAATCATCAACAGGTTGAAGATTCGCTCGGGCGGCGGCCGCTTGTCGACAGCGATCAACTGTCCCCACCGCAAGGAAAACACGCATAAAGTGGCGAACAGACAGAGTGTTGACAGCGCAGCCAGTTCCAGGTTCGTGTCCGCGATCGCTGACAACGTCTGCGGCCAATTGACGGCGTACGCGCCGAGCGCCAGGCAGGCGACTGTCAGCACGATCCCAAAAATGCGCGGATCGACGAATCTCGCCACGCGCGCTTTAGAGAGGTTGATCGGTATCGCCATTACAAACGCGTCTGTTGCTAGATTCGGATTTTATCTACGTACTGGGTTTTGTGAGAAGCACCGAAATCCCGTTCGGATTGGCATCATTGAACTTATAGTCGCGGACACCCAGTGACCTCAGCCACCGCTCGACCTCCTCGGGTGTATGTTGCCATGCATCGTGCGGATAATACCAATCGAAGTTGATCATGTTATTCGTTTCGAAATCAAAGGCTTCGTTCCAAAAGCACTTAACGAAGTTATAATACAGAAGCCTCTGGACGTTGTGCGTGCCGGCCGGAATGCCGAGGACCTGGATGGGCTTTGTCAGCGTGATCGTCGCATCGAGGCGGCTCAATTCGCGTCCCATTTCGGTCAGCGCCCGGCAAACTTCGAGGCACGCGTCCGGCGTTAGCTTGCTGAACTCCCCTCGAATGTACTCATCGCAGAATTGCCGCGCGGCACCCATCTTCCTGTATATGTAGAAGAAAAACTCACCGCCTGGCTTCACCTTGCGGTAGAGCGCGCGGACCGCAGCTTCCGTATTCGGCGTGTGATGCAGCACGCCGTCGGCCAGGATCAGGTCGAAGAAATCATCTCGGAAAGGCATGTCCATCAGATCTGAGCGAATGATGGCACAGTTCGGCAAATGCCGAGTCTTGCTGAATGTCGCATCGACAGCAGCCGAAACATCGACAGCAAAAACCTTTCCTTTGCAGTGCTCGCCGGCAAAGCGGGTATTGAACCCGGAGCCCGGTCCGACCTCCAGCACGTAGTGCCGATCTCGATAGAAGTCAGCCAGATCGTCATTCTCGGCTAGCCCAAACTTGCGCCGGTACCAGCCGAACAGGAAATCCTGTTCCTTCTGGTCATCGCCATAGGATCGGAAGTTCGACCACTTGAACGAAAAGGTCTCCGAAGTCGCCTTTTGGGTCGAGGGTACGGCGCCGTCATCAGCAGGGACCGGCAGTTCGTGACGGCTGGCAAACTCGCGCAGGTCTGGCTTCAACTCTCCCGCGAGAAAGCACGGCACACCATCGATGATCGGGTACCATTCGTCGCCGCGCCGCAGATAACCTTCGAGCACGTGTGCACCGTCCTCGGTCATTACAGTCAATTCGAACGGTGCAGACCGTCCGCTGCTGTCCGCGCGGTAGAGGAATGGTACCACCCATCGTTGCACGAAGTCTCTCCTTCGGATGACAGGCTATCCGGCGTATGCCGCGCTGGA
>Ga0126379_10002480_pt1 | contig 11777 bp, 9 predicted proteins | sample PanSoiMetPlot_24_FD_92640 | JGI IMG/M metagenome (GOLD analysis project Ga0126379, IMG submission 92640) | Tropical forest soil microbial communities from Panama - MetaG Plot_24 | ecosystem: Environmental > Terrestrial > Soil > Tropical forest > Bulk soil | place: Panama | collected 2016-02-17
GCAAGCGGCCACCGCCATAGATTGTGGGGATCTTCACGGTCGCCGCGTTGCCGGCGTAGGACATTTCATAGGACAGGCGGACGTCGCTTTCGCCCGGCCGAAACGCGAACGCGATCGCATAACGGCCTCTCCCTTTGTCGATCGGCGCCTGCACCACCGGCATTCCCGAAGGCCCCGATGCCGCGATCTGTTTCAGCTCGGCCGTTTCGGGCAGCCCCAGTTCGAAGTTTCCGTCAGGCCGAAAATACGCCTGCGGCGGCGCGGATTCGTTTTTCACTCCGTACTCTTCGCCGACGATGAGATTGGCACCGCTCGGCTGGAAAATCACCACGCGCGACGGCACGGAAATCGTTTTCGGGTCGGAGGTGGGCTCAAACACTTCGACGCTGACCGAGTCTTTCCCCGGCGGCAAGGGCTGGTGAAAATTCACGCCTTTGTAAGTCGCCCTGATCAGCATGGCCTGCGCGCCAATGCCCGGATGGTCGAAGCTGAACAGCCCATTGGCGTCGCTTTTGGTGTTCAGGACCGGAGTCATGCCGCCTTGCAGCTGAATCAGCACAACGTCCACGCCCGCTCCGGGCTTCCCGGTGGTTGCGTTGTTGACGGTTCCGCGCACCGTACCCGCGCGGACGACTGGCGTTACGCTGAACAGCACGGTCAGCGCCGCCACGAATTTCCAGGCCCGCCTCAATGCGCACCCCGCTGCGCAGGCTTGGGCCCGCGTGGGCGCTTGGTGACGGAATCCGTCGCCTGATCAATCTCCGCCAACACCATCGCTGCTTCCATTTCCATCGAATTCTTCATCGTTTCATAGTCGGTCTCTGAATACTTCCCTGCGCGGTATTCAAAGCGCAAGTCGCGCAGATTGTCGTAGATCGTGTCGCGACGTTCTAGCAGCTGGTCAAGCTTCGACCGGTGCGGAGCGAGATCGGAGGCGTCGGGACGAATGTAAAAAATAAAGAGCCCGGTAGCCGCCGCCAGCGCCAGGCAGGCTCCGAGGACTGCCCACTCCTTCGAGGAGATTTGCGTCAGAATGAGCAAAACGAGCAACTAGTCCTCCGTTTCGCGCCGGGCCTGTTCGCGGGCGCGCTCCAGCAGCTCCGGAGTCAGGTGAATGCCGCCGACCGCTCCCGCCCCCGTCGCGCTATGGACGGCTGCAGGGCGCTTCCGCCAGCGCTTCATGATCAGGACGACGAGCGCGGTTCCCGCAAGCAAATACAGGACCGGCATGAGCCAAGCCACCAGACCGAAACCGCTCTTGGGCGGCTCGACGTAGGCCAAGGGCCCGTATTCCGCGATCATCGCCTGCAAAGCCTGCTCATCGCTTTTTCCCTGCGCGATCTGATCGTCAATTTGCTTGATCTCCTGCTTGGCCACGTCGCACGGCCCGGAGTACTGCCCACCCACGTGATAGCACTTGGCTGCCGACTGATCGCAGCCTCCGCACATGCATTTCAACTTCGCGCCAATCTGATGGGCCCGGTCGTTTTGATCCGCGGCCATGCGCGGCGCGCCGGGTGCGGTCAACATCACAACGCCCAGAAAGACCATGCCTCGGAATCTCGGTTTGCGGATTTCCATACTCAGCTTCTAGTCGTGCCCTTCGCGCAGTGCAATCTGGGCCGGCCGCATTCTACCGAGCTCAGGCGTCGACACCGCCGCTTCGGACTTTGCCAGAACCACGGCCGCGGCGCGGTTAGGCAGCAGCGCCACGATGGTTCCCATCACCACCACCATACCGCCCCACCACACCCATTTCACCAGCGGGTTGATGAAGGCATGGATGGTCGGCAAGTTCGTCGCCGGATTGATCCCGGCGTACACCACATACAAATCCTCACGCAGCGTGGAATAGATGGCCACCATCGTTCCCGATTCCTGATTGGTCGGAAAGTTGCGCCGCTCCGGGTACAGCATCATCACCGGCTTGTTGTCCCGCAAAACCTCCAAAATCATGCGGTCGGCGACGTAGTTCTTTTCCTGCTTCTGATCCATGCTCTGCAGCAGCAATTCGTAGTTTCTGATCTTGACCGTGGAACCGACGGGCATTTCCTTCTCAACCTCTTTGTTGAAAGCCTGGCCGGCGAGCCCGATGAAAATCATCACCATGCCGAAATGCACGACATAGCCGCCGTAGCGCCGCGTATTGCGCAATGTCAAATCCACGCATGACCTCAGCCAGTCGGCCCCGGTACGGACGCGCACCACTTTCGCGCCGCGATAAAACTCCTGCACGATGGTGCCGGCTACAAAGACGCAGAGCACCAGGCAAATCAGCGAAAACATTTCCCGAAAGCCAAAGGCAAAACCGATCACTCCGCTCACCACACCCAAAATGCTCGGCCACTTGAAATTGCGCAGCAGGCTCTCAGCCGACGTCTTGCGCCATGCCAGCAGCGGCCCCACGCCCGTCAGAAACAGCAGCAGCAAGCCCAGCGGAATGTTGACCTTGTTGAAAAACGGCGCGCCGACGCTGATGCGCGAGCCGGTGAACCATTCCGAAAACACCGGGAATAGCGTGCCGGAAAGCACCGCGACGCAAGCCACCAGCAGCACCAGGTTGTTGAACAGAAAGCTCGATTCGCGCGAAACCAGCGAATCGAGCTGATTTTCGCTCTTCAGGTAATCGCGGTTCTTGAAGTATGCGGCGAGGCAAACTCCCAGCACGATGCACAAGAATCCCACAAACCAGTTGCCGATACTCGACTGCGCGAAGGCATGAACCGAACTGACCACGCCACTACGCGTCAGCAAGGTCCCGAGGATACAGAGCATGAAGGTCAGAAACACCAGCCAGACGTTCCACACCTTCATCATGCCGCGCTTTTCCTGCATCATCACCGAGTGCAGGAAGGCCGTGCCGGTCAGCCACGGCAGCAGCGAAGCGTTTTCGACGGGATCCCATCCCCAGTAGCCGCCCCAGCCGAGCACAGCGTAAGCCCAGTGAGCGCCCAGCAGGATGCCCATGGACTGAAAGCACCACGCGATCATGGTCCACTTGCGCGTTAAGTGGATCCACTTCTCCCCGGGGTAGCGCGCCAGCAGCGCCGCCAGGGCAAAAGCGAATGGAATGGTGAAGCCGGTGTAACCCGAATACAGGTTCGGCGGATGGATCACCATCTCCGGATATTGCAGCACCGGGTTCAGGCCGTTGCCGTCGGCGCGTGCCACGAAATCGAAAACGCCGTTCGCATTGGCCACGCCAAGCGCTTTGAACGGACTTGCCACAAAATTGCTGATGGTCAGGAAAAACAGCTGCACGCCGGCGAGAATCACGCCGACATAGGGCATCAGTTCGCCGTTCTTGTTGCGATAGACGAAAAGCACCGAAAACACGTAGATCGCCAGCAGAAAGCTCCAGAACAGCAGCGAGCCTTCCTGCCCCGACCACAGCGCCGCGACCTTGAAAAACGTCGAGAGGTCGCGGTTGCTGTGCGAAACCACGTAGGCTACCGAATAGTCGTCGCTGAAAAAGAGATAAACCAGACTCAGGGTGGAAACGAAAATCAGCCCGCAGGTGGCGAGGCCCGACTGGCGGGCGCTTTTGATCAACAGCGGGTGGCGGGTGATGATGGCAGCGATTCCCCCGCCGAATGCATACAGAGCACAAACAAAGGCCAGGATCAGCGCAAAGGATCCGAATACGTCCATGGCGGTTCCGCTTTCCCCCAACTAGGTCGCGCTGCGTTCTGTCGCGGCCGGTGCTGTTGCCGGCTTGCCTCCGGGCGCCGCTTCATACTTGGATGCGCACTTGGCCTGGACATGCTCGGCCACGAACCGCCCGTCGCCGCCGGGCCGCCCCTCGATGAGCGCCTGCGAATTGTCGACAAAAGTGTCCGGCAAAGGGTCGTTGCCCACATAGCTGACCGGCAAGGACTTTCCCTCGCCTTCCAGGACAAAATCCACGCGGCCGGTCGTGCGGTGAATACTGCCGGCCTGAACGGTGCCCCCGATGCGCATGCGCTCGGTCCGGGCCGAGCCCTTGAGCGTGTCCAGCTCGGCCAGCGTGTGGTAATACGTCTTGCTCTCGCCGTAGCCCAGCCACGCCAGAAAACCCATCGAGAGTATGATGATCCCCGCACCGATGCCGAATTTGGTTTGCTTCTTCACGCCAAACACTCCCAACTTCTCCCGCTAATTTAGCACAAAGACGCGGCCGCCGCGGCCCCGAGCGAATCGGCCAAAGCTCCCGCGGCAAGCTCATCCAGCTGCAGTGCGCTTCCCTGCCCAAAGCGCATAAGCTCAACGCCGGGCAGCTCCGGCCCTAGGCTCGCTGCATTAGCCTCCAGCTCGCGACCAAGCAGAACCAGCTTCTTCGGCTTCAGCGAGCGGCGGATTCGCGCCAACGTTGCGGCCCGCCGCGCCTCGAGCAAGGTGCCCAAATCGTCCGATTGGCGGGGGCAGTCGAGAATGTGCGTCAGCAAATATCCGCGGCGCTGAAAATCGGTCAAAACGGCTGCAATAGCCTTGCCATCTCTTTCGATGCCCAGCGCCCGCAAGAGGGTCAGCCCTTCTCCGCGAAACTCGCCTTCCGCTGAGTACAGATAGTCGAGATCGAGCACCGGGCCCGCGGCGCCAAGAAACAGCACCTGTACGTGAATCGGCCGATAGCGTGTCATCCTCTCGAGCCGCTTCAGACGCCGCGCAATGTGCGCAGGATCGGCCGGCTGTCCACAGCCATCGCAGACAAGGTGCTCCCAGGGCATACTCCTATCCTAGAGCAGCCTACTTCTCCGCGCAATTTTGCTGAAAATGCCAGACTTACGGCTGGATGACGGTTTCATCCTGCGGCAGCTTGGCGCGCAGGCACCACTTCAATTCCTGGCTCAGCTCGTTCACTTCCATGCCCGGCATGACGATGAACTTGCACGCCAGCATTTCCCGCGATTCGTCGTCATCAGGAAGCTGACAGCTCACACGGCAATACTGGCAATCCTGATTCCAGCAGAAACGCCCGTAGGGGATGGTCTCCGGGCTCAAGAACTGAAAACAGCGCAACAGCGAATTCCGCTCGGGAACCTGAAATTTTTTGCCCAGGATCGAAATCTCAACGAGTTTTTCATAAGGCCGAAAGGGTTCCGACATGACAGGGTCCAATTTCCGCGGGCTCTTCCGTTGCTGGGCGCAATGGCTTGGGTTTCCGGTCAGGTTGATCACCGTTCACTGGAAACGCAGCCCGCTTGCTTGTTATACCAATCAAGCCTAGCGCCGCCCTTTCCGGGCTAATACAGTTTCCTTGCCGCCGCGTTCCTATATGCAAAGGGCCGGTACTACATCGAGGTATTGTTAGGCTAGAAACAAGAAAAGGCCGGGCGGAGCGATGGGCGCGCATTCAGCCCTTTAGGATTGCAGGTCGAAGAACTGTCCCATGCTGCGGAATTTGTTGTAGCGCGCGGAGAGCAGGCTATCGACCGGCTCGTTTAGGAGTTCTACCAGCTGTTTATCCAACACTTCCTCAAGAAACCGTGCCGCCGCGTCGACGTCGGTATGCGAGCCGCCTTCCGGCTCTTTGACAATTTCGTCCACAATCCCGAGCTCTTTCAAGTCACTGGCGGTAATCTTCATCGCCTCGGCCGCCGTTTCGGCTTTGCTCGAGTCCCGCCAGATGATGCTCGCGCAGCCCTCCGGGGATATCACGGAGTAAAAGCCGTTTTCCAGAATATTCACGCGATCGCCCACGGCGATCGCCAGTGCGCCGCCGGAGCCGCCTTCTCCGGTTACCGTGACGATGACGGGAACCGGCAGCCGCACCATCTCCCGCAGATTCCGGGCGATGGCTTCGCCCTGTCCGCGCTCCTCGGCGTCAATGCCGGGATAGGCGCCCGGCGTGTCCACAAAGGTAAGAATCGGCCGGCTGAACTTTGCCGCCAACTGCATTACGCGCAAGGCTTTGCGGTATCCCTCCGGCTTCGGCTGACCAAAATTCCGCACCACGCGCTGCTTGGTATCCCTGCCCTTTTGTTGGCCGATGATGGCTACCGGGCGCCCTTTGAATTTTGCCAGGCCTGCGATCAGCGCCTTGTCATCGCCAAAGGCGCGGTCGCCATGCAACTCCACAAAGTCCGTGAAGAGCAGCGGAATGTAATCGAGCAGGTAGGGTCGTTGGGGATGGCGCGCGATCTGGGCCCGCTGCCACGGCCCCAGGTGGGTGTAGAACTCGCGGCGCAACTCCGCGACCTCGGCGCGCAGGCGCTCCAGCTCCGCATCGGATTCTTCATCGCCGGCCAGAAGCTTGAGATCGTCTACTTCCTTCTCAAGCTTTTCCAGCTCGCGTTGGCGCGCTTCAGCAATCTCCCGAGGCGACTTTTTCTTTTCCTTGACGGTCATGCACTCCCCTGCGCGCTTGCCCCTGTGAGCTTGCTAGGCCGCCGCCGCTTCGCTCCGCATCCGCCTTACCGCTTCCAGCAACTCCGGCGTGGCCTTGACGCGCTGCTGCGAGGGCAGCACGCAAACCGACCCGTCCGGCGCCTCCAATTCAAACACAACTTGGCTCATTCCCGGAGCCCCGGCGAACAATTTTTCCAGCCGGTCCATCATCTGCTCGCTCATGGCCGCCATCGGCAGGCGCACCCGGAACTCTTGTTTCGCGGCCTGCCGTTCCACGATGTCCGCGAGGCGGCGCGCTTCCTGCAGCGACAGCCGTGTTCCCGCCTCTTCGATCTGCACCCGGACCTTCAGCAGCAGCGGCGTGCCCGGCTTCAGAATCTGTTCGTGCTTTGCGAAACTCTCCGGAAAGGCCAACAGCTCCTGCACGCCGGTCATGTCCTGCAGGGTGAAAATGCCCCAGCGCGCGCCCTTCTTGGACCGCATCGGCCGGCTGCCCACGATTAAGGCCGCAACCGAAACTTCCTTGCCGTTACGTTGGCCTTCGATCTCCTCGAGGCGCAGCGCACCCCATTCGCTCAATCGCGAACCGTACTTCTCGAGAGGGTGACCCGAGACGTAGAAGCCCAACATCGCATACTCGCTGGAAAGCCGCTCTTCCTCGCTCCAGGGAGCCGCCTCACGCAGGGTGAACGAAATGTGCTCTTCGGCTGGACTGCCGCCGCCAAAAAACAGGCCGTGTTGTCCCGATTCCCTGCTGCGCGAAGCCCGCTGGATGGCCGTGATCGCATCGTCCACCGACGCGGTCATGGCCTCGCGCGGCCCCAGCGAATCCATTGCACCCGACTTGATCAAGCTTTCAAAAACCCGCTTGTTCAAAAAGCGCGACTCAATTCGCTCGCAAAAATCGTAAAGGGACCTGAAATCGCCGCCGCTGAGCTTCGACTCGCGAATGGCCTTGGCCGTGTTCTCGCCGACGTTTTTGATCGCGGCCAGACCGAATCGTATCGATTCGCCGACCGGCGTGAAGTACAAATCGCTTTCATTGACATCGGGCGGCAGGATCGCAATGTTCATCCCGCGCGCTTCGTTGATGTACTTCACCGCCTTTTCCGCGTTACCGGTTTCCGAAGTCAGCAGCGCGGCCATGAATTCCACCGGGTAATGCGTCTTCATATAGGCGGTTTGATAGGCCAGCAACGCATAGGCGCAGGAGTGGGACTTATTGAAACCGTAGCCTGCGAACTCTTCCATCAGATTGAAGATTTTCTCGGCCTTCTTGTCGTTGATCTTGTTCTTTGCGCAGCCGGCCAGGAACTTTGCGCGCTGCGCCGCCATTTCCTCCTTCTTCTTCTTGCCCATGGCGCGGCGCAGAAGGTCGGCTTCGCCGAGGGAAAAGCTGGCCAGGCGGTTGGCGATCTGCATCACCTGCTCCTGATACAGGATGACGCCGTAGGTTTCCTGCAGAATGTCCTGCAGTTGCGGCAGTTCGTAGTTGACCTTGGTCTTGCCGTGCTTGCGGTTTATGAAGTCGTCGATCATGCCGCCCTGGATCGGACCGGGGCGGTAGAGCGCATTGAGCGCCGTCAGGTCCTCGATGCGGGTCGGCTGGTAGCGTCGCAGAATGTCGCGCATGCCGTGCGATTCAAACTGGAAGATGGCCGTCGTGTCGCCGCGCGAAAATAGTTTGTAAGTGTCCGCGTCGTCGAGCGTGAGGCTGTCGACATCGACCTTGACGCCGCGGTTTTGCTCGACCATCCGTACCGCGTCCTGCAACACCGTCAGCGTGGTCAGCCCGAGAAAGTCCATCTTCAGCAGGCCAATTCGTTCGAGCGCGTTCATGTCGAACTGCGTGGTGATTTCGTCGCGGTTGGTCTTGTAGACCGGCACCAGTTCGGTCAGCGGCTCGGGCGAAATCACCACGCCGGCGGCGTGCGTCGAAGCATGCCGGGAGAGGCCTTCAAGCCGCAGTGCCACGTTCATCAAGTCTTTCAGCTTTTCGTCGCTATTGACGGCCGACTTCAGCTGCGGCGCTTCTTCCAGCGCATCCTTGAGCTCAATTCCCAAAGTTGCCGGCACCATCTTGGCCAGCCGGTCCACTTCCGTATACGGAATCTCCATCGCGCGGCCCACGTCCTTGATGGCCGCTTTGGCCGCCATGGTCCCGAAGGTGATGATCTGCGCCACGTTCTCGCGACCGTACTTTTGCGTGACGTAGTCGATCAGCTCGCCGCGGCGCCGCATGCAAAAATCAATATCGATATCCGGCATCGACACCCGTTCCGGATTGAGGAAGCGCTCAAACAGCAGGTTGTATTGCAGAGGATCCACATCGGTAATGCGCAGCGCGTAGCTCACCAGGCTGCCCGCCGCCGACCCGCGGCCCGGTCCCACCGGCACATTCTGCGCTCGAGCGTAGTGAATGAAATCCCACACGATCAGAAAATAGCCCTCATAGCGCATTTTCTGAATCATCTGGATCTCGCTGGTCAGCCGCCGCTCATATTCCGACAGCGGATTGGCCAGTGCGCCGGCCTTGGCCAGACGCTCGAGATACGGTACGCGCCTGGCAAATCCGTCCCGCACCACGGCTTCAAAGTAGCTGCTGGCCGTCTGCCCTTCCGGAACCTTGAATTCCGGGAAGGGATTGGCGATTCGCTCGATCTTCACGTTGCAACGCGCTGCAATGTCCAGCGTGCGCCGCAGGGCCTCAGGAATTTCGCCAAAGACCTTCGCCATTTCGGCCGCGGTCTTGAAGTAAAACTGGTCGGTTGCGAACTTCATGCGGTTCGCGTCGCCCATGGTTTTGCCGGTCTGGATGCACAGCAGTACTTCCTGCGCATGAGCATCCTCGTGGTGCAGGTAATGGCAGTCGTTGGTCGCGACCAGCGGGATCCCGGTCTCTTTCGACAGCCGCACCAGCTGCGGATTCACCGCCTTCTCGATGTCCAGTCCCTGGTCCTGGATTTCCAGAAAGAAATTCTGTTTGCCGAAAATATCCCGCAGACGGTAGGCGTTTTCCCGCGCCTGGTCGTACCTGTCATCGGCTACGGCTTCCGTAACCGCGCCCTTTAGACAAGCCGATAGCGCGATGAGTCCGTCGCTGTGCTTTGCCAGAATGTCGTAGTCGATGCGCGGCTTGTAATAGAAGCCTTCCAAAAACCCTGTCGACACCAGCTTGATCAGGTTCTGGTAGCCTCTCTGATTCTCGCAAAGCAGCACCAGATGGTTGCTGCCGCGTGCGCCCGGCTCCGTTTCGCCGTGCTCGAGACTTCCGTTGCGAGCATTGCCGTTTGGCGCCGCCTTCTCGCCCCGGTCGTGCCGGCTGCCCTTCGCCACATACACTTCGCAGCCGATGATCGGTTTGACGTCTCGCTTGCTTGCTTCGTAGAAGAAATTGGCCGCCGCGAAAAGGTTTCCGTGGTCCGTGATGGCCACCGCCGGCATTTTCTGCCGGGAAGCCTCGTCCAGCAGTTCGCCGGTCTCGCAAGCTCCGTCGAGAAGACTGTAATCGGTATGAACGTGAAGGTGAACGAACTCAGGCTGCCGCATGAATCTTCATTGTAATTCGCTGCGAAAAAATTTGCGACGCTCTTTCGTGCGTTTTCAACAGCAAACCCTTCGCGCCGTTTGCGAGCCAACCAGCGGAAATCTATTTCTTCTTGGCCTTGGCCGGTGCGGCTTTTCCGGCGGGCTTGGCGGGAAGCTTTGCCGCTGCCTGCTTGGCGACAGCTTTTGCCTCCACCTTGGCGGCCAGGGCGTTGCCGTGCGTCTTGTCGCCGGCCTTCCCTTTTTTCTCTTTGCCCTTGCTCTCTTTGGGCTTCGGCGCCTCCTTGATGCCGGACAGCTTGCGCAACATCTTTTCCCGCTCTTCCGGAGTCTTGCCTCTGCCATTCAACTGCATGGCAAACATCTGCTCAACCACGGCGTCGAACTTCGGCCCTGCCGGCATCCCGATGCGCGACAACTCCTCGCGGACCTGCGGTATGGTCGTCCGGATCGGCCGCCACTTGTTCAGGTACGAGCGAATCTTCGCGAGCGCCGTCGAGTTGCGCGATTCCGCCAGCAGGTAGGCCAGCTTCTCGACCGGCACCTTTTCTAGAAACCGGTACGCGTCGATCGCCGCATTGAGCTTCTTTCCGGCCAGTTCCTTGCCGACCGCTTCCGCGCTTTCGGCAAATCCCGCGATCACCTCAATCTCCGCCGACCGGAATCCCAGCTTGCTGAGCAAGTGGGCCTGTTCGCGGTCCTTGAAGCGTCCGAGAATGGCCAGCATCATAGGCGTCGCCAGCCGCGGCCGCAGTCCGGCCATCATCAGGTCGTCGCGAACCTTGCTCAACACGCGAATCGCATCGTAATCCGGCTTCTTTTTGGCCAGCGGCGGACTTACCACTTCCATCAAGTCGTGCTCTTCCCAGGCCTTGAGCGCTTCGGTCGGGTTCTCTTCCCGCGCCAACGCTTGCAACTCCGCGCCGGCGTCGTCGGGCGTAATGGTGTGGTGCAGGTCGCGCTCCATTGCCAGCGCGAACCATTCCTCGGTTCGCTGCTCCAGCCTGAATCCCATGCGCGCGGCGTAGCGCAGCACGCGCAGCAGCCGCACCGGCTGGTTGGTAAAGCTGTGAATGGTCAGCGCGCGCACTTCACCGCGTTCGATGTCGGACAGCCCGTTGGTCGGGTCCAGCAGCAAACCGCGCGAGGCCGGATTCAGCGAAATGGCAATGGCGTTCAGCGAAAAATCCCGCCGCCGCATATCCTCCATGATGGTGGACCAGCGAATGTCGGGCCGCGTCCCCGGCCTTACGTAGTGATCATCACGGGCCGCCGAAATGCTGCCTTCGGCTTCGCCCGCGAACAGAATTTCGATGTGCCGCAGCTTTTCGTCTTCGTGCAGCACCTTGGCGCCGCCTTTTTCGAGCTCGCGCGCGATCTTGGAAGGGTTCCCTTCCACCGTGAAATCCAGATCGCGCAGCGAAGCGCCGGTAATCAAGTCGCGCACCGTGCCGCCCGTGAGATACACGTTGAACCCGAGCGCCGCGGAAAGCTCCTGCACGCGCATCATGGCCGCGCGTTGCTCCGGCAACAGCCGGCTCTCCAGCAAGAACATGTAATCTGGCATCGCTCTCCTTCGCTTGGCGGCTGAAGTTGACTTCCGAACGGGCTCTTTGGCCGTCTCCGCCATCACTACAACCGACAACCTGGCCCGCCCCGCTAGGCGCGGGGATGGTGCGCTTTGTAGATCTGCTTCAACCGCTCTTCCACCACGTGGGTGTAAATCTGCGTCGTGGAAATATCCGAATGGCCCAGCATCAGCTGAACCGAGCGCAGGTCCGCCCCGCGCTCAAGCAAATGGGTGGCAAAGCTGTGCCGCAGCATGTGCGGGGTAAGCGCCTGCCGCAGCCCGGCGCGCCGGCCGTAGGCCGACAAGATCTTCCACACCCCCACCCGGCTGATCC
>Ga0126379_10002482_pt1 | contig 11777 bp, 13 predicted proteins | sample PanSoiMetPlot_24_FD_92640 | JGI IMG/M metagenome (GOLD analysis project Ga0126379, IMG submission 92640) | Tropical forest soil microbial communities from Panama - MetaG Plot_24 | ecosystem: Environmental > Terrestrial > Soil > Tropical forest > Bulk soil | place: Panama | collected 2016-02-17
GGCGAAGCCCTGCCCGCGACGCTTAGAGTTAGCCTTAATGTCGCCGAATGATAATCCCGTATTGTTAATTCTTGAAGGCATAAATGTGTTGTGTTATGCACAAAACTGCAACGCGAGGCCGAGCCGGGGTGTCCGACGGGCAACGTGCGTGCACCTCGGCGTCAACGGCGGGTGTTCGCGAAAATCATGCGTGAATGCATCGGTCACCTTCGCAGGCGCTTGGTGGGCAGACCTTTGAGAAGATTTGCACAATCCTGTGCTGCAGCCACGAACCGAGTAAGCGAACATGATGACTATTCATGCCACTAAGATCCAGAGTTCCGTCGCTTCGGCCGATATCAGTGAGCGGGCCGAGCTAATGGCGACCGCTGCCGTAGCGGCCGCCGACAAGGTCGATGTGGAGGCGAGGTTTCCATCCGAGGCGTTTTCTGTGGCGAAAACGCAGCGTCTACTCGGGATTCAGGTCCCCATCGCGTTGGGTGGGGAAGCCGCCACAGTTTCCGACGTTGCCGACCTGTGCTACCTGCTGGGTCGGGCCTGCGCCTCGACTGCCATGGTATTTGCGATGCACCAGATCATGGTGACGATCCTGGTCCGGCATGCATCTAACAGCCCATGGCACAGGCGGCTGCTGCGGCGGCTTTGTGCGGAGCAGTTGCTACTCGCCTCGTCGACGACGGAGGGGCAAGGCGGCGGTGACCTGCGTTCCAGCGTCTGCGCGGTTGAAAACGCTGGAGCTGGCATCACGGTCGCCAAAAGCGCCACGGTTATGTCCTATGGGGCGGAGGCGGATGGCATTGTAACCACAGCGCGCCGGGCGCCGGACGCTGCGGCTTCGGACCAGGTGCTGGTGGCGTTCACGAAGGAGGACTACCAGCTCGATCCCATAATGAATTGGAATTCGCTGGGCATGCGCGGTACCTGCAGCGCGGGATTCGCGTTTAAGGGCCGCGGTGTGCCAGATCAGGTGTTGCCCGAGCCTTACCAGCGAATCCATGCACAGAGCATGATGCCGGTCGCCCACCTGACGTGGAGCAGCGTCTGGGCTGGGGTTGCGGCCGGTGCGGTCGAGAGGGCAAAGCGATTCGTGCGCGGCGCAGCGCGAAATTCCAATGGACAAATGCCGCCGGGCGCCACCCACTTGACCCGCGCGACCGCTTCTTTGAGGGCGCTCCGCGGCATCGTGGCTTCGGCCCTTCAACGATACGAGGCCGCTGCGTTGCGACCCGATGGGCTGGAGACGCTGGATTTCCAGACCTCAATGAATCTGCTCAAGGTCAACGCTTCCGAGCTCGCGATTTCGACCGTCATGAGCTCGTTGCAAACGTGCGGACTGGCGGGCTACCGCAACGACGGTGAGCTCAGCGTGTCCCGTCATGTGCGCGACATCCTGTCGACGTCAATCATGATCAACAACGACCGGATTCTCGCCAGCGCCGCCAATGCGGCAATGCTCGTCGAGATTCCGACATTGCTGCGCGACCACGAGTAGTTTCAGGTCGCGCGCACGACTTTGGCCGATTTCCGCTCCTATGAGAACGGCGTCAAGAGGTGATCGATCATCATGAACTATGCCATGCACAATCCGGTCGAGTCGATCGCTCACGCCTTATTTCGTCCTATGGGCGTCGGTGGCGTCTATGCACGGACTGCCCTGTTCGAGCAGGTCATCGACGCCTTATCCGCTCTGATTTCGAAGTATCGCCTGCCCGATGCCGAAGTCTTTAGATTTCCCCCTGTCATGAGTCGGGCGCAGGTCGAAAAATCCGGTTATCTCAAAAGCTTTCCGCACCTCCTTGGCTGCGTGAGCTGCCTTCATGGCACGGAAACCGAGATACGTGCAGTGACCGAGGCTTCGGGCGTCGGCAAGGAGTGGGTCGGCGCACTCAGGGCAACCGACTTGATCCTCGCGCCGGCGGCCTGTTATCCGGTTTATCCGATGGTGGCGGGTCGCGGCACGGTACCGGCAGGTGGTCTGCGATTTGACGTGACCTGCGACTGCTTCCGGCACGAGAGTACCCATGAATTGGGGCGGTTTCAGTCCTTCCGTATGCGCGAATATGTGTGCGTGGGATCGCCGGGTGAGGTCGTCGATTTCCGCGAACGCTGGAAAACGCGGGCAATAGAGCTTGCGAACCTGTTGGCGCTGCCCCATCACACAACGGCCGCCAGCGACCCCTTCTTCGGGCGAGCCGGCAAGATGATGGCGGTTAGTCAAGTCGAGCAAGAGCTGAAATTCGAGTTGTTGGTCCCTATCAACTCTGCGGAAAATCCGACCGCGTGCATGAGCTTCAACTATCACCAAGGGCATTTCGGCGAGATATGGGGCATCGAAACCGCGACAGGCGGGATCGCCCACACCGCGTGCGTAGCCTTCGGTATGGACCGTCTTGCCTTGGCAATCTTTGCGACACATGGGATCGCGTCAGAGAAATGGCCACATCCGGTTCGCGACGCACTTTCGGTTTGAATGGTATGGGGAGCCAGCAGCGGAGAAATATGGGGGCCGCAACGGAGACCTTTCGGCGCGCGCTTTCGAAAGAGGAAGTTGACGCCATCCTGGACCGTGAGTTCCTGCGACTTGAGGACATGTGCCAGATCGAGTCAGGAGAATTTGACCAGCGACCCGCAGAACCGCTTTCGTGCCGCGCGGCTGCCTCATTGAACAGGAGGAATTGGTCGGCGGCAAACGAAAGACAAGCGGAGACGCTTTGAGCCTTCAAAGCCCCATCGACAATGGAATCCTTGTCATTGCCAGGCTCGGGGACTTAACAATGAAGCCACTAGTCTCGATTTTAATTCCGGCTTACAATGCCGAGGAATTTATCGCCGATTCTATACGGTCGGCAATTACCCAAACCTGGGAGAGCAAAGAGGTCATCGTGGTGGACGACGGGTCCAGCGATGGGACGGCGGAGATAGCGCGAAGGTTTGCGTCAACCGATGTCAGTGTTGTTTCCAAACAGAACGAAGGTGCAGCGGCAACGCGCAATCGTGCGTTTCAGCTCAGTCAGGGCGACTACATCCAATGGCTAGATGCTGATGATATTCTGGCACCTGACAAGATCGAGCGGCAGCTCGCAGCTCTTCGCGAAGGTGATGGCGAACGGATACTTCTTTCCTCGTCGTGGGGCCGGTTTGCTTATCGGACCGAACACGCCCGCTTCGTTCCTACTTCCCTCTGGCAGAACCTTGCGCCTGTCGAGTGGCTCTTGAGGAAATTGGGTGAACACCATTTCATGCAGACGGCTACTTGGCTGACAAGCCGAGAACTTGCCGAAGCGGCGGGACCTTGGGACACAAGGCTCCATGTTGACGACGATGGAGAGTATTTTTGCCGCGTGCTGCTGGCGTCAAGCGGCATTCGTTTCGTCCCTGAAGCCAGGGTGTATTACAGACAGGGTCCGTCAAGCCGCGTGAGCTACATCGGAGCGTCTGACAACAAGAAGGATGCCATGCTTCTTTCGATGAAACTGCATGTTCAGTACCTGCAATCGCTGGAACGAAGCGAGCGCGTCCGGAAAGCTTGTATGAGCTACATGCAGCATCATTACATCGTTTTTTATCCCGAACGACCGGATTTGATGACCGAGCTGCAGGCTCTGGCCGCAAACCTGGAGGGCTGCTTGGACGAGCCCGAGCTGAACTGGAAATATGCATGGATTAAGCCCGTTGCGCGGTTTGAGACTGCAAAATGGGCTCAGATCACGCTTCACGAATTGAAGGCATCGCTGCTCAGGAGATGGGATAAGGCCATGTATTTGAAAAGCCGCTCCCGGTGCGACTACTACCCTGATTGCCACATACGGGGCCATTAAACGCAAGTACAGCGCCGGTTAAGTTGAGGATGGGCTGGTGCCCAATGATCCCGAATCAGCAGCGTACCGCCGAGAGATCGAAAGAATGGTATCAAAGCAACCGCGATTTCAGCTGTTTGCCAATCAGCCGCGCTCTGCGGTTAAAGAATTTTTACAGAACATTGATGTTTTGGCTGTACCCTCGCAGTGGCTGGGAGTAGCGGCAGCAACGCGAAATCTGCAAAATTGATGGTACATGTCAGCAGATATCTCAGTCGTCATCCCGACTTTTCGGCGTCCGAAGCAACTCGGCGAGGCCATCGCCAGTGTTCTTGGCCAGACCGGCGTATCGACGGAGATCATCGTCGTAGATGACAGCCCGGAAGCGTCAGCCCAAGCGATCGTTGCACGTGTCGACGACGCCTGTGTACGCTACGTGAAAAATCCAGCACCGACCGGAGGCGTGCCGAGCGCCGTTCGGAACTTGGGTTGGCCCCTCGCACAGGGGACTTTAATACACTTTCTGGACGACGACGACATCGTTCCCGAAGGGCACTACGCTACCGTGAGGAAGATATTCTCTGCCCATCCCGAGGTCGGTGTCGTGTTTGGGCGCATCGAGCCATTCGGGGATGCTCCTGAGGCGCAGTTGCGCCACGAGCGTCAATTCTTCGGCGATGCGGCGCATCGGGCACTGTTATGCAGTCGATTTGGTCCTAAATGGGCTTTTACCGCGTCGATGTTGTTTCGCCGCACCCTGCTGATTTGCAGCGCCGGCGTGATACGTAAAGACTGCGTGCGACGGGTAGGGGGGTTCGACCCGCGAATCCGGATTGGCGAGGACGTCGATTTTTACGCTCGCGCATTCCGAAATTGCGGGGCGTATTTCATGGATCGGGTATCGCTGAAGTTTCGTGTCAGCAATCCCTCTTTGATGCACTCGCTCACTCCAAACGAAACGGAAGCTCAGCAGCTGCATGAAGCCCGGCAGCGCACGCACGCCGGATACCGCGCGGAACGGGGCGCATTTGAATTCTATTTGTTGAAGGCCTTCGCCCACAGTGCACTAAGGTTTTTATGACACTCAAATTTGAAGAATTGAGTGGACCAGAGGCGCTTGTGGCCCTCTCGGCCGAATGGGAATCATTGGAAGCGGAACTTCATCCACGCACCCCTTTCACCTCTCCGCTTTGGATCGGCCTTTGGTGGAAACATTTTCGGCAAAATCGGCCCGCCGTGCGGCACGAGTTCTTTTGTCACACAGTTCGGGATTACGACGGTCAGCTAGTCGCCGTAGCGCCGTTAATGGTGACGCATTGGCCGGCTGTCGGACCGGTCCGCATACGCCTGTTGCAATTCTTTGGTGCTGATCCCAGCATCACCGAAATACGCGGTGTCATTTGTCGGGCCGAGCGGCAAGATGAGGTCATAATCGCGTTAGCCAACTACCTCTTGGATCGTAAAGATCGCTGGGACGTGTTCTGGTGGACGGGGATTCGGCACGAAAGCTCCGCTTACCATTCACTCGTTGACCGGGGAGAACTAATCATAGATTGCGAACTGCCCGACTATATCCTCTCGTTGCCCGAGAGTTGGAACAAGTTGCGGAGCAACGTATCGGCCAATATGAGAAAGAATATCCGCAAGGCTTATGAGCATCTCGAGCGAGATGGACACATCTTTGCGTTTCGCACCATCGAACGCCCTGAGGCTGTAGCGACCGCTCTTGAGCGATTTTTTGTGTTGCATGCTGCACGGGCCGAGGTCACGGACATGATCCGGCATCCGAACAAGTTCTCAAGTCGACGAAATCGCGATTTTTTTACGGAGTACGCTGGGCGTGTGACTGAACGCGGTCTGTTGCGGATATTCGAACTCGAAATTGGCGGGCATGTGGTCGCAAGTCGTGTGGCATTTTTGCTCGATTCTGAGCTCTACTTCTACTTTGCCGGCTATGATCCGAAATGGAGGAAGTACAGCGTAATGACGACGCTAATGAGCGAAGCCATGAAATGGGCTATCGACAGCGGCATAACGATAGTTAACCTGTCAACTGGCAAGGACCTTTCTAAGATGCGGTGGCGGCCCACTGAACTGGTGTACCAAAGCGCCTTGCAAATCGCGCCAACCATTCGCGGCCGGCTCGCCTTTCTGGCGTACGATGCTTTGGTGCGGCGGCCGAGGCTGCGGACTCTGCAACGTCGCGCCGCTGACTTAAAACTGAACGAGCTGTAAGGCGGCTCTGACGAGCTGCTGCCATTAGACGAGCATCTAGCCTTTGGGGTTTTCGATGCCCAATGAACGGACCTTGGACCAGAAGAGGTACCCCAACGCGGCGCCGATAACTGAAAGCCCGGCACCGAACTCGGTTGAAATATAAACGGTAACGGCGCTCCGTTCGGTCACGCGATCAAAAATGTCCCAAATGACCGAGTTGTGAACGCCGTGAAAGGCGACCGCCGGTAAAATGCTGCCCGAGGCCAGACGCAGCCGGGACAGGAAAGCACTCTGCCCGATCAGTGAAACCGAAAAATAAATCAACGCAAACGGCCACGGGGTTCCGACATTGTAGTCGAAGAACAAAATGTCCGGATAATGCCACAACGCCCAGATCGCGCCCGGGAGAAACGCGACGTATTTGGCGTCTGCAGTCCGCGCCAAATTTGGCACCAGCACGCCACGCCACCCGAGTTCCTCTCCAGCTGCAGCGAGAAGGTGAAGAGGGGAGTGGATCACAGCGGAAACAATGGCAGCCCGAAGCATCGACGCGCCTGCAAACCGACCCAGCTGAAAAGTCCAAACCGGGACATAGACGGCGACGCCGTACACAATCGGCAGCGTCAACGCGAGAATCACGTACTTCGGAGATCCAACTTTTAATCCCAGATCCCCTAGTGAGCGATCGATGATGATGAGCGCGATACACCCGGCGAAACCCACCGACCACATTGCCAGCGCATCCGCCAATCGCGGACTCCAGATGAGTATGCCGAATGTGGTTCCCGACGGAACGAGCGCGCGAACAAAATAAAGGATGCCAGCAAACGAGAACGCAAGAATGAAAAAAAAAGCGATTTTTGCTCGCGCCCGCTGCTTCGCCGGATCGCCTGCCGCGACCCAATTAGCGGCAACGGCGTCTGCCGGTTCTACCCCGGTATGCCACATCGCAGCTTTGGCGAATTTTTTTGGTGAGTGCATGAAAATGAAATAGGTCCGCATAAAGACGTCGCGATGGCTTAAGAGAAGCTAGCCGCGACAGATCGGCCGCCACGCACTATCGTCTTCAAACTTTGCGTCACATGATAGGCTGGCCGGCCGGCGGTAACGATGAGGGCGCGTTTTGATGGTGCCACCGAACCCGCTGAGAAAGCACGCTGTTCCGCTAGTAGTAACCCCATCGAGGTCAAGAAAGAGTCCTAGTTCGTGCGCGCCCTTCATCGCAGATCCAGATCCAAAGATTGACCGAGCCATCGTGTCGCACATCGGGAGCTCTTGTCCAGAGCAGATAGTACATTGTGGGGACACCGCAGACCAGGAACGTCATAGCCAGCTAGTGGCTCAGGATCAAGGTGCGGCCGTTCGTTGTCGGGAAGTGGACGTCGAGCATCTGGATGGCGGCGAGCTTGTCGAGCACGGCCCTCGGCGTGAGGCCGGCGCCAGCGGCTTGAGGCGTGCGCCCAGCGTGATGTGCAGGCAATAGGCCAGGAAGACAACGAAGATATGCGCCTCGATGTGCCCTTCGATCTGATGGTAGATCGGGCGGAGTTGCAGATCATCCTTGAGATTCTTGAACGCGGCCTCGATCTCGACGAGCTGGATGTAGAACTGCCATAGCTGGGCCGGTTCCTGGGCTACGCACGACGGGTGTGCATCAACTTCGAGACGGAGCGCGACGTAGTATTGCTCGTTGCACCGCGGGGCCGAGATTCGGTTGCGACCGGCGCAGGTTCTCAATTTATGTGGAAGAGCTAACCGACCGCTAACTCGTATTCATCCCTTTGGTAACACGACCATCGTTGCCTGGCGTTCATCACTTGAATTGCGGCCTTAGATTGCTGAAGATCGGAGGAGTCGGCGAAACCGCTACGAGGACCGCCGCGACGTTCGCTGTCAAATTCAATCGCGATAACCAACTGAATGCGCCGAAGTGAAAAATGCATAGCAAAGGTGAACAGCACACTCATGAAGCAGTCTTGATCATGTTCGTACGTCTGCTGGTCCTCGCAGCTTCCACAGCCTGCAGGAATCGAGAGCACAGCGCCGCCCTGAATTCCGGCTCAAACAGCGAGAGGTGCCTACCTCGGATGGGCAGAATCACCAGCTTCTTGCATAGCTTTCCCCAGCCGAAATCGGGCGCATCGCCGCACCATTCATCCGATCGGAGCAATGTCACTTGAATGTCGAGAGGTCCGATTGAATGGCGCTGAACCGCATGTGACCTCAATCTTGCAATCAGCTCCAATTGGAACGTGATGCTCGCTGAGCCTGGCATCGCCTTGGAAAAACGATCAATTTGGCGCAGCAACGACCAGGAGCAATTCCGCGCGAGCCTCTCGAATAGCCACCATAGAAAATCCTGATAGGCCGCCGCGCATGCGCCCCAGAAAGAAACGGCAGACGCTGCGATTGCTATGTGGATCGCAGGTGTAGATGCGTCGACTTCTCCTGATTTTGAATTCAGCCATGTCCGCCCTATATAATCGCCTGCCTTCGCAAAAATACTCTTGCGGTACTGCGGGGGCGCGACCAAACGTGTATCGATAAGACCGAGAAAACCTACGTCGTGCCCAGACTCGAGCATCCGTCGCGCGGTTTCCCACGCTACGAATCCTCCGAATGAGTAGCCGGCCAGATAGCACGCTTCCTGCCTACCTTTTGCGAGGATCTGCGCCACCGCGGCGTCGACCATCACATTGAACTGCGCGCCGCGATCAACGAATTCTTTTAACTGAGGATATCGGATCAGGTCAAAACCGATCCGCCCGTCAAATGCTGCTCGAAACTGGGCCAGCGATGGCGTATCACCATGCGCGGGAGGCATCAAAAATATCAATGGTTGCCGCTCGCACAAAGGAGCCACCAACGACTGCCGGTCAGGTGCTTCCAGCAATTTCTCAATGGTGCTGACGAGCTCTCCTGGTGTGGTGTTGAATTCCAAATGATCCAGAGGCAGTGCCACGCCCAATTGTTGTTCGATTTGTAACCATAGGCGCATCGCGGCGATGGAGTCGCCGCCGGCCAAGTTCCATTGTGTGTTCGCCCGAAATGATCGTCGGTCAAGGACGCGTGTCCAAGCTCGTTCGACGGCCGCGCGCACGCGATTCGCAGTAGCCGTCTGAGAGGGATCCTTCGCTAGATGGGCGTTCCCGTTGGCCTCGGTCAGCGACGCGGTGGTTCGCATCGGTGGAGTGTAAGTGCTGATCTTCGCTGCATCGTTTTCTGTGACGAGTTTTCGACTTACAGCATCACGATTGACTTTTCCACGAGCATTGCGAGGAATAGAGTCAACAATGAACCAGCGCTCGGGAATAGCGGCACGTCGCAACCGTTCGCAACACCAGGCTTGCAGGCAGCGGACATCGAGAGTAGCATTTGGTACGAGCCGAACTGCAGCGCCGATAGCCTCGCCGCTGATCTGGTCCGGGATGGCAAAGACGCACGCCTCCGCGACCTCGGGATGGGTCTCAAGCATGAGATCTATTTCAGCCGGCTGCACCTTGAAACCAGCGCGATTGATTTCATCCTTGATTCGGCCGGTCAGCCAAATTCGACCGAGGTCATCAATGACGCCGCGATCTCCCGTACGAAACCAGCCATCGATGATTACGTCTGCAGTGAGGTCGGGGCGATTGAAATAACCCGATGTCAGGCATGGCGATTGTATAACGATCTCGCCTTCGCCGGCCCGTTGAACTGCGCCGCTGTCATCCTTAACGCCTGCCACACCACCCCAGGTCTTTCCTACGAGGCCGTCCACAATGGCGTCAACCCGGGAGGAAGCCCCGGCAATCCAATTGGCGGTTTCGGTCATGCCATAGCAGTTAACCACCTCGGCGCGAGACCACGCTGCGATCTCCGACCACAATTTGGCGGAAAGGGGCGCTGAACCGACATGAACGCGAACAAGAGAATCCCCAGTCGGCGGATCGCTTGTCCTCCGCGCGAGGTTCCAAAACGCCGGCACCGAACTGAGAAAGCTGATGGAATGTTTATCAACGATGCGCCCTAGCTGATCTCCAGCCAGGGCGCCTGGAGGATAGAGCACGATATCGCCGCCGGTCAGCAGCGGCGTGAGGGCATTCCCAATAAGGCCGTGCCCGAAATGCGTCGGAAGCGTTACCAGGGTTCGTCTGAGAACCGAGGCGCCGATAGCGGCTGCATTGAATTCTATACGCGTCTGCAAGGCCCGGTACGTCAGAACAACGCCCTTTGGACTCCCGGTCGTACCGGAAGTGAAAAGAATGAGAGCCGGCCGATCGGGACCAAGTCCCATGACATGCGCCGCATCCGCCGACGGCTCCGGCGAACGGCTGCTCGCAAGCTCCAGAACTGGAACCGCGGTCGTATTCAAGCTCTGTGGTTGACTGACCAGAAGCGCGGACGGCTCGATGAAGCCTATCACGGTCTGAAGTTCAACGTCGGTCAATGTGCTGTCAAGGCACGCGGCCGCTGCACCAACGGTCCAAACGGCAAACAAATCCGCAAAAAAATGCGCACTGCCGCTGTGCAAAATCGCAACGACGGATCCCGGGCCCACCTGGCGCTGCTTTAGAACAGCGGCGCGGCGCGCAACCTCGAGGGTAAGCCTGCTTCTTGCCCACCGCACGCCAAGGCCGACATCATCGATGCTGCCGCAACGTCCGAGATCAGAAAACATCCTAAGTCCACCGAATTCGAAAGATGCAGTCTACCTCAAGAAGCGCCATGGAATCGTCGCGATCGTAATTGACCGGCGCGATGTTGCTGATCTCAAAGCCCTGCTCATGCATATAGGCGACGGCCTCGTGGAACCGCCAAGTTCCCTCGTAAAGGTGAATGATAGGTAGCTCCATCTGGACGCCAAGGAAATTGGAGATGCAGCCGGATGTACCCAACAGTACCTGCTGCTCGTACCCCTGGGTGTCGATCTTCAGAAATGCTCGTCCCTTGGGGAACCCGGCGAAAAGTTCGTCCAGTCTCGCGACCTTGATAGTCTCCTGACGGATTACGCGGGATTCGGGGTTAAAGGCAGCGGCCGCCGTCGATTGCAGACGGATCGAACTGAACACCGAGGCTTCGCTGACGTTAATCTGGGCAACCCCTTGTTTCTCTCCGAAAGCAAAATTCAGCGTTTTCCAACGTGCATCGGCGCCAGCGCGAGCAGCCAGGACATCATAGACGGCGCTGACTGGCTCCGCCGACACGATCCATCCGGTGTACCCGGCATGCCGCAACTGCTCGGCGTATTGGCCGATATTTGCACCAACATCTATGACAACTTCTATTTTGCGGGACCGAATGAAGTCAATCGGGCGTTTTTGAAAATGCGCGTCGATCCTACGGATGTCATATCCAAATGTCCGTGCCAATGATTTTACGCGGCTGCGGATACCCTTGATTGCGTCCGCAGCCCGCGGTGCGGATCCGATGAGTGACCAGATTGGGAAGCGTGCTGTGTCTGCCATCGGGCGCGCCTTAACTTAGGTATCGAGCAGCACACTTACAAAATTAACGTAATCGATCACAGCGATTTTTTGTGATAACACTAATTAACTACTATACGTAGCGAATTACGATACAGCAATCTGAAGTAGCGAACAGGTCCGATCGAGGAGAAAATGTTGCGGATCAGCGTGAGCATCGCGGTGCCGTCGGTGTGCAATTCGTTGCCGAGGGTGAGGAACGCGATTGTGCTCAGCGGCACGAACAGAAGGCCGATACCGACGCCCTGGATGACGTTCGTCACTGCGATCGTTGTTCCGGAAGTCTGGTCGGTGAACA
>Ga0126379_10002483_pt1 | contig 11776 bp, 3 predicted proteins | sample PanSoiMetPlot_24_FD_92640 | JGI IMG/M metagenome (GOLD analysis project Ga0126379, IMG submission 92640) | Tropical forest soil microbial communities from Panama - MetaG Plot_24 | ecosystem: Environmental > Terrestrial > Soil > Tropical forest > Bulk soil | place: Panama | collected 2016-02-17
CGTTGGAGCTTGCGCTGGACGCCGGCGGACGGACTCGTCTCATCCTCGGACACGGCGCAGGCGATAATGGCGAAGCATGGACTCGGTGCGCGCAGCTATTCGCCGACCGCGCTCCAACACTACGCTGGCTGCCCCTACAAATTTTTTCTTCAGGCCGTGCATCGTCTCGCGCCACGAGAAGTGCCCGAAGCGATCGACGAGCTCGATCCCCTGCAGCGCGGATCGCTCGTTCACGACACCCAGTTCGAGCTGTTCGAGCGTCTGCACGCCAGAAAGCTGCTGCCGGTTCGGCCAAGACAGCTGGCCCAGGCAAGGGAGGTTCTCGACAGCGTGATCGAGGAGGTCGCCGCTCGCTACTATGACGACCTTGCGCCCGCCATTGACCGTATCTGGGAAGACAGTATCGCGGCCATCCGCGCTGATTTGCGCGAATGGCTACGGCGCGCAAGCGAGGACGAATCCGGCTATGTTCCCTGGCACTTTGAGATGTCGTTCGGGCTCGAGCACCGCGAGGAGCGGCGCACGGCCGACCCGCAGTCGGTGCCAGGCGCCGTCGACCTCGACTGCGGCATCCAGCTCCGTGGGTCGATCGATCTCGTTGAACGCCATCCATCCGGCCTTGTCCGGGTAACGGATCACAAGACCGGGAAGGCTCCAGGAAAGTCGGGCCAACTGGTGGCCGGTGGCGCTTTGCTCCAACCTGTGCTGTACGCCTTGGCCGCAGAGAAGCTATTCGGCGCCAACGCCAAGGTCGAATGCGGCCGGCTCTATTTCTGCACCTCGGCTGGCGGCTTTACCGAGCACATCGTGCCGCTTGATCAGCCGGCGCGGATGGCTGCCGTTACTGTGGCAGATGCGATCGGGAATGCGCTTGGCCAGCCGTTCCTGCCCGCGGCGCCGCGTAAGGGGGAATGCGAGTGGTGCGATTACCGAGCGGTGTGCGGCCCTCATGAGGAGCAGCGCACGGGGCGCAAGCCAAAGGCACCCATTGAGCCACTCCTGACGCTCAGGGAGTTGCCATGACCGACAAGACGGATTCTGCGGCGCGGCACCGGATCCTCACCGACTTCCGCACCACGCTGTTCGTCGAGGCGGCAGCGGGGACCGGTAAGACCACCGTCCTCATCGGCCGCATTGTTGCGCTCGTTCGGGAGGGGGTCAGCACGCTCGATCGCATTGTCGCGGTGACCTTCACCGAGAAGGCGGCCGGCGAGATGAAGCTGCGCCTGCGCACTGAGATCGAGCGTGCCCGCCAGGACTCCGCTGCCGAGGAGCGTGAGCGACTGGAGCGGGCGTTGTCAGAGCTCGAGCTTGCTCGCGTCGGCACCATTCATGCCTTCTGCGGCGATCTCTTGCGCGAGCGGCCAGTGCAAGCGGGGATCGATCCGCTGTTCGAGGTCGCGGCTGAAGACGAAGCTGAGGGGCTCGCCGATCAGGCCTTCGAAAGCTGGTTCCAGGCGGCGCTCGCCGACCCGCCCGAGGGCATGCGGCGCATCCTCCGACGGCGATCGAAAGGCCAACAACCGCGCGAGATGCTGCGCGGCGCGCTCGGCAGTCTGATCGGGCATCGCGATTTCCCCACTCCCTGGCGACGCGCCCCCTTTGACCGGTCGGGCGCGATCGACACAATCATGGAGCAACTGATGGGCGTGGGGTCGCTTGCGACTAAAAGCTCGTGGCCCGGTGACTATCTCACGACCAATCTCGCCGAGATCGCGCGCTTCGTCGAGGAGAACGCGCGTGTCGAAGCACTGCGGGACCGAGATTATGACGGCCTCGAAGCGTTGCTCCGTGATTTCGCTGGCGAGCGGAGCTGGCGATGGAAGGGGGCTCAGCGCACCCGTTATGGCGTTCTCACACGTGACGAGGTGTTGGCCCAGCGGGACAAGGTCAAGGACGAGCTTGGCAAATTCATCGCAGCCAGCGATGCAGACCTTGCGCCGCTGCTGCAGGAGGCGCTGCAGTCGCCGATCAACGCTTATGAAGAACTGAAGGCCCGCGCCGGCCGCCTCGATTTCCTCGACCTCCTGATCAAGACGCGCGACCTCATTCGAAACGATGCCACCGTTCGCGCCGAGCTGCAGCAGCGCTTTACCCACTTCTTCATCGACGAATTCCAGGATACCGACCCGCTCCAGGCCGAGATCCTCCTGTTGCTCGCAGCCGATGATCCTGGCGAGACCGATTGGCGAAATGTCCGTTGCGTTCCAGGGAAGCTGTTCCTGGTTGGTGATCCCAAGCAGTCGATTTACCGCTTCCGCCGTGCAGATGTCGCTGTCTACGAGGAAGTGAAAAGCAGACTGCTCGCAACGGGCGCGAAACTCCTGAACCTCAACACGAGCTTCCGGGCCGTCCCATCTATGCAGTCATTCGTCAATGCAGCCTTTGCCCCTGCCATGGGCACCGGCTCCGATGGGTCCCAGGCCGGCTACGTTCCGCTCGAGCCCTGGCGGCCCGAGATCGCCGGGCGGCCGACGATTGTCGCTCTGCCGGTGCCGCGGCCTTATAACGACTACGGACGTATCGTGAATTGGCGGATCGACGAGTCCCTGCCTGATGCTGTTGGCGCCTTCGTTAGCTGGCTCACGAACGGGAGTGGTTGGACCGTGGAGGAGCGCGGCAAGCTGGTCGCGATCGGGCCGCGCCACGTCTGCATTCTTTTCCGCCGCTTTCGGGCCTTCTCCCGCGACGTCACCCGGCCTTATGTGCGGGGTTTGGAGTCGCGGCGCATCCCGCACGTGCTGGTCGGCGGCCGCTCATTGCACGATCGCGAGGAGATCATCGCGCTGCGCAATGCGCTGGCCGCGATCGAATGGCCAAATGACGAACTCAAGGTGTTTGCTACTCTGCGGGGTCCGCTCTTCGCCCTCAGTGACGAGGCGCTGCTCGCCTTCCGCCAGTATGTTGGCTCTGATGGCGCATTGCAGATCCGCCGGCTGCATCCGATGCACGCCGTCGACCGCAGTCAGCTCGACCCCGTTGCGCATGAAGTGGCCGACGCGTTGGCTCTGCTGGCGCGCCTTCATGCCGGGCGTAACCACCGCCCGATTGCCCAAACCATCATGATGCTACTCGACGCGGTGCGCGCGCATGCCAGCATCGCGCTTTGGCCCACAGGCGAGCAGGCCCTCGCTAATTGCCTCAGGCTTGTTGACTTGGCCCGGCGCTTCGAGCGCGGCGCGTCATCGTTCCGAGCCTTCGTCGAGCAAATCGAGGCGGATGCCGAGAGCGGAGAGGCGGACGAGGCGCCGATTGTCGAGGAAGGCACGGAGGGCGTCCGGGTGATGACCGTCCACAAAGCCAAGGGACTCGAGTTCCCCGTCGTCATCCTGGCCGATCCGACTTGTCCTGCGACCCGCGACACTCCCAGCCGGCACGTCGACCCGGCCCTTCGGCTGTGGCTTGAGCCGCTCTGCGGCTGCGCGCCGACCGAGCTCCTCGAAGCTGCCGACGAAGAACTACGACGGGACCGCGCGGAAGCAGTACGGGTCGTCTATGTGGCGGCAACTCGCGCCCGCGACCTCCTTGTCGTGCCCGTTATTGGCGACGGACCGATCGGCGGTTGGCTCGAGGTCCTCAACCCGGCTCTCTATCCGTTCGACGATGCCAAGCGCAGGCCCAGTTCCTCGCCCGGGTGTCCGGCCTTCGGCAACGACACCGTACTCGACCGTGGCCCCGAGGGTATTTCTCCTGCCGGGGGATCGGTCCAGCCCGGCCTGCACCAACCGAGTGCCGGAGGCCCTCTGGTCACATGGTGGGATCCCGCTGTCCTTCAACTCGATGTGGAGGAGCAGGCGCCGTTGCGCCAGCAGCGTATTCTCGAGCCCGACCCCGACGGCACTGCCGCAGCCGCCAGCGAGGCGAGCTACGCCAGCTGGAAGACGGCGCGCCATGAAATTCTCGCGAGCGCATCGCACCCTTCGCTTTCGGTGCAGACTGTCACGATGCTTGCCCGTGCCGAATCTGCAAGCGAGCGCGGTGCAGTGGAGATCGTGCTATGTCCCAGCAGTCCCGATCGCCCCCGCGGTCGGCGGTTTGGCGTGCTCGTGCACGCGCTACTCGCTGCAGTGGACCTCCAAGCCTCACCGGAAGTGATCCGCGGTGCAGCGGCAATTCAGGGAAGATTGGTGGACGCAACTAGTGAGGAGATCGAGGCCGCTGCAACCACTGTGAACGCAACGCTCCTCCATCCCATCATGCGCCGAGCGGCGCGTGGAGCCGACAATGGTGTGCTCCGTCGTGAAACCCCTATCCTGCTGCGGCGCGCCGACGGAACTCTCACGGAAGGCATCGTCGACCTCGCTTTTCACGAGGAAACCTCTGACTTCACCGGTTGGACCGTGGTGGACTTCAAGACTAGTAGCGAGTTCGAAGCCAACAAGGCTACATACACCGCCCAAGTCGCGCTGTATGTGGAGGCGATCGAGAAGGCAACAAACCTCCCGGCGCAAGGAATTCTGTTTGCTGTGTGATTGAGTGAGGAAGCAGGAGGTCGTAATTCCAATCCCGCACCTGATCGGAGGGGAGCGGATTGCCGCTCGCCGCTAAATGCTGAACTGAAGCCCAGCAACTTGATGTTGCCAGTCGTGGAACCAGTGCAAGCAGCCTAGTGACGGCGAAAGATTTCTATGTGCTCCAAGATTTGGTCGGCGATCGTCTGGCCCGATTTAATAGCGACGACACGAAAGCCTTGATCCTTCAGCGCCTCGCGTACCGCGCGGTCACGTCTGAGCTGGTCTGGATCGTCGTGTTGGGGACCGTCGATGAAAATGCAGACTCCTGGAATGCCGTCGCGCTCGTAGTAGAAGTCGGGTTGAACGGGAATGCCGAGAGCGGGCGTATGCTGCGCATGATCCGGAAGGCGCAGCTGATTCTTATAAAGATAGTCGAGAAAGGCACGCTCGAAGCTCGAGGCCGGATCAATAAGACCCAGGAGGCGGCGATACTGCTCTTCGTAAGTCGGCCCATCTGCGGTAGGCGCGATGTCGCTGTGCAAGAGTGCAAACAAGAAGTCACGCACCTTATGTCGATCGAGATGCCGATGATCTGGCTGGTTGGAATAGCTCAAAAGGCAATCATAGCAGGCTGCCGTGCACCGCTCTTCCCAATCCGGTAGTGGCTGACCGCTGGACGGATCAAAGTGGAGGATTTCAAGCGCACGGGCGGCCAATTTTCTGAACTCGCGCGGTTCAGCGATAAGACGCTCCCACACCCCAATGCCGCCCTCCGCTGCCTCCCAAAATAGGAGATTTTCATTGTCCTCGCGTCCAATCAATTCGACTTCGACCTCCCGCTCTTCGATCTGGTATTCGATCTGCAATGCGCGGCGAAGCGCATAGGCTAAACTCCTCAGGAAACCCTCATCACTCCCACCTTCTGAGCTCGGCTGCAGCAATAGGAGATTTCGGCTATCTGTGACAAATGGCCGAATGCCAGGCACCAATGTTCCGCCGCCACCATTACCATTGCCCCCATCGTTCGCATCTTCCCTCGACCGCCAGCGACCGGTCGCACTGTCGATGACGAATCCAACTTGCTCCGACGACTTCCGCCAACCGTGATTGATACGCCAAAGCTCAGCTTGGGGCAGATATAGCGCCCACAGGATCGGCCTGCCTGTAGCTGGTTCGATGAGAATACGACGTTCTCGTGCTGCGCCCGCTCCAGTGCGAAAATGCGTTGTTGTTAGGTAGCCTTCGCGCACTCGCTCTTCTTCTTCCGAAGTGATCCGGGTCCAGCGCTGCGCCCGCACGGTCGGCTGCCGAAACAAAGCCTGCGGATATTGTGATGTTGCCCCATCGAGCCGCGTTCCACAGTGAACGCAAAGATCAACATCGGCCTCATCACGGGGATGTACATAGCCGCAGCAATTGCACAATTTTGCCCGCGTCAGACGCGCCTCAATGCCACCAGCGGGTACAACAACAGAAGCAATGCGGTGCTTGCGGCCTTCGTGGTAAACCGAATTGCCGGGCCCAAATTCGACCAGGCCAATGAACCGGGGCCGATCGATGGCTTGCGCCTGCTCACCTGTAGCGACAAGTGCCCGGACCGGAAGGCGGGGGAAGTTGTAGCCCGGAAGAAATCCCTCATTGGCGAGGTAGCGATAAACGTAGAAGTCGGCTTCCGTGCTATCGCTTTCATTCAGGAGAAGCTGAATCTCGCGCTTGGCTTCGCGCTCGCGCTGCTCGGCCGTGTCCCGCTCTTGTCGCGCCGCGCGTGGATTGTCGATGATCTTGCGGGCCGCATCGCGCTGCTCTGTCGCTGCCTTGTAAAGCTCGCGCCAGCGCCTGAATGCCTGATCGAATCGTTGCGGTGCGGATCGCGCAATGTCTTCGAGCCAAGCCTGCGAATACCAATGCGCTTGGGCAAGCTCAGGCCCACAGGAGGAGATTACCTCTCCAAAGGCATCAAGGGTCTCCTTAAGACTTTGTTCTGTGAATTTAAGCTGCGCCGCCAAATCTTCCCGAAGCGGAGAATCTGGCTTGTCGAGACCGAGGACCTCAGCAATTGATTGCCCTAGCCTAGGCTTGACGATCGACAGCCAAGTCGACTGCAGGTGGGCCTCGACGAGCTCCTTGTTGACGATGTCGATTCGTGGCGGCGCCACCACGCCCGCAATCATCTCCTGCGCCTTGTGAAAGAAATATCGATCGTGGACGTTGCCGTGACTCGCGAAAGCCATAACCAGCGCCGCTTTTCCGCCGCGACCCGCTCGGCCGCTGCGCTGAGCATAGTTGGAAGGCGTAGGCGGTACATTGCGCATATGAACGACCGACAGATCCTTGATATCTACCCCGAGCTCCATCGTGGGTGAGCAGAACAGGATCGGCAGTTCTCCAGAATTGAAATTCTTCTCGCGCAGCTCCCGCCGATCAGCCGATACTTGTCCAGTGTGCTCTGCCGTTAGCAGACCTTTGAACTGGCCTTTTCGTTGCTGATTGCCATCCCCTCCCAGGGCCTGCTGGTAGAGCGATCCGAAATAAGCATTGGCATCACGCCTTGTCTCATCTTCGCGACGCAGATGGAGCGACTTGCCGCGAACCGGATCTGGTGGAGGCGGCACGCCATCGCCAAGCCGCCAGCGCAATGCGTTCACCATGATCTGGACGCCAAATGGTTGGCCGTTTCTCTCAGCGATGCGAAGGATATGGCCTCTCAGCACGGCCACGATGGTCGTGATCAGCTTTTCAACCTCTTCGGCCGACAGATTTTCATCGACCCCCCAAGTGCGCCTGGAGCGAAGATAGCGAGCGATTGCCGAACGCGCGCCGAAACGAAGCGCCACGTCGCGGTCGCGGTCGGTTGGGGTTACTCGCGGGAGAACCGCGATACCTCCCCGACGCAGCCGCTCTTGCTCATCGAATGACCAAGGCTCTCGAAGCACAGCATTGGCACGCTGCACAAGCCGTCGTGTCTCGTCATCCGTCAGTGCACGGTCATCAAGAACCAGGACGCTCCGCATGTGATCAAGAATTGCGGCCAAGACGACCTTGCGTTCCGACTGCGTAACCCTTCTGATGATTGGATGAGACCACAGCGCTTCATTAGCGACGAGCTCGTCCAACCCTGCATATTCGATCTTTAGTAACCCGGTCTGCTCCAAGTTCGGCTGCGCCACGCGCCACGCGCGAGCCAAATCCTCCACGGCAAGGTAGTGGAGAACCTGCATCATGACATTTCGGGCATTGGCAAATCCGGGGCCGGTATCGACCGGCTCTTTCATGAAATGCTCTGGCTTCGGATCGAGGGCAGCAAAGATTGCTTCCCCCAGCGCATCGAAGGCCAGCGTATGGCCCTGCGTGGAGCGCAACGCCTTGACAAGGGCAGCCCGGAGCTGAATCACCTGAACAAAATCGTTGGTATGGCCGGCCTGTAACGAGGCATCCTGCCGGCTGTCGGTAAAGCTCAGGAGGCGTGGCGGCTCGCCGGTCTCGCGCACACCAAATTGCGGAAGGCCGGTCACGGCCGTCGTAGCGACCACCGTGGTGGCGGTAGAGCGGCCGGTCTGGCTGAGCGTCACCAGTTTGCGAAAGTCGCTCTCGCGCAGATCATAGGCCGCTCGGCAGCGAAGGCACAGCATCAGTGGCCGCGGTTGCCACCAGGCAGCAAGCGCACCTTCAATTTCAGTTTCCCTGGCCCTGCCGTCGGCGCTCACCCAAATCCGCCGCGGAACGTGGGCTTGATAATGCGTTTTGACGCGAGGACCGTTTCTTCGCATCTCGACGAAGTTGTCGGGCAGATCCTCGTCCTCGCTCCAGAGGCTGCCGTCCTCAAGAGAGATGAATCCGGGGTCGCCGGGTAGGTCCTCGTCCGTGACATGCAGCAATGGTGAGCGGGGCAGGAGCTCGTTTCCGTCCTTTCCGGCGGCGAGCGAACAGAGATAATGCTCCTGCCCACATTCCCGACAGAAAGCGAGCGGGTACATGACGCGGTTTTCCGCCTTGCCGGCTTCTCTCGGTGCATAAAACGGTCCCTCCGAGGAGAACGACCGCATATCCGGGGTTTCCAGTGTCGCGTAAACGCTGCCGCCCGAGGAGAGGAATTGGTGGAGTCGGAAGGCAAACACCGGTTCGCCAGGGCGCTGCTCGGCAGCGTTGCCAGCATCAAGAACGGCTCTGAGCGCCGCATTGCACCGTTGTTCAGGAAGGTCTGTCTTTTCGATCAGCTGTTTCAAGCCATCCACGAAGGCAAGTGGCTTGCGCCGTTCCAGGCGGCCATCAGCACCAATTGCGAGCCCGAATGTCGTTTCAACCCAAGCCGCAAGCGGATGGCTCGTGACGGACGCGACCGTCGGCTCGGGCGCCGGCGCGAAAACAGCTGCGCGCAAGCCTTCGGCAGTCGTTGGCACCTCGGCCGTGGTGACTCGCCGAAGCTTCTCGTCGATCACGTTGTCCGGCGTGATCGTCACGCCGAAGAACCGACTACCTACCTCCGCAATCCGGGCGCGGGTCGCATTGCTATCCTCGCCAGTCGCAAGAGTGGCCGACGTGCCGATGCACAAAAGATCGTCACAGCCAGCGCGCTGTCGCACTCGGCGCATGAGCATCCCGACATCCGCACCTTGTCGCCCGCGATAGACGTGGAGCTCGTCGACAGCGAGAAACTTTAGTGCCCGAGTCGCCTGATGCAGAAGCGAGCGATCCGTCGGACGGATCAGCATGTATTCGAGCATCACATAGTTGGTCAGCAGGATATGCGGCGGATCGGTCAGAATCCGGTCGCGGTCCTTGCCACGGTCCTGTCCGGTGTAGCGCGAAAAGGTCACCGGGCAATCGGGCCAATTTTTCTTGAATTCCTGCAAGGCCTTAAGCTGGCTGTTGATCAACGCGTTCGTCGGATAAACGATAAGAGCGCGAACGGAATGATCACCCGGTTTGTTCTTGAGCACCTGGTCCACAATCGGAACTAGGTAGGTCAAGCTCTTGCCAGAACCGGTGCCAGTGGAAACAAGGTAGGGTTCGTTCTTTTTAGCCGCAGCGATAGCTTCAGCCTGGTGCAGATACAGGCGGATATTCGGTCCGAAGAAGCCCGCGGCCTCCTTTCCAATCACGCCGTTGGCGGCAAGGTCTGCCAGTGTGCCCGCGGGTTCGTATGCCGGATTGAGCTGCAGCACGGCGTCGGGCCACAGCTCACCACTCACGAGCATGTCTTGCACGAAGCGCTCGATGCGCTGATCCCGGATGTGGATGAAGCTTTCCACATAATCCCGATATTCGCGCACCACATGATCGCGCAGACCGAATACGTCGAAGGCCATTTCCCGTCCTTGGCCTCAGTTTTCGTCACACAGCGGCAATGGTTGCTTTGCATCAGCGCTCGCGGAAGCAAGATCGGTGACGCTGCTTCCAATACAGCTCAATCCAGCTCTCACGAATTCATCTTCCGACCAACGATACCGATCATAAAGCCGCCAAAGCAATTGACCAGAGCACTCCCACTGCTCATGAGACCTTTTTATCACATCGTATGCTTTGAACCGGCTGTGAATAAATTGGAGCGCATGTTGAAGTGGCGTCGCAGAACATGACGATCGTACGCTCAGCGCGTTCGATCCCCCTGTCATCGATCATCGGTTTGTTTAGGTGTTCACGCCGATGTCGGAAGCGCACGCCAACAAGATCGATCTCAGTTCTATCATCACCTCGCCGATCACCGTGTACCAGGAAATTTCGAAGGCACAAAAATCCATTCAAGCGGAGATACCAGTAGGCAATGTCCTCGGCATTGAGCTTAGCCGACATGATGCTCGACCTGAATTTACGCCGCGCCGCGGACGCGGAGGGTAGCCTCAGAATCTTCACTGCGGGTGAGGACCGCACGCAGCCCCCGGACGACCTCCTCAAACGCCGCATAATTTTCCTCAGTGCGCCTTTCGGGTGCGGTTACCCAGCCAGCAAAGGCCTCTTTGGCTTCCGGGTGTGGCGCCATCAGGTACCAGTAGACATCGTCGTCAGGGCCGAGCTTCGGCATGAGTGCGAAAAGGCGGCGAGCTAGGTCCGGATTGTCAAGCAACTCGGCCTGCGGCGTGCCGGCGAAGCGCCAGGCTCCGGCGGTCTCTGCTTGGCGCCGCAGTGCGGGCGGGAACGCCGCCTCGATCGTGAATGGCCAATAATCTGGCGGGACATTGTGCGCTTTCATCGCTGCTGCAAAGGCGGCCGTCGGCTTCAACAGGCACCAATGGATGCCATTTGGCAGCTGCCGCCAAGTCGCACCCTTGCGGACATGGCCATCCTCGGTCAGCTGACGGCCAGCGGAATCATTATCGGCAAGCACTAGCACGACCTGTGCGCCTAGAACCTCGCGCAGCGCTTTCCCCTTACCGGCTAAGCTGCCCATTTCCTTGGTGCCACCCGCCGCAATAACCTTTACGGGCATCGGTTCGCTCGGGAAGAACACGCCCCAAGCGGCTTCAAAGATTTTGGCGTCCGTTACACCCTCCACGAATAGGGTGGGCTTGGGCGTGGCGCTCGCGAGTTTGAGCAGCGCTTTCGAGTCGTGCTCGACCTGCTCCAGCTTCTTGCGCGTGGCGGTGAGTTCTTGCGCTACGCGATCGATGTATTGCGGCTCGCGCAGACGCGCGGGATCGAATGTGCCGTCAGCGGCGAAGCGATGCCAGGCCTGTAGAACTAGGCGCTGCGTGCGGTACTCGCCAAACTCCTTGATCTCGCTTTCCTTCAGGACCCGGAACGTCTCGGACGGATAGTCCTCGCCCATGACTGCCTTTGGATCGAGAATGTATTCCAGCTCGCGGCGCGTGAGGCCGTACAGATAAGCGTAATAAGCATCGAGCTCGGCGCGCAGCAGCGCACGGCGTTCGGGCTCCCATGTAAACGGTCGCTCATCACAGCTCAGCTCACGTGCGAAGGCCACCAATGAATGACTGGTATACGTGAGCTCAAGGACGCGCGAAATCACGAAAGCACTTCCGCGATGTCCATATGCCTCTGGTGGAATGACCGGAAGTTGCTCGTACACGTTCTGCGGTATGCTTGGTTGACTGAGAGCGTTCCGCAAGCAGTAGTCAAGGACCAGCGAGTTAAGGTTTGCGCACAAGAGGGCCTGCTGCTTGGCGGTGGGGCGCAGCACAATGATCCACCCGTAGGTCATTGGCATCATCGGCAGGATGGCTGCGATCGAAGTCCGATCGTCCGTCGATCGCGCGACCCTGCGGAACCCAAGAAGTGCGGATTGAGTAGAGGGTAATTCCCAACGTTGAAAATATTCGTTGTAAGCCGACCGCAGTGCCATTAGTTCAAAATTGGGCTCAAAAGCA
>Ga0126379_10002484_pt1 | contig 11775 bp, 9 predicted proteins | sample PanSoiMetPlot_24_FD_92640 | JGI IMG/M metagenome (GOLD analysis project Ga0126379, IMG submission 92640) | Tropical forest soil microbial communities from Panama - MetaG Plot_24 | ecosystem: Environmental > Terrestrial > Soil > Tropical forest > Bulk soil | place: Panama | collected 2016-02-17
ATCTCCAGATAATGATTCTTCTGCATCGCCGCGACCAAGAAGGCGAACAGCAAGCCTAGGCCAGCGCCCACGGCGATTCCCCACTTGGTCGAGTGTACTTTGCGCGCGAACCAGCCGCTGAACAGACCGACAAGCATGCCCTTGATCGACGAGCCCACCAGGATGCCTCCGATCATGGGGCGCGCTTCCGGCGTAAACCACGCCGTCGCACCGTCGATCGCTCCCAGAATCAATCCAAATAGCAATCCAACGACGATCTTGTTCATTGCTTAAGCTCCGCGGATGAAAAGCTCCGCCTCAGGATTCCGCGTTTTGGGGGATTCCTTTAGACGGTTCGCAGAAAAAACAGCAGAAACTTCACGCTCGCGTATGCCGCAAAAAGCCAAAGCAGCAGCGCATTGCGAGATCCAAAGCGCCGGGCTCGGTGCCACAGCGGCTCGCTCCAAGCCTCCACCGCTAAACCCTCCTGGAATCGCTCGATATCGGCGAGAAACTGGTAGACGCTCGGGTAGCGGTCAGCGGAATTCGGCCTCGTCGCTTTGTTCGCGACGGCGCGGAGGGCATGGGGCGGAGTTTGGGGCAGCATGAATTGGAGCAGCAGGCCAAGAGCGTAGATGTCGGATCTTTGATCCAGCTCAGCCTCGGGGGCGCGAAAAGCGGGCGTGCCGGCCACCGCGTCGACCCCCCAGTCCATCACGTAAACCTGGCCGAAGTCGCCGACCATCACGTTCTGAGGCTTGAGATCTCGATGAATCACCCCGCGCGAGTGGGCAAACGCAAGCGCTTCGCCCACGCGGCGGATCACGCGGAGTCGCTCGGCAAGGGAAGGGGATTTGGTGACGTAACGGTCCAGCGGTTCGCCCACCACCCGCTTCATGGCGTAGAACGAACGCCCGTCGGCCAGCGTCCCGCTCTCGTAGATCGGAACGATGGCGGGATGCTCGAGCTGAGCGATTAGCTGCGCCTCTCCCGGCAGAGCGAAGTCGAAAACCTTGAGGGCAACGGGACGATTGAGCTCACGGTCCCGCGCTGCGTAGACAACACCCGTTCCACCCCGGCCAATTTGCGATTCAAGCTCGTAGCGGGTACCGACGAGGTCCGGCAGGGCGGCGACGTGGCGCAGACGGTCGACAATGGAGTCGGTCAGCTCCATAGGCGCCGCAATTCCTTGCGAAGCTCGGCCTCGCCCGAAGTGACGCGCCGCAGCCTCTGAGTCACAAAGGCACGAAGCGTTCGGCGCGCCCAGGCCAGGTAATTGGTCACCGAAGTCTCTGCAATGCCATGGCGCGCTGCCAGCTCAGCATAGGAGGGACGGTCGGGGCCGGCGAGATCGTAGCTCTCGAAGATGTCAAGCTGCAGCTTCTTGTTAGACGCCAAGCAATGGGCGCGGAGATCGTTGACGGCTAAAGCGAACAACTGTCGCTGCCATTCGCGCTCAAAAGCCTCCTCCGGGGATTCGTTGGCGATCAGGTGGTCGTTGAGCTGCTCAAATTCCACGTCACCGCCGCGTTTTTGACGCTTCTGCGCCGCAAGCTGGTTCGCGGCGAAGCGATCGATCGCCATTCGGAGGTAGGTTCGAAACGACGCGCGACGGGGGTCGAAGCCGCGAAAGAAATCGCGTTGAACGGCCATGGTGAAGAAGCTCTGGGTGAGATCTTTTGCGTCCTCGTTGTTCTTGCGGAACTTGAGGCGAATGAAGCGGTAGACCGGCTTCCAGTAGAGCGCAACCACTTGCCCAAGGGCCCGATGTGACAATTCACCGCTGACAGCCGCGAGAAGCGAGAGGTCCGTCGAAGGAAACTGCCCTGCTATCCCGCCGATCCCTGTGTCTGTGTCCACGCAGCGGATTTATCTGCAAACCTGGATAGAGATCAAACCGCGCGGCCAGTGCCCGATAGATCCTCCAGGTGCCATCCTCGTTTCAATGCGGACAGGAGGCGCACATGCAGGCTCTTCATCGACTCGCCATTTCGGTTGCCGTTCTGTTCGCGCTGCCACCGCTCGCTTCGGCTCAAGCTCGCGATACAGGCTTTGAGATTGAGCCTGGAACGACGGTCCTGCCGCCCATTCGCTTTGAGCAGCTGTCCATTGCAAGCGCTGCCGAAACCATTGCCGATGATGACAAGTCGCGCAGCACGCAGAAACACGGCAAGGACGTGGTGAGTGCAACGGTGGAAGTGAAGTCCGCCGGCAAGCTTGTGCCTGTCTACAAATCCTACCAAGCGAACCAATAGCCACTCGATCCACGAGCTGGCGGAGCTCGACCATCTCTGATTCTGGGCTGCCTACCAGCGAAGCCCCTTGAGGAGCTGCTTCGCCTTTTCCTCAAGTTGCTTCTCTTCCTTCTGCGCTTCATTGGCCTTGTCCTGCGACCCGCTTGTGCTAGCTCCGCCGGTTCCCAACAGACGACCGATGACGCTCGTTGCCACTTGCTTGGCGATGCTCTCAGCGGCCAACTTGACGTCCACCACCTCGACACTGGGTGCGCTGGCGGGTCCGATGATTTTCAAGCCAATGGGAATCGCTTCGCTCGGCGTCACCTTCCCACCGGTCAGCGAGGAGACGATCGACGGCGCCAAGGCGACAGTCCCTGAAAGGTCCAGCTTTCCATCGAGGTGCGCACCGCCGTTCAGGGTGAGCTGCCCCTCGGGAAGGTTGATCTGAAGCGGTGCCTTCAGTTTGGCGAAACCCTTCTCCACCGAGAAGGCGAAAGCGAGATCCTTCCCCAAACCGGTGGCTCCGGCGTCTGGTTTGAGACGCGTCAGACCCGGAGGAAGCACTTTGGCGAGCGGGGTCCAAACGGAGGCGATCAGGTCCTTTCCGAGGAATTGTCCCTCGCGCAGGTGCCCATCCAGAGCTCCTGACGCAGATTGAAGGAGCTCCGCCGTGTCAGCTCCGGACCCGGAGAGATTTACGGTCGTCGCCATCGAGCCGGCCAGAACTCTTGCTGCGCCGGCGAAGGAGAGCGCTTGTCCAACCTCGATGTTCTGCCCCTGCGCGGCAAGCTGGTAGGACGCCGTACGCTGCGCGAGATGGATCTTCGTCCCGTCGGCCGACACCTTTCCACCGAACGCCTCGGCGGAAAACGTCTGCAAGGTGACTTCGTCGTCTGCCACGCGAAGGTCTGCGCGCACGTGCTTGAGATCGATTTTCGACTTTCGAAGCGAATCGATTTGGACGGCGGCGTGCCCTCGCAGACCTGCAAACGGCGCGGGGCTCGGCGGCGGGTTCTCCTTCTTCGAAGTCACCGCGATGTCTGTCGGATGCGGGGACGGCCTCGACCGCGACGGTTGGAGCAGGCTATCGAGGTCGACGTGCGGGCTGTGCAGCGAAAGCTCGAAGCTGGTCTTCTTATCCTTGCCCGAGCCGGAAAGCTCGATCGAGCCGCTGCCGGTGGCCGTTGCGTCGCGAACTCGCGCAGCGATTTCGGAGAGGCGAAACTTCAGGGGCGACGACTTTTCGCCGGTGCCGCTCTTCGTGCCTGCCACGGATATCGACAACGGTTCGCCAGGCGGCTTGTCGAGCGATTCCCCCGGCCGCAGGTCCACGCCGGCGAGATCGGCCTTGAGGTCGAAGCGTAGAGTTTGCGCCGCGGCACCGCTTAGGTGAGCAACCAGCGTCATGGTCTGGCCGGGGGCTTTCTGGAGCGTCTCGGGAATCGCCAACCGCACCGGTGTGAAATCCAGCCGCGCCTCGATGGATTGGGATGCTTCGGTGCCCGAGCCCTGAACGGTGAAGCCGATGGGACCGGCGATCTGGCCTTTGAGCTTTCGCTGCAGAGCTGGAACGAACGCCGCGATTCGCGCCGGGTCGAGATCGTGCCCCACCAGCTCGAGACCCTCGACACGCAGCTGACCGGAGCCGAGCCCGAGCACCCGGCCTTTGCCGCTGATTCCGGCGGGCCCCACGTCAAACTTCAGGTGCTCGATTTGAAGGTCTCCCCTGGAGGCGTCGCCTTGCAGATTGGCCTCGAGTGAGACGTCGATGGGTTTCGCATCCTCTGCCTCGGCGAATCGAAGCGCCGCAGCGCTCAAGGTGCCGTGGACCTTGGTCTCGCCTTTGCCGCCGGGTACCGCGGCGCCGAAATCCGCAGTCAAGTCCGCAGCGAGCTTCCCCTCCTGCAGACCGACGTCGCGCGGCAGAAAGGGCGCGATCGGCCTTAGGTCGATCGGCTGAATCTTCATCATTAGCCGCGTGGGAGTGGGAACCAGCGAGTCGGGCAGGGGAGTGGTGGCGAGCTCCAGCTTGAAATTTCGTTGATCGGCCAGAACCGCCGCCTCGATAGAAACCTCGAGCGGCTCCCCAGCGCGCAGGTTGTCCGCCTTGACGTCCAAGTGTTTCACCTCCGCAGTCGCCACCTTGCCGCCCTGTCGCGCCTGGGTTTGATCGATCAGTCGAACCGTTCCGTCGGTGAGGCGGAAGTGGACCAGCTCCAGCGCTGGATGCGGTCCTTGTTCCTCAGGCTGCTTGCTCGTGGCCGGCGGGCCTGCGCCCTTCGAGAGGCTTTCCTGAAGTCGCTCGATGTTCGTGGTGCCGTCGGCAAGCCGGATCACGTTGACGGTCAGTCCCTCGATGTTCACCGAGCCGACCGGTAGCTCTCGACCGCCGGAGGCGATGATCTCGAGCAACCTCGGTTTGACGTCCACGCGCTCAACCGAGAACACGGGCAGCGATTCACCGGCCGCCGGGCCGACTTCCACACCGAGGATTCGGACCGCTGCCCCGAAGAGGATTCTGGTGGAGATGCCCTCAACCTTGATCGGACGCCCGAGCCTCTCGGAATAAGTCGCGGCCTGCGCCCTTGCCTGCTTGAGCAGCACCGAGTCCAGGACGGACAGAGCCACCGCCACCGCGATGATGAGGAGGACGAGAACCGAGGCGGCGATGACGACTGCTTTTCGCGAAGGAGATCTAGGCATGGAGAGACCTATGGGGTGTGCGGCCTACGTGCTTCCGGAGTTGGCGGCGGCCTTGGGCGCAGTCGGGGCCACCAGGCCGGTACGTCACGGCAGTAGAGCTCGTACTCCGGGCCAAAACGACGGCGAAGAGTGGGCTCTTCGTAGCCATGGACAAAGGCAGCGACCAGCGCGAACACGGCACTCGCGTAGAACAGGAGCCTGAGCTGTCCCAACGCGAACGACTGCCCGACGATGATTCCCAAGACGGCGAGGTACATAGGATTGCGGACGTACTTGTACAGGCCTCCAACGACCAACTGCCTTGGCGGTGCGACAGGCGCCGGTGTTCCGATGCCCTCTGTGACAAACCGTGCAAATGAGTGGAGCAGCACGGCCGTCCCGCAGGCGATCAGAAGTACGCCAAATGCTCGAAACGGAAGCCAGGGAGCGAACGGCTCTGTGAGCCGCCACCGCGTGAGCCACCAGGGAACGACTCCCGCCACGAAACCGGGCGCCACGATGAAGAAAATCAGGCTCCCAATCGCGGCCATTACCTTGTGCATGCTGGCTCTTCCTAGCGATTAAGTAGCCTCCCAAGCCGCGGAAAGCGCCACGACCGGCATTCAATTGGCGGGCGTGTCCCCGGGCAGCTTTTCCGGCAGCTTAGAGGCCGGCCGGTTGTCTGAGACAACTTTTGTGGCAACTGGCGGGGATCGACAGGTGGGGCCGGTTGTCTGAGACAACTTTGGTGGCAACTAATTGCCACCGATCCGTCTGTGGGCGCGCGGCCAACACCTTCGGCGGCGCCACAAACGGCCCAACTAGGCCCGCCGGAATATTTTTGCGAAATTCAGCCTCAAAAATCGGGTGCAAGTGGCTGTCAGCGCGACGGTTTTTCGATCGGAAACGCGATTGGACGACGTCGTCCAATTCGGAGGTCCAGGAGGGGTACAACTGGTACAACGCTCCGGGCCGCACCAGGCCCTCGGTTGTGAAAGTCTCGGAATCCCGACAAATGCTTCAAGCGTGGCCTGACCTTGGGGGAGCGCTGCAAATCAGCGATCGCTCGCCGGGACGCACTCGAATCCGGTGGGGTCATGGCTTTGCGGCGTCGTCGGGCGTCTGGCTATTGATGGTAGTGGCGATCAGCTGCGCGCCACGGGCACCACCTGCCCCCGTTTCCCCGCCAACAGCCGGAGCCCCGGTTCCGGCGGAGCTGAGCCAGCGCTTTACGGGGACCTACGGCTATGCCGGAGGGGACGAGGAGCGTGCCGCCATTGCCGGCGCCGTCGACCACGCCGTCGAGGACATGTCCTTTCTGACGCGAGGTTTTGCTCGAAGCGCGCTCATGGAGCGCGCCGCGATTCGAGAGTCTTACACCATCTTCTTCGATGAGGCCGGGCGGGTCGCCGTCCTTTCGCCCGGGGAGTTGCCGGAAATCAGTCCGCCGGACGGCACGCCGGTCCAGGTGGTGAATCGCCTCGGGGATGAAAGCGAGCTGACGCAGCAGTTCATGGACGGTGTTCTCGTCCAACGGGGACGGACAGCAGATGGCGGCGGAAGCACGGCGTTCGAGCTGCAGCAAGACGGCGAGACGATGCTCGTGCACCGCACCATGGAGAGCTCGAAGCTCTCCCGGCCGGTCAAGTACACGCTGACGTACCGAAGGCGGTGACGCCTCCGGGCCAAAGAGCTATCGGACGCTCTTGCTCACAAACGCCGCGCGCAACGGCTCCATATCCACCAGTCCACTAATGTCCGCGCTCGAGGTAAAGCCCAGCTCTTGAGCTTGCTTCGCGGCCACCGCCAGCGCCGCGGGCATCGGATCGAGCGTCGGCGCGATCCGGGAGAACGCATCGTCCAACGTGGCCTCGGGCAATTTCTTTCCCGTGAGCTTGCCGTACGCGTCGTTTGCCTGACGAGCGAAGGTCGCCGGATCGGACCGCCAGCGCGTGGTGAGGGCGATGTGAGCGCGGAGTACCGCGGCAACCTGTTGGGGTCTGGCTTGCAAGACCTTGGTCGTCGTCACCAGCACCGTCGTCGGAAACGCGCCGTTGGGCCAAAGGTCGCGCTCGTCGACCAGCACATGCCCTCCGCCTTCGTGGATCAGCCGAGCTCCCCATGGCTCGGGCACCCAGGCCGCCTCCAGGCGCCGGCTGATGAAGAGGCTCAAGATGTGTGGATTGGCGGTCGGGGTCACTCGTACGTCGCCCTTGCGGTCCTCGGCGATGCTCAACCCCTGAGTCTTAAGCCAATGCCGCAGCGCGATGTCCTGGCTGTTTCCAAATTGGGGCGTTGCGAGCACCTTGCCTTTGAGCTCGTCGGGCGATCTGGCCGTCCTGGCGACGAAGACCGCTCCGCCGCTGACCGCTCCGGCGACGATGCGAAGCTCCCGATCGGCTTTCAAGTAAGCGTTGATCGCGGGCCCGGTGCCGGCGTACGCGAAGTCGATCGAGCCGGAGGAGAGCGCCTGCATTGCCGAGGGGCCGGCGTTGAATTGCTTCGTCTCAAGCTCGGTCTCCCCCAGCGCCCGGGCAAAGGCGCCCTCGTCATGGCCGACCAGTGCTTGCGCGTGAATGATGTTCGGAAAGAACGCGAGCCGAAAGGGGTCGCTCGCTCGGCGCGAATCGGATCTGCTGCACCCGCCTGCGAAGACGGTCAGCAGCAGCGCAGCGACGACGAGAGCTCGCCGTGGCAGGTGCGGGCGACGTTCGTTTGCCATCAAGGTTCCTAGGCTGGAGCGACCAGGCCCCAGCGGCGCCGAATTCGCAGCTCAACGGACTGGAACAGCAGCCGATCGACGCCGGTGCCGACGATGACGATCGCCAGCATGACCGCCATCACCTGGGATACCTCCATCAGATCCATGCCGGTGCTGAGTAACTGGCCCAAGCCTCCGGAGATGAACAGAAGCTCTCCCGCCATCAGCGCGCGCCAGGCAAAGCTCCATCCGAGCTTGAGTCCGGTCACAATGCCGGGCAGCGCTGCGGCCAGAAGAACGCCGACATAGAATCGCAGCCCGCGGATCCCGAGAGTTCCAGATACCTGAAGAAGCTGCGGGCTAATTCCGTTCACCGCGTCCTCGGTCCCGATGGCGATGCTCAATAACGAGCCCATCACCACCACGAAGATAATCGCCGCGTCGGTCAGACCGAACCACAACAGCGCGAGGGGAAGCCAGCAGACCGAAGGCAGGCCTTGAAAGCCCATCAACACCGGCTTGACCGAGTCCCGGATGATCTTCAATCGCGCGGTGGCGACTCCGAGCGGCACCCCGATGGCGATGGAGATCAAGTAGCCCTGGCTCATTCGTCCCAGCGAACGGATGGTCGCGCGCAAAAGCCGCCCATCCAGCAACATCTTGATGAAATCCCGCAAGACTGCCTCCGGGCCAGGAAACAGATGCGGCGGCCAAGGTCCGAAGTGCGCGAGAAGGAACCAGGCGACAACCAGCAGCAGGAAAAAAGCTGACTTGCGGGCGACATAGACGAGCGTGCTCATTGGCGGGCGATTTTGTGCGGCGCAGCTGCCCTGGCGCAAGGGCTGCGCCGCGGCACTCTCGCCGATCTACATCTACTTCGCCGGAGCCTCGACCAAGGCGGGTTCGGCGATCGCACCCGCCGCGGCCCGCTGCCGCGCTTCGGCGCGGTGATCGCGCGCGATGAGCACGTAGATGGCGGGCACGAAGAACAACGTGAAAGCGGTGCCGATGGCCATGCCGGTCACCAGCACCAAGCCGATGCTGTTTCGCGCCGCCGCGCCGGGTCCGCTCACCAGCGTGAGTGGGAAGTGGCCGCACACCGTGGCCACGCTGGTCATCAGCACCGGTCGGAGCCGGGTCAACGCCGCGTTGTGCACCGCCTCGAGCTTCTCTTGGCCTTGCTCCTGGAGCTTGTTGGCGAACTCGACGATCAGGATGCCGTTCTTCGACACCAGCCCTACTAGGGTGACCAGCCCCACCTGGGAGTAGACGTTGAGCGTCGTCGTCCACCCGTTGGTGAAGAAGGGGATGTTCGGGTTGGGCATCTTGAGGAACGTCATCACCAGGGCGCCGAACATGCCGAGCGGCACCGATCCCGCCAGGATGACGAAGGGATCTCTAAAGCTGTTGAACTGCGCCGCGAGCACCAGGAAGATCAGCGTGATCGCCAACAGGAAGGCGGGAAGGAACTTGTTTCCTTCCGTGCGCAGCTGCCGCGACTCGCCGGTGTAATCGAGGGAGTATCCCTTGGGGAGAATCTTCTTCGCCTCGGTCTCGAGAAAAGTAAGCGCCTGATCGAGCGGCACCACCGCCACCGTGCTCAGCTTGACCGCATTGAGCTGTTGGAAGCGGTTCAGCGACCGCGGGGCAACCGTGTCCTTGATCGCCGCGATCGAAGAGAGAGCCACCAGCTGTCCGTTCGGTCCGGTGACGTAGATGTCCTTGAGCTGCTCTGGGTTGAGGCGTTCGGTGCGCAGCAGTTGCGGGATCACCTTGTAGCTTCGGCCCGCAATGCTGAACCGGTTCACGAAGTTGCCCCCCAAGGCCGCTCCGAGGTCCTGGCCGACCGTCTGGGCGTTCATCCCGAGCTGGGCCATCTTGTCGCGGTCGAGGACAATCTCGGACTGAGGCTCATCGATCTTCACGTCGATCTGCGGAGGGAAAAAGAACAGGCCGCTCTTGGTCGCCGTCTGCTGGATCTGCTGGGCGAATCCGAGGATCTCCTGGGTCTCGGCGGTGGAAGCCAAAATGAACTCGACCGGGAACTGACCGCCGCCCGGCAGGGCGGGCGGGATCACCGAGAAGCTCTGCACCCCAGGGATGGCAGCCACCCGCGCCGACACCTCCGGCAGAACCTGAAAGGAAGTGCGCTTGCGCTCGGTCCAGGCTCTGAGCACCACGCCCCAAAACCCGCTGCCGGGCGTGGTCAGCTGAAAGGTGAATTCCGATTCTGGAATCTCCATCACCGTCTTGTTGATCGCCCGCGTGTACTGGGTCACCTGATCGATGGTCGAGTTCGACGGCGTGTTCACGACGCCGAAGATGACCCCCTGGTCCTCCAAGGGGGCAAGCTCCTTGGGAGCCTGCCAGAACATCAGCACCACCAGCACGCTCAGGACGGCCCAAGCAGCATAGATGATGCCGCGCGAGTGCAGGACCGCTTCGAGCCCGCGGCCGTAGGCGGCTCTGAGCCGCTCGAAGCCGCGGTTGATCAGCCCGGAAAGACCCTTCTCCTCGTCGCCGCGGCGAAGCAGCGAGGAGGACATCACCGGCGAGAGCGTCAGGGCCACCACGCCGGAGATCGTCACCGCGCCGGCCAGGGTGAGGGCGAATTCACGGAACAGCGAGCCGGTGAGGCCGCCCTGGAAGGCGATCGGGGTGTAGACCGCGGCGAGGGTGATGGTCATCGCGATGATCGGCCCGACCAGCTCGCGCGCCCCGCGCAGCGCCGCGTCGACCGGCTTTCCCCCCTCGCGCAGGTGTCGCTCCACGTTCTCCACCACCACGATCGCGTCGTCGACCACCAACCCGACGCTGAGCACGATCGCCAAGAGCGTCAGCAGATTGATGGTGAAGCCGAAGACCTGCATCAAAAAGACGGCCCCGATCAGCGAAACGGGAATGGCAACCACCGGCACCAACACCGAGCGGAAGGAGCCCAGGAAGAGGAAGATGACCACCACCACGATGAGCAGCGTCTCGCTCAACGTGGTCACCACCTCCTCGATGGCGCTGCTGATGTAGGAGGTGAAGTCGTAGGCGACGGTGGCTTTGATCTGCTCGGGGAGCTCCTTCTGCAGCTGATTCATCTCCACCCGGACGCGCTTGATCACGTCGAGCGAGTTGGCGTTGGGCAGCGCCCAAACGCCGATGAACACCGCGGTCTGCCCGGTGTAATTAACCTGGGTGTCGTAGTCTTCGGCGCCCAGCACCACCTCGGCGACATCCCCCAGCCGCACTAACCCGCCTCCGCGCTCGCGGACGACGAGCTGCTGGAAGTCCTTCACCGATCGCAGGTCGGTGTTGGCGGTCAAGTTGATCTGAATCAGCGCACCCTTGGTCTGGCCGACCGCGGACAAGTAATTGTTCGCCGCCAGCGCCTGGCGGACTTGCGCCGGGCTGATATTCAAGGCCGCCATTCGATCTGGCTTGAGCCAGATCCGCATCGCGAAAGTCCGGCCGCCCAGGATGTCCGCCCGCTGCACCCCCTCCACCGCGGATAGCCGCGGCTGGATGACGCGGGTGAGGTAATCGGTGATCTCGTTCGGCTTGAGAAAATCGGAGGAGAAGCTCAGGTACGCCGAGGCGAACTGGCTGTCGGCCGACTCGATGTTCAGGACGGGAACCTGCGCTTCGGGGGGCAGATCCCCGCGCACCTGGTCCACTTTGGAGCTGATCTCGGCGAGCGCCTTGGTGGCGTCGTAGTTGAGCCGGAGCCGGGCCCGGATAATCGACTGATTCTGCAGGCTTTGCGACTCGATGTAGTCGATGCCGTCCGCCGCGGCGATCACCCGCTCGAGCGGAGTGGTAATGAAGCCGCGAACCAAGCTCGCGTTCGCTCCCACGTAGATGGTGGTCACCGTCACCGCCGCGTTCTCGCTCTTCGGGTACTGCCGGATGGTGAGGGAGCGGATTGCTTGGAGGCCGGCGATCAGGATCACCAGATTGACCACGATCGCGATGACGGGGCGCCGGATGAACAGGTCGGTGAACTTCATCTGCTCGCCTTTCTTCGGATCACTTCTCGCTGGGTTTCGGCGCTAGCTCAGCCGCAGGTGCGAGGGAGTTGTTGACGCTCACCGGCATCCCATTGCGCAACTTGAAGGCGCCGCTGCTCACCACCGTCTCGCCGGGTTTGAGCCCAGAGACGACAGCGATGAAATCCCCCCGGCGCTC
>Ga0126379_10002485_pt1 | contig 11774 bp, 12 predicted proteins | sample PanSoiMetPlot_24_FD_92640 | JGI IMG/M metagenome (GOLD analysis project Ga0126379, IMG submission 92640) | Tropical forest soil microbial communities from Panama - MetaG Plot_24 | ecosystem: Environmental > Terrestrial > Soil > Tropical forest > Bulk soil | place: Panama | collected 2016-02-17
ACTTACGTGGCGAAGAATTGTAGCTCGGACTCGCTTGGCCCGACCATACGGTGACTGCTGTAACATCCCCATACCACTCATCGACTGTGGGTCAGAATAGCTTTCCTTGGCTTTGCGACATCGCGGTGACTGGCCAATTCGCTCTTCATGCGGCTTGCTGGCGGTGACTCCGGCGTTGCTGTCTGGCGGCTTCCAGCTTGTGGTCGCGCTCAGTGTGAATCTCGACCTGTCGCCCCGCGAGCATGTCTTTCGGTGTCACGTAGCCGATGGCACTGTGCAACCGGACGTTGTTATAGCGATCCACATACTGTTGAATCAGGCGTTTCGCGTCTTCCAATGACAGCGGCGTCCTCGGTCGAATGCATTCGCTTTTCAGCGACTTGTGCCAGCGTTCCAGCTTTCCATTCGACTGCGGGTAGTTAGGCGAGGTTCGGACGTGCGTCATGCCCGAGATCCGAATGAACTCTTTGAAATCGCGAGCAATGAACTGCGGGCCATTGTCGGAGATGATTCGCGGCTTCGCTTCCGGGTACTTCTCCTTGGCTCGCTGCAGGATCACTTCGACATCAGCTTCTCGCATGGATTCACGCAGATCCCAATGCACGAGGAAGCGACTGAACCCATCGAGAATGCTGCACAAGTAATAGAAGGCGCCGCATAGGTTGATGTAGGAAACATCGATATGCCAGTGCTGGTGCGGCGCCAGCGGCTGCTCGAAGCCGGTCCCCTTGCGCGACGGCTTAGCCTTCCATCGCGACAGCAGTCCCGCTTGTTTCAGCACCCGCCACACACTCGCCGGACTCACCGCGACAATATCGTGATCTAACATCATGAACGTCAGCCGCCGATACCCTTCCAACGGATTCTTCCGGTGAAAGCCAAGGATCGCTTCTTTCTCCCACGGTTCCAACCAGAAATCCCGAGGTACCCAACCGTTGTGCTCATTCACACGTCCGTAACGCTGCCGCCAGTGGTAAAACTTGCTCGCGCTGACGCCCAGCCAATGGATGAATCGCCCGACGCCGATCTCCGTCTTTTCCGACCAGCGCCGGACGAAATCCACCACCTGATCCCGCACATCATGAGGAACCCAGGTCGCGGTCAAAGTTCCCCAAGACTTTTTTTTAACGCAATGTGTTCCGCCATCAGCTCCGCTAAGACTTCATCTTTGGTCTGCACCTTTTTCTCCAGAGACTCGATCCGTTTCTGCTTCCTGGCGGCCAGGACGTTCCCTCGACTGGAACGCGGCCGCTCCGTTCTCGAAGAACTCTTTCTGCCAGCGGTAGAACACTGTTGGTTGCAGGCCCAGCTCCTCGCACAAATCGGAGACCGGAACCTTGTCCAAAAGATGGCGCCGTAAAATCGCCACCTTCTCCTCAGCCGTGTAGTGCTTGCGCTCTTTTCGCATACGTTCGCTCCGTTATCTTAACGGACGAACGCTTCCTCCATTTCTCATGTAGCGGTACTGATGCTGCACCCCAACCTCGACTTGCTGCAAGACTGCCCATCACTTCACTCAGATACCACGAAATGCCTTACGTGTATGGGATTTGGATGCTCCCACGCGAGAGCACCTCAGTTGGTGTTGACAGGGTACGCACGTGAAAGAAGAGGCCTTACTTTGCCATCGGTTGCAACTTTCACCTCCAGCTCAAAGGCATGGTCTCCCGCGGGAGAACCGGGGTCCTCATACTCTCCGTCGGCCCACCCCTCAGGAGGCATTTCTATCCAAGCGACGTGGCTTCTGCCGTTTAATTGAGCTCGAGTAGATGGGGATGGCTCAGGCTCGGAAAGCGGTTTCCAGTCAGATTGGGGAGCAACTCGGTCGACGATCTGGCCGATGGGGCGATTCGTGTCCGGGAATACAGGATAGAAAATCGGTTGGTTCCCCTGGTTCGTGAGCCGAAAACGAACAACGTACGTTGCTCCGCTGGCTCCGTTGCTCCGTGCCGTTCCCCTCGAACTTACGATCTGCTGATAGATCAATACCGATATTCGAAGCCGATTGGGACAACGACCAAGTAGAAAACTGCGTACTTTAGATTCTGTCTCCGCTCCTCCGGGTTTGGCGCTTCACCCTCCTCGTGGTTGCCACTCGTACCGTTCCCGGAACTAGAACGTGCTCGGAAGTTGTTATTCGTCATCGATGGGCCGTTGCTCCCCTTACTCAACTTGGCGCGCGAGGAGCGACTTCGCGCTTGGGTTCCGTTGCGGGGCATTGCAGGCATGAATCGTTACCTGGTGCGTTGGTAACTTGGTTAAGGATCTCGGAGGTGGGGACGGCCTCGTCGACCGCCACGGCCTCGGCTGAATGCTGAATCACGATCGCGTTTGGGAACAAACCTCCGAAGACGACGAACAACACAGCGGCAGCCAGGACCCAACGCTCGCGCGGCAGCGCGTCCGCCTCCACCGTAAACCCCGTTCGACGCTTACCTAGGAAAAGCCGCGTGAACAAGCGAAAGAAGCTTACGGCATTCAGGGCCGTCGCAATGGGCAACAACAATCCCGTTAGGGGATGCGAAGTGAGGGTTCCCTGGACCAACAAGTCTTGAGAACAGAAGCCAAGCGTGCCCGGCAGACCGACAAGCGCCAGTCCGAGGATGGCAAAGGACACGGCAAGGCGAGGCGCGTGTTCGGCCAAGCCCAAATGCCTGCTCGCGCTTAGATTTTCGCCAAAACGAACCTCCAGCAGTCGCAGAATTCCAAACAGACCCACGGTGGAAACCGTGACCACAAACCAATGCACTAGCGCACCGGCAATTCCTTCGGCCGTGCGGCTCTCGAGGCCACTCAAGATGCAGGCGGACTGACTAAGAGCAAGAAAGGCGAGGAGCCGCCGTGGCGAGTTCTCGGCAAGAGCTCGAATCGCGATGAAAAGCGCGGTGGCTATGGCGAGATAGGAAAGAACCGGAAAGAGATGGTCTGTCTGTGGAAACAACGGCACGATCAGCTTGGCGACCAGCAAAGCTCCAAAATGACCATTCAGGAGAAGAGCAGTTGGGACTGAGGAACCACTCTCAGCCGCGTCTGCTACCCAAGCGTGCATGGGGAAGATCCCTTTGCGAAAGACTACCGCGATGACCAGAAGCGTAAAGGCCACAATCCCGCCCGGGCTCTGTCCCTTCAAATTCGCAATCGAAACAACCCTGGCGTTGGCTACGATGAACCCGATCGCCAGCGCAAAGGCGACACTTGAGGACAGGAGACCGACTAGGGGACGCCGCTTGCGAGGCCGGAACCACCCGGCCCACAAGAAGGGGACGATGGACAGAATCCACGCGCCCAGCAAAACGAGCAGGTTTCCAGTCGAGTACGCCAGGAGCGTCGAACCCAATAGGATGAGAATTCCGGCGATCGTCACTGCCTCCGAATCACGGCGCGGAAGCAACAAAATTGCGCCAAGAGTGAGGCAGGAAAAGAGCAGCATCAACGTTTCGTACAGAGATTCACTCTTGGGTGCCCGCCAAACAAGAGCTGCGCTTGCGATGATGGATAGGAGCGCGGCGATGCAGCCGAAGACCCGGACTTGTCGGCGAACACTTGTCACGACAACCGCAGCAAGCCAGGGAGCGGTAATCGAAGCGCTGGTCAAGACAGGAGTACGGAGAACCCATCCCGGCACGGACATTAATTACTCCTCTGAGCGGGCTCCGGGCTCGGGACCTGCACGGTGCGGCCGGGGCGGATTGTAGTAGGGGAGGGCGCACGGGTGCGATCCTTCCGAGAAAGATAGTTGGAGAGCTGCGACAGCGGAGCAATCACCCAGCGCTCGATAATCGTATCCAGATTGCCGCGGTCGAGCGCCCAACGATAGAGCCATAACTGGATCCTCTCCGGCAGCATTTCCTCGATTTGCTTGCCAGTCGGCGAGAGCTGGCCTCCAATGGCGGAGTGCATGTGGTGATAGTCGTGAAGCATGGATGGCGCGCGCAAGTATTGCATGGTGCGAACCGTGGCATTCCCCAAGATGTGGGCCACCGCGAGCCATCTCCATCCGAGCCCGATCTCTATGAATACAATGCCCACTTGCGTCAACGTGGCATAAGCGAGCGACGTCTTGGCGTCAGCGCTGGCACGACCAACAATAGTTCCGTGAATCGCAGTAGCGGCACCGATCAGAACGACCAAAGAGGAAGCAAGCACGGATTGAGCCAGTAGCGGCTGCGCACGAAGCAACAGGTATGCCCCAGCGTGGATCGAGATCGCTCCGTAAAAGATGGCACTTGACGGAGTGGGTCCCTCCATCGCGCGTGGGAGCCATCCCGAAAAAGGAACCTGAGCAGCTTTTCCAGATGCCGCAAGAAGGAAGAGAAGACAGACGACTACTGCCCGCACGCCGGTTAGGGTTGGAAAGCCATTACCGAAAGATGCTGTTCCAGCCCAATGGTGCATTGCGAAGATACCGACAAGCAATCCAATGTCACATGCGCGATATATGCCGAACACGTAAAGTCCGTTTTCGACGGGAGCGGGCCTGCGCTCGAAGAATCCAATCAACAAGACCGACGTGATGCCGACGATCTCCCATCCCGCGGCCAACAGGTCGAAGGAACCCGCGGCGAACGCGAGCAAGGATCCGAACGCGAACAGGTGCAACAAAAGAAAAAATCGCAGGAACCCAGATTCACGATGAAGGTAGGTCGCCGAAAACTGCCCGATCAGTCCTGATAACACTGCCGCCGATGCCACGAAAGGAACCGAAAGTCGGTCCACCGTCAGTACCAATGGAAAATGGTAGTTCCCCACCGCAAACCAGTTGCCGAAAGTGACGGTAATATCCGCCGCAGACGTAATCCTCCAAATAAGTGCCGCAACTCCAGACGTACAGGCGGCGAAGGTCAGGCCGGTGATCCAGGACAGCAGGCGTTCGCTTGGAACCCAGTCCAACAACCATAGGAGGGCAAAAACAGCAAAAACGAAGCCCGGGGCCACCACGACAAAAACCAAGGTGCCTTGAAAAACATTCACCGCAGGCGGTCTCCTGTTGTTGTTCGAGGCGTTTGAATCCAAGCCATGGGAAGATGCTGGAGCTTCCCGGCGTACCACTCGTGCGATGAGAGCGCCACCGGCAGGCGTTCCAGGTCCTCATGGAACTCTTCAAATCCGCTATCCCGGTGAACATGAACACGTGCGGAAGCAGGGTCAATCGTAGCCAGTCGAATCCAGCGATTTTCCAGCAGCCGCTTTAATGTGGAGTCGCCATCGATAACTTTCTCCAGCTTGTCAGGAGTGGTCTCGACCACGAAGAGAATTCGGACGGGCTCGTGAATTTCAACCATTTGCCAGGGCAATCCCGTGCGTAGGTCGCTGGCATGACCGTCCATAACTCCCATCAAGCTGGTCACGTTGTGCGGCAGTTTCGTGCCGCATCCGTATCGGTCGTTGTCGACGAACGAAAAGTAGTATTCAAGACTGATTCCGGCGCAGACGGGTACCGCGGCGGCCAGCAATGCCGCCAGGGCTTCATTGTCGGGATCTACATTGGCGTCATAGGAAACGAGAAACGCGCGCCGATCGAAGAATAAGCCCCGGGTCAGGCTGCGACGCGCGATGATACACAGGGAATTCGTGCAATGCCCATATTCTGGCCGCGGCTGCGCGAGGTGCTCGCTGCGTTCTTCCACGTGACGAAGCGCGCGTTCCGCATCCGCATCTGCCGGCAATGATTCAAATCGCCGGGCGCGCTCGAGTGCGTTCTGCGTTCTCGCGCGATCAAGTGAACTGCGAATGGACTCCAAATCCGCCAGATGTGTTGAGGGGACCGCATCGAGATCGAAGAGTTCTACGTCGTCATTGCAGGTATCGTGATAACCGCCGATGAACCAGGTATCCGGGCGGATATCAATCCCTTTTTCCCGCAATCGGTCGCGTACTTCCTGCCGGTTTGCCATTGAAGCAAAAAGCCGGGCGTTCGGCCCGCCGCGGCGCCCGCCACAGGCTCCGCAATCGTGAGCCGACTCATGTGGATTGTTGAGGCTGCTCGAGCCGTGGCCAAGGATTACCACCAGACGGGAGAAATCGCGCACCAGACCAGCCGGACCCAAGACGCTGGCAACTCGTTCTGCTTTTTCTTCCGCAGTGAATCCCATCAACAAGCCGGAGACTGCGCCCTGGGATTGTTTTGTGTTCCGCATCAACGTGAGCTCAGTTCGCGGCTCGGGTAGAAATGCCTTGTTCAGCCAATTGCGCAGGAGCGCATAACGTCGCGGCGCCAGGAGATGACCGATCAGGGGCACTGCGGAGAGCAAACCGAGGGCTGAGGTCGAAAGCCAGCCGCGGAGCAATGTCTTGGAAGAGACAAACGAATTACGCATCAGCAACCCAAGAATCCGACGCCGCCAGCGGCGGCTTTCGAGTAGCGAGCTGTCTCCGGCTTGTGGCTGTTCTACGATGGCGTGCTTCGGTTTGACCACCACTGGGCAAAACGCCGCCCCATGGGGATCATCGATCCCCCTGTAATCCACGGCTACCGCGAAGTATCCGGCGGCACTATAGGTCTCCACCGACGGGTCGGCTTCTTCCAGAGCGCGTCGCATGGACTCCTCGCGCTCGTCGAGGCAGAAAAATACCTGCGCGGGAGGTCTTTGCGCCTGATTAAACAAGCCGCGATATTTTCTGTGACTAGCCAGCCCTCGCAGGATCTCGCGCTCGTGAGCCCGTTCATAGGCAAGATGGAGGATTCGCCGACGCTCCAGCCCATTGAAGGTTTTGACTTCGCTCGAAAACGCAATCCACTCGGACTCGGAAAGGCTCGCGACGTCCTCGCCGGAAAGTCGCAACACGCGGGCGGCGTCGTAGATGCGCGCGGCGCGGCTCAGACGCCTCGTCTCCTGGGTCTTTAACGGGCTCTCCTCCAGAATCGCTTGCGCCGCTCCTCGGCGCGCTGCCACCCGCGACAGCGTCAGTCGTACTGCGAGAAAGTCCATGAGGGAGCAGGGGAGGGTCGTGTGCGGCGCCAAAGTGGGCTCTTCCTCAAGCTCGCGCATCAACCCGGCCCAGCCAGGGAGTACCAAGAGTTCGGCCCGCAGAATTCCGGGCCATTCACTCTCGTCAAAAGAACTGCTATCCAGGTAGTCCAGGACCGCATCCGGCGCCGAAAAGGAGTGGTGCTGCTGCCTTCGAAACTCCTCGTCCAGCCCGACCAGATACTTAGGAAAAATTCCGCCGCGTCCGGAGAGCAGCATCCTCACACTCTGATAAAACCCGTTCTCGCGATTGGGCATCGGCCAATAGGCTGTGCCTTGATCCAAAAACACCGAGCAAAGCCGAATCAACCAAGGATGGATCACCTCGTCCACGGGACGAGGCACGGCAGGTTCTTCCTCGTGAGCTACGGCGCGTGCAGAACAAGCTTCGAACAGTACGCGTAGCGCAGGACGCCGAAACTCCTTAGCCAGATCGCCCTGCTCGGTGCGCCAAACGATGGTCGCCCCATCGAACTCCCGGACCCCCGGCGTAATCATCGCCCGACGCAGCGAACTTCGGCTTAGTCCCGCAAAGATCAGGAAATCGGGTTCCCGGTCAAGCACGGCGTCAACATCCACGAGTTGAATCCGCCCACGGGCCAAGTCGGCCCGATAACTCGCTTCGCTCATATACGGCTCGGCCCCAAATAGCTGCGCCGCCTGTTTTACCGCTTCTTCGAATGGAAGATGTTCGAAGGCATGCAGGGTGTTGTGGTGAACAAAGACTCCAATGGGGCCCTGCCTGGGAAGCAGGTGTGCGCCGTGTTCGACCGCGCAGCGCAATCGATCCACACGAGTTGACTTGGAAGATCTCGGTTCGGTCATCGACGTGTGACGAGACGGGATTTCGGCGCCTCCCTCGCGACTTCCTTCAGCATGTTCACAGTGGTGTTGAGCTGGGCGTAAAAATAGCGGCGCAGGATATCGAGGACCTCGATGAGCGCATGGTCGCGGATCGAATAGTAGACTTGATTGCCCACCTTCCGGCTCACCACGATTTGTTTGGCCCGGAGGACAGCCAGATGTTGCGATGCGTTGGCCTGCTCAATCCCCAGCCTTTCCATCAGCTGTCCGGCCGAAAGCTCACCCTCGCGCAACAGCTCTACCAAAGCGATCCGGGTCGGATTGGCGAGGCCCTGAAAGATCTCGCTCTTGAACTGCCGTAAAGCGTCGCTCATCGTTCTTATTAGTATATTCGAAACTACGAATATATTCTAGCCACCGGTTTATCCACCACTGGCACAGCAAGCGCGTATCCAGGGTTCTGTTGTACTAAAAGGCAGTCATATCAACGGACGAAACTGTCAACAGTCTGGAGTTGGTGAGCGGACATCCGATGCTCGTTAGTGCGGCAATGGATGCAGTCAAGCAATGGCGCTATAAGCCATACTTGGTAAAGGAGTTCCAGCCGAACTGCAAACCACCATCAACATGAACTTCCAATTGGAATACGACAATAGGTTCGCAGCGTCGCTCAAGAGATTCGTAGAACAAGTAAGGTAGCGTCGTCGCGGAAGTTCCCGCCGCAGAAGGCCGTGACCTGCTGCATAATGGTGCGTTGAGTTTCGAGCGCACTTCCGTCGCGTGCGCGCGCAGCTGCCAGCAGGCGCTCCTCGCCGAACTCTTCGAGTTTGGCGTTCTCCGCTTCCGTGATGCCGTCAGTCGAGAGCAGCAGCTGGTCGCCCGGTTGAAGTTGTGCAGTGTAGTCCTGGTAGGTCCAATGGGGCAGCGCGCCAAGCACCGCTCCTCCTCCTCGCAAAGTTTCTGCAGTCCCGTTGCTGCGCAACAGAAGTCCGGGTGAGTGTCCGGCATTCTCATAGGTAAGCGTGCGTGCGTCGGCGTCGAGCACCGCGTAGAAGAAAGTTACAAACTTTCCCGAAGCGACGTTTGCACAAAGGAACTTGTTCAGTTTGGTACAGACCACCTGAGGCGATGCCTCGGTGGTGGCGAAGGCGCGAAAGGATGCCTGAAGATTTGCCATGAGCAACGCAGCGGTGATTCCTTTTCCGGCGACGTCGCCCATGCAAATGCCGAGGCGATCTTTGTCCAGCTGAATCACATCGAAGTAGTCGCCACCAACTTCACGCGCAGGCTGCCAGGCTCCGGCGATCTGAACTCCGGCAAGCTGCGGCAACGAGCTGGGCAGCAGCATTTGCTGAATCTCGCGCGCTCGCTTGAGTTCTTCCTCCTGCTCCTGCAGCGCGATAGTCCCTTTCTCGACAGTCTGCTCTAGCTGTTGATTGCGTTTTCTCAGCTTTCGCTGGAATTCTTCTACTCCAAACAGGACAACGTTGGTGACCACCGCGACCACGATGACGAAATAGCCGATCCTGGCGAAGAGAAACGAGAACGGCTCGCGATCAATTTTGGTCAACTGCAGGAAGAGAATCGCGCTCACGGCGCAAATCACACCGAACATGATTTGGACCGGCAAAAACGCGACCCAGTTCCACGGGAACGGGCACGCCACGTACAGGCGGCGGCAGGCGAATTGGAGAGGAATGATAAGGTTGCCCACTGTGAGGCTGGCAATCATAATGACGAACAGTGAAGCCCTCTGGTTGATCGAGGCCAAGAGGGCATAAACCACCAACCCGGTGAACACGACCGTCAGCTCGATCTGGAATACGCGCCGCCAAAGAACCGAACGTTTCTTGGAAGTGACGGAAAGAATACTCACGCGTGACTCGGGGTGGAAATTGAACAGCAAGAGTAACGCCGAGGCAGAAAAAAGTCATGCGGAAACAGCGAGTTGTCTAGTGGAAAGGTGATACCGTCAACTGTCCGCAGCCTCGCTGGTGAAGAATGAAATTGGCCACACTAAGCGTTCCACAGCGGGTGGTAGAGCCATGAAATTAAGCTTGGGCGCAACGGGGAGAAAGGAATAGTTGTGAGCTACAGCTTGTTGAATTCACCGGCAGTCATGGCTTTCGTCGCAATTCCCAGCGAGGTGACATGGTCATATTTTGCTTTTGGACTGGTCATTGTAATCGGGCTGGTCACGATTTTTGCTCGTGGCGATTGGCAAAAGGCACGAGGATTCGACAAGCTGATTCTGTTCGGGCCGCTCTTCTACGCAGCACCACTTGCGGCCTTCGGAACCGAACATTTAACGCTGACGAAGGTCATCGCGTCGTTTGTACCGAAGTGGATTCCTTGGCACTTGTTTTGGGCGTACTTCGTAGGCATTTGCTTTATCTCCGCAGCGCTGAGCCTGGTAACGAGGATTAAGGCCCGTCTCGCGGCGAGTTTGCTGGGTTTGACGTTTTTCCTTTTCGTGGTGCTGATGGACATCCCGGCTTGGGCGCGCGACCCGCGAAATCGGTTTGCGCTAGCGCTCGTGCTGCGGGAATTATCCTTCAGCGGCGGCGCCCTGGCGCTGGCCGCCAGCCTCACCGAGCAATGGCGCGAGCGCGGCACGCACCTCCTGGCGACGATTGCGCGTTACTTCGTCGCCATTCCTGTGCTGTATTACAGCTTCGAACAATTCATGCACGCCGATCACGTTCCCGGCATTCCGCTGGTAATGGTGACTCCCCCGTGGGTCTATGGACACGCCATTTGGACGTACCTGGCGGCAGTCGTTTACGCAGTCGCGGGTTCCCTGTTGCTTGTTGGCAAGAGAACCCGCGCAGCGGCGACGTGGCTGGGCTTTACCGTGCTCTTCATTGTGTTGGTCGTCTACGTGCCAATCGGAGTAGTAGAACGCGCCAGCATCGAGGGCTTCAATTACTTGGCGGATACACTGATGTATTGCGGCGCTGTGCTTCTGCTCGCCGGTGCTATGCCGCGCGAAGCCTAGCGGCGGGATTCATCGGGCTGGTCAGTCCTGATCCGATCACTTGTGTCGTCTGTCAGGGACCCAATGCCCGGTAAATGCTACAGGGGTAAGGGGCAGGCGTGCCTAAAATCTGATAAGACCACTGCTTGGAAAAATTCTGCTGATGCTAAGGTAGTAAACGACTCCATCAGTCTTGACTCTGGCGCACCAGAAGCAATGGACGGTGTCGTGGTTGGGGACAAGCGTTGAAAGGTCCAGGTGACGCCCGCGATGCAGGCCAATACGGCAGAGTAGGCTTATGGCGAAATTTGACTCGTGCCGTCGGTGCGGCCAGAGTTTCGCTACCTGATTCGCGAGTTCAGGCAACGCATTGTGAGGCACTGCCACCTGGTCATTCTCTCAATCACTCAGGGCGGTTACAAGTGGAAGCGAGGACGATAGCAACAGCCGGAGAGTAACCAGGCCCGAACATTGCTGGCGTCTGCACCATGAAGCCGCCGTGCCGACAAGATGGGACGGTTAAACTCTGCCGCGGCCTATTGCCCCAAGATGTGAAAAAGGGACCAAACATAAGCGAAGATGGTGAAGATCGTCGATGATCTTGCGGCGTTCGCCCAGGGAGTCAACTCTTCCCGCCGCACGCGGACGATCTTCCCATTGCGCACGGGCCGCCCCCCGAAACGGTACCGTTTCTGTTATCAGCAGGGCAGGCAACTCCCGCCGGTCTTAATAGACTCACACTCGACGCCGCCCGAGTTACGGAATGACCGCCGTGGTTCCTGGGTCCTTCTCTGGCGTGAGCACTTGGCCTGGGCGCACATTACTGTTTCTTTCCTGCACTGAGGTTTTTATCAACCTGACTTTCTATCCGAACCAAGAGAGGAGAACTTGAATGACTGACACGCAAGGAAGTTCTCAACAACGGAGCATACTGAACATTAATCGCATTCCTTGGGGAGTGCTGCTGATCACCGCCACCATGTTGCTTTCGGCGACTGCCCAAGTGAAACCAGCACAACAGGAAC
>Ga0126379_10002486_pt1 | contig 11772 bp, 9 predicted proteins | sample PanSoiMetPlot_24_FD_92640 | JGI IMG/M metagenome (GOLD analysis project Ga0126379, IMG submission 92640) | Tropical forest soil microbial communities from Panama - MetaG Plot_24 | ecosystem: Environmental > Terrestrial > Soil > Tropical forest > Bulk soil | place: Panama | collected 2016-02-17
CTTGCATCTGCTGGCGCTGGAGCGCCCTACCTGGCCGCTCGCCGGAGGGCTTGCCGTCACTCCAGACCGCGCGGCCGTTCACAAACACATGCTCGATGCCGGCCGCCGGGGTCATCGGCGCTTCGAACGTCGCGCGATCGGCAACAGTAGCGGGGTCGAAGACGGTAATGTCGGCATAGGCGCCGGCAGCGATAATGCCGCGTCCGGTAAGGCCGAACCGCGCGGCGGAAAGCCCCGTCATGCGCCGCACCGCCTCCTCCAGCTCGAACAGCCCGAGCTCGCGGCTGTAATGGCCGAGGACGCGCGGGAAGGCGCCCCACAGCCGGGGGTGCGGATGCACATCATGCGGCAGCCCGTCCGAGCCGATCATCGTGTGCTCGAAGCGCAAGACGCGCTGCACATCTGCCTCGTCCATCATCCAATAGACGGCACCGGCCGGCTGCAGCCGGGCAACAGCTTCCGCCGCGCTGATCCCCCAATCCGCCGCGATCGCAGAAAGCTCGCGGCTGGCCTGCTCGGGCGCGCTTTTCGACCAGGTGACGAGGACCTTCAGCGCCCTCTCGGCTTGTGCCGCGCTCAACACGGTCGAGGACGCGATGTACGGATAGGCGTCGAGCCCGACCTCCTGGCGAGCGATCGCCGCAGCGATAATGGGAAGAGTCTGCGCAGTCCGTCCGAAATTCTGCCGGCCGACCGTCTTGTGGTGTGAAATCACCACGGGGACTCCAGCCGCACGGCCCACGGCAAAGCTCTCTTCGAGACTGTCGAGGACGGCGTCGCCTTCATTGCGCATATGGGTCGTGTAGAGCGCGCCGGCCGGCCGCAGCAGCGCGGTGAGCGCCTCGATCTCGGCGGCAGGCGCATTGGCGGCCGGAGCATAGGCGAGCCCGCTCGACATGCCGATCGCGCCCGCATCGAGCGCCTCCTGGAGCCGCTCGCACATCTGGGTCAGCTCCGTCTCGGCGGCCGGCCGGTCGAGCGCACGCATCGCCCCGACCCGAAGCGTCGAATGGCCGACGAGGCAGGCCGCATTGAGCGCCGCCGGTGTGCGATCGAGTGCGGCAAGGTATTCGGCGAAGCGCTCGTAGCGGTAGTCCGGGATATCACCGATCAGGTCGAGCGGCGGAGGCGGCGCATCGTCGAGCACCAGCGGCGCGAGGCTGACCCCGCAATTCCCAACCACCACCGTAGTCACACCCTGGCTCGCCTTGGCTGCCATCTGGGGGGTCGCGAACAGCGCCCGATCGTCATGCGTGTGCACGTCGATAAAGCCCGGAGCGACGATCTTGCCCGAAACATCGAGCTCGCGTGCGCCCTCTACTCTGCTGGCGGCACCGATAGCCGCTATCCGGTCGCCCGCTATCGTGACATCGGCCTGCCAACGAGGCCGGCCACTGCCGTCGATCACTTCTCCGCCGCGCAGAACCCAATCGGTCATTGTAAATCCTCACCCGTGGAAACCGATGCCAGACATGCTCCCAGCTCCGCCAGCAGCCGTTCATTGTCCAGGTTTCGGCCGATCAGCACTAACTTATTCTTCTTGCGTCCTGCCCCGTCGCGTTCATCCAATGAAAACCGCTTGCCGACCAAGTGGAATATGTATTGCTTGTCGGTCTCGTCGATCCACAGAATGCCTTTGCCGCGAAACACCTCGCCGGGCAGCTGTGCGTTCAGAAAGTGCTGGAATTTATGGACAGCGAACGGGCGTTCGCTCGCAAATGAAACCGAGCCGAACCCGTCATCGGTCAAATGGGAATGCGCGGCCGCTTCGGTGGTGAGCCGATCCTGCTGAAAGAGACCGGAATCAAGGATCAAGCTTAGCGGGGCTGCCGAGCGGGTCGTGCGGAGGATTCGTGCATCCGCTCGGATCTTGCGAATTTTGCGCTCGATCAAAGCTAGATGCTCGGCGCCGGCGAGATCGCCTTTGTTCAGCAGAACCATGTCTGCATAGCGCAATTGATTGGCGGCGGCCTCACTGTCGAAAAGGTCCAGACTGAAATTAGCGGCATCGGCCATGGCAATAATCGAATCGATGCGAAGCCGGTCGCGAAATTCCGACCGCAGGAAAGTTAGAATTATTGGGAGCGGATCGGCCAGTCCGCTGCTCTCGACCACCAGATGATCTATTTCATGACTGCGTTCCAACACCCGAAAGATTGCATCCACGAGATCGTTGTTAAGCGAGCAACAGATGCAGCCGTTGGCCAATTCGAGCATTGCATGGTCGCTCGCGACAATGAGGTCGCCGTCGAGCCCGATCTCGCCAATTTCATTGACAATCACTGCAACGCGGACTCCAGGCTGGCTCGCAAGGATGTGGTTCAACAATGTGGTCTTGCCGCTGCCGAGAAACCCGGTAACGATCGTGACCGGCAAGCGCGCTCGGGTATCGCTAGCGTTGACTGAAGGGGCCATCGCGGTTGTTATGCCGACCGCTCTGCCGAGAAATTGTAAGTCGTGCCTACTGCGGACTGGCTGACCGCTTCACCAAAGGCATTGGCGAGGGCATGCAACGCGCGCCAGCCGGTGCAATGCCCAGTGATGATGTGGCTGATGTTGAACGATCGCAATCCTTCCACCGTCTCGGGGATATTGCGCTCCATGACGCCGCCGAGATGCAGTCCGCCCATCACCGCATGGATCGCGTGATCCGGAAAGAGGTTCCTGACATGCATGCATACATTGACGATCCCGGCGTGCGAGCAGGAGCTGAACACAATCAGACCCAGGCCATGGACCTTAGCCACGAGCATGCGCTCGTCCAGCAACAAAGGGTCTGGGTCCCACGGCGCTTCCGGGCTCGTTCGACAGAGGTGATCTTCACGGCCTTTCTCGAACGAGCTCACCCGGGGAATCTCGCCGCTGTAGTAGAAGTGCCCGTCCAGCAGCAGACGCTCCGCTGGGTCGTTAACGACCGCCGCGCCGTGCTGTTCCAGCTCGGCGGGGAGAGGCACTATTGCGACTAGAACAATTCTGCCGCTGGGGAGGCGGATGGCGCGTTCGTTGAACATTCCGGGATTGACGTGAACCGTCACTCGCCCGCCCTCTTTCACGATGCTGTCGATCGTCGCCGGGAGCGCTGCCATGTGGTCCCAATGCCCGTGCGTTACGGCGATCGCTTCGACTTCGCCCAGCCGGATCGCGAGATTGCTGCAGTTGCGTATGAAAATAGAACCTTCCGGTCCCGTATCGAACAACAGGGTGTGCCGTTTGCCGCCTATGTGGGACACCAACCTCAAGCCAAAACCGAGGTTCGCGCAAAGGAGGGCCTCGCCGGAAATGATCCTCGCTCCTCCGAGCACGACATTGCTGAATTCGGATACTGCGAACAGGGTCTTGCTGACATAGCTGTCACTGACATCATCGGTCAGCACATCGACGCTTAAGGAGTCGAGCGTATTGAGCCCCGCTGCAGGGCCTTTGTTTTCAATCACTCCGCAGCCTCGCGGAGCGGGTATCTGCGCAGGAAATTGAAGTCGCAGCCGCGGTCGGCCTGCAGGATCTCGCGCCTATAGAGCTGCGCATAGCCGCGCTCGGGGATCGGCGGCAGGGTGACCGGGCGCCGCGCCAGCTCCTCCGGCGCGACGAGCAGGTCGAGGCGGCGCTCGACGACCGAAAGCCGGATGCGATCGCCGTTCCTGACTTTGCCGAGCGGGCCGCCGCTCGCCGCGTCGGGGGTCACGTGCAGCACGATCGAGCCATATGCGGTGCCGCTCATCCGCGCGTCGGAAATGCGCACCATGTCCTTGATCCCGGCACGCGCCAATTTGGCCGGGATCGGCAGATAGCCGGCTTCGGGCATGCCTGAGGCGGAAAGCGGCCCCGCGTTCTGTAATACCAGAAAATCGTCCGGCGTCACGTCGAGCGCCGGATCGTCGATACGTGCCGACAGATCCTCGAGCGAGGTGAACACGACGGCGCGCCCTTCCCTTTCGAACAATTTCGGGTCGGCCGCGGAGCGCTTGAAGATCGCCCCCTTCGGCGCGAGCGAGCCGAACAGCGCGACGAGCCCGCCCTTCGGCTGCAATGGATCCGTAAGCGGCTTGATCACGGAGCGGTCGACCGGGCCTTGCGGTGCGGCGAGCCGCTCCGCCAAGGTTTCGCCGGCGACCGTCGGGCAATCGAGGTGCAAGAGGGGTTTCAGTTCGCGCAGCACCGCGCCGACGCCGCCGGCGGCGAACAGATCCTCCATGTAATGCGGCCCGGTCGGCTTCAAATCGACGAGCACCGGCGTTGTCTCGCTGATCTCGTTCAGCCAGTCGAGATCGACATCGATCCCGGCACGCCCGGCGACCGCGGTCAGATGCAGCACCACATTCGTCGAGCCGCCGATCGCCATCAGCACCCGCAGCGCGTTTTCGACCGATTGCGGCGTGACGATGCGGTCCGGGGTGAGCCTTGTGGCGGCGAGTCGCATCGCGGCGCGGCCGGTCGCCTCGGCGGCGCGCAGCCGGTCGGCATGGACCGCCGGGATCGCCGCGGTGCCGGGCAGGATCATGCCGAGCGCCTCGGCTATCGAGGCCATCGTGCTCGCCGTTCCCATCACGGCGCAGGTGCCGGCCGTGGTTGCGAGATTGCCTTCGATCTCGTGGATCTCCTCGGTCCTGATCTCGCCGGCCCGGTATTTCGCCCAGAAACGGCGGCAATCGGTGCAGGCGCCGAGCCGCTCACCATGCCAGCGGGCGGTCAGCATCGGCCCGGCGACGAGCTGGATGGCCGGGCGGCCCGCCGAAATCGCACCCATCAGCTGCGCCGGCACAGTCTTGTCACACCCGCCGACCAGCACGACCGCATCCATCGGCTGGGCCCGGATCATCTCTTCGGTGTCCATCGCCATCAGATTGCGGAACATCAGACTCGTCGGGCTCAGAAACACTTCGCCGAGCGAGATCGTCGGGAAGGTCAGCGGCAGTCCGCCCTCGGCCAGCACGCCGCGCTTGACCGCTTCGATCAGCTCCGGGAAGTGCCGGTGGCAGTTGTTGAAGCCGGAAGAGGTATCGGCGATGCCGATCACCGGCCGTGATAAGAGGTCACTCGAATACCCCATCGAGCGGGCAAAGGAGCGCCGCAGATAGAGCGCGAAATCGGGATCGCCGTAATTGGTGAGCCCCCGGGTCAAGCCCGGGGGGCGTTCCAAGCCGACCGGTTCGCTCATCGTGTCCCTCTCGCTTGCCGCTGTCGGGAGCTAAGCGCCGTGCTGCGCGATCGTCAATCCGGCTGCAGGATCGCCGCCGAGCACGCCGCGAGAAGGCCAGCGAGACTCACCGGCACCCAAGTGGCCGCTTCCCCGAACTGCATATACGCGGCGCCGCCGATCGTCGCGCCGACGACCATTCCAAGCCACGGCGTGGCTTGCGCCACCCAGCTCCAGCCCTTTGCGTGGCGGACGAGAAGATCGCCCAGGCCTTGGCCGAACCGAACCAGCGTACCGGTCACAAAAGTCAGGCTGACCGGGGTGCTTCCGGCGCGGCGCATCGCCGCGTTCATAGCGCCCATCGCGAAAACCATCGGCTCGGCGGCTGCGCCTATTATCGCGCCGATCGCCAGCAGGATCGCCACGCAGATCAGCACCCAGGTCATGTGCCATCTCCCGGTGAAGTCGGCGAGTGCTTGGCCGGCGGCGGCCCCGAGCACGAAAAGCGCGATCAGCCCGGCGATAGCGCCAGCCTGCGCAAGGTTGCCTTGCCCGAGAGCAACGGCGAGCTGCGTGCTGTTGCCGCTCATGAACGAGACGAAGAGGCCGTTCAGATGCAGGTAGCCGATCGCATCAACGATGCCGGCGAGCCCCGCCAACAGCATCGCGAGCACCAATCCGCGCACCTCGGCCTCGGCCGCTGTATCGCCGCTGTGATTCGCCGCCGCACCACCAATACCGACCGGTTCGCTCATAGCTTTTCCCCAGTGCAAAACGTGTGTCATCCCGGCACAGGCCGGGATGCGTGTTAGAACCGCCGGGACGTTCCCAAGGGCGCGCCGTCTCGAAAAGCCGGTCAGGATCAGTCGCATACTGAACTATGGATCCCGGCCTGTGCCGGGATCACGAAGAAGGCACATATCCAAATCACCCGAATTCGCGCAGCCCAATGGGATTACAGTCTCGCTTCGTCGGGATGACGACAGGTGATAGGCGCATCCGGGCGCCTATCTCGATTTTTTTCACACGCCCCAAGAGCAGAAATACAGCAGCTTGCTGGCAGGCACTGCGTCGGGGACCCTATTTCAAGCCCGTCCTGTTCACCTCATGCCGATCCCAGCGCGGAGTGAAGGGTTGTGAAAGCTTGCATGAGGCTGTTGTGCGCCTATGCGGTGCTGCTGTCGGGAGCGACGGGCCCGATTGCATTCGCGGCGCAAGGCGGCGGAACAGCGCCCGCCGGCTCCGCCGAGGTCGTGTTCCTGTGTGAAATTACGCTGCTGTTGGCGTTTGGGCGCCTTCTCGGCGAGGCCATGCTGCGGATCGGCCAGCCCGCGGTGATGGGTCAGCTGATTGCCGGGATCGTGCTCGGCCCCTCGGTCTTCGGTGTGCTGTGGCCCGACCTTCAGCATGCCATATTCCCACGAGGGCCCGAGCAAAAGGCGATGATCGATGCGGTCGCGCAGCTCGGGATATTGATGCTGCTGCTTCTCACCGGCATGGAAACAGACTTGTCGGTCGTCGGGAGACTGCGTCGAACGGCGCTCAGCGTCTCATTGAGCGGTATCGCCTTGCCGTTCGGGTGCGGGTTTTTCCTTGGCGAACTGCTGCCGGACGCGATGCTGCCGCATCCAGAGCAGCGCCTGATCACATCGCTGTTTCTGGGTACCGCATTGTCAATCTCGTCGGTGAAGATTGTCGCGATGGTCGTCCGCGAAATGAACTTTCTGCGGCGCACGGTCGGCCAACTGATCGTCACTTCGGCGGTCATCGACGATACCGTCTGCTGGATCGTCATAGCCGTAACGTTCGGCCTCGCTCTGAACGGCAGGGTCGACATCGCCTCGCTTGCTCAAAGCGTCATCGGAACCCTGCTGTTTCTGGCGGTCAGCTTTACGTTGGGGCGGCGGATTGTATTTTTCTTGATCCGGTGGGCCAACGACAACTTCATCAGCGAGCTACCCGTCATCACGACGATATTGGTCGTGATGGGGGTGATGGCGCTGATCACGCATGCGATCGGGATCCATACCGTGCTCGGCGCCTTTGTCGCCGGTATCTTGGTCGGCCAATCGCCAATCCTCAGCCGCCACATCGATGAGCAGCTGCGCGGGCTGATCACCGCCTTGTTCATGCCGGTGTTCTTCGGCCTCGCCGGGCTGAACGCCGATCTCCGGGTACTGGAAGATCCGTCCTTGCTGGTGCTGTCGCTCGGCTTTATCGCGATTGCTAGTCTCGGCAAGTTCAGCGGCGCGTTTCTCGGCGGAGCCTTCAGCGGACTCACCTGGCGGGAATCGCTGGCGCTCGGTTGGGGGATGAACGCCCGTGGGTCGACCGAGGTCATCGTTGCCTCGCTCGGGCTTTCGATGGGTGCCCTCAGCCAGAGCCTTTTTACGATCATCGTGGCCATGGCGGTGGTCACGACGATGGCGATGCCCCCGATGCTGCGCTGGGCTCTCGCCCGGTTGCCGCTCCGGCCCGAGGAAAAGGGGCGAATTGAACGGGAAGAATTCGAAGCGCGCGGTTTCCTGGCCAATATCGAGCGGCTGCTGATCGCCGTCGACGACAGCCCGAGCGGCCGATTTGCCTCGCGTCTCGCTGGGTTGCTCACCGGTTCTCGGCGGATCCCGAGCACGGTCCTTCAGCTCGGGCCAACTGTCCGCGCGGGCAGCCTCGCAGGCCAGCGAGTCGAACTCGAAGCGATTGTCAAGGACACGGCCGGAGCCGCCCAGATCGAGGCCGCAACACGCGATGTCGGCAGGACCGGCGCCGATGTCACCACCCGAGCGCAACAGGAGCCGCCGGAACGGGCAGTCGCCGTCGAGGCGAGAAAAGGATACGGCCTGCTGATCATCGGGGTCGAGCCGAACGAGAAAGTCGCCGACGTTGTCGCGGCTGTTGAAAGACCCGTTGTGATCACCGTCGCGCGGGGACGACATCGACAGGAGCCCGCCGGCGGTTCCGAGCTCAGCATCCTGCTCCCCGTTACCGGAACGGAGAATTCGCGCCGGGGGGCCGAGATCGGGCTGGCGCTGGCGCGGGCCAGCCTCGGCTCGGTAATGGCATTGCATGTGGCGAGACGGCGCCGCGCTCAGGGACTCCACCGTTTTCGCCCGGGTTTGGGCGCCTTTGGCGACAACGCTGCGTCAATCCTGCAGGAAGCCGTCCGCCTCGGCGATCAGTTCGGCGTGCCGGTGCGCACCGCTGTCCGCACGCAGGTCACTGTCGAAACTGCCATCCTGACCCAACTGGAGGCGGGCGAGCACAATCTCGTGGTTATGGGGGTCAGTCCGCGACTGGGGACAACACTGTCCTTCGGCGACGCGGCGACGGCGGTGCTCGAGCGATCCGAGCGGTCGATACTCTTCGTCGTAAGCTGAGCCTGCCATGTCAGGTCGGCTGCGACCGATCATTGGTTCCATACCCTTGTCATGGACCCCCAAGGATACTATTTCGCGTATTACTGGAGCCCCGGGCCGCCGCTCTCGCTTAATCGTTATCGGGATCGGTGATCCTTCGGTTTTTTGGCCGCCCGGCCGGCCACTGGAATTAACCGGTCTTTCTCGCGTTAATGGATAGGGACCGGGCGACGATCAGCATATCGGAGGCACACTTACACGGGTGAAGAGTATGGCTAAACCAAAGAGAGGGCGGTCAACTGCGGCGATCGACGATCATGTCGGCGCGCGAATTCGCGAACGCCGCATCATGCTCGGTCTAACGCAGCAGCAGCTTGCCGAGATGATCGGCGTGACCTATCAGCAGGCTCACAAATACGAACGCGGCATCAACCGCGTTTCCGCCGGGAGATTGTTCGAGATCGCCCGCGCCCTGAGCGCGCCGATAACCTACTTTTACGAGGGTGTGGGGGAGGAAGGGCCGCGGCAGATCACACCACACCAGCGAATGCTGCTCGAGATCGCCCGCAACTTTGCCGAGATAAGGAACGAGAAGCATCAGGAGGCCGTCAGCCAGCTCGCCCGCGCGCTGGCAAGCCGGTGATGTCTGCCTGATCCTACCTCTTGGGTAGCGGAAATTCGTCGAGATAGGGGAGGTAATCCTCTTCTACCTCGACCTTCATCGATTCAAGCAGGCGAACAAGGCCGTTGTAGAACGAAATCGTCACGACCAGGTCGGTGAGGCGCTCGTTGTCGAGCTCTTGCCGCAGGCTGGCAAAAGTCGCATCGGATATGGCGAGACCGAGCGTCATCTCCCGGGCGGCGCGCAATACCGCCTTCGCCAAAGGTTCGAGCATGCTCGGCCGGCCCGCCGTTTCATCGGCGACAGCGCGGATTTCCTCGTCGGAGAGCCCAACCTCGCGCCCGATCCTGACGTGATGCGAGTACCCCCAGGCCGATCCCGTCATATAGCTGACCTGAAGGATCGCCAGCTCGCGCAGCCGCGGGTCGAGCCGGCTGCCGTCGCGGATGTATCTCGCCAACGTGTTGAGGCTGCGAGCGGCGCGTGGGCTATGCGCCAGCACCCGGTAAAGGTTGAGATTCCGTGCGAGCAAATCCTGGTGTTCCGGCAGCAGATCGGATTTGTCGAGATACGGCAACCGCGCCATTGTCGAACCTCCCCCTGCTCCGCTTACTCGGGAGCTCTGGCGGGGCCGACGAGCGTAGCGCCGCCATCGACCACCAGAGTCTGGCCGGTAATGTAGCGCGCCTCTGCCGACAGCAGAAAGCGCACTGCATGGCCGATATCCCACCCGGTGCCCTCGATGCCCAGCACCGAGGCCTTGCGTCGCGCCTCGCGCCCAGCCGGGGTCATTTGCCGAGTGTACACCATCGGCGTGTAGACCGGCCCCGGCGCCACGCAATTGACCCGAATGCCGTCCGGCCCGTGGTCGACCGCCATCGCCCGCGTCAGCGCGATCACCGCGCCTTTGGACGCCGAATAGGCCGTCAACCCGCGCGGCCGCAAGGCCGAGATCGACGAGACATTGACGATGGCCCCGCCCCCCGCCGTCTCCTTCATCGCCGGGATCACGTGGCGCGAGGCCATGAACATGCTGTCCACATTGACCTGCATGACGCGGCGCCATTGCTCCGGCGCCACCTCGGTGACGCTGCCGCGGCCGCCGATCCCGACATTGTTGTCGAGGCAGTCGAGCCGGCCGAATTGCGCGACCGCCGCGTCGACCATCGCTCGGGCTTGATGCTCATCCGTGACATCGGCGACAAAAGCGGCCGCGATACCGCCCTCCTCCATGATCATTGCTACCGTGCGCTCGGCCCGCCCGCGATCGAGATCGACGACAAGAACCTTGGCCCCAGCGCGAGCCAGCAAGATCGCCGCCGCCCGGCCATTGCCGATGCCGTCATCCGCCGCCCCGCCGCCGGTAACGATCGCTACCTTGCCGTCTAGGCCGAGCTCCCCGCGCCTCGTGTCATTCGCCATCGGCGATCCTCCCCAAGCTCGTCGCCTCGCGCCCTCAACCGCCGGGCTTAATCAGGCGTTGCCGCGCTGCTCGCGCCAAAGCCCCAGCTTTTCCTGCACCGGCCGGTCGGAATAGCTGAACAGCACGGATTCCTCGTTGGCCTGGTGGCTGACCGCCATCCAGCTCGGCGCGACAAAGATGTCGCGCGGTTGCCAGCGGAAGACCTGCTCGCCAATGCGGGTCTCGCCGCTTCCCTCAACGGCCACATAGACGGTGCCGTCGGTCGAGCGGTAGGGCCGGGTCACGAAGCCTTTGGGCAACAGCTGCATGAAGGTGCCGATCGTCGGCATGGCGTAGTCGCCGCTCGCCGGGTTGACGTAGCGCATCTTGTGTCCGTGATAAGGATCCGCCTCGCCGTTGCGCGCGAGAGTTTGAAGTGCCTCGCGGGTGCGGGCATAGGGATAGTTGAACACCGGTGAAGTTTTGACCGCGGGCCTCCAATCAATCGGGAGCAGGTTGTTGCCGAAGCGCGCAGCGCTGTCGCCTTCCGGCCGCGTCACTGCCTGCACTTCGGCGGGGGCCTGCTCGGCAAAACTCGCACTCAGCAATTTGACAATCTGGATGTCGAGCCCGTCGAGCCAGACCATCGGCTCCTCGGTCTCGTTGCCGTGGTCATGCCAGGTCCAGGACGGCGTGATCACGAAATCGCCCGGTTGCATCGCGGTGCGCTCGCCATCGACGGCAGTGTAGGCGCCATGGCCTTCGATGATGAAGCGCAGCGCCGATTGCGTATGGCGATGCGCCGGCGCGACCTCCCCCGGCAGGATCAATTGCAGGCCCGCGAATAATGAGCCGGTGATCGTCGCCTGCCCCTTGAGCCCCGGATTTTCCAGCATCAGCACGCGGCGCTGCGCCTCCTGCGCAGTGATCAGCCCGCCGGCCTCCATCAGATGCGGGCGGATCTCCTCATAGCGCCACAGCGCCGGCAGGCATTGCGTAGTAGGCTCCGGCGTCACGAGCGAATGCAGCTGCTCCCAGAGCGGCGCGAGATTGGCCGGCGCGATCCGGTCGTAAAACGCCCGGCGCTCGCTGACGGCGGTCATGGCTCAAGCCGCCCTCGAGCGCGGCCGCTCGCCGAGCGTGAAACCGAGCTCGGCGAGATCGGCAAGCAGCGCGGAGGATTGCGCCGCATCGAGCGGCAACATTGGTGGCCGCACGGCGGCCCAGTCCGGATCGTTGTGGAAATGCGCGACGATGC
>Ga0126379_10002487_pt1 | contig 11763 bp, 5 predicted proteins | sample PanSoiMetPlot_24_FD_92640 | JGI IMG/M metagenome (GOLD analysis project Ga0126379, IMG submission 92640) | Tropical forest soil microbial communities from Panama - MetaG Plot_24 | ecosystem: Environmental > Terrestrial > Soil > Tropical forest > Bulk soil | place: Panama | collected 2016-02-17
GACCTCGATCGAGTGGTAGCCGCGGGGGCCGGGCGGGGACTTGAACGTCAGGACGTAGCGGCCGGAGATCGCGCGCCGGACGCGGTCCATCGCGAGGCTCGGGAAGAGATGCGTCTTCTGGTAGGTGCCGCCGGTCATTTCCGCGAGCTCCTCGAGGTGGACTTCGAGGGAGTGGTAGTCGGCGTCGGTGACGTCGAGCGTGAAGATGTTGGTCCGGGCCGCCGCCAGCGCCCGAAACGCGTTCTCGAGGTCGTGCTGCTCCGTCGGCGTCGGCCCGACGATCCCTCCGACCGTGCTCAGGCCCCAGCCGAAGAAGAGCATCGTCTTTCCGCCCGGGATCGGGGCGAGCGCCCGGGCCAGGACGAAGAGCCCGCGCTCCGGAGTGGCCGCGTCCTTCGCCGCCGCGAAATCGAAGTGCTCGGCGATCGAGGGGAAATACGCCGTGTCCATCGGGGCCTGCGCGCCGGTCCGGATGGCGTCGTAGAGCGAGTCGCGGATCCTCTGGTGGTCGTTGGTGAAGTCCTGCCGCAGCTTCAGGTGCGAGTCGTAGGAAACGACAGCGACGCGGTCGGTCGGGAGCAGGTCGTCCAAGAACCGCCGGGCCTGGAGGCTCATCCGGACGAGGCCGACGAGGCGCGAGTGCTCGAACCCGGTCTGGAAGAAGAAAACGATCAGGCGTCCCGGCGGGGCGAGCATGAGGGGCTTGCCGGGCTCCGCTGACGAAAGTGTCGCGTCGATCGGGATCTCCGGAAGGTCCGCGGGAATCCAGTCCACCGACTCGAGCGTCACGACCTTGTCGTCCACTCGGACCCGGAAGTCCGCCGCGGTCAGGTCGGGGATCGGATCGCCGAACCGGTCGGTGACGTGCGCGTCCACCACGACCAGCTCGACCCTCGCCTCCTCGCGGAACCCGGCAGGCTTCTGGGGCAGGGGAGGGGGAGCCTGGGCGGCGGCCCTGGAGGAGCCGAGAAGCGACAGCATCAGAGCGCCCGCCCCCATCCGCCCCCGGGTCATGGGCAAAGAGATTACGAGACGGGAGCGCTCCGCACAACCGGCTGCGGACGATCCGCCCGGAATCGGGGCGGGTTTCCGGCGTGGGGCGTACGGCCGCCTCGCCGCGCGAACTCGACCGGGCCGGACTAGAATCGCCGGCGAGCTTTCCATGGTCCTGACCGGCGGGCGGCGGCTCGGTCCGTACGAGGTCCTCAGTCCGCTCGGCGCCGGCGGAATGGGAGAGGTTTACCGGGCGCGAGACACGCGGCTTGGACGCGAGGTCGCCGTCAAGGTGCTGCCCGCTGAAGTCCACTCCGACGAGGATCGCCTGAAGCGTTTCGACCGTGAGGCGCGGTCGGCTTCCGCCCTCAACCATCCCAACATCCTGACGGTCCACGACGTCGGGGTCCACGAAGGCGTTCCCTACGTGGTCACGGAGCTGCTCGAGGGGCGGACGCTCCGCGAGGAGATCGCAGGCGGAGCGCTGTCGCCGCGCAAGGCGGGCGATCTCGCGATCCAGGTCGCGCAGGGACTCGCCTCCGCGCACGAATCGGGGATCGTCCACCGGGACCTGAAACCCGAGAACATCTTCGTGACGAAAGACGGCCGGGCCAAGATCCTCGACTTCGGCCTCGCCCGAGCCATGCCGGCCCGCGGCGCGGCCGAAGAGACCGACGCGCCCACGGCGACGGGAATCACGGAAGCGGGCGTCGTGCTGGGAACGGCCGGCTACATGTCTCCCGAGCAGGTCTGCGGGCAGCCGGCCGACGAACGCTCGGACCTATTCTCCTTCGGCGCGGTCCTCTACGAGATGCTGACGGGCCGCCGCGCCTTCCGCGGCCGGTCGGCGCCCGAGACGATGAGCGCGGTCCTCCGGGAGGAGCCGCCGCCCGTCCTCGAGGTGAACCCCGGTGTACCGCCCGCCTTCGAGCGGGTTGTCCGGCGGTGCCTCGAGAAGAAGCCGGAGCTGCGGTTCCAGTCGGCGAGAGACCTGGCGTTCGCACTTTCCGAGGCGACGACCGGCTCCGGGGTCCCTTCCGTGCCGGCGGCCCGTCTTCGGCCCGGCTTCCGGAAAACGTTCTGGATCGCGGTCACCATCGCCGCCGCCGCGATCGCCGCGGCCTTCCTGCTCGTCAGCGGCCGGCCGCCCCGCACCGCGGCCGCCAAAGCGGGCGGCCCCATCCAGTCGCTCGCGGTCCTCCCGCTGGAGAACCTGTCGAAGGACCCGTCGCAGGAGTACTTCTCCGACGGGATGACGGAGGAGTTGATCGCGAACCTCGCGAGGCTGGGCGGCGTGCGGGTGATCTCGCGCACCTCGGTCATGGGCTACAAGGGCGCGCGCAAGGCGATGCCCGAGATCGCGCGGGAGCTCGGCGTGGACGCCTTGATCGAGGGCTCGGTGATGCGCTCGGGAGACCAGGTCCGCATCACGGCACAGCTGATCCACGGCCCGACCGACCGGCACCTCTGGGCGGAGAGCTACCAGCGCCAGCTCCGCGACGTGCTCGCGATGCAGACCGAGGTCGCGGGCGCGATCGCCAAAGAGATCGAGGCGAAGCTGACCCCGCCCGGCGAGAGCACCCTGCCGAAGAGCCGCCCCGTGGACCCCGAGGCGCACGAGCTGTACCTGAAGGGCCGCTTCGAGCAGGCGAAGCTCTCGGAAGCCTCGCTCCACGCGGCGATCGAGGACTTCCAGAAGGCCATCGGCCGGGACCCCGGTTTCGCCCCGGCGTACGCCGGCCTCGCCGATTCCTACGCCTTCCTGCGGAGCACCTACGCGGCGCCGAAGGACGTGATGCCCCAGTCCGTCGAGGCGGCGCGCAAGGCCCTCGAGCTCGACGAGAACCTCGCCGAGGCCCACGTCTCGATGGGCCTGGCGAAGTTCTTCTACGAGTTCGACTGGGCCGGGGCGGAGAAGCACCTGCGGCGGGCCATCGAGCTCAACCCGAACCTGGCGGAGGCGCACGACGCCTACGCGAACTTCCTCGCGGGGATGAACCGGACCGGCGAGGCGGTCGCCGAGATCGAGAAGGCCCGCCGGCTCGACCCGCTCTCCCTCCTCGTGCTGGCCGACTCGGCCTGGGTCTTCTACTGCGCCGGGCGCTACGACCGGGTGATCGAGGAATGCGGAAAGGCGATCGCGCTCGACCCGAACTTCTGGGTGGCCCATACGTTCCTGGGGCTCGGGTACGAGAAGACCGGCCGGTTCGCGGAGGCCGTCGAGGAGCTGCAGAAGGCGCGAAAGCTCGACGACAATCCGACGATCTACGAGATGCTGGGCGGCGTTTACGCGGCGTGGGGGAAGAAAGACGAGGCGAAGAGAGTGGTGCGCGAGCTGACGGAGCGATCCACGAAGCGTTATGTCTGCCCGTACGAGATCGCCACGATCCACGCGGGACTGGGCGACCGGGACGCCGCGTTCGAGTGGCTCGCGAAGGCCGCCGACGCCCGGGCGGACTGCATGCCGTGGGTCCAGCCGGACCCGAAGATCGACATCCTGAGAAGCGACCCCCGCTACGCGGCACTGCTCGACCGCATCGGGCTCGCGCCGGCGAAGGGCGCGGTGACCGGAATGGGCCGTTGAGCCTCGCGGGGAGAACGCTCGGGCGATACGAGATCCTGTCGCCGCTGGGCGCCGGCGGGATGGGCGAAGTCTGGCGGGCGAGGGACTCCAGCCTTCGCCGCGAAGTCGCCATCAAGGTGCTCCCGGCGGGGCTCGCCGGCAATCCGGACTACCTTGCTCGCTTCGAGCGCGAGGCGCGCGCCCTCGCCGCCTTGAACCACGCCAGCATCGCGGCTATCTACGGGCTGGAGGAGGCGGAGGGAATCCGCTTTCTCGCGATGGAGCTCGTCGAGGGCGAGACGCTGGCAGAGCGTCTGGGCGGAGGACCGCTGCCGGTTCCGCAGGCCCTCCGAATCGCCCAGGGAATCGCCGAAGCGCTGGAGGCCGCCCACGCGAAAGGGATCGTCCACCGCGACCTGAAACCCTCCAACGTCAAGGTCACCCCGGAGGGAAAGGTCAAGGTGCTCGACTTCGGGTTGGCCAAAGTGCTGGAGGACGCGGATCCCGATTTCTCGCGGGCCGACACGCTGCGCGCGGGAGAGACGCGTGAAGGGACGATCCTCGGAACGCCCTTCTACATGAGCCCGGAGCAGGCACGCGGCAGGGCCGTAGACCGGCGCGCGGACCTCTGGGCGCTCGGGTGCGTCCTGTACGAGATGCTCTCGGGCTGGCGCGCCTTCGATGGCGAGACCGCGCCCGACGCCTTCGCCGCGGTCCTCTCCGGCGAGCCGGACTGGAAGCGGCTTCCGCGGCAGGCGCCGGAGGCGATCCGGAAGCTGCTCGTTCGCTGCCTGGAGAAGGACCGGGCCCGCCGACAGCGCGACGCGGGTGACGCGGCCCTCGAGATCGAGTCCGTCCTGAGGAGTCTTGATCCGCTCCCCCCGGCCCGGGAGCCTGCGGGCGGCCGTTCGATTCTCGAGACCCTGTCAGCGTTCTTCCGGCCCGCGCGCGCTCCCGTGGAATCGTCCGCTCCCTTCACGCCGCCCCGGCTTTCCCAGGTCACCTTCTCGGAGGAGATCGAGCAGTTCCCGGCCTGGTCGCCCGACGGCGAGCGGCTCGCGTTCTGCCGGGAGACCGGGAAGGGGAGGCGGATCGTCGTTCGCGAGCTCGGCGGATCCGAGGAACGCCCGATCACCGACGGCGAGACCGACGACATCCAGCCGGACTGGTCGCCCGACGGCCGTTCGATCGTCTTCGCCCGGGGCCGCCAGCCTGGCCGCAAGGTCGAGCCCAACGACGTCTTCGGGGCCTACGAGGGGACGGATCTGTGGCGGCTCGAACTCTCGACCGGCAGGGCCGAGCGCCTGGTCGAGAACGCCGCCAACCCCTCGTTCTCGCCGGACGGCCCGCGGATCGCCTTCGACGCGTCCTGGGCCGGCCCGCGCCGCATCTGGATCGCCGACGAGCGCGGGCGCAATCCCCAGCAGTCCACCTCCGACGACTCCGAGGCGGTCGTGCACGTGCGGCCGCGCTGGTCTCCGGACGGGGCCCGGATCGTCTTCCAGAACATCGAGCGGACGAAGTTTGACGTTCGCGTCGTGGACGTCGCCTCCAAGCGCCTCTCCTGGATCACGAACGATCACGTCCAGGACTTATCACCGGTGTGGTCCCCCTCCGGGTTCCTGTACTTCTCCTCCTACCGTGGCGGCGGGGTCAACATCTGGCGCATCCCCGTGACGGCGGCCGGGGAGCCCGCGGGCCTGCTCCGGCAGCTGACCACCGGCGCGGGCCAGGACGTCGAGCCCGCGATCACCCGCGACGGGCGCCGCCTCGCTTTCACCACCCTGCGCCAGAATGCGGATATCTGGCGGCTGCCCGTCTCGCCGGAGACCGGGAAGGCCGCGGGGCCGCCCGAAAAGCTCATCGCGACGACGCGCGAGGACAGCCGCGGCGCTTGGTCCGCCGATGGAACGCGGATCGCGTTCAACTCCGACCGCTCCGGCGACATGAACATCTGGCTCCACTCGATGGAGGACGGCAGCGCGAGGCCGCTGACGGCCGGCCCCGGCGGAGACTTCCAGCCGAACTTTTCTCCCGACGGCGGGCGGGTCGCGTTTTTCTCCTCGCGCGCCGGGAACGTGGACGTCTGGGTGGTCGAGACGCGCGGAGGGCGCCCGAGGCGCCTGACCCGGGGGCCCGGGATCAGCGTGAACCCGGCGTTCTCGCCCGACGGCGGCCGGATCGCCTACGTGTCAGACGAGGGCGGTCGGCTCGAGGTCTGGGTGATGGGCTCGGACGGGGCGGGCGCGCGGCGGCTGACGGACTGCGGCGTCCTGGGCCACTTCCTGCAGTGGACGGCGGACGGGCGATACGTCGTCTTCCGCTCGCCGTCGCCCTCGCCGAGGACGCTGCGTGTGCCCTTCGGCGGAGGCGAGCCCGAAGAGCTGCCGGAGGTCGCGGGCGGCGCGCACATGTCCTTCTCGCCGGACCGGACGCGGATCATGGACGTGGTCGGGCACCGGACGCTCTGGGTGTCGCCGCTGTCGGGCGGAAAACCGGAGAGGGTCTTCGAGTTCGAGGATGCGGACTCCCGCATCGACTACCCGCGGTGGTCGCCCGACGGCCGGTGGGTACTCTTCGACCGTTTCCGCCCGAGCGGAGGCGACATCTGGATGATGGAGGGGTTCTAGTGAGGACGAAGAATTTGTGATTTGTGATTGGTGATTTGTGATTGGGGCGGGCACCCGGCTCGGACCGTATGAGGTGATCGCTCCGCTGGGATCGGGCGGGATGGGAGAGGTGTATCGGGCGCGCGATACCCGCCTCGGCCGCGAGGTTGCCGTCAAGGTCCTGCCCTCCGAGATCTCGTCGGACGGCGAGCGACTTGCGCGTTTCGAGCAGGAAGCGCGGTCGGCTTCCGCCCTGAACCACCCGAACATCGTCACGGTCTACGACGTGGGGCGGTCCGAAGAGACCTCCTACATCGCGATGGAGCTCGTCGAGGGAAAGACGCTGCGGGAACTGGCTGCCGCCCGGCCTTTGCCCGTCCGGACGGCGCTGGGGATCGCGGCGCAGGTGGCCGACGGCCTGGCCAAGGCGCACGCGGCGTGGATCGTGCACCGGGACTTGAAGCCCGAGAACCTGATGGTCTCCGACGATGGTTTCGTCAAGATCCTGGATTTCGGCCTGGCATCCAAGCGGCCGCTCGACGCGGCCGGAAGAGAGCAAGCGGCCGCGGTGGGGCATCCCATGGCGAAACTTAGCGAATCCGCGATTCCAACTGAGATCGCTCCGGGGTTTCTGACAACGCCTGGGGTCGTTCTGGGTACCGTCGGTTACATGTCGCCGGAGCAGGCGAGCGGCTCCGCGATCGACATCCGCTCCGATCAGTTCTCCTTCGGCTCGATCCTCTACGAGATGCTGGCGGGACGCCGGGCTTTCTCTCGCGCGACGGCGGCGGAGACCCTGACGGCGATCATTCGCGAGGAAACGGAGCCGGTCGGTGCGATCAATCCCGCGGTCCCGCCGCCCCTGAGCTGGATCGTCGAGCGATGCCTCGCCAAGGACCCGAGAGAGCGCTACGTCGCCACGGAGGATCTTGCTCGGGAAATCCGGTCGGTTCGCGACCACCTTTCCGACGCGATCGCGCCCGCCGCTTCCGCCGCGGCGCCGCGCAGAGGCAGGAGCCGTCCGGTCATGCTCGCCGTCGCGGCCGCCGTCATTCTCGCCGCCGGAATCCTCGCGGGATGGCTCGCCGCCCGCGGCTCCTTGCCGCAGCCTCCCTCCTACAAGCGCCTGAGCTTCCGGCGAGGCGCGGTCTGGTCGGCGCGGTTCGCGCCCGACGGCCAGACGATCGTCTACAGCGCCGCGTGGGACGGAGAGCCGATGAAGTTTTTCTCGACTCGTCCCGAGGGGATCGAGTCCCGCGCCCTGGACCTTCCGTCCGGCAAGATCCTGGCGATTTCCTCGCAGGGAGAGATGGCGCTGGCGACGGAGCCTCGGATCCCGCTCAGCTATCTCCAGATCGGAACGCTGGCGCGCGCTCCTCTTTCCGGCGGAGCGCCGAGGGAAACGCTGCCCGACGTCCACGGAGCCGACTGGAGTCCTGACGGGAAAGAGCTGGCGATCGTTCGCCTCGTCGAGGGGAAGGACCGTCTCGAGTATCCGGCGGGCAAGGTCCTCTACGAGCCCGCGGGATACCTGTCGGATCCCCGGGTTTCCCCCGATGGAAAGTGGATCGCATTGATGGAGCACTCAAACGACTCGACATCCTTGATCGCCGTCTCTGCTGACGGCCGGAAGAAGGAGCTTTCGAAAGACTGGGTCATCCATTCGAACGGTGTCGGGTGGTCTCCGAATGGCGACGAGGTCTGGTTCTCCGCGGCCCGGGGGGGTGAGGGGCTGGCGCTGTACGCTCAACCCTTGACCGGCCAGCCGAGGCTGCTGCTGCGGACCCCGGCCTATCTCAAGATCTTCGACGTGTCGCGCGACGGGCGCCTTCTGGTCGCCCAATACCAGAATCGGGTCGGACTCCGGTTCGCGTCGCAAGGCCAGGCGGAGCGGGAGCTCTCCTGGTTGAACAGCTCGTTTCTCGAGGATCTTTCCCCGGATGGAAAGACCGCGGTCTTCGCCGAGCTTCAGAAGCCTTCTCCCGCGCCGGGCAACGTGGCTTATGTGAGAAAGACCGACGGCTCTCCCGCAGTCCCGCTCGGCGAAGGTTTTTCTCTGACATCGATGGCCCTCTCTCCCGACGGGCGCTTTGTCCTGGCGATCGCCCTGACTCCGCCGGGACTGGTCCTCCTGCCGACCGGCGCCGGAGAGTCGAAGGCACTGGCAGAAACCGCCGGCTGTCGTTGGGCGGACTGGTTTCCGGACGGCCGCAGGATCCTGGCGGCTTGCCTCCCATCCGGCCAGACGACGCAGCGGCTTCTCGTCCACGATCTCGCGCCCGGCAGGAGTTCCGTCCTGGTCCCGGAAGGAGTTCGCCAGTCGCGGGGAGCCAAGGGGTCGGCGGCGGTTTCTCCCGATGGGAAATGGGTTGCCGCGGCGGACACCGGCGGCGCCGTCCGGCTCTATCCGCTGGATGGGGGACGGCCGCGGCCGGCTCCCGGTTTCCTGCCGGAGGACGAACTCATCCGCTGGAGCACGGATGGGAACTCCGTCTTCACCTATGCCGTCGGGATGCCCGGAAGGATCTTCCGCGTCGATCTGGCGACGGGCCGCCGGGAGGTCTGGAAAGAGCTGACGACGTCGGATCCCGCCGGCGTCTGGAGGATTCATCCTGTCGTGGTGACCGGCGATGGAGGATCCTGGGCCTACAGCTACTCGAGCGCTTTGGGAGACCTCTATCTCGTGCAGGGCGTCCGGTGACGGAACAACCGTTCTCGGAGGCTTACGGCACGCTCGAGGCGCTGCGGGCGCTCGCCGCGACGTGGAACGACTCGCCGCCGATGCAGCGGATCGGGGCGAAACTGGAGTTCGAGCGGGTGGACCGCGTGCGCGCCGTCATCGATCCGGTGATGCCGTACCACCGCGGCGGGATGGGGACCGACGCCATCAACGGGCCGGTGCTTGCCGGGCTCTTCGACCTCGTCATCGGCACCGTCGGCTGGCTCTCCCGGCCGGACACGCGGTCAGCGACCGTCACGCTGTCGATGACTTTCCTGCGGCCGACGCGCGGCAGCCGTGTCGTCGTCGAGGGACGGCTCCTGCGCTCCGGCACCAACCTGACCTTCGCGACGGCCGAGGTCCTCGACGACGAAGGACAGGTCACCGCCCGCTGCGACGGCACCGTCGCCGTCGCCCAGGGGAAGTTCGAGTCCAACGACTTCTACGCGAAGATGCGTTAACGCAGGGCCGCGGTGGCTTCGCGGACCAGCGCGGCGAGGTTCTCGATCGCTTCGGCGGTCCTCTTCACGTTGGCGTCCACGTCGGCATACTGCTTTTCCTCGATCGCCTCGCGGACGGCGGGGAGCGTCTTGACGTCGTAGCCGGTGTAGAAGCCCGGCGCGTAAACGTAGTGCTTGAACCAGGGGCGCCGGGGGAGGCCCTCCTCCCGCGTCAGCGCGCGCTCGGCCCGCCGCAGCATCTCGTTGACCCGCGCGAGCGAGCTTCCCCGGAGCTTCTCCGCGCCGGCACGTGCCGCTTCGAAGTCCTTCGCCGCGTCCGCGAGGGAGGAGGACGCCTTCTCGAGCGGCGAGAAGTCGAACGCCGGAACGGGAGTCTCCTTCGCGGGGGCGACGGAGGGATGCTTCGGATTGGCGACCGCTTCGAAGAGCCCCTCATCCACGCGGCGGTTGCGCTCCTCCGCGGCCTCGCGCCTCTCCTTCGCCAGGGCCTGGACCTCCTTGACGTACTTGGCGACCGCATCGGAGGTCCCCGCGAAGTCGAACGGGAGCAGGTCCGCGTCGGCGAGCCGCAGGACGGTTGTGCCGGCCGTCTGCGCCAGCGTCCGCCCGTAGGCGAAGTCCGTGTCGGAGAACCTCGTGTACCAGGCGAAGTCGTCGTAGATCGAGTGGTAAACGCCTCCGCCCCCCTCGCCGCCGAACCCATAGTTCAGCGACGCGATCCCGAGGTGATCCACGAACGTCGTGTAGTCCGACCCCGAGCCGAGCGCGCCGATCCGTACGTTGGCCCGTTCCCGGTAGTCCCGGCGCTCTTCGGCCGTCTTGGCCTCGTCCACCCGCCGCAGGCGCCACCGGCGTGCGACCGGTATCTTTTTCTCCGGGTCCTCGACCTCGGAGGCGACCTCGTTGACGAGCGCCTCGAGCGAGTGCGACCCGCTGACGTTGAAGAACCCCGGCCCGTTGGAGTCGCTGTTGATGTAGACGACGGCCTTCTTCTGGAGCTCCGCGGCGTGGGTCTCGGCCCACTCCGTCGAGCCGAGCAGGCCGGGCTCCTCCCCGTCCCACGCGCAGAGGAGCACGGTGCGCCTGGGCCTCCAGCCTTCCTTGACGAGCGTCCCGAGGGCGCGGGCCTCCTCGAGGAGCGCCGACATCCCGCTCACCGGGTCGTTGGTCCCGTTCACCCACGCGTCGTGGTGGTTGCCCTGGATGACCCACTCGTCGGGGTACGTCGAGCCGTTGATTCGCGCAATGACGTCGTGGACCGGAGTGAGCCTCCAGTCGAAGGCGACCTTGAGGTGGACCTTCGCCGGGCCCGGCCCGACGTGGTAGGTCAGCGGAAGACCGCCGCGCCACTCGCGCGGGGCGACCGGGCCGGCCAGCGCCTCGAGCAGCGGGCGCGCGTCGCCGTAGGAGATTGGGAGGACCGGGATCTTCGTCAGCGTCTTCGCGTCGGCGAGGTCGAAGGTCGCGCGCGGCTTGTCCGCGCCCACGCCCGGCGTGAGCGGGTCGCCGGCGTAGAGTGGGCCGTCCGAAACGCTGCCGCGCTGGACGCCTTGCGACGGGCGGTAAGGGCCCTTCGGGTAGACGTCCCCGGCGAAGTAGCCGTCGTCATGCGGATCGGAGTAGATCAGGCACCCGATCGCACCGTGCTCCGCGGCGACCTTCGGCTTGATCCCGCGCCAGGACGCCCCGTAGCGGGCGAGCACGATCTTGCCGCGCACGTCGATCCCGAGGGAATCGAGCTTCTCGTAGTCGTCCGGCAGGCCGTAGTTGACGTAGACGAGCGGGGCGGTGACGTCCCCGTCGATGGAGTACACGTTGTAGGTCGGAAGCTGCTCCGCCGTCTGCGACGAGGTCGGGTCGCCCTCGACGGGGGTCTCGGCGAGGCTCGCTCGAAACCGCACGGGCTCGATCATCTCGACGAGCCGCTCCTTCGGCGTCGAGAAGAGCGGGTAGAAGGTCTCGATCGAGGCGTCGAGGCCAAACTCCCGGAACTTGGCGAGGATCCAGCGCGCGTTCTTCTCGTCGTAAGGGGAGCCGACGTGGTGTGGCTCGGCGGAGAGGACGCGAGCGTTCTCCCGGATGACCTTCGAGTCCGGCAGCGACCGGTACCGCTCCTCCCATCGCGTCTCTTCCTTCGCACTCTCTGGAAAAAACCCGCGGGGCGAGACGAGCGCCGGCACGAGCAGCGCCGCCGCGAGGACTCCTTTGTTGTTCATCGCCCGCGAATCATACGGAACGAAGCTCGAAAATCTTTCAATCTTGCGCGCTTTCCTCTAAAATGAGCGCGTTGACATCGGGAAGCGGGACCAGGGTCCGCTTTCCCCGACTGCTTCGGAGGCCGGTTTGCACGACTCGACTCCGAACGCCCGACGCGCCCGGCCGTCCGGCCGCCGGGGTCGGCTTCCCTCCAAGGCCAGC
>Ga0126379_10002488_pt1 | contig 11763 bp, 9 predicted proteins | sample PanSoiMetPlot_24_FD_92640 | JGI IMG/M metagenome (GOLD analysis project Ga0126379, IMG submission 92640) | Tropical forest soil microbial communities from Panama - MetaG Plot_24 | ecosystem: Environmental > Terrestrial > Soil > Tropical forest > Bulk soil | place: Panama | collected 2016-02-17
CCGATGCCCTTTGAGAAAACCTTTGCGCGGATGGCATTACACGCACGGCTCGACAAAGAAATGCCGAAGACGGTGCCGGTGTCGGCCGATGAAGCGGCCTACACCGCCGGGGCACAGATCTATAAGGATCACTGTGCCGTGTGTCACGGATTGCCGGGACAGGCGCAGACGGCCATTGCGAGCGGAATGTTTCCAAAGCCTCCGAAGTTGATGCAGGGCACGGGAGTTACAGACGATGCTCCGGGAGAGACTTATTGGAAAGTTGCGGGGGGAATTCGTATGACGGGCATGCCGGGATTCAGCAAGACGCTTTCGAGCACACAGATGTGGCAGGTAAGTCTGCTATGCGCGAACGCCGACAAGCTGCCAGATTCGGCAAAACAGATCCTAGGTGGAACGACTCCGGCTCCTGCGCCGCCGGTGGAGGTAAAGAAGGCGGAGGCGAAGAAGTAGGAGCTCCGATTGAGCGCTTCAGGCATCCCGCCGGGATGCCATCACGTAGGCTAACTACCGGCCAGTAACTGGCGGGCCATTATCAGCGGTACCTTCCGGAACCAACCCAGTGCGAAGAGTTTCCGGAGTTTTGTGTTTCCTTTCTGTTTGAGTTGCGAGTGCGAGTTGTAGTCCGACGCCCATGGGATCGTTTCTCTTTTTCGCGTTTTCGTGGTGGGCCATCCTGCTGCGTGTGGTGGCGATCGTTCACTTCATACGACGGCGGCCAGATTTCTATTGGCTGTTCATCATTTTGTTTCATTGGATCGGGGCTCTGGTCTACATCGTCGTGGAAGTGCTTCCGGACGCAGGGCTTCTAAGTAGTTCCTTCCAGGTATTCCCGCGGCGGCGCCGCATTCACGAACTCGAGCGCGCAGTGATTGACAATCCTTCGGCGGGCAATTACGAAGAACTCGGTCTTCTCTACCTGGATGACGGGAACTTTGCGCGGGCGCGGGCTTGCTACGATCGGGCGATCTCGGCACGAACCGATTCTCCAGACCCGTTTTACCGGCGCGGCGTGGCAGAGATAGAGCTAGGCGATTTCCCGGCTGCCGTACCGGATCTGGAACACGCAGTGAAGACAGATCCCGACTTCGATTTCCATCGGGCCAAGGGCTTGCTGGCTTGGGGATACGCACAGACTGGGCAAGCCGAAAAAGCGAATGCAATGTTTCGCGAAGCCACGCGGATCTCTACTTTGTCGGAAACGTATTACCATTACGCGCTGTTCTTGGAGTCGCAGGGACGGACCGCCGAGGCGCGCGAGTGGGCATACAAGATCCTCGAAAAGAAACCTACGATGCCGGGATACCTGCGGCGACGTGAGCGGCCATGGTTCCGCAAGGCGAATGGGCTGCTGGGGCGGTTGCGGGCGTAGGAACAACGGCTACCCGTCATAAGTGTTTTCTTTCGCTTCTCTGGAGCTGTCTCCTTTTTACCTACAATACCCACGGCTTACGGCGTGGGCTGTATTCTTGCGCCGCTTTGCGGCTAGCCTTTGTGGCCGCCAATGACACCGGCTCCGGGTGTTACCATAGTTAATGGTGACGCTTTCCAGACCTTCCGTACGGCTGCTGGCGACCGATATCGACGGCACGCTGCTCAATCCACAATTTCAGATTTCTGAGGGCGACATGGCCGCGCTGCGCCGGGCTCACGCTGCGGGGATCGAGATTATGCTGGTTACCGGACGGCGGCATTCGTTTGCATTGCCAATTGCAAAGCAGCTCGGCTTTGATTTGTGGCTGATCAGTTCGAACGGTGCTGTAACCCGATCCCTGAGCGGTGAAACATTCCATCGCGATATGATGCCGGCCGCGACCTGCCGCCAGCTATGTAAAGCCATGCAACAATTCCGCGGAAATACCGTTCTAACCTTTGATAAGGAGACCCGGGGCGCGATTGTGCTTGAGCACATGGACGAACTGGGGGCAAGCATCCGCCGATGGCTTGAGAAGAACATGGAGTTTATCGAGTTTGTGGTGCCCATAGAAAAAGCGCTCGTGACGGATCCGGTGCAGGCGATGTTTTGCGGAACGATGGCGCGCATGACCGGAGCACTGCGGGCGCTCGAAGATTCTGGAATGGAAGGAAAGGTAACCGTCCTCCGGACGGAATATCCGGATCGGGATTTGTCGATGATCGACGTGCTCAATGCGGGATGCTCGAAGGGACATGCACTGGAGCGATGGGCGAATTACAGAGGTTACCGGCGCGAAGAGGTCATGGCCGTCGGTGACAACCATAACGACGTCGAAATGCTTGAGTTTGCCGGGCATCCAATTATCATGGGAAATGCATGTGAAGAACTGCGAGCTCGAGGCTGGAAGATTACCCGCGGGAACCACGACTGCGGCGTGGCTGCGGCGGTGGAACTGGCACTTGGCGGTCAGGAGCCAGTGGTCAGTTGTCAGTGATCAGGGGTTAGTAAATCGGGAATGAGGTTCGTTGCACAGATTCGAATGGCGCTTGGGATGATCCTTGTGTTCTCCCTGGGCGCGCTTCCCTGCCTCGCCGGCGAAGTTGCCGTTCTTAAGAACGGGTTCTCGATCAAGCACGAACGACGGGAAGTGGTGGGCGACATTACTCGTCTGTACGTAAACGCCGACGGCTCAAGCTTTGTCGATGTGCGCACGGCAGAGATCGAACACTTCGAAGTCGCGCCGGAAGAGCCTGCTGACCACTCTCGCTCTTTAGTTCCCGCGAGTCTCTCGGTCAACCGCGGGTTTCCTGCTCGGCCCCAGAACGATCTCAACACGGTAGTAAATGACGCGAGCGGACGCTACCGGTTAGATCCGGATCTCGTAAACAGCGTGATCAAGGCAGAGAGTGGATTCAATGTCCATGCGATATCGCGCAAAGGGGCTCAGGGGTTGATGCAACTCATGCCGGGTACTGCTTCGCAACTGGGCGTGGGGAACTCTTTCGATGCGCAGGCAAACGTCGAAGGCGGCACTAAGTATTTGCGTGCACTGATGGAAAAGTACAATTTCGATATGGTTAAAGCGCTGGCCGCGTACAACGCTGGTCCGCAGAGAGTGGAGCGATTTGGCGGCGTGCCTCCTTATTATGAGACGAAGGCGTACGTCGCGCGAGTGGTGAAGGATTTTAATAGGAAGAAGATGGCTGAGGCGGCAACTACTAAAGGCCGGCCGACGAAGGTCGCAAATACGACTTCGAAACGGAGTGCTTCGGCGGCAAGTCAGAGTACCCAGGTCAAAGCAAGTTCCACGCACGGCAGCGAATAGTCATCCACCAATAGATATCCAAACGCACAAGCCGCGGGCGAGGCGCCCGCGACCACACTACTGCGGCACGATTTGGGTTTGACCCTTTTGGCTCAGTCATTTACCTTGAGTGGTGCCGTTTTGCTCTGCGCTTTTGTTAGGGCTGCGGCGCAGAGTTCTCCCCTTTTCATGGATAGAAAACGCATTCTTGTCAGCATCGTTGTGTTCCTGATTCTGGCTTTTCTTGTTTATCTGCAATACCGTCACTGGCGAACCTTTGACTGGAGCACCTTCTGGAGCCAGACGCACCGCATTAAGTGGTTTCACGTTTTGCACGGGATTGCGCTGATTTATCTTGCCTATGTAGTGCGAGCGATCCGCTGGAAGATATTCCTTAAACCGGTGCGACCAAAGACAAAGGTGTCCGAAATTGTCTCCCCGACCTTGGTTGGGTTTACTGGATTGGCTCTGCTCGGGCGTGCGGGAGAATTCATTCGTCCCTACCTGATCGCGCGGCGTACCGACCTTCCTTTTTCTTCCCAGTTGGCAGTGTGGGCCGTAGAACGGATTTTTGACATCGGAGCCTTTGCCGTTCTGATGGCATTAGCGATTTTTCTGCCGAGCGCGCTTCAATCGATTCCTCATCCTGAGTACTACCAAAGATTTCGGCAGGCGGGGTTTGTCCTTATTGGGTTAGTTGCGGCAACTGCAATTGCAGCGGTTTTCATAGGCCGCAACGGCGAAAACGCCGCGCGCTGGGTGGAATCGCGATTCTCACATCTTTCATCCAATCTCGGGCACAAGCTAGCTTTACGAGTACGTGAGTTTGGAATGGGATTGAACACGATTCATGGGCCAGTTTCGTTCTTCTGGCTCAGCGTAGTATCGGTCGGGATGTGGTACATGATCGCATTGGCCTACCATGAGGTCACGCACGCCTACGGCATTGACGCGCTGGAGATTCCCGTTTCACAGCTACTGATCCTGATCTTCGCCAGCATGCTGGGCTCGATGCTGCAGCTGCCGGCGGTCGGCGGCGGATCGCAGATCGCCACCATTACTACCCTGTCGAGCGTCTTCGACGTGCCACCAGAAATCGCTGCCAGCTGTGGAATATTACTTTGGTTGGTCACGTTTGCTGCTGTGATCCCGAGCGGCTTAGTGCTTGCGCATAGAGAGCGTCTCTCATTACGAAAGCTCTCCGAGGAGAGCCATCGCGAGGAATGAGGCTATTTCGGGCTCTCATGTTTGAGTCGATTCCCGAAACTCGTATCAGATTGATTCCTACCGTAGGCGAAATACCATGCTCTTGAGTACTATGAAAAACTCTGCATCTTGACAATACTTTCGTGTAAGTACAGAATTTCTCCGCCATTCTGTGGGCATTGTGTAGGCGCTCTGCGATGTTGCGCACCCCCAAGCGTGACGCGTAGGCGGAAAGTTGAAGCTAGAGAGATTTAGAAAAACATCAGTCGAAGTCCCCAGTAAGCATTCCGGGTTTCCTGTTCCATAAAAAGAAGTCTGCGTCGTTGGGAAGTCAAACACTTCCTCGCCGAGGAAGCCGTGCGAAATTGCGGCTTTAATTCGGCATGAATGTTTTCGTCCGAACAATTAAGGAGGATTTCTATGCAGTCTCAGCGCCAATCGCGAGCATGGCTGGTTTGCATCCTGCTCACCGCTCTTCTGCTGGCTGCCATTGCAGCGCGAGCGAACAGTGGACGTGAGTTTTCCGGGTACTTCGATATCAGCCATGTCCGGGAACAAGGCGATCTCGTGCAAGTCACCCTGCATTTGAAGTTGTTCAATCACAGCGAATCGGCCGCCAAAAGCGTGATCGTGACGCTTCTCGATTCATCGCCGGCCATGACGCTGCGCGGGAACTTTCAGCCAGTGAGGCTATGGAAGAGCCATGAGTTTATTGAGATGAGCCAGGAATTTACGGTGACGAAACGCGAGTTCAAAGAATGGATGACGCCACCGGCCCAACCGAACTTGGTGATTCTGTTCCAGGACGGCAAAGGGACCACATGGCAGAAGGGCGCACAGATTAGCCGCCGTCCATTGGTTCAAACACAAGAATAGATCCGGCGCGTATGGGGCGTGCCAGAACGAGCAAGACTTACAAGGAGAGTATTCATGCGTCGCTTCACGATCTCTACGTTTGTGCTGCTGACAGTCCTGCTGGTGAGTTACCCGGCGCTGTCGCAGGATGTAGTCACCACGGCTATCGGCGGTGGGCCGAACGGAATTCCCGCCATCGATGCGAATCTCTATAACCCATACGGAGTAGCAGTCGACATCTCCGGCAACGTGTACATCGCTTCGTACAACCAGCATCGCGTATTCAAGGTGAGCATCTCGACGGGAGTCATCAGTGTGGTAGCCGGAAGCGGGGCGACAGGATATGCCGGCGATGGAGTCACCGGCGGAGCCAGTAATGCCTCGCTCAACCATCCCTTTGCGGTGGCGGTCGATACTACGGGCAACGTCTACATCGCGGACCAATCCAATTGTGTGATCCGCAAGGTAGACACCGCCAATACGATTACGACGATCGCAGGAACCGCCGGATCGTGCGGGTATTCCGGTGATGGAGGAAAGGGTACATCCGCGCAGTTGTATTATCCGGATGGGCTGGGGCTCGATAGCAATGGCAACCTGTTTATCGGCGACCAAAATAATTGCGATGTGCGCCGACTGATTCTCGCGACCGATACCATCAGCACATATGCCGGAAATCATACGTGCGGCTACAGCGGCGATGGTGGTGCGGCGACGAGCGCAGAGCTGAGTAGCGTGGGCGGAGTCGCGGCCGACAGCAGCGGGAATCTTTTCATCGCCGACTATGGAAACTGCGTGATTCGCGAGGTGATAAAGGCTACGCAGAAGATCAGTACCGTAGCCGGGAATCACACCTGCGGGTACACCGGGGACGGTGGGCCTGCGACCTCCGCTCAAATGAACCAGGTGTTTGGCATTGCCGTAAACGGAACAGCTATCACCATCTCGGATTACTACAACCAACGCATTCGCCAATTCACAGTCGGTGGGAACATCAACACCGTGGCTGGCAACGGAACCGCTTGTTCCGGTACATGTGGCGCGGGTGGGCCGGCGACCAGCGCCGAGCTTTACTATCCTGTGGGCGTAGCCAGCACCAGTGCAGGCACCATCTCCATTTCCGACAATAACAACTACGTAGTAGAGAGCTTCACAGTTGGTGGCAACATCAATGTGATAGCGGGCAATTACCAGCCGAATTTCGAAACTCTCATCACCGGAGCGCCGGCCACGGGTGTTGTCTTGAATTACCCCTATGAGATTGCGGATGATTCCTCCGGAAATGTCTACATTGCTGACAGTCATGACTACATGGTGCGGGAAAACGTAAAGTCCTCCGGATTGGTGAACTTCTTCGCAGGAAACGGAACATACGGCTACAGCGGCGATGGCGGACCAGCGACGAGCGCGGAACTCACATCTACCTACGGCGTTGCGAAGGACAGCCTGGGAAATGTGTATATCGCAGACACGAACAACTGCCTGATCCGCAAAGTGAACACGGCGGGCGTCATCAGCACCTTCGCGGGGCTCGTGGTTGGTGGAACAAGCCCACGGTGTGGATACACCGGAGATGGCGGGGCTGCAACGGGGGCGGAACTGAACCAGCCTTATAACGTAGCGGTCGATAGCAAGAACAACGTTTATATCGCCGACTACAGCAACTTCGTGGTTCGCAAAGTAACCGCAGCCACGGGAATCATCAGCACAATAGCGGGTATCGGCGGAGTCAGTGGGTACTCGGGAGACGGTGGTCCAGCGACCAGCGCACTCTTCAACACTCCGATTGGGTTGGCGGTGGATCCTGCCGGCAATGTATTTATCGATGATTACAACAACTGCCGTGTACGCGAAATTAATGCCGCTACCGGCATCGTTACGACGGTTGCCGGAAACGGAACCTGCGGCTACACCGGTGACGGTTTAGCAATTAATGTCGGCGTGGCCTACCCACAAGGATTGGCAGTGGATGCCAACGATAACCTGTTCATCGGCGATTACACCAATCGCGTCCGTTGGGTGAATCCAAACGGAATTTTGACTACGATCGGCGGTAATGGAATTGGTGCATACGCAGGCGATGGCGGCTCCGCATTATCAGCCGAGTTCTACGAGCCCACGGGCGTGGCTCTGGATTCTGCGGGTGATGTTCTGGTAGCGGACTACAATAACTTCCGAGTCCGGAGCATCTCGGCGTTTCCAGCCGTCGGCAACAACCCAGCGAGTGCTACATTCGGCCTGACCGCAGTCGGACAGACGAGTCCACCCCAGCCAGTGACCGTAAGTGCGTTCGGGCCGGCCCAGATCAACAATATCTCGACCAGTTCGAACTTCCTGGAAGCGGATAACTGCCCCACGAGCCTGGCCAACGGCAAGACTTGCACAATGTATGTGTATTTTGCGCCAACGACGTCAGGAAACATCAACGGCACGGTGACCATCAACTCCAACGGTTTCTTCAACGCGGTCAACACCGTGAATGTGAGCGGCGTGGGGACCGCGGTTAAGCTGACCGGATCCCCGATGATCTTTGGCAACGTGTTGGTGAAGACCAGCAGCGCGGCGCAGACTGCCACCATGACCAATTCCGGCACAAGCGCGATCACCATGGGAACAATCAGCCTGACTGATGCGACCAACTACACCATCTCAGCGAACACCTGCCCGGCTTCAGGCAGTACGCTGGCTGGCGGCGCAAGTTGTACCATCAGCGTCAAGTTCAACCCCGCCAGCACAGGCTTCAAACGGGCCGCGGTGATTATCAATGACAGTGATCCGTCGTCGCCGCAACTGGTCGGCCTGGCCGGAACGGGTACCAGCAACGTAGTGTTGACCCCCAACACGATTCAGTTCGCCACGACGGCAGTGGGAATAGCGAGCGCACCGACCAAAGTGACTCTCACGAACAAGACCGGAGTGTCAATCACGCTGGGGAATCCTGCTTTCAGCATTACAGGACCGTTTCTTGTCGCGGCGAATTCAACCTGCACGAATAGCCTCGTGATTGCCGCAAACGGAACATGCATCATCAATGCGCAGTTCAAGCCAACGAAGGTTGGGTTTGCTTCCGGCACGATCAACGTGAACGACAGTGACGTGACCAGCCCGCAGTCAATCGCGGTGTCGGGTTACGGAACAGCGGTCAAGTTCACCCCGCCATCGATCAACTTCGGCACGGTAACGAAAGGAACACAGGTTTCTACGACGGTGACAATCACCAACGTTGGAACCACAAATTTGTTCTTTACTGGAGCCGAATTCACGGGCACGAATAGTGCTGACTTCGCAGACAACTATAGCGACCAGCCACCCTGTGGCAACACGTCAGGAAATCCGCTGAAGCCGGGCGGGACGTGCATTCTGACGATGTACTTCACTCCCAGCAAAACTGGGACGGAGAGCGCCACGTACAAAGTGTTCGATAACAGTGTCGGCAGTCCCCAAGGCCTGCCGCTCACTGGCAAAGGACAGTAAACCATAGTTCGGTCGTTTGCTCTGGCCGCCGAGTGCATCACTCGGCGGCCTTTTTTTGCCCGACGTCCAAACTTTTCGATTTGTCACGGTTGAGCGGCGATCTTGCGTCAATTTAATCCGGAAGGACATAGTTATCGACGGACTAATGTGCTTTTACATCGACGAATAGCGTGTGCGAGTCCGCAGAGCCGAGTTGAGTCATTGCGAATTATCGTAGAGATTGAGATGGTTACGTTCCAGGAAATCAAGCTTCTCCTGCAAGTGAGTAGCTTCGGGATGGGGATAGATTTTGAAATTGGTTACCGCATTGCATCCGTAGATGTCGTGTCGAGCCAGGTAGCATTCCCGCCAGGCACGTTTGCCCCTATTGAAGATGTCGTTGTTTGAAGTATCTGAGCGGTTCAAGGGACAAGCCCCAAACACAGCGAAGACCATTAGAACCAGAATAAATCGAGCGCGCACGCCTGGGCGGCGAATTGATAGAGCGTAGAGATACACCCCGAACAAACCGAGAATAACGTATGGCGTATAGCGCGAAGTCGCCGCTGCCGCGAGGCCCAAACACATGCGTGCGTAGGACGCATTAAGGCAAAAGATCGCGCTGTATGCCAATAACCCGGCGATGGCCGCATCTCGCGGCCATTGATCAGATCTCCGCGTGAACAGTCCCTTAGTCGTACTTGCCAGTGCAACCAGGAAAAGAAACAAGGCAACTGAACCGAGCAAGGATGCAAGAGGAAGACTCAATGCCCTGAAACCACCAGCATGAGCGAACATGAGGGCTATAAACGGCGGGTAGGCAAGCGGATTCTTTGGAGCAGGCGCAGGGCAATCGACACCCATTGTAAAGCCGTAGCCCACGAAGAACGACGCTAGCGAGGCGATTGAGATCGCAAATGCTCCAGCGGTACCCCACCGGTGCCTGGCAGCCGAGTGGCGAGTATTCGCATAGTAATCGAGGGCAAGTAGCACCGGCGTCACTGGGCCGATAAATATCCCGAAGCCACTGTAGATCAAGAAAAAGTTTACGATCAACATGCACGTGTACTTCCAGGAGTACGTTCGAATCAACCACGAGAAACCATAAAGAACTGCCAACAGCAAAGGCAATGCACCCTGCGATGGGTTGGGCGACCATACCAGCGTTTCATACTGCAGAGGACTGAGAAAAAGTAAGGGGACTACCACATCGCTGTAGCCCACACCGCCATAGAGCCGAACCTTAAGAAGCAGCGCAAGCACAGACACAACGACGAAAAGCACACCGATCAGGAAAGCTTCGCTACGACCGTTCCAATGAATACAGGGTTCGGCCACCTTCTGCAGAAGAGCGCCAAGCCCTTGCCGATGCCATCCGTGCTGCCAACGGAACATCTGCCAGAGTGAGTGCTGCTGAAACAGTGTCGCGTCGTCGAAATCCCATTGATCCCAAAACAGTATGTTGACAGCGTCGCGTGAGATGAGGACGAAAAGGCGTGTTGTCAGGAGAAGATACGCGCCTAAGAGCAGAAAAACGGGTAAGTATCGCCTTGGACCATCCTGACGACGCGGGCTTGCAATTTCCTGATTCTTGGTTTCCACCGGGGGTGAATCTTATGTAGGCGAACACTCACGTGTCAAAAAGAACGAACTCGGAATTGCCGGCATAGCTATAACAAACTGCGATTCACTGCGCGGAAATGAACCCCAGACATTTGCAGGAGATGGAAATCGCTTTCCCACGCTGAAATGGGAAATCCTCAACTGAATGTTATCATCGGGTTACGTTCACGCGGCCCCGTAGCTCAGATGGATAGAGCAGCGGTTTCCTAATGCAGTGTGATGAGTGCCTGCCTATCGCTTTCAATAACTTAGATGTGCCTCTCGGGTGTCTTCTGTGCAGTAAATAGCTCTCATGTACGCCTTAATTGACACCTTAACTGTCACCCTCAGAACTTGCTCTTACTTTTGCCCGAAACTCTAGCTCATCTATTTCGGTTACAATTCGAAAACCCTGCGTTGTCGCTTGTTGGACTATCTCCTTGAACTTCTGATAAGCCTCTTCGACTGTTTTGAAATCCCCATCAAATAGGACCATCGGCCCCGGTTCTGTCGAGAGTTTTCCTTTTACGATGCCGCTTCCTGTGCCCTCCAGCGCATATACCTGGAATGTCCCGTTGTTCCAAGCCCATTCATCAGAGGTAATCACGACCTGTCGGAACCGAGATCCTTTTTCGGAAGCGTCCCCTATCCACATCGCCTGATTAGCGCGAACAAATGGATACCTAGCATAGTGTTTCTTGTGCTCTGCCATCCTTCACCCTTTCCTGCTGCGCTTCTTCTTCGCCTTCGCGGTCGGGTATTCGAACCTTCGGGCGATTGCGTTCTTCCGCTTTCGGAATAGAGTGTTGAGCGAATCAACTCGAATCCGACAAAAGACGGCCTGGCGCCCCAAAGGATGGGATCTCCCCGTCGGGCCGTCGTGTTACTTGCCTTTCCGCTTCTTTCGTTCAGCCGCCTTCTTGCTCCTCACCTTCGCCGCGGCCTTTGATGCCTTCGTAGCGATTTCTCTGGTCTAGTATTGCAATACCCGGTGTCGAGGTGCGAAAAGGCGGACTGGGAATTGCAATACGGGGCACTGTAGCCGAAAGGCGCGGCGGATGTTCGCCGCGCCCGGGGCTACTGGAGCTTGACCACTAAGACATCGCTACGCCGGCTAGTCAGCGCGCAGTTGAACGTACCGTTGGTACAACCGAACTGGCCGCCTGCCTTTGTGGTCCATGCATAGAACCTTCCATCTTGCGAAGGGCCGCCGATCGACCATTGGGCATCGAAGCCCTGCAAAGCCATGCTGGAATAGGTATGTGAAAACCGTATCTGCCGATCAGAGCCGTCCGTTGTAATGCACATGATTTCGTTCTGATACGGATACTGGACGACATCCGTGCGGACAGCTGTAGCCATACAGACCGGTCCCGTATCAGAGCAATCTCCCAACCATGCGGGATGAGAGTCAAACGGCTGTACA
>Ga0126379_10002489_pt1 | contig 11762 bp, 18 predicted proteins | sample PanSoiMetPlot_24_FD_92640 | JGI IMG/M metagenome (GOLD analysis project Ga0126379, IMG submission 92640) | Tropical forest soil microbial communities from Panama - MetaG Plot_24 | ecosystem: Environmental > Terrestrial > Soil > Tropical forest > Bulk soil | place: Panama | collected 2016-02-17
GATTAGCGCCGCCATGGCCGTGAATTCGTCGGCGGGATGCATCGCGGCGCGGACGGTGTTTTCGGCGAGGGAAGTTTCGACCGCCTCGTCCGGCTCTTCGACTTTGCACGGAACCGGATGATCGGCAGCGATGACGCCCTCTGAGGCGAGCTTCTGCAGGATCCCGAGGCGGCGGCCGCCGGCATCGACTTCATAGACGCCTTTGCCGTCAATCGGTGTCGAATGGACGATCAGGTTCTGAAGGATGCCCTTGGCGCGGATGCTGGCCTCGAGCGCGGCGTCTTCGCCGCCGTGGCGGGGCTCTTTCGCACATTTGTCGGGGAAAGGGCGAGCTGATTGGGCGGGATGTTGCGTATTTTGCTGCGGACGGTCATGACGGGCTCCTTGCGACGGGCGGGCGAAAGCCATCTCTCGCCCCGGAAAACCCGTCACAAAGCCCCTCGCGGCCCTCTTCCTCTTGATACACAGGCGGCCGGCAGTACAGTGGGCCGGAAGGGCAGGGGGCAGTCGCCGGGATGGGTAATTGCAATGGCCGAAGCGGTTTTCTGGCTACGATCGCGGCTTGGCGGGTCTCACTCTCCCGCTGGTCTTGCGCGCCGGCTCGAACGGCGGCGATGGGCAAGACGAGATGGACGGAAACCGGGGCGCTGGCCCATCGGCGCCTGATCCGGTTCCCTCGCGAAGCCCTCGGGTCAGCGAGTGAGACCGGCAAAGCCGCGAAGTGCCGCAGGCTCAATCCGCGATGAGATCGGAGCGGGACAGCGGCGGCGTCATGGCTAAGCCGCGGACAAAGAGAATTCGGGCGATGACGGCTGAAGTGCGTCGCCACGGGAATCCGGTGTGCCGGCATCGCCGGAGCGGAAGACAAGCAGATAATCGGCCGCTTTCGAGGCGGCGCTCGCCGCGCGGATGATGGCGCGATTGTCCTCGCGCAGCACCTCGAGCCAGGAGCCGAGATAGTCGGCATGGCGCACCGTCGGGACGATCGACAAGGCCGCGCAGACAAACGCGCCGGTCATCTCCGCGACCAATTCCTCGCGTGCGTACGAGGCTGAGCCGAATGTGCCGGAGAGATCGCGATTGAGCCGCGATTCATGGCCCACCCAGTGACCGAGCTCATGAAAAACAGTTCGGTGAAAATTTATTGGCTCGAAGAAAGCCGAAGGCGGCGGCACCTGAATGTAATCCGCGCCCGGCACGTAGAAGGCGTGGTTGCCGCCGATACGAATATCGGCGCCGGTAGCAAAGATCAGCGCCTCGGCCTGCGGCAGGATCAGGTTTTCGGCGGGAGGCGTAGGCGGCGGCGCGAGATCGGCCGGCAGATCCTCGCACTGGTCGGCATTGAACACCGTGAAGCGCTTGAGGAACGGGATCGCTTCGGGCTCGTCGCCAGTCTCTGCCGCGCGCGTGCGCTCGCGATAGGGAATGAAGCGGTCGGCGTAGACGATTGTCGTGCCCGTCTCGCCTTTGCGCACATGGGCGCCGATTTTCAGCGCCTGGCGGAAGGTGAGCCAGTTCTGGCCGGTGAAGCCGCGCTCGGCGACTGCGCACCACAGGATCAGGATATTGATGCCGCTGTAAGCGCGGCCGGTTGTGGCATTGCGCGGCACACCGAGCGGGGCCGGGACATTGCCCCAGGGCTGCACCCAGGGCACGCGGCCCTGTTCGAGCTCGGCGATGATTTTACCGGTGATCTCTTGGTAGAGGCCATTACGGTCGGCAAAGGATTTGTGGGCAGGGGCCGGATGAGGCATGGGGCGTTCTCCGCGGCGGGCGGGCGAAGCCTCTCTCTCGCCCTGTTGCACCCGTCACCGGCCCCGCACCGCCCTTTCCCTCTCCCTTTCCGGCCGGTCCCGGAGCGCCGCAGCCAGACGGGAAAACCCAGGCGCATCCGAATTCCCCGCGTCAGCGGCCGTCATCCGAGAGGGCGGAGATGGCTCCCCGGCGAGGGGGAAAAGGGAGCCGGCTCCGGGCGCGCAGCGCCTAGGACGCGGCCCGAGCGGAAGCTCGGGAGACGCCCAAAAGTTGATACAGAAAATCATCATCAATTTTTAAGGCATGTGGCGGATGGTCCGCGCATGGCGATTGGATCGGCACAGCTTGACGGCATTCGCCGGCATCGCCGCGCTCGTCATCGGCGGCTTGCTGCTGCTGGAAGATGCAGGCGCAGTGTTCGTGCCGGTCCTCGGCATGGTGGCCGGTATCGCCGCCATAGGGCTCGCCAATCACGCGGCTGAAGCCGCGCATAGAAGCACTGGAGCAGCGGCTCGCCCAGGCGGAGTGGCGCGGCGGGATTAGCCGCGGCGGGTAAATTCGGATTCCGAGATCGCCGGTTTAATCACGGGCGTGGTCAATGCCGGGTGGCAGTGCGTGTGGCGGGACGGCGGATGCGCTCGCCGGCGGGCAAAAATTCAAACATCACATTGATTGAAGCATTGCGCGCATCGGGATGATCGCAGGCGAAGACATAGATAGCGTGGGGCCCGGAGGCCGCGCGGGCGACAAAATACGTCTTGCCGCGCTTGCGGGCTTCCTCACCGGCGACGTCGCCGGCAATCATGATCGCCGCTAGCAGCGTATCCCGCGGCTCGCCGTTGGCGTGCTGATAGCACCACCAATAACCGTACGGCGTTTCGCGCTCGGTAATGCAGCCGGACGCGTTGTCGGGCGCAGCGCTCATTGCAGAGATTCATTGCGCCGGGCGTAGAACACGTTGAAAGGCACGCTGGATTAAGTCGAAGACGTCGGCCGCGTCGTCGTCAATGGCAAGTTTTCGCTCGAACGCGAGCTCGAGCAGGGCAGTCGAGACCTCGGTATAGTCGGCGGGGGATGTCGTTTCAGTGATCCATTGCGCGAGATCGCGCTTGATTTCGGCAACCTGCGTTTCGACACGGCGCTTGTAGCTGGCGATCTTCTTCGCCAGTTCGGGATCGATGTCGGGGGGTGTGGCGGTTTTGTCCGTCATTGGGTGCGCCGGCGCTGGACCGGCTGCGTGAGAACGCGAAAGTTGGCGGGCAACTCGATGTTCTCGGGAATGTGTTCGATATAGCGCAAAACGTACCGGCGCGCGGACGGAGCGAAGTCTTCACCGGGAGCGAAATTTAATTCGATGTCACCGCGCAATTCGTCGACCGTGCGACCGCGCTCGCGGGCAATCTCGCACAGCGCGTTCCAGGTGGTATCTTCAAGAAAGACATAATCGAAGCCGTAGAAGCCGTCGGGGTCGTTGATATAACGGCGGATCTTGGTAGGGTCGGGATATTCCAGTGAGGTGAATGGTTTCATGATTATTTGTTCTGTGTTCATTAGGTCTCCCGAATACTTATTTAATTCGGGCAAGACTGCACCAGTTGCCGGCGGGAGTCAAAGCAGCGGCGGGCTTTTCGGCAGTCGCGGCCTGCCGCGGCGGGGTCTGATGCAGAACTGCTCGCAGTACTTGCGCACAATAGCGGCTGCCGGTTTCAGCCGGATGCCGATTTCGGCGTTGGCGCTGACAAAAGCGCATCGGCGGCAATGCGCCGCACGGGCATCTTTGGCCGTCATTCGCCGTCCGGATGGCGAGAGCGGTTACGGTGCCGTCGCATCCGCCTCGGAATTCTTGAGCAACCTCGGCGACGAGTTCGGGCCGCACCCAATGCACGCGGCTGAGCACGAGCGGCGATCCGAAGCGGCTCGTGCGCGGCGGCGGCACCTCGGGCGGCATTTTGTCGGTGGCAAGCGGCTGCAGACGCCGCCAGAGGCGTAAAAGCTCGGCCTGATTGATGGCGGTGACGGCGCGTGCGGCAGATGAGTCTGGCATCGGGATCGTAGTAGGCGAGCAAATAAGGCGCCTCCTGACGGAGCCGATTGAAAACCGAGCCGTTTTTACGCCAGTGGTTGCGACGGCCCATCCAGCCCGCATCATCGCGCCGCACGTTGCCGAGGTCAGCACCGTGTCGCGCCGCAACCGGCTTTAATTATAACATATCACCACTGATGTCGCTAGATATTATGCGCAGTTCATTGATAATGTTTGACAGAAACGCCGGGTGTACCTAAGGACGAAACAATTTTTTATTTTCTGTCTCCCGTGCTTTGTTGCGTTCTTACGATGAGTGACATTCGAGTAGTCTTTCGTCGCAAATTGTGGAGGGTCATTAACACCTACCGCACCGAAGATTTTTTGAGGGGTCTCATTGCCGGCATTACCGTCGGAGTGGTCGCCCTGCCTCTGGCGATGGCCTTTGCCATCGCTTCAGGCCTTAAACCGGAAGCGGGAATTTATACCGCCATCGTCGCCGGTGTCGTGATTTCGGCCCTGGGCGGATCAAGAGTGCAAATCGGCGGTCCTGCGGGCGCTTTCATCGCCATTGTTTATGGCATCGAGATGAAATACGGCATAGACGGCCTGATTATTTCAACGATTCTCTCCGGGGCCGTGCTCTTCCTTTTAGGAGCCGTGAAACGGGGCGCGGCTTCACGAACGGCATAGCCGTTCTGATCGCACCATCTCATGTCAAGGATTTGCTCGGCCTGAAAATCGACAAGCTGCCATCGGACTTTTTTCCCAAGATGGCGAGCCTCGCCAGCCATGTTGATACCGCAGACACACCGACCATTGCGTTAAGTCTCGCTTCATTGATGATCGTTTTCGGCTGGTCCGCCTTGACGTGGAAAAGCGGCAGCCAGCTTTTGCAGCGCGTTCCCGGCAGCATCGTCGCTCTCATCGTCAGCACGGCGGCCGTCAGGATTATGCACCTGCCGGTTGAGATCATCGGCACACGCTTTGGCGGTATTCCCTCGGCGCTGCCGGACCTTGTCGTTCCGAAAATCAACCTCGACACTATTCGAAAGCTGATACCGCCGTCGCTCACCATTGCCCTTTTGGGTGCGATTGAATCGCTCCTTTGCGCCCGCGTTGCCGACGGCCTGATCGGCGACCGCCATGACCCCAATCAGGAATTGATGGCTCAAGGCATTGCCAATATGGCAGCGCCTCTATTTGGCGGCTACTGCGCGACCGGTATAATCGCACGAACGGTCACGAACATCCGCATGGGAGGCAAAACGCCGGTCGCAGGCCTGATCCACGCCCTGACGCTTTTGGTTATTGTCGCCGTCGCCGCGCCGTTGGCTAAAGACGTCTCACTAGCGCGCCTGGGAGCCATCCTTCTTTTCGTCGCCTATAACATGGGCGAGTGGCATGAATTTGTTAGGCTCAAGCATTTTACAAACAATTACCGTATCATTCTGTTGACGACCTTTGTGCTCACTATTGTGATCGACTTGACCGTTGCCGTCGAAGACGGCTTGAGCCAGTGCCGGAGGTTGAAGCGCAAGGCCATGCCCGTATCGGCGGGGCGATCGAGGCTTACCGGCTTTATGGGTCGCTGTTCTTTGGCGCCGTTCATAGGCTTGAGGAATTGACCGATCCCGCGCGCCCGACGCCGAAGATCCTGATTTTAAGCATTACCAATCTGATCAATCTCGATACATCCGGTCTGGAGGCGCTTGAAAATCTGCTCACAACTCTGCGGAGAAAACACTGTCGCCTGCTAATTGCGGGAGCCAATGGACAACCGCTTTCTATGATGAAACGCGGCCAATTTATAGAGGAAGCCGGCGAAGAGAACTTCTTTGAAAATACCGCGAAGGCATTGGATTTCGCGGTGCAGATCTTAGAGCAAAAAGAAACACAATTTAGCCTTCTGTAAGACGGATCACTGATGACCGCTGACAATTGCATCACGGAAAAAGAGACCGCTTTCGGTTACTGGTGGCCTCCGATCATCCAGACGCGCACAATCTTGCGGGCAGCATCTTCTACGAGCTCACCCCGGACGGCGAATGCATCCGGCGCAACCCTGCGGCAAGGGCTGTGGAGGCACTCTTTCTCGCCGGCGAGAATGACTGATGGTGGCGTGGTTGGCGTCGCGTGCGCCGCGGGATCGGCCATGGTGCGCGCGATCGGCGTCATTGCGAACCGGGTGGTTAATTAATATATATCATGTCAGCATAAATTCCTGGAAATAGCGAATTTTGCATATACGGTGTAGTCATGCCGACACCCGTACCTTCGATCACAAAGAGCCGTTCGCGGCTGAGCCAAGTGCTGCAGCAATCAGGCGATCTGGTGTCCGTCGGCGACGTGAGCCGGACGCTGCGCGTTGAGCGCAGTGAAGCCGCGAAGCTCCTGTCACGCTGGCAATCGCAAGGATGGCTGCGCCGTTTGCGGCATGGTGTTTATGCACCCGTGCCGTTGACCGCGCTTGGTCAGACCCAGGTTCTGGATGATCCGTGGGTGGTGGTGCCGGAACTGTTCGGACCGGCTTACATCGGCGGGTGGAGTGCAGCGGAGCACTGGGGCCTTACCGAACAGTTGTTCCGCAGCGTGTGCGTGCTGACCACGCGCCCGATCCGAAGCAAGAAAGAGACAATTCAGGGCATCGAGTTTTCTCTGAAGCACATCCGTCCGTCGGTCATGTTTGGAACGCAGCCTATCTGGCGCGGCAGTGTCAAAGTGGTCGAAATCTCGGGACCGGCGAAAACCATCGTCGACATGCTCGGGGATCCGGCACTTGGCGGCGGGATCCGGCATGTGAAAGAATGCCTCGATGAGTTCCTGAAGGAAGGTAAGGTGCCGCCCAAAGAGCTCATCGCGACGGCCGAACGCTTTCCGAACGGCGCGGTGTTCAAACGGCTCGGGTTCCTGCTCGAGCAGCGCGGCGGGCCGGAGGAGTTAATCGAGGCTTGTCGCGAACGGCTGACGGCGGGCAACACGAAACTGGATCCGGCATTGCCTTCTGGGCGTTTGGTGACCCGCTGGCGGCTGTGGAGTGCGGCCAGCTGGGCACGCGGAGGGCCGGGGTGATCGATCGCGCAGAGCTCCTCCGCCTCGCCGATGAGCTGGGGCTCGAGCCCCGGGTGGTTGAGAAGGATTACGTGCTTGGCTGGGTGCTGGCCGGGATTTTTCGTGATCCGCTGCTCGCGAATTCCTGGGTGTTCAAAGGCGGGACCTGCCTCAAGAAGTGCTATTTCGAGACCTATCGTTTTTCCGAGGATCTCGATTTCACGATCCGGGATCCGGCGCAGCTCACGGCCAACCCCGCCCAGATCCCGAATGTTAAAAGTCTTTCACCTTTCGGCTGCAATGACAATGGAGCAGTCGTCGGATCTTACATCGCCAATGATGGGACTGTGCATGGTTTTGTCTTCGACGGGACTGATTGGCACAATTACGATGCCGCCGGTTCGTCGCAACGAGCAGCATTCGGCGTGATGGGTACTTTCATCAATGGGATCAACAATGCCGGCAATATCGTCGGGTTTTTTTCCGATGGTCAGAACGTGAACGGGTTCGTGGACTTCGTGCCTGTGCAATAAACCGAACGGGGCTGGCCCGAATGTCCGGAAGGGGTCGACTTGAGCCGTTGAACCGGGCCGGTGATTGAGCGCCATTGACGGTAGAGCGTTGTCTCAAACGCCGGGCGTATTCGCAGTTCGCGCCGCGGGGATATAGCGATAGAGCGTCGCCGGGGAGACGCCGAGGCGATGTGCGATTTGCGTCACGCCGATATCGGGATTGGCCAGCAACGCCTTGGCGGCTTCGATGTCGTCATCGGTGAGTTTTGGCGGGCGGCCTCCGGTGCGGCCAAGCCGACGGGCGGCGGCGAGGCCCGCTTGGGTGCGTTCCCGGATCAGACTGCGGTCGAATTCCGCAAGTGCGCCAAACATGTGAAAAACCAGCCGACCCTGCGCGGTCGTCGCGTCGAGCGCTTCGGTCAGACTGCGAAACCCGATGCCCTCACCCGCAGGTTTTCGATGGTTCGATCAACTGCTTCATCGACCGCGCCAGACGATCGCGCTTCCACACGATCAGGGTGTCGCCGCTGCGCGCGAATTCAAGGGCGTCATGCAAAGCCGGCCTATCCGTGACCACACCCGACATCTGTTCGGTGAAAATCCTTTGGCACCCTGCTTCGGTCAGTGCGTCGCGCTGCAAGGCAAGATTCTGCTCGACGGTCGAAACGCGCGCGTAGCCGATCAGCATCGGCTTCGCCATCGCGAGATCGGCGGCGGGTGGAACTGCACGCCCTCGCGCGGCCTTCGCGGCGACGGGGCGGCGTCGACTCCTTGGTGGGGCCGAGCGAGTGGTCTTTCTCCGTTTGGTCGTCATGCACCCTCTCAAAACTCAACCGTACACTTGCCTTTTGCGAGGCTGAAATCAAGAATGAGTTTCGAGAGCGGTTTAACTCACTTTCAACGCTGCTTTTACGGTTTGGGTGGCTTCTCTCGAAAACGAACCTTTTTGAGAGCCATTTCGAGCGGATTCCGATTTGCAACATATTATGGCATTTTTCACAACATATTGATGTGCATTTTTCAGGAGCGCGCCATATCCTCACCGTCAGACAACATTGTGTTCCACCTCTCTCCGGAAGCAGAGAGCGCACTTCGGGAGATTATGCAGCGTAGGAAATTGCCGAGAGCGGTTCCGTTCTTGCGCAGTTCAAAAACGATCTCGTCATAGATTATTGATATATCGTCCTTCATTGATGGCCACGGCTTTAACATTTCCACCCGTACCGCACGTATGTTGCCTTTGCGGCGAAGTCTCTCTAATTTGTAATGAATTGCTTTAGCGTCGAAGCTGTCGGCCATGATCTCCCCCCGACTCCTGCTTGCGCCGGTCGGTGGCTGGCGTCAACAGGGAGGGGGGCCGAAAAGTCGATGGCGCGCTTGTAAATCATCTGCGCGTGTCTGGCGCGAGAAAGCTCCGGGTGCTTCGTCACCTTTGCTTTCGGAAAGGAAACTTTCATTCCGTGACATTATAAACCCCGGCGCAAATCAGCACTTTTTTCAAAACCGGGTCGGGTGTGGTTTCGCAATAGGTTGACTTCGACTGGAGTTTATGGGAAATCGGATCGGAGAACATATAATCCTGCCAGAAACTTGTATGGGTTTTCATCAGCGCCATACGTTCCTGGATGTAATATCTCCCGGCGGCATCCTGTTCATCCATACGGTTCATGCCTACGAGTTTGTTGATAAAACCGTGCGCCATGCAGGTGCCGTTCGGGTCATAAGCGTGAATATACAAATCCCGATCGATAAACATGCCGTGACGGTCATTGAAGGCAGCGAAGGCTTTTTCGGAGCCATTCGCCTTGAAATATTCAACGGCCTTTTTGACGAGGGCGACCACCTGATCTTTTGTGCCACGTGACGGTTTTGCTGTGTCGTCGGCGGCTACGCCCTGCGCCAGAGACAACATGACGATTAAGGTGAGAAGCCAAAAGACTCTTTTCACGATATCACCTTAACGGGTGTACTCGAATTAGATTGGCCAGCGTTTGAGCGGGAAGTCACCGGCCGATTCCAGTGAAATGCCAGCGCAGCGGACGCGGCCCACAGCAACGTCAGCGCGAGGACAACCGCAACAGGGGTCAATGCGCGACGGCGCAGCATCGACAGCTAGCAACAAGATACCCTACTTCCTCCCGCAGTTTTGCATCATCGCAACCAATGCCCGGATTCTGCGCCCCACCACGCATTTTCAAACCGACGCAGGCTGCACCCTTTGCTTGGCACACCGCATCACAACTTGGCGGGCCGCCGCGTGTTGCAGGGATCGAGAAGCACATGAGGCTGCCCGGCTGTGCTACATTGCTCACGGCAAATGAATTGTCGGCAGCAAAGGATGCAGAAACACCGAGCGCAAGTGACAGGATAGATATTAGAAAGTAACCCCGCATACCGCAACTGGCTTATACGGACAGGGTATTTCAGGTAAGAGAGATTATTTCAGAGTTTTTTCGATGGTCTGGTGATTATTTCTCGAATTGTGAAACACCGAGGGCCGTTTTTCGAGACTGACTTTTGCGACGGCTAACCCGATGATCCGGCTTGCTCGTATTTGCGACTGCAAGGGCGGGGGCCTTGGATCATTCTGTTTTACTGTTTCGGGGTTTGTATGCGCCTCGGTCGTCGCCCCCCCGTCCGCCCGGACGGGGGCTTTCATGGGGAGCGGTCGGGTTCCGCTTCAAGGAGAGCCGAGATAGTCGCAACGAACCGAACGGCGGTCGCGATTGCCTCCTGCGCCTGCTCGACCGTAACTTGCGAACCGGGGCCGGTCAAATAGCCGGCAATGGCTTTGATATTGTAGGTGCGCGGGAGGAACGCCCGTAATTCCCTGTCAAAGCGCGGGTCGTCTCTTACGAGTTGGGCGAATTCGCCCTGCACGGTGGAATGTCTTTTTCGGGTGTGGCCCGTTCTCTCGAAGATCAAGGCTTGCGCCGCATGCAGTCCCGCCAAATAGGCCGCACGGCCCGCTTCGGCGGACCAGTGGTGCACGCCGAATAAATCGTTGGCCTTGTCCAAAAATTCGCGGGACTTGGCGAGGAATGCGGCGGTCTGCGGCTTCACAGGTCAATGCCTTCGGCCCGGATCGCGTGCATCAGCGGCATGCGCTGTTCGTCGTAGGAACCGGCACCATAGGGCATGGCGTGGATAAAGGGGCCTCCATCATAGAGAATGTCAGTGGCGAGGTCGGCCAGCCGGTTCATCTCGGCGGGCCGGTCGGACATGTCGCGCAAAAACACCGCTATGTCGTAATCAGATTCCTCATCGGCATCGCCCCGTGCGCGCGAGCCGAACAGCACGACGCGCTCAAGCCGGTCGCCGTACATCTCATCAAGCGCCGAACGAAAGCGTTTCAGAATGGGGTTATTGAGCGGCTCAGTCATGACGGTGATTGTAGCACAACTTATAAGTGCCTCAACCAAACCAGATTTTGTGTCAGGCGCGGTGAAACCAAAGCTGAGCATGGGAAAATATTCTCAGCACGGCAAGCGGCCTAGAAACTGCGAGATAGACTTCTCCCGCTCATGCATCCTCTCGCACGCACGCGTGAGCATTTCACGAAGTCTTTTTCGCGCTTTCCAGAATGGCGCTTATGCGACTGGCAACCGGAAACGCCGGGCAAGCGCGGGCATAAGATGTAGATTTCCGAAAAATGGGAGGAACCAACACCCCCTTCTCCAAAAGGGAGCTAGACGGCGCTGCCCGGTGACGGCGATTTAGCCCTTGGCGGTTTGTCAAGGAGCGCCACAGAACTTGGACTCGCCGCATGGGTGACGTGTAATATATACCCCTTCCGGAGGCGTGAGATCGAGGTGTTGCTCCGTCGCCAGAGCCGCGACTTGTTCCCCAATGTCCACCGCTGAGCCGCCCGGCGTAGTGGCAGAAGCTTCGACCTTCAGCCGCGTTATCGGCTCACCGTGGCGTCTACCAGTGTGTTTTGACATGTTCATCCCTCCAAAGGTGCGCTGAATTAAAACCACGGCGGTTTTGGCAACCTCTCCTTGGGGCCGCGTTGCTTGTCTTCTACCTCATTGTGATAAGAATCGCTCTTCCGTTGACCAGCGTTAGTGTCATCGACCGTTTGATCTTTTGGCATTGGTGCGCTGCTCACTCCCGCGCTGATAGCTTCTTCGCCGTTGTCAACGGCTCGACCGGGCGGCGTTTCGGCAGGTGTTTCTGCCCGTGGCGGATTTTTTAGACTCGGGTAGTTGCGTCGATGATAATCCATGACTTTTCCCCAATTTTAGAAATTGCAACTATAACATAAACCGACGAAACTAACAAAAACCTCAATATTTACGGTTAATACTTGGTTACGTGCCAGTTTAACATATTTGGACAATATGCGATATGAAAAGACGACTGTAAATCCCCTCTTGCTGGAAAGGTCAAAGCACCCTAATCCGGTTGGGGTCCATGCC
>Ga0126379_10002490_pt1 | contig 11762 bp, 7 predicted proteins | sample PanSoiMetPlot_24_FD_92640 | JGI IMG/M metagenome (GOLD analysis project Ga0126379, IMG submission 92640) | Tropical forest soil microbial communities from Panama - MetaG Plot_24 | ecosystem: Environmental > Terrestrial > Soil > Tropical forest > Bulk soil | place: Panama | collected 2016-02-17
CAATCGGAAAAGGCATCGCCGAATCATCCGCCGTGACTGTTCCGGTAACCCTTGGCCCCGTGCGACCCCTGATACTGCTGCCATCGGAATGGGTGACCTGGGAACCCTGGAAATTGCAGGCCATCATTGCTCACGAACAGTCCCATGCCAAGCGGCGCGACCCCTTGCGCCAGGCTCTCGGCTCGGTCTATCGCGCACTTTGCTGGTTCCATCCGCTTGCCTGGTGGCTACACCGTCACCTGGTCGAACTGGCCGAAGCTGCTAGTGACGACGCTGCGTTGCAAGTAACACCAGACTGCCTCCTCTACGCCGAGGCCCTGATCGGATTCTTTGAAAAGACCCCTCGCCGCGTGCGATGGGAAGGAGTTGCCATGGCAAAGAAAGGAAAAGCGACCCGAAGGATCGAACGGATCCTCGATTCAGGGCGAAGCCTGTCCGGATCGCTCACACGCGGCGCGATTGTGACACTTGTGATCTCAGCGCTTCCTCTAATCTACCTGGCCTCATCGGCGCGCCCAGTTTGGGCTTCCGCCCGTGACAACCGGTCGTCGGGTGTACCCGCCAAGGAACTCTGGGAGCCCATCTGGACGGTTGCATCATTGCAGAAGCCCGCCGTCTCTGAACCTGAATCAGATAAAAAGGACTTCACAGGCGTGTGGCGCATCGACCCCGGCCAAATCTCCGAGGAAATCACCGAGATCCCCAATGCGCCCGCCGATGCCTTTCCACCCCCTCCTCCTCCGCCACCTCTTCCGCCACCTGGTCGGTATGAAATTGAGCGGATTACGCGCTCGGGCGATCTCCTCAGGATCGCTGGGAGCCGATCGGGAGCGCTTACATTGTCGACAATAAAGCTTGACGGGTCCGAAGTCCAAAACCGGCTGGCTAACGGCATAGTTAAAACGGCCATGAGCCGCCTTGAGGGGGGCAAAATCATCACCGACTGGAAGCTTGAGCAGCACGGTAACCTTCTTTTGGAAGGGCATGAGGTCCGTAGCTTATCAGCAGACGGTAACCGCCAAACTGTAGACAGGACCGTGAAGTCGACTCGACAAGAAAGAAAAACACATCTGGTGATGCTGCGTGAATCGTGATTCGGCGTACGGACAACGTGGATGGTCCGCAAATTCCTGCCATGCTAAACTGGGCAATAACCAGACAGTGCTGGTGACTAGGGGTTGCAAAAGCGGACGGTAAATACTGGTGCAAACAATCGGTATTCTCTTGTTAGGTCTGAGCCTGCTTTCATCCGGAGCAACTCATTCGCAAGACAAGCTCCAGCTAGCTGGTTTTCCGAAATCCAGGATCCCCGATATCAAAATCAACGCGCAAATTCCCTATGCAACAGCTCTGGACCTCACAAGACCTTCCTATTCTCCTGACGTTCACGTCGCTGGAACAGCCCGTATTTGGGTCAAGATAGATAAAGCCGGCGATGTCGTCGCAGGTCGCGCTATCTCGGGCCACGCCCTCCTGCAACCATGGGCGCTCCAGGCCGCCATCAAGAGCAAGTTGGAACCGAAATCAGCCCTCGGCTCGCGTTCCATCACCGGCACCATCACTTACACATTCACATTCCCCGAAGACAATGACGTCGATCTTCGTACGATGGTCGGACGGCGAGTTACCCTGAGCGGGCAGTTTTCGATGCGGGGCAAGATAGGACCATTCCTAATCGTTTCCGGCCAACCCGTCTACCTCGTCTCCAGTCCCCCGTCGACATGGCCACGGAAATACTCTCGGATGGAGGGCAAGCGTGTTCGTGTCACCGGCACGCTCCGCTTTTATCAAGCCCCTCCTCTACCTGAGCATGCCGATTCTGCCGAGGCCCGGCTTCCAGACTATTTCTATTTCGAGGCGAAGCACACCATAGTCCGCCTGAATGACCAGCGGCCTGATTGATCATCCAGACCCAGGACTCATTCACCACCCCGCGCCTGACCCCGATCCCACTACCGTGCTATACTTCAATTCAAATGGACGATCCTAAGGACAGTCCGCTGCGCAAGGCCGAAGACTCCGCAAAGCGAGTCCTGGAGCGCCTGGGCTCGGCCATCGACAAGAAGGTCCTGGGCCGAACCGGTTCTGAGTTCGGCGCTTATTACGCCGGTCATCTGGCCTCCCAGCTCGAACGGTTGGTTGAGTCCTCACTTAAGCTAGACGATGCCGGAACTGCAAAAGTCGCTCCCAATCATTTTAAAATCGGGCTTACCTACGAAGAGGCATCGAAGCTGACATCCCAGCAAATCGAAGCTCTTTCCAAAGAGCTGAACAGCGCCACCCACGAGTTCATCCATAATCGGCGCTACAAAACCCTCGGCCCGATCGACGTCCAGATAGCCTCCGACCTCTTCGCCACATCGACTACAATCAAAGCTGATTTCGATCCGAGCGCTAACTTCGAGCGAGCAAGCGGTCCCGATCCTTCAGGCCAATCGGCAACGACTCCGGCACCACTTGCTGCGGCGCCCGATCAAATCATCCTTAATCTCCTTGCCCCGGATGGGCGTGGATACCGGGTCGATCTGGTAAGAAAGGGCGCCCCGGCCTATATTGGCCGCGCCGCGGGAAATACCATCAGGCTCGATGATCCGAGCATTTCTCGAGTGCATTGTTCCATTGCCCTGCGCGGCGATGGCCAGCTCGTCATTTCGGACCTCGACAGCGCCAACGGAACTTTTGTCAATGGCCAGGTCGTAAATACTGCTGAGGCCCAAAAACTCGAATTCGGTGATGATCTTCAAATCGGCGATGTCGCATTCAGGGTTGAAAGGTTAGACGGTTGAAAGGTTAGAAGGCGAGAAGGTTGAGTTCTGGAGTCGGCGCGTCAGGAGAGCCGCTTCCCCACTCATCACTCATTACTCATCACTCCTTAACCCATGCTCATTCCTCTATCGCTTACGTTGGTTGTTACTGGAACGGGCCTGCTGCTGGTGCTGTTGCTCGCAAGAGCCGCCTGGCGACATCGAAACCACGCCCTCCCTGGAGCAGCTAAATCAGGACAACCGCCCGAAGCCGAAACCTTCGGTCCAAGGGCTACTAACCGGTGGCTCCTTGCAATTCGGTCGTTGATGCTGACCCTATTAATAGCAGTGCTCGCAATGCATTGCTATTGGGTCTTCTCCGCCGGATCTGATCCGCGGTCCGACTTCTCGCAGGCACGACGCCTCGATTCCAGAAACATCAGGCTGGCTGAAAGCGGCCTCAAGGGATGGATTCTTGATCGCAGCGGCAAGCTCGACAATGCCCTCGTCAGGTATCGCTACGACGGCGGACTGATCAGCCGCGAATATCCGCTTGGTGCCGCCGCCGTTCATCTGACCGGCTACTCAGACTATGTCTTTGGCTCAGGCGGACTGGAATACGCGCTGCGGAAATGGCTCACAGAGCCGGTTAGCACCGTCAATGAGCTGGTATCGCCCGTCCCGGTCGGCAAGGACGTCACAGTTTCTATCGATGTGAATCTCCAGCGTGAGACCTACAACCTTCTGAGCGCCACAGGCAAACCCGCCGCTGCAGTCGTCCTCCTGCTGCCGTCCAATGAAGTCCTCGCCATGGCCTCGGCCCCCAGCTTCGATCCACTGTCTATCAACCGCGAAGACACCTGGCGAGAAATGGCCGCGCAGGCCGAAGACGCTCCCGAGCTCAGCCCTCTCGTCAATCGGGCCCTGGGTACGCTCGTCACCGGAGGGCGCGCTCTCTACTACCGGCCTGGATCCACATTCAAAGTCTTCACTGCCGCCGTCGCAATCGAAAGCGGTATGACCCACGAACGTTTCACCTGTCGCGGTGATGGCTTCACTCCGCCCGGGTCGAATACGCCAATAAGGGATTTCGGCGGGGAAGTTCACGGCTCGATCGGATTCGAGGACGCGTTTCGCGTTTCCTGCAATCAATACTTTGCTCAGCTTGGGCTGAAGCTCGGCAAGGAGCGGATGCAACAGTACGCCAGGCGCCTTGCATTCGCCTTCACCCCCGACGACGGCCGCCTGAGAGCCACCGACCTCTGGCAAACCATCCACGGCGATCAGGCCGACTTCAACTTCATATTTGCTCCTCCGATCTCTCGCATGAACCTGTCGCGCGATGCCAGCAACTATGACCTCGCATTGCAATCATTCGGACAGGGCTACGATGATATGACCGTGTTCAAGATGGCCCTGCTGGCTTCGGCCGTCGCCAACCCCGACGGCACCCTGATCGCCCCGACCCTGGAAGTCGGAGCCCAGCCCAAAAGCTTGGGCCAATTCATATCGGCTCAATCGGCGGCTCAATTGCGCAACCTGATGCACCTGGTTGTGCAGTCGGGCACCGCCGCCGGGGCCTTCTCCCATCTCAATGGCCGAATCTCGGCCTCGGGCAAAACGGGCACCGCTGATCGAGACGTTCCAGTCTATGACCGCGATGGCAACAAAGTAGTCGATTACGTCGACAAGAACGGGGTCGAGCATTACAAGAGCACACGATGGACCGATGCCTGGTTCATTGGCTTTGCCCCGGCCGAAAATCCCCAGATCGCATTCGCGGTCCTGGTCGAAAACGGGGGCCAGGGCGCCCGATCGGCCGCCCCCATAGCCGTTAAGCTGATCGAAAAAGCCCAAACTCTAGGCTACATCCGTTAGAAATGCTAGTTGCACGTTGGAGGCTGCTCGTTGTTAGTTCAACGTTGAAATGTCGGGTAGGGAGTTGCACGTAGAAGCATCCCGAGTTGCGAGTGGCAAGTTGAGCGTTGAAGGTTAAATGCCGGCAAGTGGTATGGGAAGTTTGAATGCCGAAGGAGAAATCAGATGCGTGCCACGAATTCTACGCCGCGTTAGCGGCGGAATGACTTTAGCCCGGTCTTTCAAGGCCGGGAATGGAAGCGGCCGATTCTCCTCGTCGCGGAGCGACGACTGAATCCTGCGGCCCGCCGCTCCGCCTGGTATCGACGTTCGATCCAGGCCTGCTAGGTACTCTGCATGCCGACGAGAGAATGCGAATGGCAGGGGAAACAATGATGACCAACCCGGTGAAGCGTTCCAGTCCCTCTCTCCACCTGGTTGTTATCCTGGTGATTTGCGGACTAAGCCTTGCCGGATACATCGCAATCATTTGGGCCGGACGAATGCACGGGTACGATCCTAGCAAGATCGTCGCCGCACGCGACCTCGCTCTTTTTGTCCCTATCATCGCCCTTTTCTTCTGGCTAACTCGGCGCCACCGCTACCGAGGAGAAATGATTCTGCTCAGTACCGCGGTTTTCCTCTTCGCCATCGGATCTCTGATGCAATACCGGCTCTTCTCTGATCCTGAATACGGATCCAGAGGCGTCGCGCGCACCAAAGCCCGCCAGGTTAAAGACCAGGCGATCAGGCTCCGCAATATCAACACCGGCTATGGTGACGACAAAAAACAGTTCATGTTCGGTAAACCCGATGCCGTTCCAACGGAGCTCCCAAAACAGAATCTGCCCGTTTATGAAAAGTCGATCGGCGACATCCTAAGCTCGGTCAATACATACATACCGATAGCAGCGCTGCTCGCCCTTGCCGCCGGCTTTCTTCTGTTCAGGCGAGACGATACCTTACTCTGGCTCCAACGCCATTCGCTCCTCATAGGGCTCGGGACCCTGCTGCCTTTCATCATCGCAGTCCTCTTATTCAGCCAGGAGGGCAAATTCCTCGGCCAGACAACTCCTTGGGAGCCGGTCAAGATTGTATTCCTGGTCAGTTTTGCCGGTGCTCTCGCGGATGCATACACCCACCTGAGAAGAACCAGGTGGGGCTTGCCTCCCATGAGATCTCTGCTGCCGCTCGCCGCCGTATCCGCAGTCCCGATAGTCCCGTTCTTCGCGCTTTCGGATTTCGGCCAGATGCTCGTCTTCTTCGGCGTATATGCGATGCTCTATTTAATCGCTGTCCGCAAACCCGCTCACCTGCTATATGCAGTCATCCTGGTCGTGGCACTATTCGGCGTGTTCTATTCAGCGTCGAGGCTGCGTTCAGGTTTCGGAATCCCAAGGCGCGTCTACTTCAGATTCTATATGTGGCGGCACACATGGGATCCGCCGCCGCCGGAGACCTGGTGGTGGAAATCCGATTTTGAAAGGTATCTACGCGCTAAGGACCTGTCGATAGACTCTAGCAACCCCCAGCAGTTGCAGGAAGCCAATCGAGAAGCCTGGTCCGACAAAGTGCTGCAACAATCGGAAGGATTATTTGGCGTCTACAACGGGGGCATATTCGGAAAGGGCTTTGGCCTCGGTTACCCCGAAACCGTCCCCATCTCGGATTCCGACTTCATCTACGCGGCTCTGGCTGAAGAAACCGGGCTGCTCGGCTCACTTGCCGTCCTGCTTGCCATAGGAATCTTTGTGGTTGCAGGTATTGCCGTCAGCCTCCAATCCGTCGATATGTTTTCCAAGTTACTGGCTGCTGGGTTGTCTGCGTTTGTAGGGTTTCAGTCCATTGTAAACATTGGAGGTGTTCTCAGGCTACTCCCGATGACCGGCATCACTCTGCCATTTGTTAGCCACGGCGGCTGGTCGCTCATCACCTCATTCGCAATGCTCGGCATCTTAATGGCGCTCTCACACCGAAACGCCATAGCGCAGCCTAAGCAGGTCGAAGAAAAGCCCTCCTGGGAATTCCACCCCGTTAGATAGAACACTTTGCCCCCAGGCCCTCCGCAAAACCAAGACAGTGCCCATACCACCGACCACCGACCATTGACCACCGACCACCGCTCCCCTACCCAACGACCACTTGCGTTCCCGCCGACCTGTTTTACCCACCGTGAATGCAATTTCGTCCCAATTCCATTCGACCAGCCAACCCCACGATTCTCGGCCTGCCTTATCTAAGTCGCATTATGTCAGGTATTTGCGCATAATTTGATGGCCATCGGGCCGATTGGCATTCTACTTGCTCTTACGAGAAGTAACTTTTGAGAGCATCACCCACCCAAGATGCTCGCAAGATACAACCTGAGGGGCCAAGAGGCATCGGACGAGGGACAGGTCCGATGCCTTTTTCTTTGATTTCTCAAGTTGCCAAGCACTCGCCCTTTCGAGTAATTTTGACCTCTATGCGAACGCTACGACTGCTGCTCTCGATCCTTCTCCTCGTGCTCTTGGGTATTCAGGGTACCAGCCAGAGGAGGCAGTCCCCTGTTGTACCAGCCTTCCCGCACGAGCTTGAATCGCAGCTAATTCGGCTCCATAAGGCCGCGCTTGACAGCGGTTATTCCTACGCCGAGCTCGCTCACCTCACCGAGAATATAGGGCCAAGGCTCAGCGGTTCGCCACAGGCGGCCGCCGCGGTTGAGTACGTCGCGGCTGAACTGAAGCGCGTGGGACTGGAGGTCCGCCTCGAACCCGTCTCAGTCCCCCATTGGGTTCGGGGCGCCGAAACCGGCGAACTGGTGCAATTCCCCGGCCAGGTTCCTGGTACCACTCAAAAGATCGTGCTGACTGCGCTCGGCGGCAGCGTCGCGACTCCGGCTGATGGGATTACTGCCGATGTAATTGTGGTCGACGATTTCGCCCAGCTGGCGCGTCTCGGGCGCGAGCGAGTTGCCGGCAAAGTCGTCCTGTTCAACGTGAAGTTCGACCAACAGATGGCCAGACAGGGTTTCGGACTCGAAGCATACGAACAATCTGTCATCTATCGAGGCGGCGGCCCGAGCCAGGCCGCGAAACTCGGAGCCATTGCATGCCTGGTGCGGTCCGTTGGATCAGCGGACTATCGACTGCCCCATACTGGCTCGACAATCTACTCCGACGATGCACCCAGGATTCCAGCGGCTGCCATCACTGCCGAGGACGCCGATCTGATCGCACATTTGTCAGCGCAGGGCTCAACGCGAATACACCTGACCCTGACTCCGCAAACTCTCCCGGGCGCCCCAAGCTTCAATGTGGTCGCGGACTTGAAGGGAACGACACAGCCTGAGCAGATCGTGATCGTCTCCGGACACCTGGACTCCTGGGATCTTGGCACCGGCGCATTAGACGATGGCGCAGGCGTTGCCGTAGCCATGGGTGCGGCACAGATAATCCATAGCCTCGGTCTGCATCCAGTTCGGACTATCAGAGTTATTGCCTGGATGAACGAAGAGAACGGCCTCGCCGGAGCGCGAGCTTACGCTGCCGATCATGCTTCTGAGTTAAAGAATCACATTGCCGCAATTGAAAGCGACCTTGGAGCTGGTCATCCGCTTGGAATCCAGGCTCACATGGACCGCGCCGGTCTGTCGGCGCTACAACCGCTATCTGAAATCCTCAGAGCTTCTGGCGCTGGATTGATCACTGTTGCCGATGGCCCCGTTGGAGCGGATATCTCACCGCTTGATGCCGCCGGAGTTCCCGGGTTCAGCCCGATGCTGGACAGCAGGACCTATTTCAACTATCACCATACAGCCGCGGACACTCTCGATAAGGTATCGTCGCGCGAACTCTCTGAAAACTGCGCTCTGATGGCGGTTCTGGCATACACCCTCGCCAACATCCCCGACCCGCCCCAACTAACTCCCGTCTCGCCCTCCGGCCATTAACCCTCTCCCCAAAGTTCAGTCTTCCGAGTTCAGCACTAGCGAGTTCTGAGTTCCGCGTTCCCGAGTTCAGAGGTCCCGAGCTCAGCGTTCAACCTTTAGCTTACCCAAGTTCGACGTTCGACCTTCATGTTCATTTTCAACCGGCAACTTGCAACCCGCAACTTGCAACCCTATTGAACATACACCTTGTTCATCCTCACCGGATTAGTCGGCCGGTCACCGACTGTCGGTGCTGTCGCTATCTTATCGACAACATCCATCCCCTCGGTGACCCTGCCAAACACCGTATAGTTCGGCGGCAGCGGATAGTTCTGATGCATGATGAAAAACTGGCTCGTGCCCGTCTCCGGCCTGCCCCGGTTAGCCATTGCCACGAGTCCCCTCTTATAGCCGCCCTGGTAGACCGGCGAGCCTGGCCGAATCTCATTCGGCAGCGGCGCACCGGTCGCAGTCTGGCCGCCCGTTCCGTTACCCAGCGGGTCGCCGCCCTGAATCATGAAGCCGGAGATCGTACGGTGGAATATCGTGCCGTTGTAGAAACCGCGATTGGCCAACTGCTCAAAATTCTCAGCAGTCTTGGGAGCCTCGTCATCCAATAACTGGAATTTGATCGTGCCCGCGGTCGTTTCAATGACCGCGGTCTGGTGCTTGCCGCCGGATGCTGTCGGCGCTGATGCCGCCTGATTACTGTTCTGTTGTTCCTGCTCGTTGCTGCACCCGGACAAGTATGCTGTGCAAAGGGCAACTAAAATGACCAGCGATATTCGCATGACCTGCCATCTCCGTTCTTTCCAATCTTTTTTCCTGAACCTCTCGCTCATATTCTACGTTCCTCCAAAGACGCGTCCTCAGATCTCGGCCGCAAGCGAATCATTATGGCCGAGTCCAAACGCCAGTGCAATCTAAGCCGGTCCCCTGTCGTGAAACCCCGAAGTTTGAATTCTTGTTAAACGCGCGTTATGAATTGCCCGTTTGTAGTTCCGCTTTTAGGCGGTCCGGCGCAGCGACCCTAAAACTTGTTTCCCCGGCGGTCTCGCGACCCTCTCCGCGCCCGCGCGATCCTTGACTGCCCTGAGGTATGATTGATGTCTTTTGTAGGACCACGAGCCATTAACTTACAAGGCCGATTCGTCGAACCAGGTCTACAAATCGCGGGTCTGAGCGCAGGCTGTCCCAGACAGGGCTTACACTGAGCTCGACAAGTGTTCGGTTCTTCCTCGGCCTCTCGCCCCTGGCCAATTCACGCGACGGTGCACTATGATTCGAGCCCAGACCTCCCGTAAGGAAGCGCAACCATAAGGCCGCATCACCCGGAAAACTTCCCCCGAACATATTGACACCCGCCGTCGTAACTGTTACATAGTTCGTCTAGGTAAAGAAAGACTATGCTCAGACGAAAACCAAGGGAAAAAGACGAAATATTGCCGGGCACCCTGGAAATGCTGATTCTAAAGACGCTGTCTCGCGGACCGATGCACGGGTACAGAATCGCCCAGACCATTCAACAAATCTCCGATGACATCCTGCAGGTCGAAGAGGGCTCGCTTTATCCGGCTCTCCAGAGAATGCAAATAAAAGGCTGGCTCACATCCGAATGGCAGATGAGCGAGCTCAATCGCAAAGCCCGCTTTTACAAATTGACCCGAGACGGCCGCCAGCAGCTCGAAGCTGAAATCAGCAAATTTCATCGCATCATCGGCGCTATATCCCAGGTATTGGAGAACGCTTGAAATGAATGCTACAAAAAAACTCCGCGAAATAGGCCGGCGCCTGCTCTTCTACCTCAGAAAAGACCGGTTTGACCGCGAGCTCGAAGACGAAATCAGCTTTCATCTCCAAATGAAAGCAAGAGCACAGATGCGGGATGGAGTTGCGCCGGCACAAGCAAGACTCGCTGCCAGGCGGCAATTCGGCAACGAGACCAGACTCAAAGAGAGGAGCAGAGAGATGTGGAGCTTTCGCTGGATCGAGGACATCGTCAAAGACCTGCAATACACCGTGCGAATGACGCGAAAAAGTCCAGTGTTTGCCTGCGTCATCATTCTGTCACTGGCGCTCGCGATTGGCGCCAACACCGCCATCTTCACCATCGTGGATGCCGTGCTGCTCAAAACATTGCCGGTGAAAAATCCGAACGAGCTTGTCCTGTTCGGCTGGTCAGGCGGCTCCCATACCTATGTTGCCGATCACTCTGGAGATATGGCCAACGACCCCAACACCGGCCTTACACTGGGCTCGTCGCTCTCGTTCCCGATGTTTCACCGAATGCTCGAGCAGAACCAGACTCTGACGGACCTGTTTGCTTTTGCCCCCATTTATAACAACGTGAACCTGAGCGTGGACAGTCGCGCCGAGATTGCTACCGGGCAACTGGTGTCCGGTGGTTATTACAAGGGTCTTGGAGTAAGCCCCATCATTGGCCGCATCATAACCGATGACGACGATAAGACCGGTGCCGACCCTGTCGCCGTGATTACCTACCGATACTGGAAAGAGCGATTCGCCCTCGACCCCGCTATCCTGGAAAGGCCGGCGTTTATTAACGGATTACCCTGCACTATAATTGGCGTTACTAAACCCGGTTTCGAGAGCCCGCTTGACATCTATCGGTCAGCCGACATCAGTCTGCCGTTTGCCGCCGAGCCTATAATCAACTACCGCCCATCCGAATATGCAGAGACCTGGAACCAATGGCTGCGCATAATGGGCAGACTGAAACCGGGAATTACGATCGAGCAAGCCCGCACTAATTTTGAACCCGCCGTCCAGCAATCCGCTATGGAGGGACTCCGGGACTACCTTGCCAAGCATCCAACCCCGGAGTACGCCGATCCGGTCCCTCCCAACCTTACCGCAATACCGGGAAGCCAGGGCGAGATGTTTGGACGCCGGGAGTACGCCCAGCAGCTCTATATCCTGCTCACCATAGTAGGCCTGGTCTTGCTGATTGCTTGCGTCAACGTAGCAAACCTGTTGATTGCTCGATCTGGCGCGCGTCAGAAGGAAATCGCCGCCCGCATAGCGCTCGGGGCCGGGCGGTTCCGTCTTATTCGCCAGTTGTTGACCGAGAGCCTTTTCCTCGCCCTGGCCGGCGGTGGGGCTGGCTTCATACTGGCCTACTGGGCTCGGAGTCTCATCGGACCGGCCTCAATCATACAATCAGAACACCAAAATGTGGATATGAGTCTCGATTTCAGAGTCCTCGCCTTCACTGCCGCAGCCTCAATCGC
>Ga0126379_10002491_pt1 | contig 11761 bp, 8 predicted proteins | sample PanSoiMetPlot_24_FD_92640 | JGI IMG/M metagenome (GOLD analysis project Ga0126379, IMG submission 92640) | Tropical forest soil microbial communities from Panama - MetaG Plot_24 | ecosystem: Environmental > Terrestrial > Soil > Tropical forest > Bulk soil | place: Panama | collected 2016-02-17
CTCGCCGCTCGGCTGCATCTACAAGTCGATGCTCGTCACCGCCGCCGCGCCCGGCGAGCTCGACACGGTCCGCTTCTCGAACGAGAAGTACCTCCTCACCGACCCGCTCAGCTTCGACACGAACAGCTACGCCCGCACCTCGCTGCAGGTGACCGCGATCGCAGCGCTCCGCTCGGTGATCCTCATCTTCCACGCGGGCTCGGTCGAGCGCATCCGCGGCGCGACCCCGCCGCGCAGCCCGAGCTCCGGCGGCGACATGTTCCTGGAGTCGCTCTTCGACCGGGCAGGCTGCAGCGACCCGCTCACGATCGCCTACTGGAACGACAACTGCATCTTCGCCGACTCGCACGGCGTGCACATGACCGACGGCTCGATCGTGCGCAACCTCGCCTCCCAGGGCGGCATCCTCACCTACTGGCGCAACCTTTACGCGCTCAAGCAGTCGATGAGCGCCACCACCTACCTCGACTACTACATCATCACGATGCGGCGCACCGACGGCAGCTTCGCGACGCTTGTCTGCGACCTGAACCGCCGCCAGTGGTTCCGCTTCTCGAACATGAAGGCGCTCTGCTGGCTCGCCTCCGAGTCGGGCACCTCGATGGAGCGCGTCTGGGGCGGCGTCTACGGGCAGGCTCGCCTGCTTCGCGCGGGGCCCTGCTTCTTCCCCGTCTTCACCACCAGCCAGATCCAGGACGACGACGGCACCGTCGTGCTGCCCTCGTTCGAGACGCCCTGGTACCGGCTCGCACAGGAAGGCAAGAAGCGCAGCCGCTTCGCCTACCTCTCCTACGACGTCAGAGCTCCGGGTGACGCGCCTTATAGCCTCGACATGAGAGCCGTCCAGGAGACGCTCGACGTCGGCTACATCCGCTCGCCGCAGCAGCCCGAGTACACCTCGATCGGCACGCTCCCCTCGACGCTCGAATACAGGCGCTACCGGCTCCCGCTCGGACAGTTCACCTACGGGCTCGCCTTCAAGGTGAGTCAGCTGCTGCCGACGACGGTGACGCGCGTCTTCGATCTCGAAGTCGAGGCGCAGGTCGCCGAGCGAAGCCGCGTATGAGCACGCTCGGTCCCGAGGCCTCGATCTCGACCGGGCAGGCGGGGCTCGGACCGCAGGACGACCGGCCGCTCACCGACCAGGAGTACCAGCTGCTGCAACGGCTGCTCTCCGACCCGTTCTCGCTGCCGATGCAGTTCAAGACCTGGCTCGTCTCCTACCTGGAAGGCTCCGACCTGACGCTGCCGATCTCCTCGGTGCAGGGGCTCTCCGGCGCGCTCGGGATCACAGGCGGTGGCTCGATCAGCGCGCTCCCCGCCGGGATCGTGCTCCCCTTCGGCGGCGCTACCGCCCCGAGCGGCACGCTCCTCTGTGACGGGACGCAGTACCTGCAGTCCGACTACGTCCGCCTCGCGGGTGTGATCGGCACCACCTTCGGCGGGGACGCCACCCACTTCAACGTCCCCGATCTGCGCGGACGCACGATCGCCTTCAAGGGTCTGCACTCCGACGTCGCCACGATCGGGAACAGCGACGGCGCAGCGGCGGCGAACCGGCGGCCGAAGCATCAGCACACCAAGCACATCCACCCGCTCTCGGTGGGCGGACTGATCAACTACAAGGACGGCTCGTCGGGTGACCGTTCCTGGTCGGCGACGGCGGGCGGTGTCGACGGCGGAGGCTCGATGCTCTCCGTCGACGGAGGCACGGGCAACCCGAACGACTCGGTCGACGCGCCCGCCTACCTCGTCCTGAACTCGGTCATCACGTTCTGAAAGGAGCCGCATGGCGCTCTCCACCGTGCCGGGCTACGGCAAGCTGAAAATGGGACGGCTGGCTGTCGCGTCGGGCAAGCCGGTGACCGATCAGTACGGCGGCGTCTACAACCCGTACACGTCGGCGTACACGCCGCCAGCGGGGCCGTCGCAGTCGTTCGGCGTCCCGAACCCGCGGCTGACGACGGTGAACCAGAACGTCCCCGGCTCGACGGTCGGCCCCTACATCGGCACGCTCCCGGCCGGGTATGTCCCTGGCGCACCGACTCCGAAGTCGTCCAGCAGCAGCGGGGACACGAGCGGCAGCGGCGACACGAGCGGCAGTGGCTCGGGCGACTACCTGAAGGCGCTCGAAGGCGACCCGCAATACCAGGCCGCCATGAACGCGTACACCTCGGCGCTCGGCCTGCAACGGCAGAACCTCACCAACCTGATCCGTAACGCGGTCATCCGCTCCGGCTACGACATCCGCTCGAACATGCCCTCCGACCTCGCCGGGTATGCGGGCGACGTCGATCCGGCGACCGCGCTCGCAGCGCAGCAGAACCCGTTCTCGCAGGCGGCGCAGCTGCAGCAGCAGACGAGCGCCGCCCAGCAGTCGCTCGCCGACTCGCTCGCCTCTCGCGGCATGCTCCGCTCCGGCGCGCTCGACACCGGCACGACCGGCATCAACCAGGCCTTCCAGCTGGGCTCCTACAACAACGAGCAGCAGCTGCTCGACGCGATCCGGCAGGGGGTCGGCGGCTACCAGCAGGCGATCGACGTGGCGAGCCAGAACCGCGACGCCGCCTACCGCGAGGTCGCCTACCGGCTCTCGCAGCTCCCGTACGGGCCGCTCGGCGGGACGAGCGGCACGACCGGCGACACAACCACTACGACCGGTGACACGACCAGCACGACCGGCAAGACCACCACGGGCGGCGGCGCGCTCGGGCCCGCCCCGCTCAGCTGGGGCGGCCAGAAGTTCACGACCAAGGCCGCCTTCGACGCCTGGGCTCGCGCGCACGGCACCTCGGCCGCTCGTGAGTTCGCGAAGAACACCGGAGCTCTTGCTCTCTACCAGGGGTTGCGCTGATGCCACCGATCACGCTCACGAAGCAGCAGTTCCTGCAGCAGAAGCCGAACGGCAACTACCAGACCTACCTGAACTTCATCAGCCGAGCTCGGACGAGCAGAGCTGCTGGTGCGACTGCTGCGCCTGCTGCTGCGCCGCTCGACCCGCTCTCGGCGGCGACCGCCCGTTTCATGAACATGATGCCGGGCCCGGCCGGGATCAACGCGCAGGTGAACGCGCAGATCAACGCGGAGCTCGCGGCGAACAAGGCCGAGGTCGCGGCCCAGCAGCAGTTCCTCGCGAACCAGGCGACACGGGCGCAGGGGTTCGCCTCGGCGCTCGCGACCGCGACCGCGCCGAACCCGCAGCAGATCGCCTCCCAGTACCAGGATGCGGCCGACCGGCTGCGCGCCTACGGCACCGGCTTGACCGGTTCCGTTCAGGCCGCCCAGCAGGCGGAGGCGAGCCAGTCGGCCGACGCGGCGAAGGCGATCACGGGCGGTCTCGGCTCGGTCGGCGGCTACGACCCCGACGCGATTCGTAACGCAGTCCAGATGACCGGCGTCGTCCTGCCGGGCGGCTCGCTGGAGAGAGCGGCGGCCGACGCCGCCGTCCGCGCCGCCTACAACAACCAGGCGAGCGTCGGCCAGGTCGGCATGATCGCCCAGGACTACCTGAACCAGGGCAACCAGCTGCAGGCGCAGCTCGCCGCACGCAACATCGCCGCCCAGGCGCAGCGCCCGGCGCTCGCGATCCAGGCGCGCAGCGCCGCACGCCAGGACATGGCGACGCTGATCTCCGCGCTCGGCATGCAGAGCCTGATGAACTACCGCACCGGACGGCTCGGCATCTCGCAGGCCGGACAGGCGGGCGGCGTCTACCAGGGCGGCGGTGGCGGCGGCGGCGGCGGTGGTGGTGGCGGCGGCGGTGGTGGTGGTCGCGGTAATCGTCCTCCGCTCGTGACGCCGCAGCCGGGCAAGTGGAACAACCCGGCGGCGAACTGGGCGGTACAGCCCGTTCCGCAGCACATGCACGTCATCGGCTCCGGCTACAACCAGAAGGTCGTCTGGGATCCGGGCTGGCAGCCGGGCGGGATCAACCGCAAGCGGGCGGGCGCGGGCGGCGCGGGCGGCACGGGCTCGACGCACACGCAGTCGAAGACGCTCGCCGACGGGACGGTCGTCGACTACAACCCGACCGCTCCGTCGGGCAAGCGCTACACCGACCCGGCTACCGGCAAGGTTGTCAACCCGAACGACCACATGAAGTCGACGACGTTGTCCCCGGACGTGATCATCCAGAAGCGGGCGGCGGCGCAGAAGGGCATGGCGGGCGACCTCGCGAAGGATCCGAAGATCAAGCCGATCGACATCTACCACAACATGCTCGCGGGCGGGATCCCGAGGTCGATCGCGGTGCAGGTGGTCAGGGGCGAGGCTCACAACCACCCGGACGACCCGGCCTGGCAGAGCGTGCTTCGCCCCGGCTGGTTCACTCCCGCCCCGAAGAAGAAGGGTCGCTAGATGGCGCACGGCGGCGGAGGCTACGTCGCCCCTGCAAGGCCTCGCGTCCCACCGACGCGGGCACCGGCAAGGGCGACGAGCAACCTCGTCCGCTCACCTGTGCCGATGACGCTCGTGCCGCCGTCGCCGCAGCGACGCCAGGCTCATGCGCGGCTGCAGCGCGCCTTCGTCGCGCCGCCGTCGGAGAACCTGCGCAAGTACGGCTTCCTCACCGCCTCGGCCGTCGAGAACGCGAAGCAGCAGGCGAAGCAGAACCTGCTCGGGAGGCAGTCGCGAGCCGGGCCGATGGCGACCACCTACCGCAAGCCGACCGGCCCGAGCTCCGAGGTCGTCCCGATCGGGACACCGCCACGGCAGAAGCCGATCTCGATGACACCCGTCCCGGTCGGCCGCGGCCAGGCGATGATCAGGTACACCTACCGGCCGCCGACGCCGAAGGTGACCCCGGAGGACGTCGCCTGGCACCAGATGACACAGGCGATCGGGCCCGACGTCGTCCGCAGGATCACCAACCCGCGCATCCAGGCGCTCACGGGTGTCGCCAACATCGCCGCGATGGGCGTGCCGCAGCTGACGAGCGCCGTCCGTCAGGGCAAGTGGAAGAGCGCCGCCATCCAGGGCGCGTTCTTCCTGCCGGGCGGCAAGCTCGCCGAGGTCCTCCCCGCGGGCGAGGAGCTCACGCGTCTCGCGCGCTCCGCGCTTCGCGCAGGCTTCATCAAGGGCGAGGGGCGCAACGCCTACGCGACCGCGATCCGCTCGGCGATCGGCGACAAGGAAGCCGCGAAGGTCATGCTCCAGCAGGTCGACGCCTCGATCCACGAGACGGTGATGAAGTTGCCGCTGGAGGATCGGGGTGCGACCGCGCAGGAGCTCTACGACCAGGCGCGCGAGTCGCTGACGCCGAAGGTGACGCTCGCGCACGAGACGCCGCCGAAAGAGCCGTACGACCTGACGCCGCTGAATCCCGAGCACGGGGCGAGAGTCGACGACCTGAACGGGGCCCAGGCGGTCTACGACAACGCTCGCCAGGCGGTGAAGGACGCCGCGGCGAAGGGGAAGACGGTCGACGGCAAGCTCACCTTCCGCTACTCGAAGTGGGCGGCAGAGCATGCTCAGGCGAAGAAGGCGTTGACGGTGGCCGAGCGCGGGCTCGGCGAGGCGCAGAACGGCGAGCTGTACGCGCGCATTCGCGCCCTGCAATCGGACATCAGCCCGGAGTCGCTCGCCGAGCATCCGAACTTCGACGCCCGACAGACGCTCGCCGAGAACCTCTACAACGAGAAGAGCGGGATCCAGGGTGCGCTCTCCGGGCACATGGACTCACCGCTCGGGATCCACCATGTGCTCGCGATCGCGGACAGGCTGCGCGAGCTCGGGGCGCACGGGCAGATGTGGTACGAGCAGAGCGCCGAGGCGATCAAGGCCGCCGCGGGTGGCGACATGGACAAGGCCGACAAGCTCGCGCAGCTGCTCGCCATCTACTCGCCGCAGCGGTCGGTGCTCACCAACACCGGGCTCGCCTTCCAGGCCTACAACGAGTACCTGCAGAACATCGAGCGCGGCGTCCCCTGGAACGAGGCGATCACGACCGGCACCGCCGACCAGGCGAAGAAGGCGATGAACGTGCTCGCCGGGAAGGGCGAATGGGAGGGCCGCAAGACCAACAACTTCTACGTCAACTTCCTGGAGGACATCAACCCGACCAAGTTCCAGGAGCTCGTCGACAAGGGTGAGATCCACCCGCACGGTGTCACCGCCGACCTGTGGATGGCGCGGGCGTTCGGCTACAAGACCGACCAGCTGGCCGAGAACCGCTACGACGTGATCGAGGCGATCACCCGCCACATCGCCTCCGAGCATCCCGGCTGGAAGCCGAAGCAGGTGCAGGCCGCGATCTGGACGGCGGTGAAGGACATCTCGAAGGACGTCTCGGGGAACATCGACTTCTCGACCGCCTTCGAGCGGCACATGGCCCAGGTCAACTACGAGGCCGCCGTCGGCACCGACCCCGCGCTCCGCGCCGCCTACGACACCTGGAGCCCCGAGGTACAGCACGCCTTCCTGCAGCAGAAGTCGGTGCTCGTCGACAACTTCGTCAAGGACGTCGGCCTGCTCTCGGGCCGGTCGGAGTTCGGTCCCGGCGTCTGGGAGGGCGAGGTCAGCCCCGGCGCTCGGATCGAGATCGGTACTGCGACGAGCCCGGCCGGGGGCGGATACCGGCTCCCTGAGCCCGATCGGAACCTGCTCAACGCGGCCACCTCGGCGATCGCCCGTGGGCTCAAGCAGGACAGCGCCGCCTGGGTGCGGCCGTTCAAGCCGAAGTCGCCCGGCCACGGCGACCTGCTGCTCGTCTACATCGGCCGGACGGCGACCGACGAGGAGGCCTCGGCGCTCTCGCGCGAGCTCGGCCCCGACTTCGCGATCATTCACGCTGAGAACGGGCTGGCGGTCAAGCAGATCGGCGACGAGCCGCTGCCTGTAATCACCCGAAAGGGTCAGTCGTTCCAGACTCGGATCGCCGAAGCTGCCGGTACAGTGATCCCGGACGCCCGCGAGGTGCGGGCCTACGCTCATGACGGAGAACTCGCCACAGCAGCCGACTACGAAGCGCATTTTGCCAGTGCGTTTGGCGACCGACCAGGATCTGGAAGAGGACTTCGGTTCCAGCAGGCTGCTGATCGGCTTTCCAGTGACGCCGGGCGGATCGACGCCGCCTACCTCGCAGACCCCGAGCGAGCAGCCCGAACCTCCGCAGAACTAGCGCAGTCGCGCCGAACCCTCCACGAGGGCGGACAGCTCCTCCTGCACGACCCGCACGGGCTCGCGCACGGTCTTCCGATCGAGCCGCCGTCTCCACCTCCGGTTCGCCCGCCGGAGACAGCGCCGCCGGGAGTGCCCCCACCGGAGGCACCGGTCGAGGCGGGCGAACCGGGCGCGACCGGTCGGGGTGTCGGCCCGATGCCCGCAGAGCTCACCGACCTGACCGGGCAGCCAGGCGCTCCCTCTGATCCGCAGACGCTCGCCGACATGGTGCAGGAGGCGATGCGGAGCGCGAGGTACACGCGAGCTCGCACCCGGTCGATGCAGTCGATCGAGCGGGGCGAACGGTTCAACCGCGCCCGCCAGGCCTACGTCGACGCGGGCGGCGGCATCGCCGGGCACCAGGCGATGCTCGACGAGCTGCGCGGCGAGCTCCCGAGTCTCGACTGGGGCGGCTTCAAGAACGTCGACGAGCATTCGATCGAGGCGATGCTTCGGACGGTCTACAGCCATTCGCGCCTGCGCTGGGGCGAGAAGATCCGTACCGCCGAGGCGATCATCAAAGGCTCGACGGGCGAGGTCTGGACGCCCAGCGAGATGAAGCTGCTCGGCAGGGTCTTCCCGCCCAAGGCGGTCGGCAGCTTCAAGCAGTGGGCCGAGGCGGCCAAGTACTTCGCCAAGTGGGGAGTCGAGCTCTTCAACGTGCCACGGGCTCTGATGGCCTCCTTCGACATGAGCGCCCCCTTCCGGCAGGGGCTCGTCGCCGGGGCGCACAACCCGCTCATCTTTGCCCGCAACTTCAAGACGATGGTGAAGGCGGGGATGAGCGAGCGCTACGCGCATGAGGTCGAGCAGTGGATCCGCTCGCACCCCCACTACCAGTACGCCGTCGACTTCCGGCTGCCGCTCACCGACCACGAGCACGGGCTCGCCAACACCGAGGAGCAGTTCATCGGGCGCAACCTCGCCGAGAAGATCCCGCTCGCCGGGCACGGCGTCAAGGCCTCCTCGCGCGCCTACGAGTCCTTCCTGAACAAGACGCGCATGGACCTGTTCAGCAAGATGATCGACGGCGCTCTCGCGCAGGGGCTCGACCCGTACGCCGCCAGCCGCTCGATGCTCGTCGAGCACGGGCTGACGCTCTCGAACAAGGGCGACACGCTCGGCGAGTCGATCGCACGCTACGTCGGCACGGCGACCGGGCGCGGCACGGTCGGCAATCTCACCGACCACGCGGCGACCATGAACGCGCTCATGTTCTCGCCGCGGCTGCTCGCCTCCCGGCTCAACCTGCTTAACCCGGTCTACTACGCGAATCTGGACCCGTTCGCCCGCAAGCAGGCGCTCTTCTCGATGGCAAAGCTCGTCACCGCGGGCATGAGCGTGCTCGGCGCGGCCAAGCTCGCGGGCGCACAGGTGACCATGAACCCGCTCAACTCGGACTTCGGCAAGATCAAGATCGGCAACTTCCGCGTCGACATCTGGGGCGGCTTCCAGCAGCCGATCCGCCTGTTCGCGCAGCTGATCATGGGCATGCAGATCAGCCCGACCACCGGCAAGCACATGGCGCTCACCGCCTCCGGGATCGGCAAGGTCTCCCGCTACGACATCGCGATGCGCTTCCTGCAGTCGAAGCTCGCACCGGTTCCTTCGAGCATCGTCGACCTGTCGAGAGGGCAGAACTTCGCCGGGCAGCCGGTCACGGCGAAGAGCTTGATCGCCTCGCACGTCGCGCCGCTGATGCTGCAGGACATGTGGAGCATGTACCACCCGAGCATCCCCTTCGCCGGAGTGAAGGGCCAGCCTGCGAGTCCGAGTCGGATCGGCGCAGCGGTCGGTGCCGGTGTGCTCAGCGGTCTCGGTGTCGGCGTCGCGTCGTTCGGGGCGAAGCCCACGCCCGTTCCCGCTGGGAACTACGGCGGCGGCGGCTACGGCGGGGGAGGCTACGGCGGGGGAAGCTACGGCGGCAGCAGCGGATACGGACGCTGATGCCGAACTACCGGGCCCTCGCCGGACAGGCCGCACGGCAGGTCGGCGTGCCCGTCAACGTCTTCCTCGGCCTCGTGCGCCAGGAGTCCGGCTTCAACCCTAACGCTCTGTCACCCGCCGGAGCCCACGGTCTTACACAGCTGATGCCCGGCACCGCGAGCGGTCTCGCGAGGCGCTACGGGATCGACACGAACACGCCGTACGGCAACCTGCTCGGGGGCGCGTTCTATCTGAAGGAGCAGCTGCAGCGCTTCGGCAACGTCCGCTCCGCGCTCGCCGCCTACAACGCCGGTCCCGGCGCGGTCGAGAAGTACGGGGGTGTTCCGCCGTACGCCGAGACGCAGCGCTATGTGAGCTCTATCCTTCGGGGCTCGGGCGGCGGCGGACGGGTTTCAGTGTCGACCACCGGACCCGCGCTCACCGCCGCCGCCCCTGGAGGCGACGACCTCGGCAGCGAGATGGGCCTGCAGAACGCGCTCTTCAGCAACCTCTCCGGGCACCTGACCGGCACGGCGATGCTGCAGAACCTCGCCCAGGGGATGATGTACGACGCCGCCATGGGTGCCGGTCCCTCGAGATCCGGCTCGCCGAGCTCCGTCCCGGGCCCGAGCTCGTTCGGTGGCGGCAGCGTCACGGTCGCGCCCGGCGCGAACCGGCGCGGCGTCCCTTTGAACCCGGGCGTGCTCTCCTTCGTCCGCCAGGTCTCCGCGATCGACGGACGTCCGCTCACGATCGGCACCGGCTCGAACCACAACCGCTTCGTCGTCGGCACCACGCGCGAGTCCGCGCACTGGACAGGCCGGGCGGCGGACATCCCGGCGACGGGCGCAGCTCTCACCAGGCTCGGGCGGGCTGCGCTCGTCGCTGCCGGGATGCCACAGGCCCAGGCGATGCGCCAGAACGGCGGCGTCTACAACCTGGGCGGCGTCCAGATCATCTTCAACAGCCACGTCGGCGGCAACCACTTCAACCACCTTCACGTCGGGCTGAGAGGATAGGGGCGGCCTGCGGTCCGCCCCTCCTCTCCCCCTCCCCCGGGCTACGAGACGTTCGCCAGGTCGTGCTCGATCTGGGCGAGCGCTGCCTGACTGGTGATGAGCATGCCGCGCAGGCTCGCGAACTCGTTCCGCTGCTTCGGCGTGATTACGGCGGCGAGCGGGCCCGTCGTCGTGAGGACGTGGTCGAGCGTTGTGATCTGCGTCGTCGTGCGGGTGAGCAGGTAGCAGATGTTGAAGTGGAGGTTGTCGACTACCTCGCTGGTGACGTGCCGGTAGCCGTACGTCCATTCGCCCTGGTAGCAACAGAGGAACGGCGACCTCGTGATCAGCCGGTTCGCCTTCGCCCAGTCGATCGCCCGCTGCGCGCGAGGCTCCGACAGCCCGAGCCGGGCCATGATCTCGGCCTTCGTGCGCGGCCGGTTCAGGCACAGCTGTTCGACGCGACGCCCGTCGCGCTTGGTCTGGTTGCTCATACCGTCTCCTCCGTCTGCTCTGCGAGCCACGCCTCCAGGTCGGCGATGGCCTGCTTCGGATCGCCCGCCTCGCGTCCGAGCTCCGCCTGCTCCCGAGCCTCGTCCAGGTGGTCGAGGAGGAACTGGTAGAGGCCGAACTCGCGTGCGAGCTCGGTCGCCCGAAGGAGATGCTGGAGGATCTCCAGCCGGGCGATCGCCTTGGTCATCTGCTCCGGGCCGAGACTCCGGGCGATCCGGTGCCTCGGTCCACCCTTCGCCTCCTTGCGCTCCCAGACGTCCGAGGACGGCCGGTGCAGCGCCTCCTCGGCGGCGTCCGGGTTGTCGGCCAGGTACTCGACGACGTCGGCCGAGCTGGTGATCGCCTCCAGCACGAGCACCTTCTGGTCGGACGTCAGCCGGTCGAGCACGAGCCGTGTCTCCTCCGGGTCGGCGAGGATGTGCGACGCGTGCGAGCGCTTCGCCCGCTGGGTCGCCGAGGTGTCGGCGAGGAACGGGGTCGAGGCCTGGCAGCCGCCGTCGTACCACTTCAGGATCGCGGCGAGCTTGCTCGTCGAGCAGCCGAGCTCGGCTGCGAGCGAGCTCAGCGTCGCCCCTTCGTCGACGAGAGCGCGCAGCTCGACGCCGACGGTCTTGTACGCCTCGCGCTTCGAGTCCCCAGCGACCGCGATCGCGTAGGCGTCTCGCAGGCGTGCGAGATGGTTGGCCGCAGCCAATCCGTACCTCCTCTGTTCTGGCCGCTCGTCCTCCTAGGCCGACTGTCGAAGCCGGGGCGAACGACCTGCGAGCCGGGGACTCTACACCCGCGAGCGGGTCGCTGTCCACATCTCCCACAGTGTCCACAGTGTTGAACAAAGGAGGGCGCGATGCCCTGGCCTCAGGCTCTTCTCGACGCGCTCGCCGCGCCCGGTCGGGCGCTCGGCCAGCCCGGCAACCTCGTGCACCCGCTCTTCGCCGCCGGGCACTTTCTCGGGCAGCTCTCCCACCGCGACAACGTCGACTGGCAGGCGATGGACATCGCCAACCGGCTCAAGCACGAGCACGGGATCCCCGACCACATCGCGACCCCGGCCGCCTACCAGTACGCCCACCAGCAAGACATCTGGCACACCGCCCAGCAGGACACCGCCGTCGCGAACCTGGCGAACGCGCTCAGGCAGTCGAACTACCGGCACCGCGACTTCTGAC